>Stewie_p2__coassemble_943_pt1 | contig 189879 bp, 148 predicted proteins | sample Stewie_p2__metabat2_high_PE_008 | metagenome-assembled genome bin Stewie_p2 | reverse complement strand
GACGAATTTCACGAATCCGCTCTAACTGTTCCCTAAAATAATCTTTCGTCAGAACCGTACCGCCGTTTTTCAGCCGTTCGTCATCCATTGCAAACCCTTTTACTGTGAATTCCTCAATAATTTGGTTTGCCCATTTACGAAACTGGACTGCACGGGGAGAATCTACTTTGTTCCCTACTGCAATAATCGCACTCAAATTATAGTGATTGGTATTATAGGTCTTTCCATCAGCGGCAGTTATTCGAAATTTTCGAATAACTGACTTTTCCTCAATCTCTCCATCTGAAAACAGTTTTTTTAGATGGTAGTTAATGGTATGAGTTTCAACATTATAGAGAAACCCCATCATTTTTTGCGTCAGCCATACATTTTCATCACATAAATGGCATTTACATCACTCTCGTCTGTGGCAGTAATAAATGTTAAGTATTCCACTGCCGAGGATCGAACAATACTAATCTCCTATTTTTTCTTTTTCATATACCTACCCTCTATTTCTACGACAATCTTCGCAATTTCATTTCGAAGAACTTGCTCCTTTTTGTGTCAATCATGGTTTTCATTTTTCGTTTCATTTTTCGTTTCATTTCACCAATCATTGTATCACGCAGGTATGAAAAAATCCATTATTATGACAGAGTCGAAATAAACACAAGCCAAATTCATCTCTCCCTCTTGCCCTGTTTCTCCCTGTGTCCTGTAATGTTTTATCAAACCTCCCCCTCATGTTCTCACTTGCCCCTCTCCCTGTAATGGCTTATAATGATACCATAAATAATTTTAACTAAAACAGGTATGGAAAGGAAACACAAATGAAACTGAACCCATTCTGCATGTGCTGTGCAGTAAATAAACAGGAAGAAAAAATCCGGAAATTCCCGGACATGGATAAAAAAACCGAATATATGAAAAAGGTAATGGCAATTCTTTCTGGTTCCGAGGAACAGGACTGCTCTCCCAGCCTTTCTGTAGAAATTCAAAAGCTCTACAGCGAATTCTGGAATTGTCCTATGGAAGATTTCACAGAAATCAAAAGAGAATTCAATCAGCTTATGCTGAATATGGAAGCCTCTATAGAAGAAAAAATCCGAAAAGCAGACGATCCTCTGGAAAAGGCGCTTCTCTATGCACGTATCGGAAATTATATTGACTTTGCCGCCATTTCCAATGTTGACCAGTCTACCGTCATTACTCTTCTTGATGAAAAAAGCTCAGAAGCACTGGACAAAGAAGAATATAAAAATTTTCTTCATGATCTTTCCTCCGCCAGAAAGCTTGTCTATCTTACTGACAACTGCGGAGAAATTGTTCTGGACAAACTGGCTGTGCAAATCCTAAAAGAGCAGTATCCGAATCTGGACATCACAGTAATCGTCCGCGGATACCCGGTAGTAAATGATGCCACCATGGAGGATGCAGAGGAAATCGGACTTACCGATTTGGTAAAGGTGATCGGCAACGGCAGCAATATAGGCGGTACATGGATTCCCGGAATCAATTCTGAATCCCGTGAGCTTCTTTATCAGGCAGATGTGATTCTCGCAAAAGGTCAGGGGAATTTTGAAACTCTCAACGACTGCGACCTGAACGTTTATTATCTGTTTCTCTGCAAATGCGATCTGTTCCAGCGTCGTTTCCATGCAGAAAATCTTCAGGGCATGTTCCTGAATGAACGCCGTCTGGTCATGGAGCCAGTGTGACACAAAGCAGATTAATATGGACAGTCTGCACAATAAATATTGTCTTTTCGTCAATCTGTCAATAAACCTCTGAAATATTTGTAGGATTCTTCTCTGGTACATTTTATCGCTTTTCGTTATACTGAGTACAGTTCAAAACAAGAGCAAAACTATATTTTACAAATATTATCTGGAGGGAATTTAAAATGGCAAGTTTATCATTAGAGCACATTAACAAAACCTATCCGAACGGCTTTGAAGCTGTTAAGGATTTTAACCTTGAAATTGAAGATAAAGAATTTATCATCTTTGTAGGACCGTCCGGCTGCGGAAAATCCACAACTCTTCGTATGATTGCAGGTCTTGAGGAGATTTCCGGCGGTACTCTTAAAATCGGTGACAAAGTTATGAATGATGTAGAGCCGAAAGACCGTGATATCGCAATGGTATTCCAGAACTATGCTCTGTATCCTCACATGACTGTTTATGATAATATGGCATTTGGTCTGAAGCTCCGCAAGGTTCCGAAAGATCAGATCGACAAACAGGTTCGTGAAGCTGCAAGGATCCTTGACCTGGAAAAACTTCTTGACCGTAAACCGAAGGCTCTTTCCGGTGGTCAGAGACAGCGTGTTGCTATGGGTCGTGCAATCGTTCGTAATCCTAAGGTATTCCTTATGGATGAGCCTCTTTCCAACCTGGATGCGAAACTTCGTGTACAGATGCGTATTGAGATTTCCAAGATCCACCAGAGACTGGGCGCTACCATCATCTATGTAACACATGACCAGACAGAGGCTATGACTCTTGGTACCAGAATCGTTGTTATGAAAGATGGTGTTGTTCAGCAGGTAGACACACCTCAGAACCTGTATCAGAAACCGGGCAACCTGTTTGTAGCAGGATTCATGGGATCTCCGCAGATGAACTTCCTTGACGCTGAGATCAAAGAAAACGGTTCTGACCTGGTTGCTAAGATTGGTAATGATGAGGTTGTGATCCCGACAGAAAAAGCAAAAGTTCTCAAAGACAAAGGCTATGTAGGCAAAACAGTTGTTATGGGTATCCGTCCTGAGGATGTTACTGATTCCGCTAACGGCTCCATGTCTTCTGTAGTGAAAGTATACGAACTTCTCGGAGCAGAAGTATTCCTGTACTTTGATGTAAACGGAACTCAGATCACAGCTCGTGTTGATCCTCGTACAACAGCAAAAACTGGCGATCCGATCAGCTTCGACTTTGATATGGACAAAGCTCACTTCTTTGACAAAGAAACTGAACTTGTTATCACAAACTAATCCAGATACGATTTCACCCCCGGAGATTTCCGGGGGTGTTTTTTTGATTCTAAATAAAATGGTTCTATAACAAATGTTGGGGGTGTATAGGGGTGCATAATTTAAAGTTCTGTAAAAATGTCGGGGTCCATGAAATTTAATTCTGAACTGCCTCCCAAAAGTCAGACCTGAAAATCCAGCTTTTGGGAGATCAGTTTTCTCATGGCAAAATATCGTTTCCAATTTAAGAAAAATAGTAAAAAATGCTTCTCTGGTAAAGGAGGCTTTGAATTTAGAGCCCCAAAATACTCAATTCCTTATTCAGTAATTAAAAACCGGATTCATGGTTACGAGAGAAATGAAGATTTTCCATAAATCAGCTCTCAGAGCCTGTCTCTGTTTTTTCCCACATCATCGCTTCATAAGGTCTCAGCTTCTTCAGGGAAGGCAGATCATTGTAATTGTGGATTAAAAGCTCTACGCTGCTATCCTCCTGGCTCTTATTAACGCCAACGTCAACCGCAGGCACTCCCCACTCCTTCAGCAGCGGACACTCCACCTCTTTATCTGTAAAATTAGCTACTACCAGCAGTTTCCTGCCCTCATACTCCCTCACATAAGCAAAAATATTTTCGTCTTCCGGCAACAGAAGTGTAAAATCACCGTCAACAAAAATGCTGTTTTCTTTGCGGAGATGAATCAACTTTTTATAATAATGGAAAACAGAGTTTTCGTCATTAATCTGGCTCTGAGCATTGATCTCCGTATAATTTGGATTAACTCCAAGCCATGGAGTTCCTGTTGTAAAGCCTGCGTTTTCTGTATCGTCCCACTGCATGGGAGTTCTGGCATTGTCACGACCTTTTGCATAAATGGATTCCATAATATCTTTTTCTGAATAGCCCTTTTCCAGACGCTCCCTGTACATGTTTCGGATCTCGATATCCTGATACTGTTCAATAGAATCAAAGCGCACGTTTGTCATACCAAGCTCCTCTCCCTGATACACATAGGGAGTTCCTTCCATTCCATGAAGAACAGTCGCCAGCATTTTTGCAGACTCCACTCTGTACTCTTTATCATTTCCCCAACGGGATACGATTCTCGGAAGGTCGTGATTATCCCAGAAAAGGCTGTTCCAGCCGCAGCCGTGAAGCTCCTTTTGCCATTTTTCCAGACATTTTTTCAGTTTCAAAAAAGGCAGAGGACAGAAATCCCATTTTTCTTTTCCCGGTTCCTGATCCAGCATCATATGCTCAAACTGGAACACCATGGAAAACTCGCTGCCGTCCGGCTTACTATAAAGCTTTGCCCGGTCAATATCTGCTCCCCAGGCCTCTCCGACTGTGATCAGATCGCCCTTCTGGAAGGTTTCCCTGCTTAATTCCTGAATAAACTGATGAAGTCTCGGTCCGTTATTGGTGATCATAAGATCCGGCTCCTTGGCGATCTGGTCGATCACGTCCAGACGGAAGCCGCCAACACCTTTGTCCATCCACCAGAGGATCATATCATAAATTTCTCTTCTGACCTTAGGATTTTCCCAGTTCAGATCCGGCTGCTTTACGGAAAACTGATGAAAATAATACTGCTTTAACTCAGGCACCCACTCCCAGGCCGGGCCTCCGAATGCAGAGCCCATATCATTTGGATAAACGCCCTCTTCACCATCGCGCCATACATAGTAATCATGATAAGGATTGTCCTTGCTTTTTTTTGCCTCAGTAAACCAACGGTGTTCATCAGAGGAATGATTCAGCACCAGATCCATAATAATACGGATATTTCTCTTTTTTGCCTCAGAGATCAGCTGCTCCATGTCATCAAGATTTCCGAACATGGGGTCAATATCCTGATAATCGGAAATATCATAACCGTTGTCATCCTGGGGAGATCTGCACACCGGAGACAGCCAGATGGCGTCAATGCCAAGCTCCTGAAGATAGTCCAGTCTTTTTATAATTCCCTGGATGTCGCCGATCCCGTCTCCGTTACTGTCCTGAAAGCTTCGGGGATAAATCTGGTAAACCACAGAATTCTGCCACCATTTTTTATTGTTCATATCCATTTCCTCCTGTTAAATCCTTCGTATGAGAGTTCCATTTTTTGCAAGGCTTCCATTCATATAGCCACGGGCAAAAAGGACTTCTCCCTGTTCTTCCACTTTTATAGAATCCTCTGAACAGTTCAACAGCACTTCCGTTTTCTGATTCTGTTCATCCAGCTTAATATAATCCACACAGCGCTTCTCCTGATAGTTTCCCGGAAAATTAAAGTACAGGCTTTTAAAGGAAGGCTCCTGCTTTCTCAGGGAAATCAGTTTTTTCATTTCTGCTATACGCTGTCTGTTTTCCTCTGAATCCAGTTCCTGCCAGGGCATGCATCTTCTGCAGTCCGGATCGTGTCCGCCCTCCATTGCAATTTCTGTTCCATAGTAAATACAGGGGCTTCCCGGCATGGTAAACAACACCGCAAGCTGCTGATAAAAGATATCCAGATCATAAAAACGGTTCATCAATCTCTCCGTATCATGGGAATCCAGAAGATTAAAAAGTACATTGTTGCACTGCTGCATATACATAGTATAACAGTGATTGGCCATATATTCAAAGTCCTGTTTTGTCATTGCTTTATCAATAAAAAAATCATGAATACCACTCATCAGAGGATAATTCATAACAGAATCATATTCGTCTCCCATAAGCCACTGGCTTGCATCATGCCAGATTTCACCAAGAAGATAAATATCCGGCTTCAGTCCTTTCACCCTGGTTCTCATCTTTTTTAGGAAGCTGTGGGAAATCTCATTGCCAACATCAAAGCGGATGCCGTCAATGTCATAGTCACGAATCCAGTTTTCACAAAGATCACAGAAATATTCCTGCACCTTTTCATTATTGGTATTCAGCTTTGGCATTCCGTCTGCAAAGGCAAAGGTATAAAATCTTCCGTCCCGGGTGTCTGCCTTTTTCTTCAGGTCACTCCAGTCATTGATCATAAACCAGTCCGCATATTCGGAATCACGTCCTTTTTCCTGCACATCCAGCCAGGGCGCAAATTTGGGGCCGCAATGGTTAAATACCGCATCCACCATCACGCGGATACCGTGATCATGGGCTTCCTTTACCAAAAGAGAAAACTCCTTTTCATCACCAAAAGCCGGATCGATCTTTTCATAATCTGTTGTGTCATATTTGTGATTGGATTCCGCCTTCATAATAGGATTCAGATAAATCCCATTGATACCCAGTTCCTTCAGATAATCCAGTTTCTGTCGGATTCCGGAAAGATTCCCTCCATACCGTTCTCTGTTGGTGACTGGTCCGGTTCTCCAGGGAATGATATCCTCTGTATTTTTTTCCGGTGTTCCATTACAGAATCTGTCAGGAAAAATCTGATACCATACTGTACTGTTCACCCAGTCCGGCGTCCTGTTAAGATCTGCCGGATTCATCCAGGGAACAATAAAACACTGAAGCATTCTTCCATCCATATGAAGCTGCTCTTCTGTAAGGAAACCGTCCTCAAAATAATACCAGATTTCTTTTTCTGTCTGAAGTTCAAAATAATATTTGCATCTTTTATACGGCGGCTCCAGGGTGGTTGTCCACCAGAGCTGATGCTTCAGCCGCTTTTTGTAGCAGATTTCTTCCCGTTTTCCGGACCATTTTTCTTTTCCGCCCAGAATACCTGCATCAAACGGGTCCCCATAATGTATGAAGACCCGCTTTACGTCATAACCAGTTTTTATATTCACAATCAGCTGGTTTTCATTGTACGGATAGCTCATCTGCTCTGAAGTTTTGTGATAAACCCCGGTAAATTCCATATGTTATTTCCTCTCTCTCAAATGTCCGGCATATTTTTTTAGACCTGCTTCTATCCGTTTTCCGTCCGGCATCCGCCATTCCCAGTTTGGACTTCCCACCGTACCCGGAGTATTCAGTCTTGCGTCTTTTCCCATTCTAAGAATATCAGAAAGAGGAACAATTGCGTACTCTGCTTTGCTTCTCCAGGTATATTCCAGAAGCCTGTCCTGTACAGAACCATTTTTGATACCCTGTTTTTTCAGGAAACGCCGTACCTTTCTTCTGGCCGGTACACTAAGTTCCTGATACCATTCCATCAACGTACTGTTGTCATGGGTTCCGGTATATATGATCATATTTTCCTCATCCGGAAAGCTGTCTACTGCATATTTTCCAGAAGTATCCAGTACAAATTCCAGAACCTTCATCCCCTTCAGATGATAATGTTCTTTTAAGGTAAGAACCTCAGGACGAAGATCACCCAGATCCTCTGCGATCAGCTCCACCTCTGGAAGTTTTTTTGTCAGCATATCCAGCACTTCGTATCCGGGAGCCTCGATCCATTCCCCTTCAATGGCAGTTGGACAGGCTGCCGGAATTTTCCAGAAGGTGTCAAAAGCTCGAAAATGGTCAATACGGATCATATCAAACAGCCTGCTGCTGTATCCGATCCGGTCAAGCCAGAACCGGTAATCACTTTCTTTCAGATAATCCCAGTCATAGATTGGATTTCCCCATCTCTGACCTGTAGCGCTAAAATAATCAGGAGGAACTCCTGCAATAAAGATAGGACGGCCGTCTGTATTCAGAAGGAAGTTATCCTTGCCGGCCCACACATCCACAGAATCCACGCCCACATAAAAAGGAACATCTCCCATAATGCGAATCCCGACATCATTGGCAGCTTTTTTTACAGCCATCCACTGACAGTAAAAAACATACTGAAGGAACATCTGGTACTGAACCTCTTCCTTTACATGAACCGGAACTTCTGCGCCTGTTTCCGGCCAGGATTTATCCGCATCCTTCCACTCATTCCAGCAGCGGTTTCCGTTTTCTTTTTTTAAAGCACGGAACATTCCGTAAGTTTTTACCCAGGGCTGCTCTGCAAACTTCTGATAATCTTCTGTTTCCTGAAAATTGCCGCAGGCTTCCCGGAGATAAGGTTCCTTCCATTCTCTCACTGCCTGATAATCCACCTTTTCCGCATTTTTACGGAAAGCTTCCGGCAAAGCTTTCAGAAGTCCCTGAGCATACAGTTCTTCCAGGCTGATGTAAATTTCATCTCCCGCGCAGGAGGAGTACGGCTGATATGGAGAGTTTCCATATCCTGCCGGATTCAAAGGCAGGATCTGCCAGATCTTTACGCCTGAATGTTTCAGATTTTTAATAAACCGAAAGGTGTCGGCTCCCAGCTCTCCCACTCCTGTATTGGAGGGAAGGGCTGATACCGGCATCAAAATTCCTGATTCTCTCATAAGCCACCTCTTTATTTTATGACAGCTTCCAGATATCACGGTTATACTCGGCAATGGTACGGTCTGCAGAAAAGTATCCGGCCTTTGCAATATTTACCAGAGCTTTTCCTGACCATGCTGCCTCGTCCTCATAATCTGCCAGCATTTTTTCTTTTGTCTGAATATATTCTTTTACATCCAGAAGAGCCATAAACCAGTCTTTGGAGCGGATTTCTTTATACAGTCTTTCCAGATTTTCCATATCTCCGATTGCTTCTAACTCTTTGCCTGTAATAAAATCAACCAGCTCACGAATCATTTCATCTTCCTGGTAGATCGTTTCTGCACTGTAGGTTTCCTCCTCGTAAAGACGAATTACATCCTCTGAACGTTTTCCGAAAATATAGATATTCTCATCTCCAACAAGCTGATGGATCTCCACATTTGCGCCGTCCTCTGTTCCCAGTGTTACCGCACCGTTCAACATAAACTTCATATTTCCTGTTCCGGAAGCTTCCTTGGAAGCAAGAGAGATCTGCTCGGAAATATCGCAGGCAGGGATCAGCTTTTCTGCCTTGGTTACATTATAGTTTTCTACCATAACGATCTTCATGTATTTATTCACCTCAGGATCCTTTTCAATCAGCTCCTGCAGACACAGGATCAGATGAATAATATCCTTGGCAATGGTGTAGGCCGGAGCTGCCTTGGCCCCAAAGATCATTGTCAGCGGACGCTTCGGAAGATTTCCTTTTTTGATCTCCTTATATTTATAGATTGCATAAAGAGCGTTCATCTGCTGCCTTTTATATTCATGAAGACGTTTAATCTGGATATCAAATACTGAATTTGGATCGATCTCCACATTCTGAGTCATTTTCAGATAATCTCTCAGCTCTTCCTTGGAATGCATTTTGATCTCACGAAGTTTTTTGAGTACAGTTTCATCGTCTTTATAATCCAGAAGCTTTTCAAGCTTTGTGGCGTCCTCAAGATATTCTCCGCCAATCAGCTCTTCCAGATAATCTGCCAGTTCATGGTTGCAGTGCTTCAGCCATCTGCGGAAAGTGATCCCATTTGTTTTATTATTGAATTTTTCCGGATAAATATCATAGAACGGTTTCAGCTCAGATTCCTTCAGAATTTCTGTATGAAGGGCAGCTACGCCGTTTACCGCATATCCGTAATGAATGTCAATATGCGCCATATGCACACGGTCATCCTTGTCTATAATGGCAACCCGCTCATCGCTGTAATCTTTTTTCACACGGGCATCCAGTTCACGGATCACAGGCATGAGATGTGGAACCACATTTTCAAGATATGCAACCGGCCATTTTTCCAGAGCCTCCGCAAGAATGGTGTGGTTGGTATAAGCGCAGGTCTTTCTTACAACGTCAATAGCAGTATCCATGTTAAATCCCTTTTCCATGAGAAGTCGGATCAGCTCCGGAATCACCATGGTAGGATGAGTATCGTTGATCTGAATTGCAACATGGTCGTAAAGTCTGTAGAGATCATAGCCGTTGTCCTCTGCTTCTTTCAGGATCAGCTGCGCGGCATTGCTGACCATAAAATACTGCTGGTAAATACGAAGAAGCTGACCTGCCTCATCACTGTCGTCCGGATAAAGAAACAGTGTCAGATTCTTTTTGATATCGTTTTTGTCAAAGCTGATACCATCGCCGATAATGCTTTCATCCACAGTGTCTGTATCAAAAAGATGCAGACGGTTGCAGTTGTTTTTATAACCCGGAATTTCAATGTCATACATAACAGAGGTCAGAGTAAAATCCTTAAAAGGAACCTGGAAAGTAGTTTCTGTTCTTGTAAGCCAGGAATCCTCTGTGATCCACGGATTCTTTTCTTCTTTCTGCTTATGATCCACAAAAGTCTGACGGAACAGACCGTCATGATAATTTAATCCCACTCCGTCTCCGTTCAGGCCCAGTGTTGCGATAGAATCTAGGAAGCATGCTGCCAGACGTCCAAGACCTCCGTTTCCAAGAGAAGGCTCCTGCTCGATCTCCTCAATATCTGTAAGGTGATGGCCGTTCTTTTCCAGAACCTCTCTTGTCTCCTCAAACAGCCCAAGGTTGATCAGGTTGTTGGAGAGAAGCTTTCCGATCAGAAATTCCGCTGAGATATAGTACAGCTTTTTCTTTCCTTCGTTTCTCTTCATATTCTTCATTTTATTTTTTGTGATCAGAAGAAGTGCTGTGTAAATCTCCTGACTTGAGGCTTCTTTAATCGTTTTCTGGTATCTTTCCTGTAATACCTGCTCTAATAATTTCTCCATAGCTGTCTCCTCTTTTCTATTCTTTCTATGCTCAAAGTTTTTCCAGTGCTTCATATACTCTCAGGATCTCCCCTACACTCCAGGCCTGTGCAAAACAGCCTCTGGAGCGGGTGGGATTTTCCCCGTCATAGATTTCCGGAAGCTGTCCGATACAGCCCTCTCTCATGGCTGCCTCCATAACCTCAAGCTGCTCCCTCACGATTTCTTTTGCTTCCGGACTGTACTGATTCACCTTCAGATATGCAAGATAATAAGCTCCTAGCGGAAATGTCCATACAGTTCCCTGATGATAAGCCATATCTCTGTCTTCCATTTTTCCCTGGTAAAGCCCATGAAATTCCGGATCTTCCTGTTCCAGTGTGCGAAGTCCATATGGAGTATAAAGTTTCTCAAAAACAGTTTCCACTACCTGCTGTTCTTTTTCCGGTTCCAGCATGGTAAACGGAAGAGATACTGCCCATATCTGATTACACCGTATCTGGGTATCTGCCTTTGTTCCTGATACAAGGTCTTTTAAACATTTTCTGTCATCCATCCAGAACTTATCCACAAAAGAAGCTTTTACTTTTTCTTTTAACTGTGTATAACCTTTTTTTCTGTCTACGATGTCTGCCAGTTCATCCATAATACACAGCGCATTATACCAGTAAGCATTAATTTCCACAGGCTTACCGTGACGGGGTGTGGGAAGAATATCCCCTACCCGCACATCCATCCAGGTTACCTGCCACAGTCCCTCTCCTGACCGGATCAGGCCGTCCTCATCCATATGGATTCCGTAATCGGTTCCCTCCCGGTAAGCTTTTATGATCCGCTCCATCACCGGGTACATTTCCCGTACAAAATCGCTGTCTTTCGCAGCCTGATAATAAAGATATACACAATTAATAAACAAAAGCGCTGCATCCACAGTATTATAAAGAGGCTCGTTTCCACCCTCCGGAAAAAGATTTGGCATCAGACCTCTCCGCTCATTAATCGCAAAGGTTCTGAGAATCTCCTTTGCCGTTTCATACTGACCGGTAGAAATACACACGCCTGGAAGAGCGATCATGGTATCTCTTCCCCAGTCCTCAAAAAACGGATATCCTGCAAGAATGGTGCTGCCATTGGTAGATTCTCTTCTGGAAACAAACTGACTGGCGCTTTTTACCAACTCTTTTGCCATTTCCTTGTGAAGTCCCGCCTTCGCCTCCAGGGCTTTACGGTAGGTCTGCATTCCCAGGATAATGGCATCTGCATCCTGATCTGCATTTTCCATGGAATACACAATCTTCATAATCCTGTTTTCTCCCGGCTGAACACATTCCGTGATCATGTGTCCGGTTTTTGCAAGACCAGTTTCCTTTCGTCCGTCACAGACGTCATAGCTGTAAAAATATGTTTCCTGTATTTCTTCTATATCAATCAATGTTCCATTTGTCCGGAAGCCGAGAGTCATTCCGTTTGAAATAACAGCATTTTCCCTATACTGAAATTCCTGCTCCGGTTCCGGCTCGCTTCCCTTTGCAGTAAACTGATAAAAAGGCAGGATTTTCAGCTCTGCCGGTTTACTGCTGCGGTTTCTGATACTGTAGCGGACTGCTACCGTGTTTTCCCCCTGCTTCATGGCGATTTCCTTTCGGATCTCTACTCCGTGAACAAGGAATCTCCATATGGGCATATCATCAAATATAAAAGAGGAAAGATAAGAACAGCCCTCTTCTTTCTGTCTATCCGCAAACTCCTGGGAAGAAAGAACAATCTCCTCTTCCCCCAAACACAGACATTCCTTCAGGCGATGTACCATATTGTATCTGTGGTTTGGAGCCTGCACGCAGGCCATCAGAAGGGAATGATCATTTCGTGCCGCAGAACCTGTCATAGTCAGAGAGGAAAAGCCACCCAGTCCATTGGTAAGGAGGTAACAATTTTCCTGTCCCCTTTCCAGATTTTTCAGTTCCTGTTTTCCATAAATCCACTTCATATCCTTACCTCTGTCCCAGAAGCAGAACGCTCACCGGAGCCGCTTCTGCCTTTTCCGCCTTCTTTGCCTCTTTCCAGAGAAAACTGCTTTCTCCGTTCAGAAGAAGTTCCCATTCTCCTTCCGGAAGTTCTCTTTTTACTGTTGTTTCTGTTCTGTTATAAATGATCAGAAGCTTTTTCCAGGGTGATGTCTGCTCTTTATCCCGGTTATCCACCAGAAATCCCACAGCCCCCTCTTCTTTCCACTGCCCGGAAATTCTTTTCCACGCCTCCTCTGATTTGTCACAGAGTCCGGAAAGCTGTTTCCGAAGAGCGATCAGTCCCTGATAGTACCGTCTTAACTCCTGATATTCATACGCCCGCTCCCAGTCCAGCCAATTCAGCTCTATGGAAGCGTTATAGGTATTCTCATATCCGTCCTTTGTTCTGGCAAATTCCTCACCGGAAAGGAAAAAAAGATTTCCCTGACAAGTCATATAAACAGCTGCTGCCAGACGGTTCACTCTCTCCCGCTCTTTCTTATCAGGAATCGTCTTTTCCAGCTTATCCCAGAGCGTCCAGTTGTCATGTGCCGATACATAAGTGATGATCTGACTGGGAGCCTTTGCGCCGCCTTTGCCGCACCAGGCAGTTACACTGTCCAGGATTTTATCCTCCATATCCTGGGCGCCGTTGACAAAGCCCGGCGTTTCCGCCTCAAATACATGCCCCTTAACAGCATCTCTTGTGTTGTCGCAGAACATACCAATATTTTTGTCCAAAAGCTGTATATTATTTTTCAGGGCCGGTGCTGTGCCGTCCTCCATGGCTGTCGCATCCGCTGCCCATGGCTCGCCATAGATCAGAATCTCTCCTTCTCCGTAAACAGCATCAAGTTCTCTTCGGATGCGGTTCATAAGCTCTACGTCAAGAAGTCCCATAAGATCAAAACGGAATCCGTCAATATGATATTCCCTTACCCAGTAAAGCACTGAATCCAGAATATATCTGGCGCACATGGGACGCTCGCTTGCCACATCATTTCCGCAGGCAGAGCCATTGGAGATCTCTCCGTTTTTTTCTGTTCGGAAGTAATACCAGGGCACAGTACGATTTAGATTGTTGTCCAGTGAATACATATGATTGTAAACAACATCCATGATCACTCGAAAACCATTTCTGTGAAGAGACTGGATCATTTCTTTAAATTCCCGGATACGCACTTCCCCATGCTCCGGATCTGTGGAATAGGAACCCTCCGGCACATTGTAATTCACCGGATCATAGCCCCAGTTAAAATCTGTTTCACTTTTTTCATCTACAGAACCGTAATCGTATGCCGGCATGATCTGTACATGAGTAACCCCAAGCTCTTTCAGATAATCAAGGCCGGTAGGATGCACACCGTCTCCGTGAAGCGTAGTATGCTCTTCTGTAAATGCCCTGTATTTTCCACGATTTTCCTTTTTAAAGCCACCGGAAGTTTCCCAGGAAAATTCTTTTACATGAAGTTCATAGATCACATTTTCCGGTGATGGTTCCGGTCTTTTGTCCTCATCCCAGTGCTTTGGATCTGTTTTTTTCAGATCGCAGACCATACTGCGGATCCCATTTACTCCACATGCCCTTGCATAAGGATCCCCTGTTACTGTTTTTTCTCCGTCCAGAGTAATCTCATAATCATAGTATACTCCGTGAAGATTTTCCGACCTCCGGTATGCCCAGACTCCTTTTTTCTCTTTTTCCATGGAAATGATCTGGTGACAGGGAGTTTTTTCTCCATCTTTATAAAAACGCAGATTTACTTCCTCTGCCAGCGGGCTCCACAAAAGGAAGGTAGTTCCTTCCTCTGTGCAGACAGCCCCCAGATCGCTGCCCTCATACAAATATTTTTCCTGAAATTCTGAAGAATGATATAGCCCCTTTAATTCCTGTCTTGTTCTCATAATTCTCCTTTTTTCATCAACCCTTAACTGCGCCGGATACTCCATCTACATAATATTTCTGCATACACAGGAAAAGAATCGCAATCGGTATGGAAATCAAAACAGCTCCTGCCGCAAAGCTTGTATACCAGCTGTCAATGTATTCTTTTTCCAGCATCTTCCACAGACCAATGGCAATGGTGTACTGATCAGAATTTGCACGGCAGATTGCCTTTGCAAAAATAAAGTCCAGCCACGGCGCCATAAATGCTGTAAGAACTGTATAGACAATAATCGGTTTACTTAACGGCAGCGTAACCTTTGTAAACACCTGCCACTTGGTACAGCCATCCAGAATAGCAGCCTCATCCACGGCATAAGGAATGGTATCAAAAAATCCTTTGGCAATCTGGAATCCCAGTCCTGCACCGCCTGAATAACAGAGAATCAATGCCACCCGGATAAGATTTCCTTCTGTCATGCCTGCTGCCTTGAGAATAAAGTACACAGCAACCATGGACATAAAGCCCGGAAAAAGTCCCAGTATCATTGCCATATTCATATAGGGTTTTCTCAGTTTAAACTTCAGCCTTGACAGGCAGTAGGAAACTGCCAGTGTATAAAAGGTTGCGATCAGGCAGGAAAAAATTGCAATGATCAGGGTATTCATGAACATCCTTGGGAAGTTCAGAATAGATGTATCTGTAAAAAGCTTAACATAGTTGTCCAGCGTATAAGACTGGGGCAGAAATGTAGAAACATAAGATCCCTTTTCTGCACGGAAGCTTGTAAGCACAACCCAGATAATGGGGAATACCCAGATAAAAGCCAGAATCGCCAGACTCACATGAACGATAGTGTTGTTTACAAAACGCTTTGTTTTTGCTGACTTGATTTTTGGTGCTGCCATCTTTAAATCCCTCCTTCTTTATAGGACTTGCTGTTGCGGTAAGTAAGAAGCGCTCCTGCCCCCAGAATCATAAAGGTCAGAATTCCGATTACCGCGCCTATGTTGTAGTACTGTTTATCAATGGTCAGCTTATAGAGCCAGGTAACAAGCAGGTCAGTTTTTCCGGCTGTGGATGCCAGATCCGTAACCGGATCTCCTCCTGAAAGAAGATAAATAATATTAAAGTTGTTTACGTTTCCGGTAAAGGTTACGATCAGATACGGAGTTGTCACATACAGCATATAAGGCAGGGTAATCTTAAAAAATCTCTGAACAGCATTAGCTCCGTCCACCTTTGCCGCCTCATAAAGTTCTTCGGGAATGTTCTGCAGCACGCCGGTAAGCTGAAGCAGTGTATAGGGAACGCCAACCCAGATATTAATAACGATCACAGTCACTCTCGCCCATGTCGGATCTGTGAAAAACGGAAGACTTGCATCTGCCCCGATCCAGCCCAGATTTCTTAAAAGCACGTTTACCGCGCCATTTGGCTGTAGCATTGTTCTCATAATAAGAAGAGAAACAAACATCGGAATCGCGCAGGAAAGCACAAAGCAAAATCTCCAGAAGCCTTTTGCCCTTGTATCCTTCCGGTTGATCACCATAGCAAGGATCATTCCGAAGATGTAGTTACTGAAGGTCGCAAAAAATGCCCACACCAGAGTCCATCCCAGAACCGACCAGAAGGTGCTTCCCAGAATACTGTTGGAATCAAACAGCGCCTTGAAGTTTTCCAGGCCTACCCAATCAAAAAGCATCAGATGATTTCCGATCTTACTGTAATTGGTAAATGCCATACAGATCATAAAAATCAGCGGCAAAATAGTAAAGATCATAATTGCGATCATTGGGGGTGTCATTAAAAGTCTGTGCAGGTTTTCGTGAAGCAGCGACTTCACATCCTCAACAAAGCTGTTTACATGCTGCCCGCTTTTGTCCAGACATTCTGCCTTGTAAGCGCTTTTCAGAGTCCCTCTCCATACCCATACCATCAGAAGTGTAAGAAGAACCGTAGCCACCCCATACAAAAGAATCAGTACAGACTGATCGCCCTGTGTATAAACATAAACCTGCTTCGCCTCATCCCATACCTCTTTCTGAGGAACACTTCCCAGTGAACCCAGCATACTTAAAAAGCCAATGCCGTTTACCAGCATAAAAACAAGATATGCCACCTCAACAGCCAGATAAAGAAGTCCTTTTATTTTCTACTTGTGGACAAAATTTCCAAATCCCATCAGTACCATGGAAAGCTTTGTTTCAATGCCGCCTTTTTTTATGGCGTTCATGCAGGTATATGGTGTGGAAAATTCGTCTTTTGTTTTCTTTATTTTCAACATTTTCCTATCCCCTTCTCTTAAATACCGTCACTGTTCATTGCCTCATTCATATCCTCAGTCTGCGCTGCGGAATTTTCATGCGTGACGCTTCCGTTCCTGATTCCCTTGCCCATGTTCTCAACAGGGATCCAGCAGTTATTCATCTTAGCCACAAACGGCTGAAGAATAGAAGTTCTGTTAAAGGTGTCATTCTGTGCAAATACCAGCGGATCGTTGGCAATGGCTTCTTCTGCCAGAAGTTCTGTATTACAGGGAATGACATTTCTGAGCTCATAATGGGTTCTCTGAGCATCTGCAGATCCCAGATAAACTGCCAGCTCCACAGCGGCTACCATATTTTTGCTGTAAGGATTTACACCAATGGCTTTTGAGCCTGCATAAGATGTCATCTGTTTTTCTTCTCCATTTAAAGTAAAAGTGGGAAGCGCTGCAACTCCCATATTATCCCCAAGGGCTTCTTTTACAGCATTGGCATCCCAAGAACCTGAGAAGATCGCATTGATACTTCCGTCACGAAGTCCTGCCAATCCGGAACCGTCTGCGTCAATTTCAAAATTGGGATTTGCCACCAGGTCGATCAGATAATCTGTTACAGCAACTGCCTTTTCTCCGGCAAAATCAACACCTTTTGACTCGTCTGTCCCATCTCCGAAAAGAGTACATCCGTTGCCGATATAGAATGCCGGAAGATACCAGGAGTTTGTAAACGGAAGACTGACGGTCCCTTTTTCCAGCATCGTATCAAAATTTTTGATATCCTCTTCTGAAAATACACTTTTATCGTAATACATAAACCAGGTATTGGTAGTAAAAGGAACTCCGTAAAGCTCATTGTCTTTAATAAGAGATGCCAGAACCTCCTCCGAGTTTGTATTTTCAATTTCTTCCCTGTACCTGCCTCCAAATTTTGCAAGGGCATTGGCATCTGTCATGATCGTCAGGGTATCGTTTGCATACATAAACACATCTGCGCTTGCCTCCGGGTCCTGCGCCACCTGTGTAGCGGCTGTGGCCTCATCGGCAACGCCATACACGAACGTAATATCCCATTCCGGATGAAGCTCTGCAAAATCCTCGCAGGTATTCTGGAGCCATTCACCGCTGTCCTTCGACTGATCCTCAGAAGGGGACCAGACCATCAACCGGACTTTTTCCTTTTCTTCTACCTTTTCTCCGGAAACTCCGCCGCAGCCTGAGAGAACGGATGCAGCAAGAACACCGGCCATCAGAAGCGCTGTTCTTCTCTTTCCCATTATTTTCGTCTCCTTATGTTTCGTTATGTTTCGTTATCTGTAATATACAACAACAGGAAAAAAAGGTCAATATATCAGATGCTTTTCTCTGTTTTCCACATTTTTTCAATATTATTTTTGTGCATTTTTTATATTTTCTATTCTCACATTTATTTCTTTCGAAACAAAAACAGGCAAAAGAATTGCATTTTTCCCGGTATTTCGATATAATAAAAAACAAAGAATCCAGATATATCAAATACTTTTTTCTGCATCAGGCAGTTATTTCCGGATAAAAGAGCATACTTAAAAATAAACTTATTTCTCATAGCAAAAAGCTCTGCTCTTTTCCCTTGAAGGCTTTGTATTTTCGGATTTACGCAACTGCTCTCTTACACCGGATATATCTGGAAAAAGGAAGGTACACATATGGCAACAATACAGGATATCGCTGACAGACTTGGCATTTCCAAGGGAACCGTATCCAAGGCGATCAATAACGCTCCCGATATAAGCGAAACTTTACGAAAAACAATTCTTGACACTGCAGTAGAAATGGGCTATACAAGACTGCGCCGACAAAAGAATGATGCAAAACGTTTCTGCATCCTGATCGAAAATATGGAATATGAAGAACCTCATCAGTTCGGATATGATTTTGTGATCGGCTTCCGACAGATGGCAGAACCTGCCGGTTATGTAGTAAATGTAGTTCCTATGACAGCAAAACTTCAGAAAAAAACTCCCTATGATGTTTTTATGCTTCAGAATGGTTATGCAGGCGCCTTTGTCCTTGGCTTTTCTCTGAACGATCCCTGGATGGAAGATTTTAAAACAAGCCATACCCCTACCGTTCTTTATGACAACTATATTCCTGCCAATCCTTTTATCGCTTCTATCGGAATTGATAATAATGAAGGAATGGCTCTTGCCGTGTCTCACTTAAAGAAGCTCGGACACCGGAAAATCGGATATCTGAGCAGCGCCCTTGGAGCTTATATTATGCAGGTGCGACACAAAGCCTTTTTCCATGCTCTGAGACAGAACGGACTGAAGGCTGATCCCGATTATGCAGGCGCTTCCTACTATGTGACTCAGTGCATCGAAAAACATCTGCCCAGACTTCTGAATATGGGAATGACTGCCATTATCTGCAGTCACGACCAGATTGCCAACGCCGCAATGGTCCAGTGCCAGCAGCTGGGATACCGGGTTCCGGGAGATATCAGTATTATCGGTTTTGATGATCTGCCCCTGTGCGCCTATACCTCTCCGCCTCTGACCACCATCCGCCAGGACCGGATTGAACTTGGTAAGTGTGGGTTTTATGCCATGGACAGTATTATGAACAAAGTTTCTATCGGAACCATTTACCTTCACGCTCAGCTGATCGAACGAAATTCCACAGGAGCAGCGCCCACGGAACAGTAACCTGTACAGAAGCCGGCTTTGTTTCATTTATAACTACAGTAGAAGGAGAGATGATCTCATGTCAATACAGCGAACCTTACAGAAATATATGGATGACTGGAAAAACATCAGCAGTCTTGATTTTTGTCTTATTACTGATGAAAACGAGGTTTTTGTAACTACCTGCTCCCGCTCACTTCCTTCAGAAAAAAAACTCAGCGAGTTCAGGGAGAGCAATGCCCTTATCATGGCAAATGCCAGCCGGTGCCTTTATAAAGTCCTGTATAAAGAAGAACCGGCCTATATTCTTATTGTGTGGGGAAGCGGCGACAGCGTTCCCACTATCGGAGAACTTGCCGTCTGCCAGGTACAGAGTCTTCTGGAAGCCTATTCTGAAAAAAATGACAAAAATACTTTTATGCAAAAACTGCTTCTTGGAAATTATCAGGAGGTAGAAGCCTTTAACCGTGCAAAAAAACTCCATATCTCTTCCACTGCCAGACGGGCTGTTTTTCTGGTAGAAACCCGCCAAGCCAGAGATGAGCATGCTCTTGCCACTATCCGGAATATCTTTTCCGCCCGTACAAGGGATTTTATTACCTCCGTAGATGATTCCGGGATCATTGTGATCCGTGAACTTTCCTCTACAGAAACAGATGAAGATATAGAAGATATTGCGTTTATGCTGGTAGATATGCTGGGAACCGAAGCCATGACCCAGGCCTGGGTTTCCTACAGCAACGTATCGGACGACCTCCTTCAGCTTTCCAATGCTTACAAAGAAGCAAAAACAGCCATGGAAATCGGCAAGATCTTTTACTCAGAAAAAAATGTTTTCAGCTATCGCAAACTTGGAATCGGAAGACTGATCTATCAGCTTCCCGTGTCTGTATGTGAAATGTTTATCCAGGAAGTTTTTGGCGAGGAGTCTCTGGAATCTCTGGACAATGAAACCCTTGCCATCATCCGCACTTTTTTTGAAAACAACCTGAATCTTTCCGAAACCTCCAGACAGCTTTATGTCCACCGCAACACCCTTGTATACCGCTTTGAAAAAATCCAAAAAAAATTCGGGCTTGATCTCCGTACCTTTGAGGATGCCCTGACCTTTAAACTGGCAATGTTGGTAAGCGGTTATGTGACTTATAATAAAAACGACCGGAGCTGAATGCTCCGGTCTGGGTGTTTGGTTTATACTTCCCATAATCACTGCTTATTATTTTGTTCTTCCAAAATCTTCCTCAAGCGCCGAATCTCCGCTTCTGCCGCCTCTGCTTTACGACGTACAAGTTCCGTTTTCTTTCGTTCCATGGCAATGCCCTGTTCAACTCCCCGCTGGATCAGCTTATCCGATTCCAGTTCCAATACCTTTCCGCCCATTACATCACCAAATCCTTTCCTTACTTTTTCTTTATCTCTGAACACATAATCTGCGATCCGGATTATCAGCTCTACCATATCTCGATACGCTTTTTCATTCCCTTTCTCAAGGAATTTTTCTTCCAGATACTTCTCGATTTTTTTATACTCGTCTAAAAATCCCTTCCATTTCTCGATTACACTTTTATTATAAATCAACCTTCTGCACTTATAAAGAAAAACATCATAAAAAAAGCTTTCTATTTCAGCAGCATCAGATGCTCTGGCGGAAGGTACAGATACCTGGGCAGGTTCTTTTCTGCATCTTCATCAAAACTTTCCTTAGGGCGCATCCACCAGAGAACTGCATCTTCTTCCATCTCCGGACTTTTTACCAGATACTGATGTTCAAAGGTCGTTTCCACATAGTCTGCCGCCTGAAACGAAATACAGTTTTCTGTTTTGTGATCCGTTCCCTGAATCCAGTGTCCGCGGATTGCCACATGAGTGATATCCGATTCTATTTTTTTCTCTGTACGAAGAGTAACGCCCCAGTCCAGCGCAAACAACTCATGATCTACCAGCCGTTCGATCCTGGAATGATTTTTGCACCCGGTAAGTCTTGCTGCTTCCAGAAGCTCCGGCTGCTCAAAAAGGTTCCGTGTATCTCCAAATATCAGAGTTTTTCCATCTTTCAGAAGCATCAGATTCCTGCAGAATCGAAAAGCTTCATCTCTGCTGTGAGTAACCAGGATCATATCTCCCGTATATTCCTTCAGGAAATCCTGCATATCTTTTTGAAGAACATCCTTTAAAAACCCATCCAGCGCAGAAAAAGGTTCATCCAGAAGAATGACCTCCGGCTCCCCTATCATCATTCTGGCCAAGGCAACTCTCTGCTGCTGCCCTCCGGATAACTGAGAGGGATACCTGTTTTCCAGGCCCTCCAGATGATAGCGGCAAATAAAATCCTGCACCTTTTTATCACGAAGTTTTTTTTCACCCCGAAATCCACAGCCAATATTGTCACGAACTGTCATAGTTGGAAAAAGCGCATAATTCTGAAAAAGATATCCTACCTGGCGCTCCTGTGGTTTCAGATTGATTTTTTCTTCTGAATCAAAAACCGTTTTTCCATGAATCACAATCTTTCCTCTGTCCGGTGTTTCAATGCCTGCAATACAGCGCAGAGTCATACTTTTACCACTTCCGGAGGCTCCCAGAATTCCTGTAGATAAATCTGTAGTTTCAAATTGTACTTTCAGAGTAAATCCTCTGAAACTTTTTTCTATATTTACACTTATGGACATAGTTTTCTTCCGTCTCACTTTCCCCTGACAGCTGTCATTATAAAGCCCGAATCTGAAATCTGAATTTGTTTGCTGCTCTTTCGTATTTAAGTATAAATTTCTTTTTTCTTCCTTTGTGTGATAAATGCTCCTATAAAAAATACGCAAATTTCTTTTTTATTTGCGTGCCACCCATAAAATACCCGGCAATTCTTTTGTGTCCGCACATTACCGCTTCCATTATGTATAATTCCTTATTTTTTATTGATTGCCCTGTATTTATGTGCAAGCCGTTTATTTTTTATATCCACCGTCTGCTTTTCATTCCTCTTCCTGATACAATATTGATCAATGCCACTATAAAAAAAGAAATAAGCACAATAATCACAACCCAGAATCCCGCTACATCGTAATTTCCCGCCGCAGTCTCTGCCGCAATGGCAACAGAAACTGTCCTTGTTTTTCCCAGGATATTTCCTGCCAGCATGGATGTGGCACCATATTCCCCAATCGCTCTGGCAAAAGCAAGAACTGTACCGGATACAATTCCCGGAGCAGCTGCCGGGATAATAACTTTCCAGAATATCTTCCGATCGCTCATTCCAAGGGTCTGCCCTGCATAAATCAGGTTTACGTCTACCTGCTCAAAGGCCGCCCTGGCGTTCCGGTACATCAGTGGAAACGCTATTACTGCAGCCGCCACAATACAGCCTTTCCATGTCTGCACAATCTTAAAATCAAAATTTTCTAAGAGAAACTTTCCAAAAGGTCTCCTCAGGCTGAAAATAATCAGCAGAAAAAAACCTGCAACTGTAGGAGGAAGTACAAGAGGCATTGTCAGAATGCCATCAAATACCGCCCTGGTCACCGGTTTCATCTTCATTATTCTTCTGGCGCACCAAATTCCCAGAAAGAACGCGATGGTCGTAGCCACCGCGCCTGTTTTCAGGGAAATCCATAAAGGAGACCAGTTAATCTCCTGTATAAACTCACTCATTATTCATTCTCCAGGTTACAGAACTTTTGTAAATTCTTGTTTTTATATCATTCTGCTACTTTCTTCTGTTCAGTGAAAGTCCCTTCAATTTTTTATGCTGCTGAGTCAGTTTTCTCATCTGCCTGTGTATCTTCCGCATCTTCTTTGGTGTTTTCCTCCACTTCAGCAGTATACGGACTGAATCCATACTCCTCAAAAACTTTCAGCGCATTTTCTGTCTGCAGATACTCAAAAAATGTTTCTGCTGCCGCTTTTTCCTCTGGTAAAGCCTCTTCATCCTCTACCATACCAACCGGGTAAAGAACCGGTGTTTTAAGCATATTTGATGAAGCCTCGGCAATGATTTCTACCTGATCAGCTACGGAAGCTGCGTCTGTTGCGTATACAACTCCTACTTCATTGCTTCCCTCGGTAACTGCTGCCAGAACCTCTGTTACATTTTTTCCCTCGTTGATTTCCATTTTCTCTACCTGATCCATAATGTCAAGATTGGTAAAAATTTCTCTGGCATACTGTCCTACAGGCACATCCTCCCCTGCCAGGGCAATATTCTCAGCATCTGTAATATTCTCAAATCCTGTAACTTTAGTTTCTGTATCATTTGTCTTGATCAGCACAACCTTATTTTCCAGAAGATTCACTACAGAGTCTTCTTTTACCAGGTTCTCCTCTACAAGAGCATCCATCTGCTTGGTTGCCGCTGAAAAAAAGATATCGCATCTGGAACCTTCCTCAATCTGTGTCTGAAGAGTTCCGGAGCTGTCTGCATTATAAAAAATCTCCACATCCGGATACTTCTGGTTAAAATCCTTTTGAATATCCTCCATTGCATTGGCAAGGCTGGCTGCAATAAATACATAAACCTCTCCGCTGGGTTCTGCCGCCTGTACATTTGCTGCTGTTAATCCAGATGCCATAATTCCTGCAAGTGCAATAACTGCCAGTTTTTTCTTCATTTCCCGTCTCCTTTATTCACTTTAGTTTATTTTAGTTCTGTTTCATTCATTTTATATCAGAATACTGTTATTGTCAATTTATTTCCGCTGTGTTATAGTAATCAATAGTACAGTGTTACTGTTCATGCAGCATGATCCCATAAGGTGTTTTGATACGATCGGCAAAATCCCGATATATACAAAGCAAATGCCTCAAAGTCATTTTTGATATTGTGGCAGACACTGTAAGCAGTAACAGAAATAACAGCTACCAATAATTTTACAATAATGTATAAAGGAGAAATCATCATGAAATTAAGCGCAAGAAATCAGTTAAAAGGAAAAGTTGTCAGCATTAACAAAGGAGCTGTAAATTCCATCGTTTCTATTGATATCGGAGGAGGAAATATTATTGTTGCCACCATTTCCTGTGCAGCTGTAGAAGAACTTGGTCTGGAAGTTGGTTCTGATGCCTATGCTGTCATCAAGGCTACAAATGTTATGGTAGGTATTGATGAATAAACTTTACACTGCCCAGGAAATCGCAGACAAACTGAAAATAAAAAAAACTACGGTCTACGAACTTATCAAACGTGGAGAACTGGAATCTTCCAAAATAGGCAAGCAGCTTCGGATCAGCGAAGAACAGTTGAATCGATATCTTCAGGGCGGGGATTCCTCTGCCTCTGAAGCTCCTTTGCCATTTCCCGATTTCCAGCCGGAAAGCTCTCTTCTGAAAAGAGACTATCTTCTATATTCCAATGGTCTTATTATCAGCGGACAGGCTTCTCCCGCTCTGGAGTATCTGATCAACCAGATGGCTATTCATCCCAATGGACTTCCTGTACTTCATTCACACCTGAATACTTATAACGGACTGTATTCTCTTTATTTTAAAAAAGTCCATGCAACCACTGCCGGTATTCTTCCTGAGCATATCCCTGCTCTGCTTCCCGGTATGTCCGTTGCGGCTTTTGTTCTTTATGAATATGATCTGGGATTTTATGTCCAAAAAGGAAATCCCAAAAATATACTGTCCGTCAGCGATCTGAAACGCTCCGATGTTACTCTGGCAAACAGAGAAAAAGGCAGTACCGGTCGAATGTATCTGGATCTTCTTTTGAAAGAAGCATCTGTTTCTCCCTCTGAGATCAATGGCTATCAGAGAGAACTGGTTTCTGACCTTTCCACAGCAAATGCTGTGCTAAATGCTCAGGCAGATGCTGCCGTAGGCGCGGGATCTGTTGTATTCAAATCAAAAGAACTGGAGTTTATTCCTCTGATGAAGCTTCCCATGTTTCTTGTGATGGAAACAGAATCCCTGAACCGACCTGGTTTTTCAGCTCTCGCAGAAATTATCCGTTCTTCAGAATTTAAAACTGCTCTGCATCTCCAAAACGGCAGCGATACATCCCGAACCGGAGAAATTTTGTATTTATAAAAGGGAACTGTCATTCCTTCTGCAACCTAGATAATACGGATGCTTTTGCTTTTTCAGCTCACCTTTTTCAGTGTTTTTTCAGCTCGGATATCCAATCAGCCAAAGTCTTACTGTGCATATCTTGCGCATTTTTATAATGCAAATTATACTTCCATATCCTGATAAGAAAAATACTCCTCCATCACCATACAGGCTGCACCAATTGCACCAATTTCCCCACCAAATTCTGATTTTTTAATTCTAAGATTTCTGAAATTCTGAGCGATTACTTCTTCCTTTACTGCATTTCTGATCTCATCAAGGAAAACCTCTCCAATCTCAAACTGTTTGCCTGAAAGAACAACCTCACTTGGAGCAAGGATATTAACCACAAGAGCCAAAGCTCTTCCCAAAGTTCCAGCAACCACCTTCATCAATTTGACAGATTCCTCATCTCCCTCAAGAACTGCCTGCACATAATGTTCAATCTTTACATTATCCTCATTCTCTCCTGCCAGTTCATAAATACGCTGATAATGATGCACCTGAAAACCTTCTTTAATTATATTCAACAAAGAAGGATCTGATATTTCTGAATTCAGGCAGCCATATCTTCCACAGCTACAGATTCTGCCTCCGTTACTGATTCGAACATGTCCTATTTCACCGGCAAATCCACCTTTTCCTGTTACCAGTCTATTATTGGATAGCGTCACCATCCTGATACCTGTTCGTATGGAAAGGAATACAAAATCATTACTGTTTCCATTATAATTCAGCCATTTATAGGCAAGAGTCATCACACTAACATTATTCTGGATATAACAAGGAATCCCTGTGGATTCCTGTACCAAATCGCGGATCATAATATCCTTCCAGCCCGGTATACGAGAATATCCATAAGAATAGCCTTTTTCAGAATCCACATATCCGGGTATTCCCATGCCAATTCCTATAATCCTGCCTCTGTCCGGTGCATTCTGTTGAGCAATTTCCAGCATATCCTGAATCTGTTCCAGAATCTGCTCAGGCTTTACACGGTGAGAACTCACCCCATCCGCAGTTTCCCGTGTCTCCTTATACAAAATTGTTCCCACAAGGTTCATAACCACTGTGTTCATATACTGAGCATTAAATTCCAGTCCCACATAATATCCCCCATCAGGATTAATTTTAAGCCACGCAGGCTTTCTTCCTACCCGGGAATCCTCACATTCTTCCTCGTAGATTAGCCCTTCCTCGATCATCTCTCTGGAAAGTTCCAGAATTGATGACATACTGTAACCAGACATTTTTTTGAGATCAAATCTTGACAGATTCTGATTACTGCACCGCAAAATTTCCATCAGACGGTTTCTTTTGTATATTTTTCTATTGGTTAGAATTGATTCTTTCCGCATATCAGTCTCCGTGTATTATAATATTTTCCGCTCCTTCCATGTCGCAGTTATCAAGTCCGGCAGAATACAGATTTAGCTGTATCTTCAATCATACAGTTCCTTTTATTATTACATGAATGGAAAATTTTTACAATGCTTTTTAACCCTTTACTGCTCCTGCTGTCAGACCTTTTACAAACTGTTTCTGTACAAGTATATAGAACACCAACATAGGCACGGTTACGAGTGTCAGAGCAGCAAACAGGGTTCCTGGCTGACTGAAATATGCACCATTGTACTGCTGTGCAATCAGTGGAAGAGTTTTCATACTTTCCTTGGTCATAGTACACATAGACAGGAAAAATTCATTCCAAGATGTCAAAAACTGCCAGATTACAATAACAACAATTCCGGGTTTCAAAAGAGGACAGATAATCTGCACAAATAGTCTTACTGTACCACAGCCGTCTATCAGAGCCGATTCCTCCAATTCTTTTGGAATTCCGGTCATAAATCCCTGAAGAATTGTAATCGCATAAGGAATACCAAGAGCAGTCAATGGAAAAATAAGTCCCAGATAGTTATTGATCCAGCCAAGACTGCTATTGAGTTGTGTCAAAGGAACCACCAGACCTGCAACCGGAATCATCAACGTACAAAGAATGATATTATAAATCAGTACCTTTCCATGTACATTTTTTCTGGAAAATCCAAAAACGGCCATAGAAGCACAAACCGTTACCAAAGCCACAGAAGAAACTGTGATAATCACACTATTCAGAAGGTTTTTAAAAAGAAGCGGATTATTTTTTATAACATTTACATAGTTTTTAAATGTAACATCTACTATAAACAGCTTTGGAATCCCAATAGTATCTGGAGTTCTCAGAGACATACTGATCATGAAAATCAATGGCACCATAAAGATAAAGGTAACAACCAGAAGAATCAGATTCCATCCAATCTGTCCAATTTTTTCTTTCTTTGTCATAAAAAATCACCCCTCTTCCTTTTTCATAAAGTCACCGGCTCCCAGTCCTTTTACCTGTATTACTGTAAGAACTAAGGCAAACAGTAGAGTTACCATAGAAAGGGCTGATGCATATCCCATTTGCTGATTGGTAAAGCCCGTTTGAAAAATATAAGTTCCCGGCATTTCAGACGCATGATTCGGACCTCCGCCGGTCATTGTATAAATAAGGCCAAAGGTCTGCAAAGAGCCGATTACCCCTAACATCAAAAGTGATTTATGGGTAGAAGCCAGCGCCGGAAGATAAATATAACGAATTTCTTTCCAACGGGTAGCACCATCAATCTTTGCTGCTTCCTTCATGTCCTCAGAAATCTGTGAAATACCTGCCACATACATAATCATGGACCACCCTGTCCATTCCCAGATATTTGCAATAATGCATCCTATAATAGCCGTATCTGGCATTCCCAGAATATTGATCTGACCCTTGATTCCAATTTCACTGAGATAGTGGGTGATAATGCCCTGATAGGGCTGAAGCATCTTTCCCCATACAATCGCAACCACTGACACGGAAGTTGCCACCGGAAGAAAGAAAGCAGTTCGGAAAAATCCTCTGCCGCGTTTCAGCCGATCTTCAATGATATATGCGAGAAAAAATCCTATTCCTGCCTGAATTGGTACAGTTGTCACAATCCAGATCAGGGAATTTTTCATGGAAGTCCAAAACACCTTATCCTGAAATACTCTTTTAAAATTTTCAAATCCAACAAATTCCATATTTTTCAGAGTAGACCACTCATATGCGCTGCTCCATCCCACAAAGAAAATCGGATACAAAATATATATCACAAAAAATAACAATGCAGGAAGAATAAACAGGTAACCTGTAATATTATATTTTCTTTTCTCCTTTGCTTTACCCATAGCCCCTTCTCCTTTCAGCCCTTCACGGTGTGCTTTTTGGAGATTAAATTAGGAGAATCCTATCATATATCAGATCTGATTCTCCCAACCATCCACTCCTATATTACTTATCTTTCATATCAAAAAATAATATTTCTTTTTATATTTTACAGAGCATCCTGCGCATCCTGTACTGCCTGACATGCTTCTTCCGGAGTAAGCTCGCCGGTTCCAACACCTGCAAGAGCATTCTGAAGTGCTGTTTCGATTGTCGGTTCGCTGATTCGCTGATTCATAGCGCTGTCTAAATCCTTTGCAAAAGAATTGAACTGCTCAACAAGATCTGCATTCAGTTCTTCGTTCTTCGGTTCAATGCCTTTAAATGCTGGCAGATTATTTACATCATCTGCACAAGCCTGAATACCAGCGCCGGAGCTAAATGATTTCAAAGCTTTCCATGCCGCCTCTGGATTCTTACAATTCTTTGTGATACCAAAGCCAAAGTCAATTCCGCCTACCGGAGTTGCTGGTTTTTCTGCAGTTCCTACAGGAGGAAGATAAAAGAACCCAAAATCCCAATCCTTAACAATCTGCGCTGGCTCTTCTGCTGTATACTCCTGACACCACCAGGAACCAAGAGCCATCATTGCAGCACTGTCAGATACGAATGCTGGAGTTCCATTCGTGTTAGCATCTGCAGACATTGCACCAACCTGAAAGATACCATCATCAAACATAAGCTTGTAGTTGTTCATCGCTTCTACCATCTTATCATCTGTCCATTTAATTTCTCCTGCCTGAGCTTTGTCAAACATGGTTGTATCAAGCTGTGAACAAAGCATAGTAAATACGTTCACATGCTGCCATCCGTTTGCTCCTCCAAGAAACAGAGGTGCTACTCCATTCTCACTAAGTACACTGCAAACTTCTTTAAATTCCTCATATGTAGTAGGAACTTCAAGATTAAATTTCTCAAATACGTTTTTGTTATATACAATCGTAATAACCTGAGCCTCTACAGGAAGAATATAGTTTCCTTCATCTCCCTCTTTATTTCCCATCTGGATCTGATCTGCAATCATTTCAGGATAATTTTCTTTCCAATTTTCGCCCCAGTCTTTTTCTGCATACTCAGTATAGTCGATCAGATAATCTGCATACTGTGCTGTTAGAGATCCGGGCTGAAGTCCAATAATATCCGGAAGATTGTCAGATGCCGCGGCAGCAGAAAGCGCGGATAAATACTCGGGGTCGTAGTTATAGTAAGAAAATTCAATATTGATTCCAGGATTCTCTTCCTCAAATGCTTCCAGCATCTTTTCACAAGTACGAGTGATCGGTGTCCAGGACCACATAGTAAGTGTTGTTTCTTCCGCAGTGTTTTCTTTTTCCTCGTTCTCTGCCGCCATAACATTCACGCTTACCATTCCTGCCAGCATAGATACTGCCATAAAAATACTTAATGCTTTTCTGAACTTCATGATTTTCCTCCTTTTCCATGCATTTGCATAATGAATTATTATATACTCACATTTTCCTCCCCCGAAGAAAATATAAATATTCCTTATAGTTTTCTTTTCTCTCGGTTCTCTTTGTAAATATCAAAAAATCTTGCCACCTCATCCAAATCCAACGACTTCTCGCCATTAAGGATATACTTTGTAATTAAAATCTGCTCTGCAATAGCTTCACAGGCCTCTACCACATTCATAGCATCCTCTACGTTTTTGCCCACAGCAAGACTTCCATGATTTCCAAGAAGTACAATTCTGTAGCCATCTGCAAAATATGGCTCTGCCATTGTCATAATAAACTTTGTTCCCGGAGCCCCGTATGGTGCACACGGGATTTTATGGAAATTACCCATCATTTCCGGAAGAGCCTCTGTTTCCACATCTATACCGGCCATGGAAAACGCAGTAAGAACCTTAGAATGACTATGTACAACACCACCTACATCCCAACCATTTTTTTCGCAGATATCATAAGCCATAGAATGCATAATGATCTCTGAAGTTTCCTTCATTCCCCAGATGCGTTCTCCATTGTGATCAATAACCGCAATTTTTTCCGGGGTCAAAAGTCCTTTGTTCTGTCCAGTTGGAGTAATATAAATCTTTCCGTCTACCTTTGCAGAAATGTTGCCTGCAAAGGAGTTTACAAGCCCCTTATCATCCATACGTTTTGCTACAAAAAGCACTTGATTGATAACATCTTCAGAAATTCCCAGCTCCTGCATTTTCTTTCTGCTCTCGTCTGTCATAATATCTCCCTTCCGAGCTTAGCTCCTGCATTTTTACTTACACACACCTTTTTCTATCATATTCTGCATTCCGGCGTTCCAATATTCTCTCTTGTTCTCTCTGGGGGAATATTCCTTCATAGCAAAGGATCTTCCGGAAAGCTGCCGCATTTCATCTACAGATTTCAACTCACCCAGTGCATAAAACTGTGTCAGTACATTTCCCGTCAGAGTCGCATAGGGAAGGCCACAATACACAGGTCGGGAAAGTGCATCACTGATCATCTGCATGAGCACATAATTTCTTGTTCCACCATTAATCACAGAAATTTTATGTAAAGGTATATGAAGTTCTTTTTCCAAATACTCTGTACAGTATTTCACTTTCAGAGCAATACTTTCCAAAATACATCTGATAAAATCAGCATCTTCAATAAGAGGATTTTGTCCACTTGATATCAAATATTCATTAATCTTTTCTTTTATATTTCCACCTGCATTATTCAAAAGTATATCATCTACATCAACAAAAACACCTTTTGGCTCTGCACGCTCTGCAAGGTCCATCATATCCTGATAACTGTAAATATAATTTTCTGTCCTTGCAGTTCTCTGGAATTCATTCAGCAACCAAAACGCTGCAAAATCCCTATATAGAATATTTCTGTTTTCCATAACTGAAGCATTTTTGTAACCGCCAAGAAAAGCCTTCTTCCCGGTAATACTCCCTGTTATCTCCACTCCCATATTTATATTTGTACCAATGCTGACATAAACCTGTCCCACACCAAAATCAGGAATTCCTGCTACAGCACAGGCAGTATCATGTCCTACTGCTGAAATCACCTTCATGGATTTCACATTCCGAGAATCTGCAATTGTTTTTCGCAATAATCCTCTTTCTGTTCCTGGATCTGTTAATGGAAGGAGCATTTTTGAGGGAATATTCAAAAGTTCAAATAACTCCAATGCCCAGTCTTTCTGATCTGGCATCAGCAAACCTGACGTTCCAGAAATCGACCGTTCTGCTACCATCTCTCCCGACAAAAAATAAGTAATAAGATCCGGAAGGAATAACATTGTTTCTGCAAGATCAAGGATTTTTTCTTTATGCTCCACATAAGAATACAACTGTGGTAATGTATAGGATCTTGCTGGCTGACATCCAGTTAATTCAAAAACTTTTTCTCTGGATACTCTCTCATACATTTTTTCCAGAGAATATTCTGTTCTGAGATCGCGATAATGGTAAATAGGCTCCAACAGTCTTCCCCTGCCATCCAGAAGACCATAAGTAGCCCCCCAGGTATCCACAGATACAGAATCCATATTTTCCTCTTTTCCATATGCAGATATACCCTGAAGAATACTATTATATAAAGAAAATAAATCCCAATAGAGATTTCCATTTAATTCCACAGGATTATTTTCGAAATCGAAAAATCTACCAACCTGCAGCTTTTTTCCATCAAAGCTTCCTCTGGCCATTTTACCGCCACTAGCACCAAGATCTGCTGCAATTACAACTTTTTCTTCCATTTTCACACCTCCCTTTCTCTTTTTATTTATCTTTTCGATAAAATAAATATAGCACTATCCACTTTTTTCGTCAATATACTTTTATTTTTTCGTAAATTTGCACTATTTCAACTTAATATTTTTGTTAATATTTTCTTTTTCGATATTAATTATTTGAACTTATAATAACAGATTTTACATCTTCAAAAATAAATCCATCTCAACAATTCCCTGATCAGAGAAATATTATCCCTGTAACCCAAAAACGCCCACCACCAGGTGAGCGTTTTTGGGTTATACACTTGTATTATTCTTCGGTATCATAGTAGCCGTCATCAGAGCCTTCTCCGGCATCTACATAATCATCGCCACTTCCGCTGTCTGAACCTCCATCGTCAGAATTTCCGTCATCTGAACTTCCATCATCAGAGTTTCCACTATCTGAGTTTCCGCTATCCGAACTTCCATCATCCGAGTTTCCGCTATCCGAACTTCCGTCGTCAGAACTTCCATCATCATAATTCCCGTCATCCGAACTGCCATCGTCTGAACTTCCATTACCATAATTCCCGTCATCCGAGCTTCCATCTTCTGAAGTTCCATCATCGGAATAACTGTCATTATAGCTTTCATCATCACCGTAACCGGTCTGCTGAGAATTTTCCTTTGTATCTTTTTCTTTTTTCTCTGAAAGACTCATATAGCGAAGATATGCGGTTGATGTGTCCTCATCCAGTGTCAGTGACGCTTTTTCCATATCGCTAAGCTCAATACTGTAAATTTCATAAGTATTTCCATCTGCGGTTACAAGCTTCATGTCATACAACGCACCGGAAGGAGCGCCGACGTCTTCGGAACTCTCATCTTCTGCAGAAGTCTGTACAGATTCCGGGGTATAAAACATCTGAACCTGATCGGAGGCTTTTATTGCAAATTCTCTTGGAACCAGATTCTCTCCCCAGTCCTCTCCGCCGGAAACCATAAGATACAGTTCTCTTACATCTGTTTTCAAACTGTTTGTAAGATAAATAAATTTTGACTGAGAGGTTTTTTCACCAATCTTGCGTGGCGCCGGTGTGGAAGTAGGCGCCGGTGTGGCTGTTGCCGGAGGCAGTGTGGGAGTAGCTGTGGGAGCCACTGTAGGAACAACCTCCTCCACTTTTTTATCTGAACCGCATCCTGCAAGTGTCAATGCCATTGCTGTACTGACTGCAAATACTATTTTTCTGGATTTTTTCACTTGAATCTACCATCCTTTCCGGATTCATAAATATGAATCCAAACAAAATATCTATTCGTCCTTTGCCCACTGGAACGTACAGCGTACTGCTTTTTTCCATCCTTTCAGAAGGGCTTCTCTCTTCTCCGGGGCAACAGAAGGAGAAAATTCTCTTTCCTGCTTCCAGTTCTGCCTGATTTCTTTTGCGTCCTTCCAGAATCCCACTGCAAGTCCCGCCAGATATGCTGCTCCCAATGCGGTTGTTTCAATGCAGCTTGGACGCACTACCTGAACATCCAGAAGATCTGACTGAAACTGCATCAGGAAATTATTTGCGCTTGCGCCTCCATCCACACGCAGGGAACCCAGTTTCATTCCGGAATCCCTTTCCATAGCATGGATCACATCTGTAACCTGATATGCCAGGGATTCCACTGTTGCTCTGATCAGATGAGCTTTTCCGGCTCCCCGGGTAAGCCCCAAAACCGCCCCTCTGGCATACTGATCCCAGTAAGGCGCTCCCAGACCTGTAAAGGCAGGAACCACATAAACCCCATTGGTATCAGGCACAGAAAGACAATACAGCTCTGATTCCGGAGCGCTGTTGAGAATCTGCATTTCATCTCTCAGCCACTGTATTGCCGCACCTGCCACAAACACACTTCCTTCCAGCGCATATCCCGGTGTTCCGTCAGGGTTCACAGCTATCGTTGTAAGAAGTCCATGCTCGGAGCAGACTGCCTGATTTCCAGTGTGCATCAGAAGAAAACAACCTGTTCCATATGTATTTTTTACATCTCCGGGGCGGAAACAGCACTGTCCGAAAAGCGCTGACTGCTGATCCCCCGCTGCCCCTGAAATCGGAATCGAACCACCGATAAGATTCTCATTGGTATATCCGTAAATACAGCTGCTTGGTTTTACTTCCGGAAGCATGGATTCAGGAATCCCAAACCGTTCCAGAATCTCTTTATCCCATTGTTTTTTGTAAATATCAAATAACATTGTACGGGAAGCATTGGTGTAGTCTGTAACATGAACCTGACCTTTGGTAAGTTTCCAGATCAGCCAGGTGTCTACCGTGCCAAAAAGAAGATCTCCTCTGTCTGCCGCCTCTCTGGCTCCGTCCACACAATCCAGGATCCATTTGATTTTTGTAGCAGAAAAATAAGCGTCCGGAACCAGTCCTGTTTTTTCTCTGATCTTATCTGCAAAACCGTCTTTTTTCAGATCCTCGATCATATCCGAAGTACGGCGGCACTGCCACACAATAGCCGGATAAACAGGATTTCCTGTTGTTTTATCCCAGACAATCGTTGTTTCTCTCTGATTTGTAATTCCAATAGCTGCAATGTCCCCTGCGTCAGCTCCGATCTTTCCCATTGCCTCAATGGCAACAGCCATCTGAGAAGACCAGATTTCATGAGGATCATGCTCTACCCAACCCGGTTTTGGATAATACTGGGCAAATTCTTTCTGCGCAGAGCTGCAGATATTTCCCGTCTTATCAAAAAGGATGCAGCGGGAACTTGTGGTTCCCTGATCCATTGCCATAATATATTTTCCCATAATGATGTACCTCCGTTTCTGCAGCCTGTTGCAGCTGCCGGCCAAAATCCTGCTCATTCCCCTGTATAACAGAATTCTGCCCTGTATATCCCTTATTTTTTATCCAATTACATTCTTTCCGATAAAATATCCAAGCACAAGAACACCCAATACGATTCTGTACCATCCAAACGCTTTAAAGTCATGCTTTTTAATATATCCCATCAGGAACTTGATCGCCAGTATGGATACAATAAACGCAACCAGAACGCCTGTAATAAGAATCAGAACTTCTCCGGCAGTAAAAGCAAATCCGAATTTTACCAGTTTCAGAAGGCTGGCGCCAACCATAACTGGAATTGCCAGGAAAAATGTAAATTCAGCCGCTACCGTTCTTGAAGTTCCAACCAGAATACCGCCAATGATCGTAGAACCGGAGCGTGAAGTTCCTGGAATTACAGACAAAACCTGGAAAAGACCGATCAGAAAAGCAGTTTTAAAGCTCATGGTCTGAAGAGATCTGCAGGTGGCTTTTCGTTTTTTGTTGTAATTTTCTATAAAGATAAAAATCACACCATAAACGATCAGAGCAATGGAAACAACCACGTAATTGTTAAATTTTTCCTCAATGATGTCGTTAAACGGCAATGCGATTACAATGGTGGGAATACATGCCACAAGGATCTTAAACCACAGCATCCATTTATCCTTGTCGCAAAATCGCTCCACAAAAATCATGATGCCTCTTGCTACAGCCGGCTGTTTTGCTATAATCGCCCTTTGTTTCTTTGGAATCTCTCTGATATAAAAAGGCCACAGCTTGCTCCAGTACAGCACCACCACTGCCAGGATCGCGCCAAGCTGGATCACCACCAGAAAGAATTCTTTAAACTCCGGAGTCACATTAAGTTTAATAAATTCATCCACCAGAATCATATGTCCGGTACTGCTGATAGGAAGCCATTCCGTAATGCCTTCCACAATACCCAGAAACACGGCTTTTAAAAATTCAATAATATCCATTCTTTCTTCCTTTCATTTTTATTTTACGCCGGGGATTTTCCTTCTTTATAACAAAGAAATTTTCTGCCCTGCTGTAAGTATAACACAGTTTTTGTTCTCATAAAAGAACAAAGAGTCACTGTTCATATGCAATATTCTGCAAGATAACAGGCCAGCGGATCCCAAAAAGTCAAAAACCGGAGAAGCCTGCGCCTCTCCGGTTCATATTTGTTTTTATCTGTCTGCGATTGTTGCAATATCAATCAGTGTCAGATTGTTAAGATCTGTATTTTCAAGACTGGTTACAAGAGCCTCTGCAGTATCAAGACTGGTCAGTACATTTACGCCTGTCTCAATGGCATTTCTGCGGATTACGAATCCGTCTTTCTGATGCTCTACACCCTGAGGCGGAGTATCAATTACAACGTCGATCTTGTGACCCAGGATCAGGTCCATAAGGTTTGGCGCCGGCTGCTCCAGTTTGTTGGTGCGGATTGCCTTGATTCCGTTTTCTTTCAGAACCTTTGCAGTTCCTCTTGTAGCATAGATACGGTAGCCAAGAGCCTCAAAACGTCTTGCAATCGGAACAACCTCTTCATGATCTTCCTCTTTTACAGTGATGATCATGTTGCGGTGCTTCGGAAGTTTGATGCCTGCTCCGATAAATGCTTTGTAAAGAGCCTCGTTAAAGGTTTCTGCAATACCAAGGCACTCTCCGGTGGATTTCATCTCAGGTCCAAGGCTGATGTCTGCGCCACGGATTTTTTCAAAAGAGAATACCGGCATCTTAATGGCAAAATGTTTTGCCTCCGGCTGAAGTCCCGGCTCATAACCCAGATCTTTCAGTTTATAGCCCAGGATCACTTTTGTTGCCAGCGGCACGATCGGAATTCCTGTTACCTTGCTGATATACGGCACGGTACGGCTGGAACGTGGATTTACCTCGATTACATACACTTCTTCGCCGCATACAATAAACTGAATATTGATCATACCTACCACATGAAGCGCTTTTGCAAGACGGCGTGTGTACTCTGCAATAGTTTCCTTAGCAGTTTCACTGATGGTCTGTGCCGGATATACGGAAATACTGTCACCGGAGTGGATTCCCGCACGCTCAATATGCTCCATGATACCAGGGATCAGAATGTCCTCGCCGTCACATACAGCGTCTACCTCGATCTCTTTACCCATAAGGTATTTGTCTACCAGAATCGGATGATCCTGCGCGATCTGGTTAATGATTCCAATGTATTCTTCCACGTCCTCATCGCTGACTGCAATACGCATTCCCTGTCCGCCAAGAACATAGGAAGGACGTACCAGAACAGGATATCCCAGTCTGTTTGCAACTTCTTTTGCTTCCTCTGCAGTGAATACAGTATCTCCCTTCGGTCTCGGGATCTGGCACTGCTCCAGGATGCCGTCAAAGAGCTCACGGTCCTCTGCCGCATCTACATCCTCTGCAGATGTTCCAAGAATCTTCACGCCCATTTTCATAAGCGCTTCTGTCAGCTTAATGGCAGTCTGTCCGCCGAACTGAACAACCGCTCCGTCCGGTTTTTCGATTTTTACGATATTTTCTACATCCTCAGGTGTCAGAGGCTCAAAATACAGCTTGTCTGCAATATCAAAGTCTGTGCTGACAGTCTCAGGGTTGTTGTTGATAATGATTGTTTCATAGCCTTCTTTTTCAAAAGCCCAGGTACAATGTACAGAACAGAAGTCAAATTCAATACCCTGACCGATACGGATCGGGCCTGATCCAAGAACAAGAACTTTTTTCTTATCCGGTGTAGAAATTGCTTCGTTTTCTGTATCCGGTCCGCCATAAACAGAATAATAGTATGGTGTTGCAGCCGCAAACTCCGCTGCACAGGTATCTACCATTTTATAGGCTGCACGGATATTGTAGCCCTCACGGAGAGCCTTAATCTCAGCCTCTGTTCTTCCGCAGAGATTTCCGATCACATAATCCGGGAATTCCATGCGTTTTGCTTCCAGAAGAAGTTCTCCTGTCAGCGGCTGGGTCTTCAGTGCCTGCTCCATCTCAACAAGGATTGCGATTTTGTCAATGAACCAACGGTCAATCTTTGTGATACGGTGGATATACTCTTTGGAAATATCTCTTCTGATGGCTTCCGCAATTTTCCAGATACGGCGGTCATCTACAACAGCCAGTTCCTCAATCAGCTGATCCTCGGTAAGTCCGGTAAAATCATAGGACATAAGGCTGTCCACATGCTGCTCCAGAGAACGGATAGCTTTCATAAGAGCTCCCTCAAAGTTATGGCAGATACTCATAACCTCTCCGGTTGCTTTCATCTGAGTAGTCAGTGTTCTCTTTGCAGTAATAAATTTATCAAATGGCAGACGCGGGATCTTTACAACACAGTAGTCCAGCATCGGCTCAAAGCTTGCATAGGTTTTTCCTGTAATAGCGTTGGGAATCTCATCCAGTGTGTAGCCAAGAGCGATCTTTGCCGCAACCTTGGCGATCGGATAACCGGTAGCCTTACTTGCAAGAGCAGAAGAACGGCTTACACGTGGATTTACCTCGATAACACAATATTCAAAACTCTCCGGATGAAGAGCGTACTGAACATTACATCCGCCTGTGATTCCCAGCTCTGTAATAATATTCAGAGCAGAAGTACGAAGCATCTGGTATTCTTTGTCTCCGAGAGTCTGAGATGGAGCAACTACAATAGAGTCACCTGTGTGAACGCCTACCGGGTCAATATTCTCCATATTGCAGACGGTGATGCAGTTTCCTGCGCTGTCGCGCATCACTTCATACTCGATTTCTTTCCAGCCTGCAATGCAGCGTTCTACAAGAACCTCGCCCACACGGGAAAGGCGAAGACCATTTTCAAGGATCTCTCTCAGTTCATATTCGTTATTGGCAATACCGCCGCCGCTTCCCCCAAGGGTATAAGCAGGACGGAGAACAACCGGATATCCGATGGTCTTTGTAAATGCAACACCATCTTCAACTGTTGTTACTACTTTGGAGGCTGCAACCGGCTCGCCGATCTTCTCCATAGTATCCTTAAATTCCTGACGGTCCTCTGCCTTTTTGATCGTTTCTGCAGTGGTACCGATCAGGCGTACATTGTGTTCCTTGAAAAAGCCTTTTTCTTCCAGCTCCATTGCAAGGTTCAGACCGGCCTGACCTCCCAGTGTAGGAAGCACACTGTCCGGTTTTTCTTTCAGGATCAGCTGTTCTACCACCTCTACAGTCAGAGGCTCAATGTATACGCGGTCAGCAATATCTTTATCTGTCATGATGGTTGCCGGGTTGGAGTTAAGAAGTACAACTTCCATTCCTTCCTCTTTCAGAGAACGGCATGCCTGAGTACCTGCATAGTCAAACTCTGCTGCCTGGCCGATAATAATCGGACCGGAACCAATCACAAGAACTTTATGAATATCTTTATTTCTCGGCATTATCTGTTTCCTCCCATCATTTCCATAAATCGGTCAAACAGGTAGCTGGAATCCTGCGGTCCCGGGCATGCTTCCGGATGGAACTGCACGGTAAAGATATTTTTGCCTACATAGGCCATACCTTCATTGGTGCCGTCATTTACATTTACAAATGCCGGCTTTGCGATATTTTTCGCCTCAAGCTGCTCTGCATCCACCACATATCCGTGATTCTGAGAAGAAATATAAACTCTTCCTGTTGCAAGATCCTTCACAGGATGATTTCCGCCTCTGTGTCCGTATTTCATCTTATGAGTGTCTCCGCCTGTTGCAAGCGCCATAAGCTGATGACCCAGGCAGATTGCAAAAATCGGAACATCAGATTCATATAACTTGCGGATTTCTTCTATAATAGAAGTACATTCCTTAGGATCCCCAGGTCCGTTGCTGAGCATGATTCCGTCCGGATTATCTTTTAAAATTTCCTCTGCCGGTGTCAGAGCCGGGTAGATTGTTACCTGACAGCCTCTCTCATTAAGAGAACGGGCAATGTTCCGTTTTGCTCCAAAATCCATCAGAGCCACCTTCGGTCCTTTGCCTTCCAGAACCTCTTTTTCATGGCAGGTAACCTTTTCCACTACTTTTCCAGTTGTATATGCTTTTAAACGGGGAATAATTGCATCTAAATCATAGTTTTCATCAACTGTGATCATACCATTCATGGTACCTTTTTCACGAAGAATTTTTGTCAGGGCTCTTGTGTCAATGCCCGCAATTCCCGGAATATCATGTTTTTCCAGAAAATGCTGAATGGTATCAACGCTTCTGAAGTTGCTGGGGATACGGGATAATTCACGAACAATAAATGCATCTATCCACGGTTTCCTGGACTCCTGATCCTCATAACAAATTCCATAATTACCAATCAGCGGATAGGTCATACAAACAGCCTGTCCAGCATAAGACGGATCAGTCATCACTTCCAGATATCCGGTCATAGATGTGTTAAAAACGATCTCACTGATTACTTCTCTGGCTGCGCCAATACTGGTTCCTGTAAACACATGGCCGTCTTCTAATATCAGAAATGCTTTCATACAATCTCCCTTTCTCTTGTTTTATCCTAAATCTTCAAGATTATATCACAAGAAAATTTCTTTTTCAACACAAAGAGAGGCTGAAAAAAATTATGTTCTACTGAAAAAAATTCTGATTATTCCCTGTGCTGCTTTTTACAAATTAAAAGTATAACTATACACTCATTTTTATTGTATTATAATAAAATCGCACATACCATACCAATGATCCCCGTAACCAGGAACAGCAGTCCCACACCCACTGCTTTTTTTCGCCTTTCCAGTTCTTTTTTCTCACTTTCACTTATATTTATAATGGGATATTTTCTTCTTCCGATCAAATACATAATAAGACCGCCTGAATTATTTCCACTCATTGTAAGAAAACCCCAAAATTTCGGATGTTTTAATTTTCTGGCAGACGCATCTATTACAGTCATATAATAAATCTGAAATACAACACATAATGCTCCCGAAAAGGCAACTGCTCCACAAATCACTGCTAAAACTGTAGTAAAGTCCATAATATCCTACTCCCTTTCCTAAAATCTTTTTATAATCTGATATAGCAATACTGATGAACTGATAACCATAAGACAAAATATTCCCACCAGAAAATAACGGTTATTCGGAATAAACATATTTAATGTTATCAGCAACGCTACAATAATGACATTAGCAATAACAGCGCCTGTCATTTTCTGATTACTTTTTACAACATTTGTGCTTTCTTCTAAATGCTCTATCATTTTTTCATCACCCTTCAACAATACGTCAAGGCTTATAGAATATAGATCACTCAACGCTATCACGCTGATAATGTCCGGATAGGATTTTTCATTTTCCCAATTTGAAATTGTCTGCCTTGATACATTAATTTTTTCTGCAACATTTTCCTGTGTCATCCCGGACTGAACTCTTGCATTTTTCAGTTTTTTACCTATTTCCATTTTCGTATTGCTCCTTTCGGTGCCCATTATTATAGATCCAAGATCAAATGTCTATCAAATACTTTTGACAAGGCTTATTTTTCCTGTCAAAATCCTTTTACATCATCTCAAAACAGAGCTTTTATCCAAGTATACTTTCTTTACACATTACACACAACAAAAAAACGCCATAAATGGAAACAAAATCCATTTGATGACGTTTATTACTCTCACAAAACTTATCCAATAAAAAATTCTTTTTACACAAGATGTCTTCTCCTTACAGAACATCCCGTGTTTTCAAAAAAATAATGCAGGAGATGGGACTTGAACCCACACGATCTTGCGACCACAGGCACCTGAAGCCTGCGCGTCTGCCAATTCCGCCACTCCTGCATTTCTTATTTATCAGCCGCTCTCTCGCGACTGCTTAATTATAATACCTCATGTTCTAATAAAAGTCAATAGGTTTTTTCAATTTTTTTTAAAAATTCGCGAAATTTTTTCAATTCCATGCAAAAGCCTGCTTTTTTGCTGGTTTTACAGGGATTTTATTCCCGGACGCTGCCCTGGATCTGATATAAATCCACATTTCCCAGCGTTCTCACAAATACTACTTCCGCATTTTTATCATAGTTCTGCCTGATGTAATCCAAAGTCAGCTGGATATTATCATCAATCAGATAAACTTTTTCATTTCCAATCATATCTTTATATGGATTTGTGATCCCATGCTCCTGCATTTCCTTTACAATCCCCGGAGTTCTACATTCCCATCCACTGAACCAGTACAGATTATCAAGAAGATTTTCCGGCATAGGGTCAAAAGGACCGTAACATACAATCTCTGATACCGTACCGCTTTTTGCAAGATACACATGCTCTTTGTCTGTTCCGATAGTTTCCAGCACTGCCCGCTGGCTTACCCGCGCTTTTGGAATCTCTCCGGTGGTCATTCTCCAGTCGCCATACCAGAAGCTCTGGCTGAACAGAAGCGCTGCAATACATAGGACAAGTCCCCATTTCCCGGAAATCTTATCCTCAAAAATCATCCGGACAGATGACAAAGCAGATTTCCCTTTTGAAAATTCATTTGTTTCCCCCTGCTCTTTTACAGTGTCTGCCAGTATCCATGCCATTGTCAGGCATACGCTGAACCAAAGACCAACATCTACTCTGTTCACCAGGTATCTTCCCTGAAAATAAAGATAAAAATTCAGTCCTCCCAGCATAAGGATTTCTCCGGCAAGGCCAAGCCACGCAGCATATCCCTTTTTTGCCAAAAGCAGCCACAACACAAAAAACAATAGAACAACCCAGAATGCTTTCTGCCGGATCACATCACCAGGAAAACGCTTTACAAAAGAATGGATTACGTTTCCGGAGAGTACCTTTTCCGGTTTCTGCTCCGCCAGTTTTTCCATAACCTCTGTGGTAAATTTTTCCGGATCATTAAAATTCCAGGTTCTGTAAAGCTCATATGCTTCTCTGGAAATTCCCAGTTCCTGATATAAAGATTTATTGGACTCATAGTCCGGAAATCCATAATCCAGAAGCTCTGATCTAAGGTTATTAAACTTCTGATACTCCTGCCACTGAGGTTCCCTGTACATCAGGCTGTCTGCACAATCCACAGCAGCCACAGTCAGAAGCAACATTCCAAATATACCTGCACACAAACCGAATCTCTTCCACTCTTTTCCCGAAAAGCGTTTTTTAAGCGTGAAAACAAAATAAATACCTATGCCTGCCATCAGCGCGCTGCTGGCAAAAAACTGATCCTCTCTGTACATAAATCCTGTCATGCCCAGAAAAATACCCGCCACAGCCTCCCAGATACAGAATTTTTCAGAAGTCACCACATGAAAAAGAAGCAGCACAGCTGCCGCCGCCGCTATTCCTGCTGTTTTGGTAAACTGGATATGAATATAGCTTTCGTAGCCGAACACCCACAGAAGAATCAGGGACAGATATAAGCCCCAATAGCCTTTCATCCGGTTCATAAACACATAGGTCACTGCGCTGAAGGCTGCCACAAGCACAGCATACTGCACAATCGTATACCAGGGCAGTCTGCCTGTAACCTGATAAAGAAAACGGTATACAAGTCCGAGAATGTAGTTCTGAAATACAAGACGGGGAGTTTTCACTCCCCGCAGTCCACTTCCAAACTCGGCAAAAACAATATCATCATTTGTTTCAAAAGACGGGCGCATAACACATGCCATCGCCAGCATGACCATAAGGTTTACTCCCAGGGCAAACCACGGACTTTTTCGCTTTCTGTCTATCGCTGCCAGAAATCTGGTTTTCATTAATTTTCCCCTCAAAATCTTTGATCTTACACTGTCATATTCGCTGTATAGCCGGAATTTTCTGTTTCATGATACACGGCTTCCAGTAAAACTTACTGCTCTGACGGTTCCTCCGGAATTTCAGATATTTTATCTGTTCCTGATTTTTCTTTTAATGCTTCCTCTGTTTGTACGGATTCCGACTGTTCGTTCTGAGCTTCAGAGGAAAGCTCTTCTGCTGTTTCCGGCTGTTCACCCGACACTTCAGTTTCCGGCTGTTTTTCTGCTGTTTCCGGCTTTTCCGCAGATTCTTCTGAAACCGCCTCTGCCTGCTCCACTGTATTCGTTTCTTCCGGTTCTGCTGTATCTGTAGTAACCTTCCATGCCGGAGCTTCTTCCTGTTTTGCAGCTTCCTTTATCTTTCCATCAATAACACTGCCTGCAATCTCTCCCTTTTCTTTTGTTGTACAGGCTGCTCCACAGTGATGGCAAAATGCAGAATCCTGATCTACGACTGTTCCGCAGGACGGACACACCTTCTTTGATCTGACTCCTGCCATTTCTTCTTTATACTGCTCAATCTTTGTCATTCTCTGATCAATCTGCTCGCAGAGTCTTTGCTGAAGGTCATCCAGCGGTACGCCTTCCCGATATCTCCTGTAAAGAACCTTACCCAGTTCTTCCATGATCTTCTGAATCTGCTTTTCCTCGCCGGAAATTTTATTTTTCAGTTTCTGAGTTCCGTACAGAACCTCTGCTCGTCCACTGATTTCTCTGGCAGTTTTTGTGATTGCATCTCCAATTTCTTCAAAAAATCCTTTGCCATAACCGTTTCTCCTTTCCGGTCACCGTTTACTGAGCTGTTTCCAGAAGCGGGATTTCCTGCCCTCTCAGAAGGATCTTCGGTCCGCCGTTTCCTTCAATATATTCTCTGGTGATCACAACCTGTCCAATATTGTCATCTTTTGGAATTTCATACATAATATCAAGCATGTATTCTTCCAGAATTGCCCTCAGCGCTCTGGCTCCTGTCTTTTTCTCCATGGCTTTTGCCGCAATCGCATGAAGAGCACCCTCGTCAAATTCCAGCTTTACCTCGTCCAGTGCAAGAAGCTTCTGATACTGTTTCAGAATAGCATTTTTCGGCTCCATGAGTATCTTCACAAGCATATCCTCAGAAAGTCCGTCCAAAGTAAAGATGATCGGCAGACGTCCAATAAACTCCGGAATCATACCAAAGCTTTTGATATCATCTACGGTAACTTTTTCCAGAAGATGGGGATCATTGTCATACTTGTCTTTCAGATCAGCATAAAATCCGATAGACGCCTGTCTGTTCAGGCGTTCTTTGATAATGTTTTCCAGATCCGGGAAAGCGCCTCCACAGATAAACAGAATATTTCTTGTATTCACAGTTGTCAGGGGAACCATTGCATTCTTACTGTTCGCCCCTATCGGCACTTCCACTTCACTGCCTTCCAGAAGCTTCAACATTCCCTGCTGAACCGCCTCGCCGCTTACATCTCTCTGATTGGTATTTTTCTTTTTGGCGATCTTATCAATCTCGTCAATAAAAATAATACCATGCTCTGCTTTTTCTACGTCATTATCTGCAGCAGCAAGAAGCTTGGATACCACACTTTCAATATCATCGCCAATGTAGCCTGCCTCTGTAAGAGAGGTAGCGTCTGCAATGGCAAGCGGTACATCCAGAAGTCTGGCAAGAGTTTTTACAAGATAAGTTTTTCCACTTCCTGTCGGTCCGATCATCAGCATATTGGATTTTTCGATTTCGATTTCATCCATGGTGTCTGTTGCCACACGCTTATAATGATTATAAACTGCAACTGACATTACCTTTTTTGCATAATCCTGCCCGATCACATATTCATCCAGCGCAGCTTTGATCTTATGAGGAGCCGGAATCTTCTTCAGATCCAGAACCGGCTTATGTTTCTCCTCTTTTTTCTTCTTTGGCGCGCTCTGCTGCTGTGACATCTGGTTCTGAAAACTTCCCAGATCAACCATGCTTACACCGGGCATATTAAAAATATCGTTATAATTAAACTTTCCACTGCTCATCTGCTGATTCATGGTGTCAAAGCTTCTCTGCATACAGTCTGAGCAGATATGTATATTATTCGGAAGATCGATCAGTCTGCCCGCCTGCCGCTCAGATCTTCGGCAAAGGGAACAGAATTTCTCCGGTCCATGTCTGTCCTCGTCTTTATTCTCATGATCCTCTTCCTGAATTATCTCATCTTCGTATTTATCTGTCATATGAACTCCTTTCCGTTCTGTCATAATACAAAACGCACAGGTGGTCAGCCCTGTTTCTCCAGGTATCTGCCGCCTATGCGTCCATTATATCATAACCTCTGCACCTGTAAACTAAAGTTTTTATAAAAATTCCAGTCAATAACCGTTTTAATTTCCAGGATATATACTGATTTTTATTTATTCAAATACTGATAAACAGTCCTGGATATATCCCGGATTTTTGGGACAGCATAGCTTTCACTGCCAGTTGAAGAAAATACACAGATCACATAATCTGTTTCCATAAACAATAGCCATATCATGCTGAACAGACGAGGTTTCTCCCGTTTTGTTGGCAACCTTGATGCCTGCCGGAATTCCTGCAGGTATTTTCCATCTGCGTGTTTGTCTCAAAAGAAGATTTCTCATTTCTCTGGAGTATTCTGCCGATACACAATTTCCTCTGTAAATACGTTCCAGAAGAACGCCACAGTCTTTTGCCGAAGCGCTGTTTTTCCCCCCGTCGCTGGTAAAGGACGAAGCCGCCGGATGCAGAGTGTGGTGACAGGCGGTTTTTGTATAACCATTTTTCTTTAAATACTTATTGACCGTACCTGCACCATCCACAAATCTCCGGGAACTGCTGTTATATCTTACCAGCTGGTTACAGGCCTCATTATCACTTACTGTAATCATACTGTTCAGCAGGCTTTTGACTGTAGAATTATATTTCAGTTTTCCCTGCCTGATCTGGTCAAAAGTAGAAGCCATGACAAAAGCCTTGATTGTACTGGCTGGATACATTGCCTTATCATTTATATTAATTACTGCTCCATTTTCCAGATTCTTTACATATACAGACCAAGAACCACTGTACCCGTTTACCATGACTTTCAGCTTCTTTTTCAGACCGTTTACAGTCATATCCGCTTTTGTGCATTTATGTCCTTCCCAGTCAACCCAGACGTTAGGAGAAATCTCTTTATTTTTTGCTATAGTACCATCAGACTGAAGATAGTAATCGGACTTCCAACAATTTTCATATCTCTTTCCAAATGAAGAAAGACAATACTTCTTTCCATTTATGGTATGCCACCCCGCTTTTGTCAAAAGTCTTCCATTGGTGTCTCCAAAATAAAATGTACCACGAAAGGTTCTGCCTCCAAGTTTCTGATCCAGCTTACGAAACTGTCTTTTTTTGGAGAGAAGTCCATTTTTCTCAAACATATAATAGCCGGTCTTCAGACGTTCTCCCTTTGGAACCGAAATATGCTGAAAACCCACAACAGATCTTCCGTTTTTGTCTTTCAGGTACCAGTTATATCCTGTATCTACAAGGTATCTGCCACTGTTTCCAGAAACTTTTATATTGTTACATTTGCGGCCTTTACTGTCAACCCACACATGCCGGGATATCCGTTTGTTTTTGGCAATAGTTCCGTCTTCCTGAAGATAATATCCGGATTTCCAGCAGTTTTCATATCTCTTTCCAAATGAAGAAAGATAATATTTTTTTCCATTTATAGTATACCATCCTGCTTTTGTCAGAAGTCTTCCATTGGTATCTCCAAAATAAAATGTACCACGAAAGGTTCTGTTACCAAGCTTCTGATTCAATTTATAAAACTGCTTGTTCTTTAAAAGGCGGCCGCTTTTATCAAACATATAATATCCTGTTTTCAGACGTTTTCCTGTCGGAACAGCAATGTACTGGAATCCGGAAACTCTTCCTCCGTGTTTGTCTTTCAACCACCAGTTATATCCTGTATCAAGAATATATCTTCCGCTGCTGCCTCCCAGATGAATAATAGTATTCTTTTTCTGTGTTGCTGCCGAAACCTCTGCAACAAAAACTGATCCTGTTGTGAGCCCCAGCATAAGCATCACAAGAAGCAGACTTTTAAAAAGCCTGCTCCCCCAATTTTTTCGGTCATGATTTTTCTTTCGCATTTTCCTCCCTCGCGGCTTATCCCTTACGGTCCTGAATAATTACGTGCATTTTATGCTGCACACTCCATTTCCTGTATGGATTTCACCCAATCAGCAGAGATCTCATCTGAAAAACATCCTATTTTCTCTTTTATTTCTTCAGAAATCTGCTATCTATGCGTTTATTATATCATAACCTATATATGTGTAAACTAATGTTTTTTATTTAACAGGATCAATATCCGGAAGGAGGTCTGGCATCTAAAGTCACTTTCATGGTCTGTTCCACATACTCTCCGTTGACAGCCCTTGCAATGACCATTTCCACGGTTTCACCTGCCGCATAATAGGAAAGCTTTTCTGCCAGATCGTCACTTCCCGTTACCGGCTGACCGTCCATTTCCATGATCACATCGCCTCTCTGCAGACCGGCTCTCTCCGCTGCGTCACCTTCATTCACTTCTCGAACAAAAGCTCCCGCCGGAACTCCAAACATCTGTACAGCTTCTGTTGTCAGATCGCCTCCACTGATACCCAGATAACCTGATTCTGAAGATTCAAGCTTATCTCTTGTCTGACGGTTCATAAGCTTTTCCAGAATCGGCTGGGCTGTTGATATGGGAATTGCATACCCCATTCCTTCTACGGCATCCGCCGCATATTTGGCAGAATTAATTCCTATCAGCTCTCCCTTCATATTCAGAAGAGCGCCTCCACTGTTTCCGGGATTGATCGCCGCATCTGTCTGTATCAGTCCTGTAGTGGTCGTTCCATCTTCACTGGAAATACTCCGATCCAGAGCGCTGACCCAGCCTGAGGTAACTGATTGCCCGTATCCAAGAGCATTTCCAATGGCAACTACCTGCTCTCCTACCTGAAGTCCATCTGAATTGCCGATCTTGGCAACTTTAATTTCCGAACGGGTATCCTTCGGAATATCTGACTTCTGAACTGCTACTACTGCAAGGTCGTTTCCCTTGTCCGTCCCCTTGATCTTGGCGCTGACTGCGTCCTTCACATTAATGTCTCCGCTTGCCAGATCTCTGGTTTCTTCCTCTGCATTTGACACATCATTGCCAATAAAGCAGACACTCAGCGTAGTGGCTCCCTCTACCACATGATTATTGGTTGCGATCAGAAGTTCATCCTCATTTTCACCTACAATGATTCCTGAACCACTGCTTTCACTGGAAAACTGCTCTACCGTACCATAAGGACTAAACCCGTAAATGCCAAAAAAACTGGGAATCTCCTGAACACTTACCGAAGTAATGGCAACAACTTCCGGCATTGCCGATCCTGCTACTTCTGACACGCTCCCTGTCCCTCCGGAAGCTTCTCCTGCCGGAGCTGTTGTCTGGCTTGTCTGTTCTTCGCTGTCAGAAAGAAGCTGAACAGATTCTTCTTTTTTGAAATACTTTTCTGCAACTGTATTGGAACACTGAAACACTGCGCTGGCGGTTACTCCGAACACCACTGCCAGAGCTATGGTTCCTGCGATTTTCTTTCCCGGTTTATTTTTCCTGCTGGGCTTTACAGGAGATTTCTGCTCCATTCTGCCGCTGTTCCGATGCATCTGATAATGTTCGTACCGGGGCGGCTCACTGCCTTGTATCTCATGTGTACCGGAATCACTGATGTCCTGGTCCTTTTCATAATCCATGGGCTTACTTCCCTCCCTTCACCACTTTCTTATTGTTATGACACAAGTGTATCAGGGAATTGTGTTCAAAATGTGATAATAGCTTTAAAAAACAGTGTTCCCCAAAATTCTCTTATTATCTGGGTTCATTCCAGTATGTCTGATTCATAGTACACCGGAGAACCATTTTTTTTGATAACTTTTTATATCGCTTTCCCATAAAATATCCCGCATATTTGCACCCGCTCTGCATAATAAATCCGGGGATCAGGTACCATTTTCCCTGTTTTACAAGATATGAAAGCGTCTTTTTTACCAGTCGTATTCCCTCTCCCTCTGAAGGAACTCCCTCAAAAATTTCCGGATACTGCGCCTGGGAAACTCCCAGATCAAAATTCCTGTGAAACTGCTGGCTGCAGGAATAATTATGAGAGTGAACAACTTTTGCATCCGCAGCATATGCGATTCCATATCCGGCCTGAATAAGACCTGCCGCATAAATCATGTCCTCATTAAAAATCGTCTTTTCTACAAAACCTCCCAGTTTTTTGTAAATATCTTTTTTGTAGGCAGCACATACATTGGAGCAGAAAAAAGTTTTAATTCCCAGAACAGGAAGATCTTTTTTTGTTTTTACTGCCGAATCCTCCGGATAGTTAAAAGATCTTGTATATGCTTCCACAAAACTGCAGGAAGGATTTGGCAGCTGACGGGCATATGCAGCCCCGATATTTTCCTGCCTGTTCAGAGCCTTTACCAGTTCTCTGACAGTATCTTTATCAGAAGGCATTGCATCCTGTGTCATAAAAATCATAATCTCTCCATCAGAAAGCTCTGCCGCCTGTTTTCTGGTTCCCCCATGGTCAAAATTTTCTTTTTTTAAATGATGAACTTCAAGGCAGGGGTGGTCTTTTTCCCATCTGGCATCCCAGAACTGCTCCTCTGTATTCATAACAATAATCCTGCTGACAGGACAGGACTGCTGTTCCAGACATTCAAGAAGATCTGCAAATTCTTTGCCCGGATGATATGCCGGAATAATTACATCAATTTTTTCAGTTTTCATGTTTTTCTCTCTTTCTGGTTATCCTCTGTCCCAAACTGGCAAAAAGGGAATTTCTTTTTAAAGAAATTCCCTTTCCTTATGACTTTGATTATATGGCTTCTCCGGTTCCTTCATCTACGAAACCGTCTTCGGTATCTCCACCGCTAACGTCTCCGCCTCCGATATCTCCACCGCCAACGTCTCCGCCTCCGATGTCTCCACCGCCAACGTCTCCGCCTCCGATGTCTTCACCGCCAACGTCTCCGCCTCCGGTATCTCCACCGCCGACGTCTCCGCCTCCGGTATCTCCACCGCCAACGTCTCCGCCTCCGATGTCTTCACCGCCGACATCTCCGCCTCCGGTATCTCCACCGCCAACGTCTCCGCCTCCGATGTCTTCACCGCCGACGTCTCCGCCTCCGGTATCTCCACCGCCAACGTCTCCGGCATTCGGATCAACCCAGTCTGTGCTGTTATCAATCCATCCTGAACCATCATTTTCAAAACTGATGCCTGCATTCTCATCCTCCGGAGTAACTTTCTGTACATCCTCCAGTTCTCCAAGTCCGCTGACGATCTCAGCAATCTTCGCACTGATCTCCTGAACTGTGCTGGATGGTGTATATGACTCGTCTCCATAAAGGAATTTATGAAGTGCAATTACATTGGACACCAGATCAGCCTCTGAAGTACCTTCCTTGGTAGGAACAATAACGCTTCCTTTTACATTGGAAAACTTAATGCTTGACGGGAATCCGGTTGTCTCATTCAGACTGTATCCGATCACTGTTGGCAAAAGCTGAAGGATTTCTGTTTTATCCATGGATGTGGATACCATCGGGAATACAGCATCCATAATCTTAAAGATCGTAGGAAGTCCTGCCTTTTTCGCCTTCTGGACGATCAGCTGGATAACTTTTCGCTGTCTCTCTGTACGTCCCATATCAAGGCTTGCCGTGTAACGGATACGACAGTAGGAAGTTACCTGCACACCGTTCAGGTGAAAACGGTAATCAATCTTTTCAATGTCCTCAGGTCTTTCCGGAAGCGGAACCGGCTCAAAAGGCTTTCCTGTTTCCTTGGAAGTTTCCTCACAATAGCTGTTCATGTGTACGATTTCCGCATAGGACATATCTATGTCAAGACCGCCCAGCGCGTCAACAATCTCTGTGAGAGCTGAAAAATTTACAGTTGCATAATCTGTGATATTCAGATCCATGTTTCTGTTCAGCATATTAACTGCAGCTTCCGGGCTTCTCGCATAGGCCGCATTTGCCTTGGAATAAGTATCGTCATAAACATTGAGAAGCGTATCTCTGTACACAGAGGCAAGTCTTACATCCTTTGTGTCATTATTCACACTTGCAATGATCATGGTATCGCTATTCATGCCGCCGGTAGCGCTTTTGTCTCTGTGGTCAATACCGAACAGCGCATAGGTGGTATAACCTGTCAGCTTGGATTCTTCTGCATTAATAGAATCCTGTACTTCCTGGTTTACTTCTATCGGCTGTGCATTTTCTGTCCTGGGCTTGTCAATCTTGTCAAGTCTGGCATTGAGCTGTCCGTAAACATACAGACCTCCGATAAACAGAAGCAGCACAATGATCTCAACCGCAAACAGTATCTTTTTTGTTTTTGACCTTGGTTTTGCCATCTTCTTTCCCCTTATCTTTTTAATATGCATTTTTATTAATGAAACCCTTAAAAATTGTCAGGAACAATATTTTGATATCAAAACCAATGCTCCAGTTTTCAATATAATAAAGGTCACAATCAATACGTTTCCTGATGGATGTATCTCCCCGGTATCCATTTACCTGAGCCCATCCGGTCAGGCCGGGACGAACCTGATGTTTTACCATATATCTTGGAATCTCTTCCCGAAATTTCTCTACAAAGAAAGGGCGCTCCGGTCTTGGTCCCACCAGGCTCATATCCCCTTTCAGAATATTAAAGAGCTGAGGAAGCTCGTCAATACTTGTTCTGCGCATAAACTTTCCGATTCCCGTTACGCGGGGATCATTTTTGACGGTCCATGCTTTTTTTTCTTCTGATTCCGGCTGTATTTCCATGGACCGGAATTTGTACATCCAGAAAGTTTTATTGTGAAGTCCTACCCGCTCCTGCTTGTAGATCAGCGGACCGGGAGAAGTTGCTTTTATCAGAACACACATAAGAAGCATAACAGGCGAAGATACAATGATCGCGGCAATAGAACCCAGAATATCCATTACACGCTTCACCATGGCATTAAAGGTATTACTCAACGGCACATAGCGGATATTAATCACCGGAAGTCCCAGAATGTCTTCTGTATATGGTTTTGTAGGAATAATCTTATTGTAATCCGGAATAAATTTTGTATGCACGCCTGACTTCTCACACATGGCAACAATTTCTTCCAGACGGTAATATTCACTTAATCCAAGAGTGATTGCAATCTCATCAAGCCTGTTTGCAGGAAGGATCACTGTCAGATTGGCAATTCTGCCGATCACCTTGATTCCTTTATACACAGTGCCTGCCGGAACATTGTCATCCAGAATTCCTCTGACAATATATCCCCATTGAGGATTCGCCTCGATCCTGTCAATATATTCCTCTGCTGCCCGGCTGTATCCAACCAGTATGATCTGTTTCTGGTTCAGTCCCTTTTTTCGCATATCTCTCACAACAGCAAAGATGAGCATGCGGACGCCCCACTCCAGCAAAATATTGATCACGCAGAAAATATATACTGTCAGTCGGGAAAAATCACTCTCTTTCAGCATATATAAAAGGAATACAAAAGCAAGCATTCCCAGCACGTTTGCCTTGATAATATTGGCAAGCATCAGCCTGCGCCCCTGCATATGAAGAGGCTCATAAAGAGTAAATGCCTGATACAGTAACAGATAGCCCGGTATAATAAAAATCAGAGCCAACATGTACTGTTCAAAACTCAGTCCCTTTTCTGCCGAATAGGCAAAAGGCCCCATAAAACGCAGAAGCCATGCGCTTATATAGGAAACTGCCAGTACAATTACATCTATCAGCATCTGAAGGCGGCTGAAATTCTTCTGATTATCCTGAATCAATCTCTGACACCTCAATCCATTTTGTCTATATTATAATAGTTGTTCTTCAAAATCAATGTTTTCTTAGGGTTTATTTTATAAAATTTCAGTAAAACTCTGTAATAAACACTTTACGCCGCCAGTCTCCGGAACATATTGATCCACAGCTCTATCTGGATTCTTGCGTAATGAGGCAGGTTCTTCATAGAAAATTTCACTTTTTTCCCCTGTCTGCTGATACTGAACCCATTTTTGATCCCTGCCAGATATTCTTTTCCCATTCCTTTTACCGTAAAAAACAAAAGCTTTGTTCCAAAGCCGAGAATCAAAAACGGAAGGTTCAGAATGATCTGGATCAAGGGCATATTTTTATAGATCAGATATATGTTGTTTCTGGAAGAATATCTTGTCTTAAACTGGTTGTACCGGGATCCGCTTGTACCGCTTCCCACATGATAAACAAGGGCCTCTGGAGCATACCAGTTTTCATAACCATAAATCCTGGCTCTGTACCCAATATCCGTATCCTCCAGATACGCAAAATGTTCCTCATCAAAATACCCGATCTTTTCCAGTATTTTTTTTCGGTAAATGGCTGCTCCGCCGCAGGCGGCAAAAATCTGTTCTTCTTTTTCGTAGGTGTGGATATCTTTTCCTTTGCCCCTGGCATAAGACCACCCCAAAGCGCAGTAATAATTTCCCGCATCATCCAGCCTGTCCCTGTCATGATACTGAACCATTCTGGCTGCGCAGGAAAACGCATTTTTATGTCTTCGTATGGCGCTGAGCATCTGTTCCACAAAATCCTCTGCCACTTCTGTATCGTTGTTAAGAAGCAGAACATAAGGAGCTTTTGCAGCGCGGATCCCCTCATTCACAGCTCTGCAGAAGCCATAATTTTCAGGAAGCTCAATGATATGGACCCAGGAGTAATTTCCTGCCACAAAAGAGCAGCTTCCGTCTGTGGAGCCATTGTCTACAAAAATAACCTCAAAATTTTTTGCGGTCTGCCCTTCCAGACTTCCAAGTACACTGTCCAGAAACGCAATCCCGTTATAATTCGGTATGATTACCGATACTTCCATAAGCCCTCCTTATTGCTTCTTCGTCATTCCCGGGAGAGGGCGAAGAGAGTAATTCCATTTTGTAAGAGAAAGGTTCTTATTATAATAAGGGTCTCCCTTTTTCAGAATATCGATCCACTGACACCGCATATACTCAATTTCCTCCTGGAAACGGCGTACCTTCTCTTTATTGTCCTCTGCTCCCCGTGTTTTTGATTCCATATGATAAAGCTGTACATATGGATCATAGACGATCAGCTTATGATTCTTTCGAACCTTCAGACACAGATCTACATCATTAAATGCTACAGACAGCTTTTCGGTAAATCCGCCTGCCTCCTCAAAGACTGCCCTCTTCATCATCATACAGGCCGCTGTCACTGCGCTCATATCCTGAAGAATCGACGCCTTATGAAGATATCCGGTCCTGTTTGCCGGCATATCCACAAACATATGGCCTGCGATTCCTCCAAGTCCGATCACACAGCCCGCATGCTGAATGGTATCGTCCGGATAAATCAGCTTGACACCTGCCGCTCCCACTTCAGGACGCTGACAAACACCCAGAAGCTCTCTGATCCAGCCTGGTGTGATCACAGTCACATCATTATTCAGAAACAGCAGGTATTCTCCATTTGCATGGCGAACTCCGTAATTATTGATAGCAGAATAATTAAATTCTTTTTTCCATCTGAGAAGCCGGATGCGAGGATCCTGCGACAGTTCTTTATAATACTGAAAAATCTCATCTGTGGTACTGTTATTTTCCACGATAATAATCTCATAATTCGGATACTCTGTTTTTTCTCGGATGGAATCAATACATGCCTTCAGTGTTTCTTTTTCATCCTTGTTTGGGATAATAATAGAAACAAGCGGCTGTCCCTGTACCGGATATTTAACCCGGAAAAATCCCAGATCCGGCGTATGGCTTACTGTTCCTTCTGTTCCTGTCCGCTTCAGATGCGCTTCTATAGCCCGCTTTCCCGCATCAAAAGCATACATTTTACTGGCAGGATTGTCTGCGGTAGACGCCTTATGAGTACGCCAGTGATAAAGGATCTCCGGAATATGTCCTACCTTTTCCGCAGTTTCTATACATCGGAAGATAAAATCATGATCCTGGGCTCCGTCAAATTCCTGACGGAATCCTCCGATCTTTTGTACAATAGAACGCCTTACCACAAAAAAATGGCAGATATAGTTGTTGGATCTCAGAAGATCCAGGTTAAAATCCGGTTTCAGATGAGGCTGAAAATGCTCGTCAAGTTCCGTTGTCACTTTGTCCTCATCTGTGTAAACTGCATCCAGCGCCCGGTCCCGTCCAAGAGCCAGGGCAATTTCATAAAGTGCATTGGGCGCAAGAAGATCATCATGATCCAGAAGCCCCACAAATTCTCCCTGCGCCATTTCAAGCGCCGCATTGGTGTTTCCTGCGATACCTTTATTTTCTGTAAGCTCACTGACCCGGATACGGCTGTCTTTTTTTGTGTACTTTTCCAGAACCGTTTTCATTGCTGCATCCTCAGGACTTCCGTTTGCAATACAAAGCTCCCAGTTTCCATAGGTCTGAGCAATCAGAGATTCTATCATCTGGATCAGGAACCTTTCCGGTGTACGATATGCGGGCACTGCCACACTGATCAGAGGGCTGTACTCAAAATGATGCTGTCCCTGTTTCTCAAGCTCTGTTTCATCAGGCACATAGGCCTCATACCACGGTCCATAAGGAACTTCCTCCGGCTCAAATCTTTCGTGAAGCCTTATCCAGAACTCCTTTGGGCCATAATGCTTCAGATAGCGGAATCCCTTTTGTATGGTGTATGGACTGAGTTTTTTTAACATCCGTCCCCACTGGATCCTGCCGGCTGAACTTTTTTCTTTATTCATATAAAACCTCGGTTTATTGTCATTTTACATCGTTTTTACATCGAATCCGGGTTTATTTTATCATTCTGTCCCATGTTTTGCAAGGCTGAACGTGTGTATCGGTATTCCAGGCTCACAAAAGTGTTGAATTACATAAAAAAATGGGATATGATAGTTTTTGTAACAGTTTCGCCGCATGCAGAGTAATTGCTCCTGATATTGCGGCACACTACCTTTATTTATCGAACCTTTTACAGGAGTATACTTTATGAAAATAAAAAAATTATGCGCCGGGCTTTTTGCCCTGGGAATGGCTTTTACCCTGATGCTTCAAACACCGGTCAGCGCCGCAGAAGCCGCTCCCGGAATTACAACCAATGCTGTCCCGGGCTGGCCTCAGGGAGCTGATATCACTTCCACAGCCGCAGTTGTTATGGAAGAATCTACCAATACCATTGTCTATGCAAAAAATATGGACCAGCAGCTTTTTCCCGGAAGTACGGTAAAGATCATGACTACTCTTCTGGCTCTGGAAAACAGCCAGCTTACAGATCAGGTTACTATGACTGCAACCGGAGTTTCCGGTGTTACTGACGGAGGAGCCAATATCTCCGCCAACCTTGACGAAGTTTTTACCATGGAGCAATGTTTATATGCCATCATGCTTGTATCCGCCAATGACATTGCCCTGCAGGTTGCCGAACATCTCGGAGGATCTGTGGAAGGTTTTGTACAGATGATGAATCAGAAGGCTGCGGAGCTTGGCTGTACCAATACGGTTTTTACCAACCCTACCGGACTTTCTGATGAAAACCAGCACACAACAGCTCATGATATGGCTCTTATTATGCAGGCTGCCATGAAAAACGAAACTTTCCGCACCATTGCAGGAACTCTTTCCTATACGATATCTCCCACCAACATCTCAGGCGGCGAGCGTGTACTGACAAATAATTTCTCCATGATGAGCGCTGCCAACGCCGCTTATTATCAGAACTGTCTTGGAGGACGGGAAGGATATACAAACGCTTCCGGCAGTACCCTGGTATGCGGGGCAGAAAAAAACGGAGTAACCCTGATCGCAGTTGTACTCCAGGGCGCATCCGGTACAACAGCCGCTGAAGCCGGAAGCCTTTTAAATTATGGCTTTGACAACTTCCAGATGCTTTCTCTTGGAGATACAGACTTTAATATGCTTTCCGGCGGCAATGTTTATGTTCCTGCCGGAACCGCTGCCGACTCTCTTACCACCAAAGATAGCACACCGGAAAACGGACAGTACACCCGTCAGTATTACTTTGGCAACACTCCTGTAGGAACTTCGGTAATGGCTGCGGTACAGGAACAGGATACGACTCTTACAGATGCCGGAGAAAAAAATATGGAAGCTGCCAGAAATTATTCCAAAAAACACACGGCGATTCCTTACTATGCGATTGCCGGTATAGGAATTCTTCTTCTTGGTTTTCTGATCTACAGAATTGTAAAAACAGCAAAATCCTGACAGATGACTGAGCATGTCAGTTACTGTTCACTTCATTTTCAGTAACCGAAAAAAATGTATTCCAACTTACCTTCGGTGGCAGTATTTTGGCCTGTATGTTTCAGAATTACAAAAAATTTCTTGAAAAAAACTTTTCCATACTGTACAATATCCTTGATATAGGGGAGTAGTCAGCACTGTATGGTGCGATTAAGTCAACACCTTGAGCCTCCGGCTCTGGCTTAATCTATACCTTATGCTTTTGGTATACGACAAGACCTGTGTTCCGCATTAAGAGGAGCACAGGTCTTTTTTACTGAAAATCTTCAGGCAGACTTTCCCGTGAAAAAAATCAGGAGGAACCAGTATGGATTTTTTAATTTCCGGCATCACATCTATCACCCCCCAGCAGATCGTTATGTACGTGATCGGCGCTGTGCTGATCTGGCTTGCCATTAATAAGGATCTGGAACCGGTACTGCTTCTGCCTCTGGGATTCGGAGCAATTCTTGTAAACCTTCCTGCTTCCGGTGTTCTGAATCAGACACTTGCAGGTATCGGTGAAACAAATGGTATTATCGAGTGGCTTTTCAATGTAGGTATCGAGGCTTCCGAGGCAATGCCTCTGCTTCTGTTTATCGGAATCGGAGCCATGATCGACTTCGGACCACTTCTGTCCAACCCCAAGCTGTTTCTTTTTGGAGCAGCCGCACAGTTCGGTATTTTTGCCGCAATCGTTGTTGCATGTTTCCTGGGCTTCGACTTAAAAGACGCTGCGTCTATCGGTATCATCGGAGCAGCTGACGGCCCTACTTCCATCCTTGTATCTCAGGTACTTGGCTCCAATTACATAGGACCTATCGCCGTGGTGGCATATTCCTACATGGCGCTTGTTCCTATCATCCAGCCTATGGTGATCAAACTTCTTACAACAAAAAAAGAACGCTGCATCCATATGGAATACAAACCGGCTACAGTTTCCAAAAAAGCAAAGATCATTTTCCCGATCGTGGTTACTTTTATCGCCGGCCTTGTAGCTCCAATGTCCGTTTCTCTGGTAGGATTCCTGATGTTCGGCAACCTGCTCCGCGAGTGCGGTGTGCTGAATAATCTTTCCGATACCGCACAGAACGTACTGTCCAATCTGGTATCCCTTCTTCTGGGTATTACCATTGCATTCAGTATGAAGGCTGACACTTTTGTAAACAAAGAAACTCTTCTCATTATGCTGATCGGTCTTGCAGCCTTTATCTTCGACACTGCTGCAGGCGTACTTTTTGCAAAGCTTATGAATCTTTTCTCCAAGGAAAAGATCAATCCTATGATCGGTGCCGCAGGTATTTCCGCCTTCCCAATGGCAGCCCGTGTAGTTCAGAAAATGGCGCTTAAAGAAGATCCAAGCAATGTTCTGATCATGCAGGCCACAGGTACAAACGTATCCGGTCAGATTGCTTCTGTTGTTGCAGGTGGAGTTATCCTGAATGTTGTTGCAAGTATTCTGTAAGAGAAAGGAGATATCTCTATGAATTCTGTGCTTATTATGCAGGCACTTGAGGTTATGTGGAAAGGAATGCTGAGTATTTTTACAGTAATCATCATCCTGACTATTCTTGTGTATCTGATCAATAAATTCCTGAAATAATAGGAATATCCAAAAGGGACTAAACAACTGCCTTAACGGCTGATGTTCAGTCCCTTTTTATTTGTCATAAAGCACAGTTCTGACTTCATGTTTTATCTCCGTCTTTCTGACGACTTTCCGATAAATGATAGGGAACTCCTTATTCCTGCGCCTTACTTTTGCGATTGCTGCGAAAGCTTATTTTCTTATTTACTTCTCACTTTCAGATATTTATCTTTCTTCCACAGAGATACCATACGGCTCACTGCAAACAGCGCCCAGAATACTGCACTTCCGACTGTCCCTGCTTTCAGTCCCGGAGCCTCAAATTTCAGCTCCAGACTGTGATCTCCCTTTGAGATACGACATGCCAGAAAGCCAATGTCGCCTCTTAAAAGTTCTGTTTCTTTTCCGTCCACAGTAAGGCTCCACCCTTTTTCACAGGGAATCATAAACAGTCCATAGCCGTCAGCTTCCGCATGAACGGTTCCTGTAATATGAGCATCTTTTTCCGGATCATCCAGAATGATCTCAGAGGATTCCATTACCTGCCTGTCCCTTTCGGAAACAACGCTTTTAATGTCAGAAAACTCTTCCAAATCTGTAATCTCAGATGCCGGATTATCATCTGAGGATTTTGTAGCTTTGTTTTTTTCATCTGATTTCTCTGTTTTCCTCTGATCTTCTTTCTCCGATCCTTCTCCTTCCCGTGGAAGGGCGATCACACTTTCCAGAAGCTCATCTCTGTTTTCCTCTGTACACAGTGCCTTCATACTGTCCTCTGTCACCGCATCCGTATAAAAATGCGCAGTTTCTGCCTGAGCCTCATTCTCATGAATATAAAGGCTTCCCACCCTGTCAAGAAGTTTCCAGCCCTCCTGAGGTGTTTTCTGTCCTGAGAGCAGATAGCGTATTCCGAGGAACGCTGCAAGACGGTTTTCTTCTACATTATTCCAAAAAGTATAATGGTTCCGGTCTGCAAAAAACAGTTCCGGACAGCAGGCTTCCACAAATTCCTTCACATAACCGTTCATAACAGAATTATAGGAAGAAATACCATTATACCCCTGAGCGGAAGCATCCATGGCAACCGTTCCTGATATATAATCCTTTTCCACCCGGTAAAAATCCGGATCTTTCTGTTCCAGATAATCCAGGCACTGCCCCAGATCTGCACGGTACATTTCTCTGAAAAAATCCTGCGGTTTGTTCATTTCTGCCCGGTATTTTGTTTCTTTATCGCCCGATTTTCTGTCTGCTTCATACTGGACCATTTCCTGTTCCATACTCTCTGCAGGTGTATCAGTTTTTTTCATGGTGACTCTTGCCTGGAAGTTCGCTGCGCCCTCAGACGCTACATTTACCAGAAGTGCCAGCGCCAGCACAGCCAGGATCCCCTGGCGAACAGTCTGCTTATATACAAAATTTAAAAGAATAAGACATAGCGCCATCACTGTTCCAGTTACAGCCAGGATCAGGATATTTCTTTTATATTCTGCAAAACCTGCCTGTTTCCAGCCTTCCAGATACACCCAGCCCATAAGAACCGCTACAGCCAGGATCAGCGTCAGACAGAGTTTTCCTCCCTTTCTCAGATAATCCCACATCCACGCCATTACCATAAGAAAAAGCGGAATCAGAACAAAGGTATACCTCTGCGTAGGCTCTGTGAAATAGTTGAACACAGTTCCCCCAACCGGAAAGATCACACCGATAAAAATCAGACCCGCCGCGCTGTACAGCACTGCTTTTGCTCTTTTTTTCATCTGGGCTTTATGCAGTACAAATAGGAACTGCACATTCAGAAACACTGCCAGCACAGAGCAGAAAAAGATGGGATCCTCATAGTAATTCATGGCATAGGACTGAGGTCCTTTTGCAAGTCCGAATCCGTTCTGAAGGTTACTGGAAAACAGATGCTTTACCATAGAATCATAAACCTTTGTGTGATAAGGTGTAAAGCACTGCTGAAGCCACTGCAAAAATCCGGTTCCCTGGCTGTCAAGACGGGAAGAAACATTCAGAAGCACCTCTGCCATAGGAAGAAATACCACAAGGCTCATACCCACGCCCAGAAGGATTTCGCCACATCCCAGAAGAAACTTCCTCACTCTCTGTCCCAGAGTCATATCGTCCACCATCAGGATCCTGAAAAGAAGATACAGTCCTGTGGCAGCCAGGCACATATAGGTAAAATATACGCTGTAGATCCCACAGAGAAATACCATGACCGGGAAAAATCCCCGCCCTCTTTTCTTCTGGATAAACTTTTCACAGAAAAGCAAAAGCAGAGGAAGGTAGATCACTGCTGTCCCAAACTGATAATGCTGCCCCCACACCAGAAGAAAGCCGCTGAAACCATATGCATAAGAGGCAACCAGCTTCGCCCCTGGGCTGAAATAAAACTGAGACAAAAACCAGTAAAAGGCAAGCCCCGCTGTCAGCATTTTTACAATCTGGATCAGATTCAGATACATCAGCATATGAGCAGGCCCCAGTATCACTCCAAGGCCGTACAGCAGCATCAGAAAGGGATCGAACAGATTAAAATTAAAAAGATTCACTCCCATTCCATTGGAAAAATCCCACAGAGAAAAGCTTCCGTCCCGGATGTCATTGACAATAGCAGTATAATTCATAATATACTGCTGCCAGGTGTCGCTTCCGATATCGTTAAAAACCATCAGCTGATCTCCAAAAAGATAGTCCCGGAACATGATCAGACTGCTGACTGCCATCAGAAAAAGCAGCAGAGCCGGATATTTCAGATCTTTTCCACACCATTTAGTAAAAGCGGTGGCTTTATCCACCGCTCTTTTTTTCTTATGTGTATTATTCATATATACTTACATGATCTCCTTCAGATAACGGGCAAGGGCATCCTGCCAGTCCGGAAGGCGTGTAAAACCGTGTTCTGTCAGTTTTTTCTTTTCCAGACGACTGTTGGAAGGTCTTTTTGCCTTTGCAGGATACTGATCAGAGCTTACCGGAGTTACCGTTACGTTCATTCCTGCCTGACGGAAGATGTCCTTTGCAAAATCGCACCAGGAAATATATCCGCCCTCATTTGTCACATGATACTTTCCGTACTCTTCTTTTTCCAACATATCCACAAGGAGCCTTGCCAGATCATAAGTGTAGGTAGGAGTACCGATCTGATCGTCCACAACAGTCAATGTGTCATGTGTTTTTCCCAGGTTCAGCATTGTCTTGATAAAATTCTTTCCATTGACGCCAAACACCCAGGCAATACGCACAATATAATACTTATCGGTGTATTTTTCTACGGCAAGCTCTCCCTCGTATTTCGTCTGGCCGTAAACATTCAGCGGCTGTACCACCGGATCATCCGGTTCCCACGGACGGGTTCCCTGACCGTCAAACACATAGTCTGTGCTTAAATAGATCATTGGAATATCCATTTCTCCACACATTCTTGCAATGTTTTCTGTTCCGTCCACATTGACCTTGCGGCACATTTCCACTTCATCCTCTGCCGCATCCACAGCCGTCCATGCAGCACAGTGGACCATCTTGTCCGGGCGGACTTCTTCCATCACTCTGCGCACAGCCTCGGCATCTGTGATATCCATTTCCGCCACATCTACGCCTATGCCCTCATATCCTCGCTTTGCCAGCTCATTCATCACATCATGGCCCAGCTGTCCGTTTACTCCTGTAACCAATACCTTCATGACAAACCTCCTATATTCTTTTCAGCGAAAAATCCTGGCTCTTTAATGTAAGATTCGGATTATAATAAGGATCTCCGTCCCTCATAATATCCGGCCAGCGTCTTTCAAAAATCTGGATTTCTTTATTAAACCGTGCAACTTTTTCCGGTGTATCCTCAAGCCCTCTTGACTTCGACTCATAATGATACAGCTCTGCATAAGGATTATACACAATAAGATAACCTGCAGCTCTCAGCTTCATACAGAAGTCAATATCATTAAACGCAACTGCCAGTTCCTCCGTAAGACCTCCCACCTCATCAAAAGCGGAGCGTTTTACCAACATGCAGGCTGCTGTAACTGCGCTGTAATCCTGAGCACAGATGATCCGGTGGCAGTAGCCTGTTGTCCCTCTCGGCTGCAGCACAAAGCAGTGTCCTGCAATGCCGCCAAAACCAATGACAACTCCCGCATGCTGAATGGTATCATCCTCATAATACATTCTTGCACCCACAGCGCCCACATCGTTTCGCATACAATAGCCCAGAAGCTGTTCCAGACAATCCTCATTGATAATTTCCGTATCGTTGTTCAGAAGCAGAATATATTCACCTTTTGCAAAAGTGGCTCCGTAATTATTGATAGCAGAATAGTTAAACTCTCTGTCCCAGTAAACCACATGAGCCCTGGGGTTCTCTGCCTCCAGCTTTTTATAATACTGGAAGGTTTCTTCCTCCGTACTGTTATTTTCCACAATAATATACTCATAATTCTGATACGTGGATTTTTTGTCAATGGAGTCCATGCACCGTTTCAGATCTGCAATATGATCCTTGTTGGGAATGATAATGGAGATCAGCGGATCATGATCCCGGATAAACCTTGTACGGTAAAGTCCCAGGAACTCACCCTGAATTACTTCTGCGTTGATTCCCGTTCTCTTATAATGCTCTTCAATGGCTCGTTTTCCCGCCTCAAAGGCATAGGTCTTGCTTTCCGGATTCTCTGCTGTGGAATCCTCATGGCAGCGCCAGTGATAAAGAATCTTGGGAATATGATAAATCTGCTCCGGCTTTACGTTTTCCACACATCGGAAAATAAAATCATAATCCTGCGCCCCGTCAAATTCCTTACGAAGCATTCCAATCTGGCTGATAATTTCTCTGTCCACCACAAAAAGATGACAGATGTAGTTTACCGTACACAGCAGATCCGGATTATAATCCGGCTTAAAATGGGGCTGAAAAAACTTGTGCCCGTCCATGGACATTTTATCCTCATCGGAATAAAGGATACGGATATCCCTGTTTTCGTTTAAGGCCTTTACACACTGGAACAGCGCATGGGGCGTCAGCTCATCATCATGGTCTGCAAAAGCAATGTAATCGCCTGTAGCCGTCTCAATTCCCGCATTGGTATTTTCGGAAATCTGCAGCGCTTTCTCATGAAAGATCACTTTAATTCTTTCATCAGAAGAAGCCAGCGCTTCCAGAAGCTTACGGATAGGAGAATCCGCTCCGCTTCCGTCTGACAGACAAAGTTCCCAGTTTGGATAAGTCTGAGCTTTTACGGTATCCACCAGCTGGCGGAGATATTTTTCCGGAGTCTTATATAGCGGCACGACAATGGAAATCTTAGGCTGATACTCAAATTTTGTCCTTCGCTGCTTTTCCAGCTCCTTTGAGCCGGGAAGATGGCGGAGGATCCATTTCTGATAGGGAATTTCTCTTGTGGACGCAGTTTTTACCTTGGATACCACCTTGCCCACCATAGCTGCGCTTCCCTGGCTTTTCCAGTATCGCAGTCCTTTTTTTACATATTTTTCTACTTTTTTGCGGAAAACAACAGCCGGATTCAGATGAACAATGTGGACAGATTTTGTATCTCCTGCATAAAACACAAGGTACAGAAGTTTTCCGGTAAGGTTTGTAAGCTCCACAAAAAATCCGGATTTGTCTTCGCTGTCCATTTCCTCATAAAGCTGTTCTACATCCACACGCTCGGTACGAAGGATCTCCGCATTTAATTTCTGTTTGTTTTCATCAAAAATCTGGATTTTTACCGGCTCATCTGCCACTGCCCAGCCTCTGATCCGCAGAAATCCCTGCTGTACCTTTTCCTCTTCAATAAAAAACTGAGGCTTTCCTCTTCTTTTTTCCAGCTCTTTTGCAGAAACGGAAAACCAGCAGATCCTCCTGTCCGGCATATCCGCATACACAGTCAGCTTCTGACAGCCTTCCAGGGACTTCGGAAGACGCACAGACGCTGTGATCCTCTCGCCTCTCATCAGATCCGGATCTTTAAATCTTTCCAGGGCGCTGACTACTTCCAGCCGCTGAATTTCCGCCTTTACCTCAGAGCCGTCCAGACAGGCGCGCATTTTTGCTTCCTTTGGCCAGGTTCCCTGCAGAATATACTGACAGGGATCCTTCAGGTGAAACCGGTCCTTTGTTACCTCAAAAATCTCTCTTGACATATCCAACCTCACAATTTCTCAGTCTTCTCTCAGGGAACAGTCTCCCTCTGTCACCGACAGGTTCGGACTGTAATAAGGATCGCCTTTTTTCAGCTGATCTTCCCATTTTTCCCGAAAACGTGTTATTTCTTTTTCAAAGCGGTACTGTTTCTCAGGAGTATCTTCCAGACCTCTTGATTTGGACTCATAGTGATACAACTCCGCATAGGGGGTAAAGACGATTTTTCTGCCTATATCCCTTATTTTCATACAGAGGTCAATATCATTAAACGCCACGCGGAAGCTTTCATCAAAGCCTCCCACAGCCCGGAAATCACAGGCATCTACAAGCATACAGGCTGCTGTCACTGCACTGATCTCCTGAACGCTTACCATTCTGCCGAAATATCCCGCATCCTCCCCGGATGCCCGGCACATCACATGGCCTGCAATGCCTCCAAGCCCCAGAACCACCCCTGCGTGCTGGATGGTATCATCCGGATAATACAGCTTGGCTCCAACAATGGAAACGTCTTTCTGCTGGCAGATCCCAAGCATTTCCTCCATCCAGTCAGGCGTCAGGATCTCCACATCATTGTTCAGAAACAGAAGGTATTCTCCTTTTGCCTGCTCTGCGGCAAAATTATTAATAGAGGAATAATTGAATTCTTTTTCCCAGGTCAGGATTCTTACTCTCGGATAACGCTCATGAAGCTTCTCATAATAGGCAAAAGTTTCTTTTTCCTCACTGTTGTTTTCTACAACCAAGACCTCATAATTCTCATAGGAAGTGCGCTCTGCCATAGAAGAAAGACATAACTCCAGATCCTCCGTATGGTCTTTGTTTGGAATGATTACAGAAATCATCGGATTTCCCTGGATCTTCAGTCTGCTCCTGTACCATCCGGGCCGTTCTGTCATCTCCACATTCGCCGGAATCCCCATTCTTTTATAATGTTCTTCCACAGCTTTTCGTCCCGCTTCAAAAGCATACGCCTTACTTTCCGGATCTGCTGCCGTAGAATCCATATGACAGCGCCAGTGATACAAAACCTTTGGAATATGGACAATTTTTTCTGCCTGCTCACAGCAGCGGAAAATAAAATCAAAATCCTGAGCTCCGTCAAATTCTTTCCGGAAATATCCCGCCTGCTCTGCAACCTGTCTTTTTACTGCAAAAATATGACAGATGTAATTGTTATCCCGAAAACGGAACAGGTTAAAATCTGATTTGAAATGAGGATCAAAATAATGCTGTCCGTCCATGCTGACCTTGTCCTCATCTGTGTAAACCACATCTGCATCCTGATCGTTAATGGCCTTTACAATCTCAAACAGTGCGTCAGGCTCCAGCGTATCATCATGGTCACAGAGCATCAGGTATTCCCCTCTGGCAAGCTCCATGGCTTTATTTGTGTTCACAGAGATCCCGCCGTTGGATTTCAGCTTTTTGTAGCTGATCCTTACCTCATGTCTGTAATTTTTTTTCAGAAACTCATGAACTGTTTCGTCCGGGCTTCCGTCTGCCAGACATAGCTGCCAGTTTCCATAGGTCTGCTTTCTTATGGACTCGATCAGTTCCTTCAGATAGGGAAGAGGGGTACAGTAAAGTGGGATCACAATACTGATCAAAGGCTTTCGGACAAAGGAAGTATGCTTCTGCTTCCATGCCTGACGCCGGTTCAGGGAATGACGTTTCAGCCATTGCTCATAATCTCCCCGGGTACTTTCCTGACGGTTCAGGATCCTGTTAAAAAAGCCTTTAGGCTTCTTCTCTTTGCGAAGCTTCTGAACATCTATTTCATAAATCTTTTCCACCGAAGATCCTGTAAATTTAAGCAGGATCTTTTTTCCTGAAATTTCATCTAAAGAGACTGAAATACGGAATCCTATTTCCTGATTTTTGTAAATCTCATCAAGACCACAGCGCTCCACCACATCCGGCCGCCGTCCTCTGCTCATCCTGCAGGCAACAGAACTTCCGTCCTCGTTTACAGCAGCAAGCTCTGTATCGCCTCTCTGATCTACAGCCCAGCCCTGGATTTCCAGCATAGTATCATAAAGGATTTCCACTCTGTCCAGATGATATTCCAGTAGACTTTGCTTCAGAAAGCTTTTTAGCTCATCTGCACTCTTCTTCCACACAGAAACTCTCTGTTCTCCGTCTGTAAGAAACAGTTCAATATGCTGAAACTGTTCGGCAAGCTGATCAGCTCCCGGAATCCGCAGCCGGAAGCCCGGAAGGAACTCTCCAAAATCCACTGCCAGAGCCTGAGCCACATCCGGTCTTTCATAGCTTTCAGGAGCATCCAGAACAATCTCCTGATTTCCGTCACCTATCAGGCAAAAATTCTTTTGCTTTCTGTCTGGTCCGGCATACCAGCCTCCAAGACTTAACACCTGTCCATGCCTGTCATCATATTTTTCTTCATCAATGCTGAAGCGCAATTCTTCCATATTTCATCCTCATTCTGTCTGATCTGAAGGCCGGAATTTTGCCTTCAGACCCTTTCTTTCTGCCATTTATCTCTGACAGCTTATTTTTTCTTAATGCTTCTGTATAATTTCCAGATTTTTGTGTTTTCCATCTGACTGATCTTTTCTTTCAGTCTGCGGATCTCTTCGTCCTTTTCCGCTGATACCAGACCGAAGCTCTTCCAGAACTTTTCTCCCGCATCCTGCGCCTTCATGATCTCAATTTCAATCCTGAGTTTTTTCTCTCCACTGATATTTCCGATCACAAACTGGGGATCTCCGCCGCCGAAATAATAGCTGTCAGCTCCTACCGGGAAACCGTTTGTGGTAAAATCTGCCTTTATGTCATTTTCAAATGTAAGTTTCCGGAGGATCAGACCGCCTGCTGCTTCTCCCGGATCAAGACGAAGGTTTTTCACATTATCCGGAATCTCAAGTTCCATACTGATCCCTGTTCTGTTCATAGGGTAAACTTCGGAATCTTCCTCTGAGAATCCATTTCCCCGGTCAAAAAACACCTGAAGTCTCCGTTCTGCCCCGGCTGCTCTCATCTGCTCATAATAGGGAAGAATCTCCACCTTGCCCGGAGAAACATCTTCATACATAGAAAGAAGAGGCACATGACTTCCCTGCATATACTTCTGGAAATTCTTTTCCATTTGTGCGTAAACAGCAAGTTCTTCCTGGGTAATGCCTGCCTTGCCATAAAAATCTCTGTCCTTCAGAACACGGCGCTTTCCATCGCTTTCCAGATAATAATGGATCATTCGATACAGGATAAAACCTGCTGGAATCGGAAAATCAAAGGTCCACTCATAATCGATCACAACCTGTCTGTCCTTCAGGATCAGGATATTGGCTGGTACCAGATCAATATTGGACATTTCTGCGCACGGATACTCTCCGTTCAGCTGTACATCCCCAAATACCCGGATAAACTCCGGTGTTTTTATAAATGTGCTTCCACTGTGAATACTCTGAATCTTTTTCAGATAAGAAAAGAACAATTCCTCCAGCTCTGAAAATTTCCCCTGAGCCAGAAGCCGATCCAGCTTTTCTTCCAGAGTCATTCCCTCCAGATACTCCAGTCTTGCAGCTCCGTTTACTGTTTTACAGAGATTAAGTTCCAGTCCCTGCTTTTTATAATCTTCTGTAAGCTCTGCACAGATCCGTTCCAGACCGGCTGTATGCTCACAGGCCTTTTCATTTGCAGGAAGCTTCTGCACATATCTCTCAAACCTGCCCGGCTCACAGATATCTGTTCTCAGGGCAAAGCGCGCGTCCCGCTCGTTGGAAAACTTGGTATACACAATCTCCGGACAAATCTGTTCTTTTCCGATCAGGAGAAGAAAGGAATTGGAAAACTCCGGAAACATATCATTATCCAGAAGCGAATCATAAACAGGAGATTCCTGAAACAGCTGCAGACGCAGCCGGTCAAAATTCGTTTCCATACGGTTCAGCTCTCCCTTTAAAGGAATCCGCCTGTCCGAATATATGGTCATGGGAAGCTTGTAATCCGGAAACGGATAGTACCACTGGGCTTTCAGATTCCCTGCTTTTTCCAGAATTTCTGTAAGCTCTTTTTTGGTAAAGGTCTTTACACCCTTTGTTGTAGGATAACCTTCCAGACCCTCGAATAATGTTCCAAAGTGATCCTCTGTACAACCTGCCCAGTATTTCAGTCCAAAACGGTTTTCGATGGCAAGAACGATCTGTCCGCCCGGTTTCAGATGACGGGCAATGGTTTTCAGGAAATCCACATAAGGGGTATCACTCTGAATATAGTTTTCCCCATACTCAAAAACGCCGATCAGAGTAATGTAATCATACTTCTCCGTCAGCGCAGGCTCGATCTCCTGAAAATTTCCCATAAGTATTGTGAGATTTTCGCAGTCTTTATGTCTCCAGGCATTGATCTCACTTCGTTTTTTGGACAGCTCAATACAGGTGACTTTCTCTGCTTTTTCACAGAGCGCACCTGTAATAGCGCCACAGCCGGAACCGATTTCCAGCACATTTTCTTTTCCGGTAAACGGAAGCCAGCTTAAAATATTTTCCCTTACATGGGAAAAATGATAGAGAATGGGCCAGCTTTTTCGCTGTGCGATCACCTGGTTCCACTGCTCTTTGGGATAAGTTCTGGCAATTTCCAGCATTTCATCCTCTATGGCTCCGTCACTGTATAAATCCTGTCCCGGATAACAGGTATCATCCAGGACTGCCTTACCGATTTTTTCTATCATGCTTTTTCTCCGTAGCGAATCTCCACTTTTGAGTTCATATCATAAAATCCAACTGTGTTCTTGTTGGAAACCACTGTGATATTACATGCGTCATACAGCCTGTGGAAAACTGTAAACTCTCCGTCCTTGTATCCGGTGCAGCCAAAGGAAAGAAGATATTCCCCTCCCTGCAGGAACATTTCCTGCTCAAAGGTCACAGTACAGCAGTCTCCTGCCTGAGAATGTTCCACAGATTTTTTTTCAAACAGAGTGTTGGTTCCTGTGATCTCTGTACCCTTGATATCCTTAAAGGTATAGGCCATGATCGGTTCCTGAATATCCTGATGAAATACCACCTTCATCCGAATCCGGAAGCTGCTGCCCTTTTCAATAGTATTGGTACAGCGGCCTTTATCATCCAGAACTGCAAAATCCACAATCTCCGCAAGCTTGGTTCCATATTCCAGCATATTGGGATTTACCTGGAACTGCTGGCTCCAGTTTTCTTTCTGCTCTTCTTTCTTTTCCTCTGCTTTTGCAGGATCCTGACCTACCAGAAGCTGCTTGTACATATCCACCATCTGTTTTGGAGAACCTTCTTCCAGCTTCACTCCCTTGTTCAGAAGAATCACTCTGTCACAATACCGGGAAATGCTGCTCAGGTCATGGCTGACAAAAAGAATGGTTTTTCCCATCTTTTTAAATTCTTCAAATTTCCGGTAGCACTTTGCCTGAAAGAACACATCTCCTACAGACAGCGCCTCGTCAACGATCAGAATTTCCGGATCAATATTAATGGCAACCGCAAATGCCAGACGGACAAACATACCGCTGGAATAAGATTTTACAGGCTGATAAACAAAATCTCCGATATCTGCAAAATCCAGGATATCCTGAAGTCTGGCATCTACCTCTTCCTTTGAAAATCCCATCATAGTTCCGTTGAGATATACGTTTTCGATTCCTGTATATTCCATGTTAAATCCAGCTCCCAGCTCCAGAAGAGCGGAAATCCTTCCGTCCACCTTCACTTCTCCTGCAGTGGGATTCAAAACTCCGGTAATGATCTTGAGGATTGTGGATTTTCCGGAACCGTTTGTTCCGATGATCCCCACAGTTTCTCCCCGCTCCACCTGAAAATTCACATCTCGCAGAGCATAATGCTCTCTGACCGGAACCTTAAAGCCCAAAGTTTCCCGCAGTCTGTCTGAAGGCTTATTATATAATTTATACATCTTGTCCAGATGTTTTACCTGAATTGCAAATTCACTCATTTTTTTCTCCGTTTACAGTACATCTGCAAAATGTACCTGAAGTTTTTTGAACAGTCTTGTTCCAAGGAAAAACAGTACCAGTGTAAAGGCCCAAAAATACAAAGTCAGAGCCGGATGCTGCCAGAATCCCACATGATCGATCAGAGAATCACGATATCCCTGTACCACATAAAATACCGGATTCAGCTTCAGGATCTTTGTAAGGATTCCCGTAAGACCAAGGTCGCTGAAATTCCACATAATGGGAGTTACCCATATTCCTACCTGAAGCGCAATGTTGATGATCTGACTGAGATCCCGGAAAAATACCACTACTGCGCTGGAAAAATAAGTCACTGCCAGGATCAGCATAAAAATACAGAAGCTGTAATAAATAAGCTGAAGCGCATACCAGGTAGGCGGATAGCCCATACAGGTATAGATCACCAGAACGATCAGCACAAAGAAGCAGTGGACAAACCCGGCTGAGATCACTTTTACCACAGGAAGGATGCGGATATTAAATACTACCTTTTTTACCAGATAATTGTATTCCAGAAGAGAATTTGTACCGCCTGTAAGACCGTCCTGCAAAAAGAACCAGGGTACCAGACCTGCCACCAGCCAGAGAACAAAAGGAACTCCTCTGTCAGCTCCGCTTCTTAAAGCCAGACCAAACACAAACCAGTACACACAGATGGTAACTACCGGCTGGATAAAGGCCCATATGGTTCCGAAATAGGAACCTGCATATTTTGTTTTAAAGTCGTTTTTTGCCAGGGAAAAAACCAGTCGTCTGTTCCTGTACAATTCCCCTGGCAGCCATGTCTCTTTTTTCAATCCTTTTTGCTCCTGTTTGCGGAATATTCCTGAAAACTTCCCCATTTTTTATCCTTGTCAGAAAGAATCAGTTCCATTCCCTCCGGAATCGGCCATTCTACTGCAATATCCGGGTCGTTGTATGCAAGTCCTCCCTCATCATTTGGATGATAAAAATCTGTGCACTTATAGGCAAACTCAGCAGAATCAGAAAGAACAAGGAATCCGTGTGCAAAGTTCTTGGGAATGAAGAACTGTTTTTTGTTTTCTGCAGAAAGCAGAACTCCGTACCACTGTCCATAAGTAGGAGAACCTTCACGAAGGTCCACAGCAACATCATAAACCTCTCCGCTTACTACACGGACCAGCTTATCCTGCGGGTAATTGATCTGAAAATGAAGTCCCCGGAGAACGCCTTTTCTGGAGCTGGACTGATTATCCTGAACAAACTCCTGGTCAATACCTGCTGCCTTGTAATCATTGTAATTGTAAGTTTCCATAAAGTATCCGCGCTCATCGCCGAACACTGCAGGAGTGATCACTTTTAATCCTTCAATATGGCAGGTCTCTACTGTAATTTTTCCCATTTTATAAGCCCTCCGCTACTTCGATCAGATATTTTCCATATGCAGTTTTGAGAAGCGGCTGCGCCAGCTCCACAAGCTGCTCTTTATTGATAAATCCACGTTTGTAGGCAATTTCCTCAATACAGGAAACATAAAGTCCCTGACGTTTCTGGACTGCGGAAACAAAATCAGCTGCGTCCAGAAGAGAATCATGGTTTCCTGTATCCAGCCATGCAAAGCCTCTTCCCAGAGTTTCTACCTTCAGAGTTCCTCTGTTCAGATATTCATTGTTGATGCTTGTGATCTCAATTTCACCTCTTGCAGAAGGTTTTACATTTTTTGCGATCTCCACTACATCATTGTCATAGAAATAAAGTCCCGGAACTGCATAATTGGACTTCGGATGCTCTGGTTTTTCCTCAATGGAAAGAGCGCGGCCATTCTCATCAAACTCTACCACACCGTACTCTCTCGGATCTCTTACATAATAGCCAAAGATTGTTGCACCCTTTTCCTCTTCTGTTCTCTTATATGCATTCTGAAGCACTCGGGAAAAGCTCTGACCGTAAAAAATATTGTCACCCAGAACAAGGGCAACCGCATCATCTCCAATAAAGTCCTCTCCAATGATAAATGCGTCAGCCAGTCCCCTGGGCTGTTCCTGAACCGCATACTCAAAACGCATTCCAAGCTGTTTTCCATCTCCCAGAAGTTCTTCAAACACCGGAAGATCTCTCGGTGTGGAAATGATCATAATTTCTCTGATCCCTGCCAGCATCAGCGTAGAAAGCGGATAGTAGATCATAGGCTTGTCATACACCGGCATGATCTGCTTGGAAATCGCCTTTGTCAATGGATATAATCTTGTTCCTGAACCGCCTGCTAAAATAATACCTTTCATATTTCTCCTCCTATTTTCTGGAACCGTACATTTTTTTCTCTTTAAAGTAAAGGGCTGTCATTAATGCCACCAGAATCACGGCCATCACTGCCATCACTCCAAGAAGGACTTTTGACGTATCGGAAAGTCCATCCTCAGTTTCCTGTTCCGGCATCTCCGGTTCTTCCTGTACTGTCTGTGTTCCGGACGTATTTTCCCCTGTTCCCGCTGCTGTCTGCACAGCCTGCGGTGTGGGAGTTGCGGCCGGCGCCGCATAACCTACATACTGTCCGTTATAAAAATAACGGTTCAGCATTTTTCCGTTTTTGTCCACCTGCTCTACAGTAAGCTGATCCGCTGTTACACCTTTTGGTACAGTCATTTGTTTTCCATTGACTGTCAGCGTATCAAAATGGTCAAATGCATAATCAAAAAGCGCGATACTGTCTGTACAGTTTGCCCCCAGATCTGCTGTCCGCATGGTAACGGCAATGTATGTTCTTCCGTTCCGCTCCGCAGCAACTACAAGGGTATGGCCTGCGTCATTGGTATTGCCTGTTTTTCCGCCAATGCATCCTTCATAATAAAGATTGGATTCTTTTGCCATAAGAGGCATATGAGTATGCATTCCCCTTGCCTCGCTAAGATTTGTAGCCGGAATCGTATAATTGGCTGCGCTGATCACTTTCCGGAACCTGGGGTTCTGAAGTCCTGCCCGCATGATCTTCGCCAGATCATAGGCTGTCGTATAGTGATTGGAATCCGGAAGCCCGCTGGCATTGGCAAAATGTGTATTTTTGCATCCAAGCTCCCTGGCCTTCTCATTCATCATATCAATGAACTGAGCTTCTGTTCCCCCTACATATTCTGCCATCTGAGCACACACTTCATTGGCAGATTTGATAATGGCCGCATACCAGCAGTCTTTCATGGTAATGGTTTCACCCAGCTTCATTCCGATATTGGAGCTGTCCCAGGTCACATCCCGGATCCCGGTTTCTGTAAAGGTTACCGAATCTTTCGGGGAGCTGTTTTCGATTGCTGTCAGCACAGTCATGATCTTTGTGGTACTTGCCGGATAACGATACTCATCTTTTCCTTTATCATAAAGTACGGCGCCTGTATCCGCATCGATCAGAACTGCTGTCTCAGAAACTGTGTCCGGTCCTTTCGGCCATCCCTGGATACTGTCAGAGCTTACTGCTGCCGCCGTGCCGAAATTCACAGTTGCCGCCTGCACGGACACTGCCGGGATCAGCAGCGCCGCAATTCCGGCTGCCACAGTGCCTGCTATTTTATTTTTCATTATGCTTCCTCCGTCAAAACTCAAATGAGAGTATTTTTTCTGTAATGTATTCCACATCAGACATTTCCAGATTATAGAACATAGGCAGTCTTAAAAGCCGTTCGCTTTCCCGAGTGGTATAAACATCCTCTCCGTTAAAACGCCCAAATTTTCTGCCTGCCGGAGAGCTGTGAAGAGGCACATAATGAAAGGCAGTGCAGATTCCGTTTTGTTTCAGATAAGAAATCAGTCTGCTTCTGGTCTCCAGATCCCTGACCTTTATATAGTACATATGAGCATTGTGCTTGCAGCCTTCCGGTACAAAAGGCCTCTGGATCTTTCCCTGATCCTCCAGGATCTTCAGGCCCTCATGGTAATAGTCATAGATCTGATGCCGTTTGCAGTCGATTTTTTCCGCTTCCTCAAGCTGAGCATAAAGATACGCGGCATTCATCTCGCTTGGAAGATAAGAAGAACCGTAATCGATCCAGCGGTATTTATCTACCTGTCCCCGGAAGAATTTACTTCTGTCTGTTCCTTTTTCTCTGAGAATCTCTGCCTTTTCCTGATATTCATTTTTCTGGAAAACAAGGGCTCCGCCCTCTCCCATAGTATAATTCTTTGTTTCATGGAAGCTGTAGCAGCCAAAGTCTCCGATTGTTCCCAGAGCTTTTCCATGGTAATAGGCTTCCACGCCCTGGGCAGCGTCCTCCACTACCTTCAGATGATATTTCTCTGCAAGTGCCATGATCGCATCCATCTCGCAGGCAACGCCCGCATAATGGACCGGGACAATCGCCTTTGTTTTTTCTGTGATTGCCTGCTCGATCAGGTTTTCATCCATGTTCATAGTGTCCGGCCTGATATCCACAAACACGATCTTCGCTCCTCTCAGAACAAAAGCGTCTGCTGTGGATACAAAGGTATAGGAAGGCATGATCACCTCATCTCCGGGCTCTATATCACAGAGAAATGCCGCCATTTCCAGAGCATGCGTACAGGAGGTTGTCAGAAACACCTGATTTGCCTGAAACCGTTCCTTCATCCATGCAGAACACAGCTTCGTATACTTGCCGTCCCCGCACAGCATTCCCTGGTCTACAGCGTCTTTAATATATGTCAGTTCTTTTCCTACAATTGCAGGCCTGTTAAAATCTATCATTTGTTATTCCTGTTTCTTAATTATCTGCGTTGTCAGTTTTCTCGGAAATATTTTCTTTGTCACGGATCACATACTGAGGTGTCCTGTTTACATTCAGCATCAGTTTTCCCAGATATTCTCCCATAATGCCCAGCATCAGAAAGCAGATGCCGAACAGTACCAGCAGGGCGCACATCAGCGAAGACCAGCCAATGGCAACTGCCGGATCCAGAAGTTTGCGGATAAAGACAATAACTGCGCCTATAAAACCTGCTGCCGAGAACAAAGTCCCGAAAAATGTGGATACCCTCAGAGGGATCACCGTAAAATTCAGACAGGACATAAACAGTTTCAGTCCCCGTTTGAAATTATAGTTGGAGGTTCCCACCTCACGCTCAAAATGTTCGATCTCTATGTTTGCAATATTATGTGTGGTCCGGAAAAACAATACCTGAAGAAACGTATTATAGCCGTCGTATTTGACAACCTCGTCTCTCACATACTTTCTGCAGCACCAGAAACTGCTCATCTGGATATCCTTCGGACGGTCCAGCAGATGCCACAAAAGGAAACGGCTTACTGCGCCGGTAAGATTTTTAAACCAGGAAAACTTCCTCTGCTTAAACACTCCGAACACAATATCATAGCCCTCTTCCATTTTGTCAAGGAACTGAGGGATCTGTGACGGATGATTCTGCATATCGTCATCCATTCCCAGGATCAGCTCTCCCCTGGCATAATTCATTCCGGCCATAATCGCATTGTGCTGTCCAAAATTCTTAGCCAGGTTGATTCCTTTTACATTTGGATATTTTTCCGTAAGAGCATGTATGGATTTCCAGGTGTTGTCTCTGGAATAATCATTTACCAGAACAAACTCACACTCGTAATCTTTCAGTTTCTCAAATTCTTCAATTGCAAGCTCCACCACTTTACCGATGGTCTGCTCTGAATTATAGCACGGTATAACAATAGATACCAGCATCTCTTTTGTCCCTCGTTTCTATAAGTTAAATATGACGATCCCTGCAAGTATCAGGGCAAAACCCATAAGTTTCCGCCTGCTGAATCTTTCTTTCAGAAAAATATATCCCATTACTGATACAAAGATGTAACCTGAAGATTCCAGGATCGGCGACATGGAAAGAGGCACATGTTTCAGAGCCAGCATGGTCAGTATCACAGAGCAGAAAAAAAGCCCGTAAGCTCCGATCACCATAGGATTCATATATTCTTTCAGAGTGCTTTCATAGGTTTTATCTGCTGCTTTTTTCAGAATGATCTGAGATACAGATGAGATAAAAACCGACAGAAGCAAAAGGCATACGGATATTCCAAGACTGCTCATGAATCCTCACCATCCTTTCCGGTATTATCACTTGTCACAAGATAGATTCCTGCAAAGATCACAGCTGCTCCGGCGATCATATTCCAGGTGATCTTTTCTCCAAAAATCAAAGCCCCCCAGACAATCCCCCAGATCAGAGTTACAGGACGATTTGCATAAGCCACCGTAAGAGGCATTCTTTTAAGGATCTGCTGCCAGATAATGGCATATCCGAACATGATCACAAAAACAAGCCCAAACCAGAAAATAAACGGCAGGGAAAAAATATGATCCGTATATCCGGAAGCTTTTTTTGAACAGACACCGCTGAGGGAGCTGAACAAAAGGCTTATATGCAGCAGCAAAAATGTACTTTTCTTTAAGGCATGGTCATTATTTCTCATGTTATTTTCTCACAATCATACTGTAAATTCAATGTTAATTTTCGACAAAATCTCATCCAGCCGATCTTCGCAGTCCTGAAGTTCTTTCCCTGCAAGAATGATCTGTCCGATGCGATCCCTTCCATTCCGGTACTGATTCACATAATCTCCCGGCTGGATATTAAAAGAAAGATCTACAATATCCTCTGCGGGCGCATTTTCATTTCGGATCGCTTTTACGGTTCCGCTTCTGTCTGAGGTAAGAATTTTTGACAGACTGGCCTTTCCCGGATGCGCTCTGTCAAAAAGCTTTTCCGGCTCCATATCAAGAGCAAGACGCACAATAGCCTCATAATAGTTGATTCCGTAATACAGCCCCACTGTTTCCGGAAGACAGGTAGCTCCTGCTCTTCCCGTGATCTCGATCACATAAACCTTTCCGTCTTTTTCAATGAGATCACAGTTTACTGCACAGTTATCCAGCCCTACCGCACGGATAGCAAGCTTCACCTGGCTTTCCGCCTCTTCACCCAGACTGGACTGTTTTTTCCAGGGAACTGAATGACCTACCGGAGTAGGCACATAACTCTGAAAGGCATCTATATTATTAGGAAGGCAGTATAAAAGCCTGCCATCTGACATCATTGCCTCACAGCCAAAGGGCTCTCCCTCAATAAACTCTTCCACAAGACAGTAATCCTTGCCTGTGGCTTCCATTGTTTTTTCATAAAAGGAAAAAGCCTGTTCACTGGTATTACACCGGAAAATCCCACGGCTTCCCATCAGATCCACTGCCTTTATCACTACCGGAAAATCCAGTTTTCTCAAAGCTTCTGCAAGTTCTTCCCGGTTTCTGATACAGATATGACGGGCGCAGCGTACGCCACCTGCCATAAAAGCTTCTTTCATTTTAAATTTGTTGCTGCTGACCTCAGCCGCCTTTTCTGACAGACCTTTCAGCCCCAGTTTCTCACAGGCATAACCGATTGCCCTGACTCCGGTATCCAGACAGCATGTGGTAATGCCGTCCACCTGAAGCTTACGGGCAGCTTCCATAACTGCCGACGGATCAGAAATATCTGTATATGTGCTTTCATCTGCTGCCTGAAATCCCGGCCAGTCACCGGTAGTGCTTGCAGCTACTGTTTTTATGCCAAGCCTTTCTGCTGCCTCATAAAGAGGAAGCTGGGAATAGCTGGCTCCTAAAATCATAAGTTTTTTCATATTTACAGGTTGTACTCCTCCAGAAAATCAAAAAACAGCGGTGTTCCTCCTGTGTGAAGGAACAGAATGTTTTTATCCCGGATCTGATGATCCTCCAGATATTTTACCATACCACAAAAAGCCTTTCCTGTATAGGTCATATCAAGGGGGATACCTTCCGACCGGTAAATCTGCCGGATCAGATCTGCCGTATCCTGTGAGTAGGTTCCATATCCGTTTTCCATGTATTTGTCCGTAAAGAAAATCTTCTCTTTAAAGTTTCCGGGCAAACAGTTTCCATGCATCTGCGCATACTCCTCCAGATTACGGGCAATTACCTGTTTTCCCCTGTTCTCATTTCTGGAAACAGAAATTCCCACGATATTCCTGTCATCATTTTCTTCCAGACTTCCTGCAAGCAGACCGGACTGTGTAGCGTTGGTGCTGGATGCAAGAAAAATATAATCAAAATGGATTCCCTGCGCTTTTTCCTGACAGCAAATTTCCTGATAAACCTCTCTGTAGGCCTCCATAGGAACCCATTCTCTGCCTTCGCCTCTGGTGTTTCCGTAAATATAATAAGGCTTACAGCCTTTTTCCCTCAGCTCATCCATAGCCTGCTGCACAGCCTCAGAGATTTCTGTTTTTTTGCAGGGAATCTCTGTCACCCCCATACTCCGGATGATCCTGCTGTTCTCTGTTTCTTTATCCTCTTTTATATCCTCTGTATTATGGACCATATAGCACGGAAGATGAAGCTGGTAACAAAGAGTGGCAAGGATCCGGCAGAGATTGGAATGATAATTTCCGTAAATGATCATGCTGTCACAGTGTTCTCTTTTCATATCCTCAATAAACTTCCGGGCAAAGCGAACCTTATTCCCCCCAAAAGAATAAGGAAGAAGATCCTCTCTTTTCATGTAAAAATGATTGTGTGTATGCGTTGTTTCAGCATCTTCCCTGCTGCTTCTCGTAAATCTCAGCTTTTGTATGGGAGTTTCCGGAAGTTCCTTCAGAGGATTTTCCCAGGGACCGTGATAAAAAAGCTGTTCCATTTCTTCCATGGTATCAGTCTGAAGGATAAAAAAACCGGGACGGCTTCCACTGTCTGTGATCCTTGCCTGTTCCACATCACCCTCCAGCACCACTTTTTTCACCTTATCCGGGTGTTCTTTCTGAAGTTCCCGAAGATGTTTCAGATCATTTCCGTCCATAAGGAAACGAATCGCTGAAATCTTTTTGTTTTTTTCCGTAAAAACCGGTGGTTTACCGGCAGCAGTATCTACTACCATTGCCACAAAATCCTGGCCTGTAGACAATGGAACAAGATCGGAACCAATACAGTCTCCGCCCATTCTGGAACCAATCTCAATGATCCTTATATTTCCTTTTTTGTCAATACGGAGTTCGCTGTGCCCTGCTCCGTTTCTGATTTCAAGAGCATCGAGAGCGCCAAAAACTGTGTCCCGGATTTTTCCGTACATCTCCTCCGACACAGGGGCCGGCTGCAAATGTCCGGTTTCAATATAATGAGGACTGCCTGTTGTAAATTTTTTTGTTACTGCAAGACAGGTGTGCTCCCCCTCATAGCTGATGGTTTCCACACTGTACTCGGCGCCCTCAATATATTCTTCCACAATCGCTCTGTGTTCAAAAGACTGTTCCGCTGCCTGTATGATGGCCTGTTCCAGATCTTCCTGAGCATAAACCTTTGTAATGGCTCTGCTTCCGGAGCGGTCTGTGGGTTTTACAATAACCGGAAATTTATCCGGAATCACTCTGTCTCCCACAGATACGGCCTGAAAAAAAGGAACCGGTATTCCCGCCTTCTGAAAAGCAGTCCTCATGGCAAACTTGTTGGTGGAATTTTCAATACATGCGCTGCTGTTTCCCGGAAGCCCCAGTTTTTCTGCCAGATACTGCACTGTAATATTTGCCAGGTCAGAGCCTATGGTTGCAACTGCGTCCGGCTGTATTTTACGGCAGATCTCAAGAATCTGCTCTTTTTCCGTAATACTGATCTCATAAAAAAAATCCGCATCCCCGGCTCCTGTAGCCCCTTCTCTCCAGGCAAATACATGAGTCTCATATCCCATTTCTCCGGCTTTTTTTATTAAAGGGCGCTGAAAATCATTGGCCCCGATAATCACAATCTTTTTCATGGATACCTCTTTCCTGTCCGGATCACGGACATTCATCTATAGGGTATTTTATCATTTTATCCCGAAGCTTTCCACCTTATTTTCATGCCGCGGAAGCACGCATCTTCAAGCCGTGGAAACACGCATTTTCATACCGCCAAAATACATATTTCCAAGTTGCTGTGACACACATGAAACGGGAGGTGCTGTTCCTTTTGTTCCCGGTGACTGTTCCAAAATACATTCCTGAGCGCCCTCGATGATAATATTTCGTCCTGTATCCCCCGGAATTTCAAATAAAATGCCTTGTGGGATACAGCCTGCAAACAATAACCGGATCGTTGCACATAGATATCTGATTTCCAGAAATACCACCCCAAGACTTGACACAGAGCCAAAAAATGCTGCAGTTCTGGCTCCCCGGCCAGTTCACTGCAGCATCTTCATCAGTCAGACATCATATCCTTTTTTCAGGAAGCATTATTTTGTCTGATACATATCATTATAATATTTCTGGTAATCACCACTTGTTACGTTTTTCATCCAGTCCTCATTTTCAAAGAACCATTTGATAGTCAGGCGGATTCCATCCTCAAAGCAAGTTTCCGGATACCAGCCTACCTCTTCTTTGATCTTGTCCGGAGCAATCGCATAACGGCGATCATGACCCTTGCGATCCTCTACATAAGTGATCAGGTTTTCACTGACAAGTTCTCTTCTTGGATCTCCCTCCGGGAGCATTTCCTTCAGAGTATCCAGGATAATATGGATGATCTGGATATTCTGTTTTTCATTGTGTCCGCCGATATTGTAGGTTTCAAAAAGGCGGCCTTTTTCCTGAACCATATCAATACCTTTTGCATGATCCATAACATAGAGCCAGTCTCTTACATTCTTTCCATCGCCGTATACCGGAAGCTTTTTGCCCTGGAGAGCATTGTTGATGATCAGAGGAATCAGCTTTTCCGGGAACTGGTACGGACCATAGTTGTTACTGCAGTTCGTAATATTTGCAGGGAACTTATAGGTGTCCATATAAGATTTTACCAGCATATCTGAAGACGCCTTGCTGGCAGAGTACGGGCTGTGAGGATCATAAGGAGTTGTCTCATAAAAATATCCGCCATCTTCCTCCAGAGAACCGTAAACCTCATCTGTAGACACATGAAGAAACTTCTTGTCCGGCTTAAAGGTTCCATCCGGAAGCTCCCATGCAGCTTTTGCAGCATTCAGCATAACAAGTGTTCCAAGTACGTTTGTTTTTACAAAAACTTCCGGGTTACGGATGCTTCTGTCCACATGACTTTCTGCCGCAAAGTGAACAACACGGTCAATGTCATTTTCCTCAAAAAGCTTCATGATAGTTTCGCTGTCACAGATATCCGCTTTTACAAATGTATAATTATCTCTGTTTTCGATGTCTTTGAGATTTTCAAGATTTCCCGCATAAGTCAGTTTATCTACATTAATAATGCGGATTTCATTGTCATACTTCTCAAACATATAGTGAATGTAGTTGGAACCAATAAAACCTGCTCCTCCTGTTACCAGATATGTTCTCATATATTTTTTCCTCCTGATAAAAGGCTATTGCAGAACCTTATTTTCCACAGGATTTGCAACAGCCTCCTTTTTTATTGATTAATTATAGTTCGGATCTGTAGGATCGAAAGTTCCGCTTCCCCTTAATGGTTTCAGTGGATTTCTTCCCAGAGGTCCCTTGAAACATTCATCTGATTTGTACTTTCCGTCAAACACACGAATTGTAGATCCATTACAGTTTTCCCAGATCCATTTGGCATCTGCCACACAGCAGCGGATACATCCATGGGAAGCCGGATTTCCAAGCTTCAGATATTCTCCTGCCGGAAGGTTGTTTCCATTTGGCTGTCCGCTTGCCACTGAATGAATATAAATTCCATTCACCACATGAGATCCATACTGTCCCCAGGACGGTCCCATCAGAAGCTGCCAGCGATCCGCTCTGGTAATCTTAAATGTTCCAACTTTTGTAGGTGTCTCCGGAAGACCAACAGATACACGGATTGTTTTAATCGGAGTTTTTTTACTGCTGCTTGTATAAACAGTCATAACTCCATTTACACGGTCGCATTCTAAATAATAAGATTTCTGTCTGAACTCACTTGTTCTGTCATTGACACGGTTTCCATATTTATCAAAACGATAATTTACCCCATCAATGGTTTTGGTCATATTCTTCATCAATCTTCCGGTTTTTGGATCCATGTAACGCACACGGTTCTTTGAATTATCTATAATAATCCACTCAGTTGTAAACTTTCCGCGCTCATCAAGACGTCCATATGTACCGTCTGTGTACTGGATATTATAATTGGTCAGCGCAGTACAATTTTTGAAATAATATTTACCGCCATGGATTGTTCTCCAGCCATTGGTAGCCAGATTTCCTTTGCTTCCTGCATAATAATATTTATTATTATACTTGATCCAGGTTCCCTTATACATCTTTCCACGATATTGTTTTGTGCTGGAACGCTCAAAGAAATAATAAGTATTATTTACTTTTGTAACACCACTTGCCATTCGACCATCCGGAAGATAATATCTGTCGGAAGCCCAGTAATTCTGTACATTGTTACCGCCATTGGTAAACAGGAACCAGCCTACAAACTTTCCATTGACAGTAACCTTCTGGATTCCCTTTTTCTCCTGAACACATCCGGATGTATTACCAAAGTAATAGTAGCGGTTGTTGGTATTGGCTCCCAGTTTCACCCAACGGTTTCTCCAGGCAGCTCTTGTTCCATCACTACAGAAATAATATCTGTATTTTCCATATTTCTGAAGGCGGTTTCTGTATACATGACCATACTTATTTGACAGATAATACTTGCCATTTCCGGCACGGATCATTTTGTCTTTAACCTGATATCCACTGCTGTCAATTAAATACAGAACATCTTTATCTTCAAGAAGCTTATATGCTCCACTTTCCATCTTTTTATAACGTCCGTCAGCCTGGAAGTACAGCCACTGATTTCCCTTTGACATCCGTCTGTATGACCAGCCGTTCTGGATCATCTGACCCGGAATACCTTTGTCATTCTTGGATGTACTGAAAGCATAGTAAGACTTTTTCGGTTTAATATATACAATACCTTTGTCATAAGGTTTACCGTCAGCCTGAACGTAATAGCTTACGCCATCGATCTCATAAATATCAGCTTTAATCTCCTCTTCCCGTCCATCAGCGCCGTAATAGTGGAAGGCTTCGCCGTCCCATATCCATCCGGTCTGCATCTGACCCAGGTCAGAATTAAACGGCGTAGGAATTTGTGCTGCTCTATACATGGAAACATCTACAGCTGCATTCTCCACCTCAGCCCTGCTGTCATCCAGGAAAAAGAATTCCGCATCCGTATCAAAATCAAAGCCGTCTGTTCCCTGTTTTACAACAGCCTGACCCGTTACAAGATATCCGTCCTGATCAAAGTAATAGCTACCTTTTTCCATTTCTGTTCCATTGCTGTCTACAGTAGTGATTTCTACCATAGCGTCTTTATAATACTGCTCAGCATCCATTGGATCAGTCGGCATTTCTGTTTCAGGAACTGTCTCTGTTTCCGGAACCGTTTCAGTATCAGGAACAATTTCCGGAATTGTCACCGGCTGATCTGCTTCTCCCTGAATATTTTCTGCTTCCGGAATAATTTCTTCCGCTGCATCCGCTGTTCCCTCAGCTGATACCGGTTCAATACCGATTTCGGAATCCTGTTTTTCTGGCTGAACCTCTGTAGCAGATTCCTGAAGCATTCCAGCATCAGCTGCTGTTCCGTCCAGAACCTCTGCATTTCCGGTGTCAGATGCATTCTCATTTGCCTTTGGAAGCTTCTGGAGTCTCCATTTATTGGTTTCTTCGTCTAACATCCAGCGGGTATAAAGCAGAGTTGCTGTATGCTTTTCTATATCCTCTGATTCAAAAGCTGCTGCCGGTTCTACAGTTGTATTTTCCATTTCCGGTATAGTCTGAGGCTTCTGTTCCAGTTCAGACATATTATCACCTGAACTGAAAAGATCATCTGCAAATCCCACATCCGGTTCTGCGCTGTCTGTCACGTCATTGCTGTCTGTATTATCAGAAGGTTCATCAGAGGGCTGCTGCGCCTCTCCCTCAGAATCTTCAACAAAAATATCTCCACCATCCGTATCTTCCGGCTTTTCTGTTTCAGTGCCATCCATCGGCGCTTCTTCCACTGTAACATCCGATGAAGAATCCGAAAAGCTGCTTTCAGAATCAGACTCTACTGCCGTATCCAACATTGCTGCCGCGCCGGCCTCAGTTACCATAGATGAACACATTGTCAGGCTCAAAAGAATCGCCACTACTCGTTTTTTCAACGTACTTCCTCCTTATTTATTCTTCTTCATTCCACATGTTATTATTTATTCACCAAGGCCACTGCTAATCGCTTTGACCATAGCTTTCATTGCTTCCTCCTCGTCTGCGCCTTTGCAGACAAGCTCAATTTCATCCCCGCATTTTACGCAGGCGCCCAATACACTGAGTACACTCTTTGCATTGGCGGTTCCCCCCTCGTACGTAAAGGTAATCAATGACTGATACTTGATCGCCTCATTACACAAATTCCCTGCCGGTCGCAAATGAAGCCCGGAAGGATTATGGATTGTAATTTTCTGACTGACCATACTGCCTTCTCCTGTTTAACTGTTTTCTTCTGCGCTGGAAATCCTGGACACCTCAATCCCAGTCTTTACCTCATCTACCAGTTCATATCCCTCAGGGATCTTAATATCAACGATCACCTCATAAGTTCCTTCTTTTTTATCTTTCAGATCAATGGAGGCTTTGATATTTTTTTCTTTCAGATCTCCCAGGTCTTCTTTTGTTTTCTTTACACGAAGTTCTATCTGCGCTGCATCAAATGCCACCTGCATTCCATCCGGCACATTTTCCACTGTGATATTCTTTGTAGGCACCTCGCATACCGTGCTGCCTTCCGGAAGAATATTCACATGAACAAATACATCTTCACTGGAATCGCTGGTCAGCTTCAGTCCATCCGGAAGATAATCAGATATGTTTATTTTTTCTTCATAGTCTTTATCCATGCCAGTGATATCGATAGCTTCTGCCGGGATCCATACCGTATTATTCTGCTCGGCAAGAGCATGCAGAGCCTCGTCGCTTCCTGACACGCTGATCACATTTGGCGTAGTGGTAACACTCTCTATCTGATAACCGTCTGCCGGTGTTCCGGAGCACTCAGCACTGATCTTTACATCTGTACGCACTTTCCACAAACGGGCAGTTACATAAACCTTTGATGCGTTCAGGTATGACAGATCCTGACTGCTGAACTGCTCTCCATTTTTATCAATGACTGTCACGTCTGTTTCCCGGGTCACATCAGAAGTTGCGCCACTGACATCAACAGATGCTGTTACTTTATCTATTTTATTAATCAGTGACGTTGGACCTGTAATCCTGATTTTCTCAGGACTGGATACCAGGTTTCCGATCTCATATCCTCTTTCAGGTTTTGTTTCTCTTGTTGTCACATTCACAACAAACTCCTGCGTTTCCTTGTCTTCTATATGAAGACTGAGGTTCTGAGGAGTCACCTGGATATTCCCCGGAGCAATATTATCTACTGTAGCAGTTATAGGCACCATGACCGGATTTGTGTCCAGACTCACTGCCTGCTGCAGATCTGCCACCGCCCGGATATCCGATGATGTCAGATCATCCAAAAGCTTTCTCTGAGCTTTTATTGTCACACGGATCGGCTCCTGCTCGTCATTTCGCATACACATTTTACCGTCGGCATCAATATAAGCCTCGTTCAAAAGCTGAACGTCTGTTACAATAAAAGTTTTTTTCACAATCGGGTTGTCGATATTGATCGCAAGAAGCCATACCAGAATAGCAACAAACAAAGAAAGAATTTTCAGAGAGAGATTATTTGTCAGTTTTTCCTTCATGCTTTGACCTCCCCTTTAAAAGCTGTCTCAGTTTATTATCCACAATTGTTTTATTCTGTGCTTTTTCAAGAATTGCTCTCAGTCTGGCAGATGAAACGTTTCTCTCCAGTTTTCCTTCCTGTGCCACGGAGATCTGTCCGGTTTCCTCTGAAACTATAATTGTTACCGAATCCGAAACTTCACTGATCCCTACACCTGCACGGTGCCTGGTTCCAAGCTGCTTGCTCAGTTCCATGTTATCAGACAGAGGCAGATAACAGGTAGCTGCAACTATACGGTTTCCCCTCATAACAACTGCTCCGTCATGGAGAGGCGTATTATGCTCAAATATATTAATCAGAAGCTGACTGGAAAGAACCGCATCAACATTGATTCCTGTACGAATGTATTCATCCAGACGGTTTTTCTGTTCAATAACGATCAGTGCTCCGGTTTTAACCTCTCCCATATCAAAACAGGCTTTTACAAGTTCATTGATCGTCTTATCTGTAAAACGTTCCTTTACTTCTTTCCCCACATCAAAGGGAATGATGGCTGACATGATACGCTTCTGTCCCAGCTGTTCCACAATCTTGCGCAGCTCCGGCTGGAAAATAACGATTACCGCCATGATCAGTACACTGGAAAGTTTTGACACGATCCAGAGGATTGTATTCATCTTAAAAATGTATGCAATGATCAGAAAAGCACTGATGATCAGAAGGCCTTTCAGGAGAGTATAGGCACGGGTATATTTAATCCATACCATAAACTGATATACAAATACAGAAATCAACAGAATTTCTATTACATCAATGATATTGACAGAAGGCATGTTGATATGCGATACATATCTGTCCAATACACTTATGATGTTCTGCATAACTGTTCCTCTCTTTCTCATACATTTTCAGGTTACAAATCATATTTCTGTTACAGATCTTTCAGGGATTCCTCCAGTTTCTTCTCAAAGTCAATATTATCCACAGAAGGTCTTCTGAGAAGCTGCTCCTCCTGCTGTGGCTGAGGTTTTCCGGACTTTTTTTCCGGTTCCTGTCCATGGAACAGCGGCTCGTTATATTTTACCACATGTTCGTTCTGTTTTTTTTCTTCCCGTGACGGCTCGGCATTGATTTTTTTGATACTGCGGTCAGAAGTAGCTACAAGAGCCTTGGGAACTGCTTTTACATAATAATAATACTCATCGTCCTCATATTCAAGTCTTTCTGTACGTGTATAGTCTCCTCCATATACAAAAAATTCAAGGACAAGACCAATAAGAACAGACACAACGGAAAAGATGATCATAGGAACCACAGAAATGGAAATTCCCATAAAAATACTTCCGATCAGCATGATGACGATATAAGTCACACCGCCGGCAACAATAGCAATGCGCCATGCATAATCAAACATTCTGGTTCTGATCAGATTCACAACCAGGATCACAGCTACAAAAGCAACAAGAGTCAGCCACATCTCACCGTTGTTCATAAGTCCGTCAGAGAGAAGCGTAATTCTGTCCAGGATCTCACCGTCCGGATTCTGCAGTATCTGTGACTGGCTTCCGATAAATCTTACAAAATAATAAATGATCACACCGCCGGCCGCAGGAAGAGCTGAAAGCACACTGCTTAAAAGGCCGCATCCAACCGGCAGGAGTACCGGAAGGTCAAATGCACAGGCAAGCGGAGTCAGAACCACAACAATGTTCTGTTCTGTACTGAATCTGAGAAATACGATCATCATAAAAAGAATCAGAACAAGCATGAAGCCAGCAACATCAAGTCCCAGAGCATAGCTGTGTCCCACCATCATGGCAAATCCGGTAAATATGGTCATTCCGGATGGCAGAATAGAACAGATCAGCGCAAGTATCAGTACCACAAATATATTGTCCAAAGCTGTCATATATCCCATATTGGAATTGATCCATATAAAATATATCAGAGCCAGAGCAAACTTCATCAATGGCTGCAGATACATTTCATATTTTGCGTAGAATCCTTTTATTTTCTGTTTAAATTCCAGTAAAGCTGTCATTTCCGATACCCTCCTGCAGTTCCTCTGCCTGCTGCTTTTTTCTCTTCGCGTACATAAATCTTGCTGAGTTCAGTAAGCTGGGTATAATATTCCCGCACGCTCTTTTGGGCTTTATAATACCGCACTGAATACTGAATATAGGTAAGAACAGAATATATCACAAGAACAGCCGCATATCCTGCAATTATGTAAATACCCAGGGAAACAAGATTCATCTTATGGATATTCTCCATCAGATATTCACCAAAATATACGGCTACTGCTGCAATTGCCAGCGCATATCCTATGGTAACAAGAAAAAAGTTCTTGATCAGAGCCAGCCCGATATAATCGCTTCTGTAATACTTGCTGACCGGAAGATATCTTCTGCCTTTTCCCTGTTCATACATCGCAATTTTGGTCATTATTTTAACCTTTTCTTCGTTGATCATGATCTACTCCTCAATAAGCAATCTGTTTCTGAATAAACCGCCGGAGATATCTGTCTCCGGCATTTCCTGAAAAAGGATACAGATACTCACAGTAATTTAATTGTAACATATATCACTATCCATGAAAAGTGTTTTTCTGGTTTTTCTACTGCTGCCCTGTGCACAGCGTAATAAAATAAACATATTCAGCGCCTGCTGCCTTCAGACACCTGGCCATTGCATCCACTGTACTTCCTGTTGTGTATACATCATCAATTACAAGTACGGTAAGACCCCGGATATTTTCCTCTGTTCGGAAAGCATCTGCAAGATTTCTCTTTCGCTGAGCTGCATTCAGCTTTTTCTGAGATTTTGTATTATGGATCTTTTTTACCAGTCCATGAGCCACCGGGATCTGAAACTGCTCTCCCACTCTGTCAGCCAGATACGCAGATTGATTAAAGCCTCTCAGCCTCTGTTTCCGACCTGTAAGGGGAACCGGAACGATTACATCCGGCTGCCATCTCATGATATCTCTTCTCATATACCTGCATATAGCATCCGCATAATAATCTCCATATTCTCTGCATCCATAATATTTGTATCGCACAAGGGACTGTCTCAGCTTTCCGTTATAAACAAAAACAGATTTTCCCTGATCAAAGCTGCGGCAGAGCCCTGAACATTCCCTGCAGTATTCTTCCTGTTTTTTTACAGGTTTGCCGCATTTCAGGCAATAGTCCTTCCCCACCCTGCAAAATGCCTGTTCACATTCCGGACAGATCAGCATTTTCTGGTCTTTCAGAATTCTGTGACATGCAGGGCAGTGTCTGGGATAAAGGATATTAAGTAACACCTCTACATATTTATTCAATAACAGTCCTTTCTCCCCGATGAAAAAGGTATCTACAGCTCTTCCTTCAATCTGATGTCAAGAGAACTGTAGCGTCTCTGCTGCTTTTCATTTTTTATCATTTCCCGGAAAGTTTCTTCGCTGCCCACGATGGTCACACACCGGCGCGCTCTTGTGACAGCCGTGTACAGAAGATTTCTGTTTAAAAGCATTCTTGGTCCTGACAGAAGAGGGATCACCACTGCCGGATACTCAGACCCCTGAGATTTATGTATGGTCACTGCATAGGCAAGCTCCAGCTCCTCCAGCTGTTTAAAGGAATACTCCGCGCAGCGTCCGTCCTCAAATTCTACTTCTGCAGTTTCTGAAAATTCATTGATAGATTTCAGGATTCCTGTATCGCCGTTAAAAACTCCCACACCTTTATCCACAGGAATTCCGTATCTTCCACGGATTTCCCACTCAAGCTGATAGTTATTCCGGATCTGCATGACTTTGTCGCCTTCCCGGAATAAACCCTGACCATACTCCTTCTCTTTTTTGGATGGATCCGGAGGATTCAGATAGCGCTGCAGGATCTGGTTCAGTCTTTCCACACCAAGCAGTCCCTTCCGCATAGGCGTAAGAACCTGAATGTCAAAAGGCTTTGCCTCAACATATCTGGGAAGCTTTTCCTGGATCAGAGCGATCACCACTCTGATAATAATATCTGCATCCTGTCTTTTCAGAAAAAAGAAATCACTGCTTTTGTTACTGAGAGTCACCTGTTCTCCCCTGTTGATCTTGTGGGCATTGACAACTATGTCGCTTTCTGATGCCTGCCTGAAGATTTTTTTCAGCTCTACAACCGGAAATTCTCCACTTCGGATAATATCCCTTAAAACATTTCCCGGTCCCACACTGGGAAGCTGATTTTCATCTCCCACAAGGATCAGCCGTGTTCCTGCTGTTACTGCCAGGAGAAGAGAATGCATTAGCTGAATATCCACCATGGACATTTCATCAATGATGATCACGTCTGCTTCCAGAGGATTTTCTGCATTACGCTCAAAATGAACTGCCTGTCCCTGCTTTTCCTCTTCCGGCATTCCGTTTAATTCCAGAAGCCGGTGTATGGTCTGGGCTTCATAGCCTGTGGCCTCTGTCATACGCTTTGCGGCCCTTCCTGTAGGCGCTGCCAGACGCAGTTCACTGCCTTCCCCTTCAAAAAAGCGGATAATAGCATTGATGGTTGTTGTTTTTCCGGTTCCCGGACCTCCGGTTAAAATAAAAAGACCGTGGCCGGCAGCCTCGGTCACTGCTTTTTTCTGCATTTCGTCAAGAGTTGTTCCTGTTTCCTTTTCGATCTGGGCAATCCTGCGCTGCACAAAATCTTCATCCTCAGGACAGTGAACATTCAGCTCTCTTAACATTCTGGCAGTATTAAGCTCCAGATAATAAAAGCGGCTTGGATAAACCAGTATCTTTTCCCCTTCTTCTTTCTGGATCACCTTGCGCTCCATGGAAAGATCCATAAGATGCTTTTCCATATAAGAGGCGTCTACTCCAAGAAGCTCGGAGGCTCTCCGGAACAGTTCTTCTCTGGGAAGATATACATGGCCTTCTCCTGTTGCCTGTAAAAGAGTATACATCATTCCGCTTTTAATTCTGTAATCTGAATCCGTATGGATACCTATGCGTCCTGCAATCTCATCTGCGATCTTAAATCCCACGCCACTGATATCATCTGCAAGACGGTAAGGATTCTCCTGAAGAACACTGTAAACAGAATCCCCGTACTTCTGGTAGATTTTTGCCCCAAGATTCAGGGAAATACCATATTTCTGCAAAAACATCATGGCTTTTCTCATGTCTGCTTTTTCTTCCATCTGAGCAGCGATCTCACGGGCCTTTTTTTCACTGATCCCCTTGATCTCGGCCAGACGCTCCGGCTCTTCTTCCACGATCCTCAGAGTGTCCGCCCCAAACCTGCGGACAATCCTGGCAGCCAGAGCCGCTCCGATACCCTTGATTGCTCCGGAACCCAGATACCGCTCCATTGCCATGGCGTCCTCGGGCATTTTTTCTATAAAAGAAGTAATCTGAAACTGTTTTCCATAAATATGATGATTAATAAATTTCCCGGAAGCCTCAATGGTTGCTCCCTGACTGATCACAGGAAAAGTTCCCACACAGGTCAGCTCCTCATCGTCGCCTTCTGTTCCTTTCAGAACAAGAACCGTATATCCGTTGTCTTCATTTCTGAATATAATATGGTCAATATATCCTGTTACACTTTCGCTCATCTTATTCTTCCATTCTTGCTCTTACTTCAGCATATTTTCCTGTTCCCACAGCAACTACACTCATAGCGTTCTGCACAGTCAGTGTGCTGACTCCTGTTTTCCGTTCGATCAGAGCATCCATTCCCCGAAGAAGAGCGCCGCCTCCTGTAAGAACGATTCCGCGGTCAACGATATCTGCCGCCAGTTCCGGCGGAGTTTTTTCAAGAACCCCGTGTACGGTCTCTACAATCTGTCCGGTAGCGTCCTTCAAAGCCGCCCGCACTTCTTCAGAAGTCAGCTTAACGGTCTTGGGAAGTCCCGTCATAATATTTCTGCCCTTTACCTCCATAACGTGAGGGCTGGACTCTTCGATCGCCGTTCCTATTTTAACTTTTATTTCCTCTGCCATGTCCTCTCCGATAAAAAGGCTGTGAGTCTTCCGCAAATAATTCATGATGGCCTGGTCAAATGCGTCGCCTGCCACCTTGACAGATGCAGAAACCACCACGCCTCCCAGAGAGATCACTGCCACATCTGTGGTTCCTCCGCCAATATCAACGATCAGATTTCCAAAAGGCTTTGTCACATCCACACCGGAACCGATTGCTCCGGCAATTGGTTCATCCACCAGAAAAACTTCTCTTGCCCCGGCCTGATAAGTAACTTCCTCAACGGCTTTTCTCTCAATTTCTGTGATCCCGCTTGGAACACAGATACTGATTCTGGGTTTACGGAACACCCGGTTTCCCATTGCCTTTGTTATAAAATATTTCAGCATTTTTTCTGTAACAGTAAAATCAGCGATCACGCCCTGACGTATAGGGCGGATCACTTCCATATTAGAGGTCACATGGCCTGCCATCTGACGCGCCTCTTCCCCTATGGCTTTGATCTTTTCTGTATTTTTATCATAAACAACTACAGAAGGTTCCTGAAGAACAAGTCCCTTTACCGTAGAATACACCAGGCAGTTTCTGGTGCCCAGATCGATTCCGATATCACTTGCAGGCATAATGCCCTCCTTTCTGACCAGGCTGCAGCCATATTACAGTTTTTGTTCCGGAAAAATAAAAGCCTTTACCTCTCCGACAGTTCTCTGCTTACGGCTCCAGATATCTGGCCACGTACTGTCCTGTATAAGATTCCGGGATTTTTACAATTTCCTCGGGAGTGCCCTTCGCGATCACTGTGCCGCCCCGGTCGCCTCCCTCAGGTCCCATATCAATAATATAATCTGCTGTTTTGATCACATCAAGATTATGCTCGATCACTACTACTGTATTTCCGCCATCTGCCAGACGTTTCAGAATATCTACCAGTTTATGCACATCAGCAAAATGAAGGCCTGTGGTAGGTTCATCCAGAATATAAATAGTCCGTCCCGTACTTCTTCTGCTGAGTTCCGTTGCCAGCTTGATTCTCTGGGCCTCTCCTCCGGAAAGTTCCGTAGACGGCTGTCCCAGACGGATATAGGAAAGTCCCACATCATATAAGGTCTGGATTTTCCTGCGGATAGACGGGATATTTTCAAAAAATCCCAGGGCTTCTTCCACCGTCATATTCAGCACATCATAAATATTTTTGTCTTTATACTTCACTTCCAGAGTTTCACGATTATATCGCTTGCCTTTGCAGACTTCACAGGGAACATAGACGTCTGACAAGAAATGCATCTCTATCTTGATGATTCCGTCTCCGCTGCAGGCCTCGCATCTTCCGCCCTTTACATTAAAACTGAAGCGTCCTTTTTTATACCCTCTTGCCTTGGCGTCTGCCGTGGAGGCAAAAAGATCTCGGATCTGATCAAAAACTCCTGTATAGGTTGCCGGATTGGATCTGGGAGTTCTTCCTATAGGCGACTGATCGATGCTGATCACCTTGTCAAGCTCTTCCAGGCCCAGTATTTCCTTATGTTTTCCCGGAATGATACGGGCTCTGTTCAGATCTCTTGCCAGAGTTTTATAAAGCACTTCATTGATCAGAGAACTTTTTCCCGAACCACTGACACCGGTGACACAGGTCAGGATTCCCAGGGGAATATCCACATTCACCTGTTTCAGATTATTCTCTGAAGCTCCCCGGATCTTCAGCCATCCTGTGGGCTTTTTCCGCTCTTCAGGTACCGGGATCTTGCATTTCCCGCTTAAATAAGCTCCTGTTATGGAGTTTTCATTTTTCATCAGATCTTCTGCGGTTCCCATTGCCACAAGTTTTCCACCGTGTTCTCCTGCTCCGGGACCAATATCCACAACACAATCCGCTGCCCGCATGGTATCCTCGTCATGCTCTACCACGATCAGACTGTTTCCCAGATCTCTCAGACGCATCAGTGCTTTCAGAAGCTTATCGTTATCTCTCTGATGAAGTCCGATGCTCGGCTCATCCAGAATGTATGCCACGCCTACAAGACCGGAGCCGATCTGAGTTGCAAGACGGATTCTCTGGGCCTCTCCTCCGGAAAGTGTTGATGTAGCCCGCCCCAGCGACAGATAATCAAGCCCTACTTCTGCCAGAAATCCTACTCTTGCCCGAACTTCCTTCAAAATCTGCCTTCCGATCAGCTCCTGCTGCTCTGTCAGCTTCAGTTCAGACAGAAATTTTTTAAGATTTTCTATGGAAAGGGCAGTCAGCTCATAAATATTCTTATCACCGACTGTAACAGCCAGAGCTTCTTTTTTCAGACGCTGACCTTTACAGGTTTTACATGGTGTGATCCGCATAAAGGTTTCATATTCCTGTTTCATAGCATCTGAACCGGTTTCCCGGTATCTCTGCTCCACATTTTTTATCAGTCCCGGAAACGCTACATCATAAATGCCTTCGCCCCTCTGGCCTTTATAATGAACCTTAACAGAACGTCCCTCTGTTCCATGGATCAGAACGTCTTTTATTTTCTGCGGATAATCCTGGAAAGGTGTGTCCAGACTGAAATCATACTCATTTGCCAGAGCATCCAGAATGGCTCTTGTAAAGCTCCCCTTGTCCGTACATGACTGCCAGCCTGTCACTGCAATGGCTCCCTGAGAAATGCTCAGAGATTTATCCGGGATCATCAAATCTTCATCAAATTCCATTTTGTATCCAAGACCGTAGCAATCCGGGCAGGCTCCAAAAGGATTGTTAAAAGAGAAGCTTCTGGGCTCTATCTCATCAATGCTGATCTGACAGTCCGGGCAGGAAAAACTCTGGCTGAAAGTCAGAACATTTCCGTCCATGGTGTCAACCATGAGAAGTCCCTCGGCAAGATCCAAAACAGTTTCAATGGAATCCGCCAGCCTTTTTTCGATTCCCGGTTTTACCACAAGACGGTCTACGATAATTTCAATGTTATGTTTGATATTTTTGTCCAGTTTAATCTCTTCTGACAGCTCATACATGCTTCCGTCAATCTGGACACGGACAAATCCGCTTCTCTTTGCCTGCTCCAGAAGCTTGACATGGGTTCCCTTCCGCCCTCTGACTACCGGAGCCAGCAGTTGAAGCTTTGTCCGCTCCGGCAAAGACATGATATGATCCACCATCTGATCCACAGTCTGTTTTTTAATCTCTTTCCCGCACTTTGGACAATGAGGGATTCCGATTCTTGCATACAAAAGTCGAAGGTAATCATAAATTTCTGTAACGGTTCCTACTGTAGAACGTGGATTCCGGTTGGTAGATTTCTGGTCAATGGAAATTGCAGGAGGAAGTCCTTCGATCATTTCCACATCCGGTTTTTCCATCTGACCCAGGAACTGTCTTGCATAGGAAGAAAGAGATTCCATATAACGTCTCTGTCCTTCTGCATAAATGGTATCAAAAGCCAGAGAGGATTTTCCGGATCCACTGACACCTGTCAGGACCACAAATTCATCTCTTGGAATATCCACACTGAGATTTTTCAGATTATTTACATTTGCACCGCGGATTCTGATAAACTTTTTGCCTGTTGTATGTTCAGCCATTTGTTCCTCCACTTTCTATCCTGTATACACTTCGATTCTGTATCTTTTTTATTTCAGTCTGTCAGTCCTGCAAAAAATCTGACAGAATGTGATTGCTTACATGAATTCCTTTTCGCGTAAAACGCCAGAACCCACTGCTTTTTTCCATAAATCCCATAGCTTCATATTTTCTCAGGACTTTTCCGTAAATTTCATCTATTTCTTTTCCAAAACGTTCCCTGAACTCCTGAACAGAAATGCCTTTTGTCATCCGAAGTCCAAGAAACATAAACTCTTCCTGCTGTTCCTTTTCTGACAAAACAGCAATGTCACGGCGGAGCATCCGGGGATTTCTGCTGTTTTCCAGATATTCCTGCATATTCCGGGTATTGCAGAACCGGTATTCCGCCTGTTCTGGACTGCGGTATTCTTCATTGATGCACTCTCTTTCAAAGTTTCCGCTGCTCCTCTCTCCACAGAGGTGTTTCCATAAATCTTCGCCTGTAAGAGAGGCCGCGCCCAGTCCAAGACCAAGATACTCTGTTCTTTTCCAATATCCCAGGTTATGTCTGCACTCATATCCATTCTTCGCATAATTGGATATTTCATACTGTTCAAATCCATAGCTCTTCAGAATATCTGCCGTATCTTCATACATCTGATACTCCTGTTCTTCATCAGGAAGCTTCAATTCTCTCTGTGCAAAAGGAGTTCCCTCCTCTACGATCAGACTGTAGGCAGATATATGCTCCGGCTTCAGCTCTGCTGCAGTTCTCAGATTATGTATCCATTTCTCACAGGTCTGTTCCGGAATTGCTGACATCAGATCAATATTGATATTGTCAAACCCGGCAGTTCTTGCCAGTTCATAGCTTTCCAGAAATTCTTCATAGGTATGAATTCTTCCAAGAATCTGAAGTTCCCTGTTATCTGTTGACTGAAGCCCCAGACTGAGACGGTTGATACCGGACGCCCGGTATATTTCCAGCTTATCAGAAGAAAGTGTACCGGGATTGGCTTCTATGGTGATCTCCGCATTCTCAGAAAACTCAAACTTATCTCTGAGCGCTGTCATAATCCGCTCCATATCCGGAGCATCCAGAAGAGACGGAGTTCCACCTCCTGTAAATACAGAAACAATTTCTCTGTCCAGGTCATCCGGAAGCGCCTGAATTTCTCTAAGAAGAGCCTCTGTATATGCTTTCCTGTTCTCTGCTCCGAAAGGGCCGGAAAGAAAGTCACAGTAATCACATTTTTTCACACAAAAAGGAATGTGAAGATAAAGTTCCAGAGGTTTTTTCCCTTTATTCCTCAATGATGTCCTCCTGGTCTGCTGTGTCGCCGCCGTTATCAGTTTCCTGGTCGGAGTTTTCTGTGTTTTCCGTGTTCCCGTCTGTTTTGCTGTCTGTTTTTTTCTCTTCTGCCTTACCTCTGTTGATCAGATATTCATTTACCATGGTGATATTCCCATTTTTTACAACTGCATCCTGATCTATTTTATCCGGTTCAGGCGAAGGCGACGGCTCAGGTGTGATACTGATCTTCAGAACCTGCTGAGTGGCAGGATCCTTTTTCTTTTTGCCGCAGCCACATCCTGCCATAAACACACAAAGCAGAAGCACAGAAACGACAACCAGCTTTCTTGCTGTATTTTTTTTCATTTCCTATCTCCAATTCTGACAGGTTCAGACCTGTTCAGATTATTCACGTTACTGTTCAATCTGTTCGCATCCCTGTAAACAGTAACCTGTTTGTCACTGTTCTTGTCCTTCACAGAATTTCTTATTTCTCATCCAGCTTCAGGACACTCATAAATGCTTTCTGAGGAATTTCCACATTTCCTACCTGACGCATACGCTTCTTTCCCTCTTTCTGTTTTTCCAGAAGCTTTTTCTTACGGCTGATATCACCGCCATAGCATTTTGCAAGCACATCTTTACGCATGGCTTTAACCGTTTCTCTGGCAATAATCTTGCTTCCAATCGCTGCCTGAATAGGAATTTCGAAAAGCTGTCTCGGAATTTCTTCTTTCAGCTTCTCGCACATTTTACGTCCTCTTTCATAAGCAGTTTCTGCATGGACAATAAAGGAAAGAGCATCCACTTCTTCCTTGTTTACAAGGATATCCAGTTTCACAAGCTCGCTGCGCTCATAACCGCAGAGATCATAATCAAGAGATGCATATCCTCTGGATCTGGATTTCAGGGCGTCAAAGAAATCATAAATAATCTCATTGAGAGGCAGTTTATATTTCAGGAGCGCACGAGTTTCTTCCATATAATCCATGCCGAGATACTGTCCCCGGCGTTCCTGGCAAAGATCCATGATCGCGCCGATAAATTCCGTAGTTACCATGATCTCAGCGTTTACCATAGGCTCTTCCATATATTCAATTTCTGAAGGATCCGGAAGATTGGACGGGTTGGTAAGTTCGATCACTTCGCCGTTTGTTTTATATACCTTATAAATAACACCCGGAGCAGTGGTAACAAGATCCAGATTATACTCTCTCTCCAGTCTCTCCTGAATGATTTCCAGATGAAGCAGTCCCAGAAATCCGCATCGGAAACCAAAGCCCAGAGCCACAGAAGTCTCCGGTTCATAGAACAGAGAGGCATCATTTAACTGAAGCTTTTCCAGCGCATCCCTGAGATCTCCGTATTTGGCGCCGTCTGCCGGGTAAAGGCCGCAGTAAACCATGGGCTGAACTTTCTTATATCCCGGAAGCGCCTCTGCACACGGTCTGGATACTTCAGTAACAGTATCACCTACCCGGGTATCGCTGACATTTTTGATACTTGCTGTAAAATATCCTACCATTCCCGCAGACAGCTCATCACATGGAATGAAACGTCCGGCTCCGAAATATCCAACTTCCACAACTTCTGTTGTAAAGCCTGTTGCCATCATTTTTACTTCTGTGCCTTTCCTGATCCGTCCGTCCATCAGTCTGCAGAATACAATAACACCTTTATAGGAATCATAGATGGAATCAAAGATCAAAGCCTTTAACGGAGCATCCGGATCTCCTTCCGGCGCCGGGATCTTCTCCACGATCTGTTCCAGTACATCCTCAATATTCAGTCCTGTTTTTGCAGAAATCCTTGGTGCATCCTCTGCCTCCAGTCCGATCACATCCTCAATCTCACTGATAACACGATCCGGCTCCGCACTTGGAAGATCGATCTTGTTGATCACCGGAAGCACATCCAGATTATGTTCAAGAGCCAAGTAAACATTTGCCAGTGTCTGAGCCTCGATTCCCTGGGCAGCGTCTACCACAAGGATTGCTCCGTCACAGGCCGCAAGGCTTCTGGAAACCTCATAATTAAAATCCACATGTCCCGGTGTATCAATCAGGTTAAAGATATATTCTTCTCCGTCCTTTGCCTTATATACAATACGGACTGCCTGGGATTTAATAGTGATCCCGCGCTCCCTTTCCAGATCCATGTTATCCAGGATCTGCGCCTGCATTTCCCTCTGTGTCAGAAGTCCTGTCTTTTCAATAATACGGTCGGCAAGTGTGGACTTACCATGGTCTATATGTGCAATAATGCAGAAATTACGAATCTTGCTCTGATCTGTCATTCCGCAGTCTTCCTCCTCTTATCTCAGTGTATTTTCATTATATCGTGCCCCATTATAGCATATCTGCCCTCATCAAGTCCAGTTGTCAGCCCTGCTTTCCGAAGCCTTTCCCCGCAGTATATGCCACTTATTTTTCTGTTTTTATTATACAAACATACGTTCACATTTTCAAGACCTATTTTTATTTTCCCCTGTCAAAACTCTGTTCAGTATATCAGCAAAAGGTTCCATTGCATTTTTGACCTCCTGAACTGTATTTGTCTGAGCTCCGGCTTCCAGAAGGACTGCTCTCCTGCAAAGATGCAGATTATATCTTAGTCCGGACAGATAAATCCCCCTGTAAAAATCCGGATAATACTGCGCAGCCTGGTATTCCATCTGAAAAGAAAAAGCAAGATTATCCTGTATGTATGGATTTGGCAGATAATCTACCGGTCCGCCTGACACCGTGTAACTGAGTCCGTTAAAAAACATAATCTGCGCGGTAGGTTTGCCGTTGATCTCTGTTACCAGATGGCGTTCCTCCGCCACACCGTCCCTGTGCAGATCTATTACTACTTCTATAGAAGGATTTTCTTTCAGGATCCGCTCTATATAAGGCCGGGCATAGTCATAGGCTTTATTTCTGTCCAGCACACCTTCTGCAAGGTCAAATTCTTCTGTTACATGAAGAACCTGATATCCATAGGTTTCTGTAAGAATTTGTGCCAGATAATTTCCCACCCCCACAATCGAATCCTCCACCACGCCTTCTCGGGAATCTGCAAAAGCTTCCTGAGTGTGACTGTGATAAATCAGAATCTGAGGTACCTGCGGATCCTTTTTTACAGTTAGATCATTGGCAAAAAATTCTGCGGCATTCAGCTGTTCTGCACTGGTGGACGTGCCTTCGTCCACAATAAAAAAATTATTCAGCAGATAATCATAATCTGCCAGAGCCTCCGGTGCCAGATCAATAACAGGAGCAGGCTGTATCTGTGCAAGAGCAGGCTGAGCAGTCACAACCGAACCGGCTTCCTGGTTCACATTCGAGTCTGATGCGGAACCTGACGGCGGACCGGCTTCCTGATTCACATCTGGAGTCGATGTGGGAACCATCTCTTTCTCAGAGTTTTTCCGTTCTCCGGCCGTCTGCTGCTCCTGAGAATGCCTGTCCGATTCTTGTGGTTTTTCTTCCTGATTTTTATTTTCCGTCAGATCCGCTTCCGATTTGCCTTTTTCTTCTTCATCAGCTGTCTCCATTCTTCCCTCCATAGCATCGCTGCCTGACTGAAGATTTTCCGCTTTCATCATATCAGCCAGGTATTTTGCATTGCTTTCTACAAGTTTTTCATATGTTTCCGGATCCTCTCTCTGAGGAACACTTCTTGCCTCTTCCTCCAGAAAGCAGTAAAGCGGCAGCTGCCTGTACACATTTCCCCGCAGAAAAAACGGTCCCGGAACCAACAGCAGAACCGCAAAAAAGAAAACACTCAGAATAATACAGGATACTTTCTGGAGCTTTGTCATGGAATCACCTCTTTCAAAGAATCCTATGACAAACATGATATGATTATAACCCTGTATTTCCGGAAATATATTACTGTTAAATTCTTTCTCAATAATATATTTCGGATCATTTACGGCATCCGCATACTTTATGCCTGCAGAAATCTATCGCTTTTCATCAAACTCCCGAAAAAGCCATATTCAGTCCCTCTGATATAGTAAAGCTTAAGTATTTAACAGTTTCATCCACATCCTTTGGCGTAACAAACATACTGTAAAGGTTTGGTGCGATCATTTCCTCCAGAAACTCTTTCTGCTCCTGTTCTTCCAGCGCGTCCAGAAGATGTTCCATAGAATCATGGACAATGGTCGCCGCATCTACTACTGTGGGAACTCCGATTCCAATGACTTTTACCTGAAGATTTTCTTCAGTAAGTCCAATCCTGTGATTTCCTACCCCTGAACCGGGATGGATACCCGTGTCCGTAATCTGCACCGTTCTATTCAGTCTTCGGATGCTGCGGGCTGCCAGAGCATCCACTGCAATCACAAGATCCGGTTTTGTCTCTGCTACCACACCCATTACAATTTCAGAAGTTTCCATTCCCGTCTGAGCCATAACTCCCGGGGCAAGTCCGCTGACCCGGTGCAAAATTTCCTTTTCCGTGCTTTTAAGTCCGTATTCTCTGATAATATGACGGGTCATTCTGAGGTTATCTATCACATGAGGTCCAAGGGCATCTGCTGTAATAGCCTGATTTCCCAGACCTACCACAAGAACCGATGTCTCCCTTTTCAGATTGACAAGTTTTCTCAGATGGCGCGCAATCTCTTCTGAGATTTCCCTGTGATAATCCTCATCAGAAGCCGAAAGATCAGGCGCTTCTATGGTAATATAAGTTCCCTGAGGCCGTCCCATAGCCTTCGCTCCGTTTTCTGTGGTTATTTTTACAACCGTGGTTCGGATATCCCTCTCTTCGTCATATTGTTCTTTCACTTCCACTCCCCGAAGCTCCGTACTTCCCTGCGAAAAACTTTCCGTTGCTTCAAGAGCCAGATCGGTTCTGATTCTGCTGTTTCCTAACATTTTTCCCTCCATACCTGTAAATAATATTGGTAGTATCTTCTTTTCCGCTATACACCCAGTTTGGTCCGATGTCATACAAATAATACTCTCATTTTCCCGTAACATCTGAAACAAATTCCAGCGTTATACTGTGTATAAAGCAATTAAAAACTCTTTTTCTATAAGATTTACATTTTTATGAGAATTATGTATTGACATTCCAGAATATGTATACTAAAATAAATAAGCATGTTTACAGGAGCGCCCGTGTCTGTTCCTGTAGCAATTTATCAAAAAACTCGAAATGGAGGTGTCCACATTGGCTAACATTAAATCTGCAAAGAAAAGAATCTTAGTAAACAGAACTAAAGCTGCGAGAAATAAGTCTATCCGTTCTGCTGTTAAAACTTCCATCAAAAAGGTAGAAGCTGCAGTTCAGAATAACGACAAGGCTGCTGCACAGGTTGCACTTAACGAGGCAATTGCTACAATCAGCAAAGCTACATCCAAAGGTGTTTACCACAAAAATAACTGTGCAAGAAAAGTTTCCCGTTTAACAAAAGCCGTAAACAACATCGGCTAATAGAAACGCCTTTTATTTTTAATTATAAGCTTATAATTAAAAAAGACAGTCACAACCGTCATGTGACTGTCTTTTTCTTTTTCTAATTACATTTTTTCAACTTTACAATATTTTTGTTTGCAAAAATCGTACTGCTATAACTATTAATAAATTTTCGTTCATATCCACTTGCAAAAATATCCAAACGATAATATCCGCCTCGACGCGCTAAAGTGTATAACTTATTCTTATAATAATACCAAGGGCCTGCAGAAATGCTTTGTGTAAGCTGATTTTTCACAGCTAATTGAACCGTTCCATTTTTATATCTGTATACATAAATTGGGTATCCCACATTATCTGATGGCTTATAATGCGAATTCCCGCGAAAAGCTGTAGTCACAATAAGGATTGTTTCCTTATTGTAACCTGCATTTACAATCGCATAATAATACCCCTTGTAATTTGTTTTCATAAATTTTTCAAATGCCTTGGTTGCATTTCCAGATGAATTGTTTATCTGCGAACCCGTATACTGTAACAGATAATCATCCTTTGTATAATTGAATGTTGTATTAATATTAAAATGGTTATATGAAGATACTTCGCAGGATATCTTCACCTTAACAGAATTCTTGCTTGGGATAAGGTTTACGCAATAATAATAACGACTTCGAGCTCCTTTTAATCTGTAACTGGACTTTCCTTCTTTAATCTCAAAAAAGAAATCCTCATAAGATGAGCTTGTCCCACTCCTGTTCCATACTCCAAGGTATGCTTTATGATTTTTACCAAACGCTATACCATATTTAAATTTGGTATTTTTATATTCATAAACCTTTCCCAGTAAGTTTCGAAAAGAAACATCTTTATTACCACCTCTTACCGTAATTCCCCAGCCAGCAGAATCATAGGCGCCAGACGTATTAAACCGACTATTATATGTCTTTACAACATAATAGTACCTCTTTCCAGCTGTTAAGCCTTTATGAGTAAATGAAGTAGTCGCAGATCCTACCTGTGCAATTCCTTTCCACGTCCCACCCGGAACCTTATAGTATATTTTATAATGAGTCGCATTTGCTGCTCTTTTCCACGAAATCTTCACACTATTATTACTAGAGGATATATGAGCTAGCTGTACTTTTCCCGGATGTACGGGTATTGTCGCTGATATTCCTTTCTTATCATATCCGCCAGCTATCCTTGCTTTACTATTATACATTCTTACTGTATAAATATTAGTTGCTGCTTTTACAGGTTTTTTATCTGTATACGATAGAATATTTGATTTTAAAACTGCAATTCTTTTCCATGGAGCATTGGAGCTTGTCTTGCGATAAACATAATAACTATCCCCTCCGTAGGCTTTGTCCCAGTTTATGGTCACTGCACTTTTCTTTGCATCCAGCCTAGCACTTTTCAACTTTACTGTTGTTGGAACCGTTTTGGAAGATACTCCTGTTGTATCATAATTCCCCCATCTTTTAGAAGAACTGTTATATGCACGCACCGTATATATATATTTCTGTCCAAGCTTAATCGGAAATCGTTTAGAGGAAATATGAGTATAGCTCCTAGCTGTACTTCCAAGAGTTGCTATCCGTTTCCAGGAACCTCCAGATGTTTTGTAAAAAATGCCATAATGTGTAGCATTTGATGCCGCTCTCCAAGTAATAGTAATTTTATTATAAGAATTTGCCTTAACACCTACAAGTGTTGGCTTTCCTGGTACCACAGGCTTCCAACGAGCATAAACTTTAACATTATGTGCTCCCATTCTTGTTGATGAAGAAATTTTTGTCCCTCCTATTTTTTGAGTATACCATCCCTCAAATCTGTAACCTGTTCTCACAGGTATTGGTAATGTTCCATAGTAATTACCATAGGACACTGATCTTGTTGTATTGATTGAACTTCCTCCATTAGCATCAAACGACAAATTATAACTATTAATTGACTGTCGGGAATAAAGAGTATGATTTTCTGTATTCTTTATAGGAGAATATGAAGAAACTCTCTCTCCTCCTTTTTGTTGAGTATACCATCCCTGAAATGTGTAACCTGTTTTCTGTATAGAGGGCAAATATGGATAATATGCGCCTCTTTTTACATCATAAATAACCGGTATGCAGTCATAACATCTTCCAGTATTCTCATTATTCATTAATGTTACTGTTATAATTTTGGAAACTCTGCTTCCTTTATACCACGCAACATGTCTCTGAATCATCAAAAGATCCGTACTATCTATTTTATTGTTTCTATCTATGTCTGCCGCAGTATAAAATTTTCCTTTTAATATCCATTCTGGATACTTTTGATAAATTTCTCCGGATTTTTCAGCTATAATATGACGATTCACTATAATACAATCTGTATCATTAATCTTCTCGTCATAGTTAACATCACCATAAATAATCCGTTGCGGTTGTGTTGCCGCCTGAACAGTGATTTTCTGTCCAAAAATAAATACACCGATCAGCATTAACGCACATACAACTAATACACGCAATGTCTTCTCTGTTCCTTTTCTTTTCATCATACGCACTCCTTTTACTTTTCCTCCTTTTTACTGCTCTTGTATTATATCTCTTTTTCTTATATACTGCAATGTTACGCCTCGGGTTTCTCCCTCCCTATCCCGAAATATAACAATCTTATCCATCCTGCAAAAACACTGTCATGAAACTTTCCCATATTTCTAAAGCGAAAAATCATTTAGAAATGCCCCCATCAGAACTAATGAGGTAACAGACGCATTTTATCAGACGACAGGCTAAAGCCCTAAAGATGTCCAGACTATTCCGAAACAGCTTGCAACAAAAAGTGGTCGTATCATGATCGGATGTTTATCTACATTCTTTTTTCTGAGGCTAGTCACATCTCTTCATCAACTTTTGAACAATCATTTTCCAAAAAGAGAAAAACATTTACAGAATTTTACTAACTGCTTTCTCTAGGGCTTCAATATTATCTCTATATACATTTTTCATCCCTCTGTCAGTTTCTTTTGTTCCACTACAAAAAAATACGTCTTCAAAATTCCCTCAGGCTTTTCTGTCGTCATAGGAGTTACCAGGCCACACCGAAAACCATCAGCAGCATCCCTGAAGCAATAGGCAACGCTGTAAATAAAATCTTTTTTTGATTTTCTTATCGTAATTACCTTTTTAATCTTTTATTTGTAATTTTACGTCTGAGTGTTATATCTGTAAGTGATAAATATTATTTTTTATATGTTCGGAAAATTTCCGGTTCCGTTTTTCCAGACAACAAAAGGAAGCGCTTTCGCACTTCCCTTTGCCATATATAAATATATATTTTTTATTCAACCATTTTTCTGATGCATCTTCCTGCGCCTTCCATTATTTCCTGCGAAAGCTCGATTTCTTCTCCAGCAGTTCCTCTCAGGCAATTATAAACATCCATTAAAGTAGTAACTTTCATGTCCATGCATGTAAGAGAAACAGACAAAGGATAAAACTTTTTGTCCGGATAGGAGAACTGCAGATGTTCTACAATACTGTTTTCTGTTCCGATAATAAATTCTTCTGCATCCGATTTTTCTACGTACGCCATAATTCCTGTTGTAGAACCCACATAATCGGCCTGCTGCGTCACCTCCGGACAGCACTCCGGATGCACAAGAAGAAGGGCGTTCGGATGAGCAGCTTTTGCTTTTTCTGCCTCCTGTCCGGTAATCCTCTTATGATGCGGACATCCTCCGTCATAAAAAGCAAAAGTCTTTTCCGGAAGCTGTTCTGCCACAAAATGTCCAAGATTAGGATCCGGAATAAACAGAATCTTGTCATTATCAAGCTTTTTACAAATTTCCAGTGCAGAAGCTGAGGTCACACATACGTCGCACTCTGTTTTCAGCTCTGAAGTGGTGTTTATGTATGCTACAACCACATAGCCTGGATATTTCTTCTTCAGCTGGCGGAGACTCTGAACATCAAGCTGCTCAGCCATAGGACAGCCTGCTGCCGGATTTGCCAGCCAGACTCTTTTATCAGGATTCAGAATCTTGCAGGTTTCAGCCATAAACCGAACACCGCACATGATCATGCCGCTGCAGTGACTTTTTGTGGCTTCTACGCTTAATCCGTAAGAATCTCCTGTATAATCCGCAACCTCCAGAATCTCATGTCCCTGATAGGCATGTGCCAGAATACAGATGTTTTTTTCTTTTTTCAGGCGAATGATCTCTGCCTGTAACTCCGCTACTGTCATCTTATGTTCTCCTTTTTCTCTTTCTTTTCCCAGGGCTGCAAAGGTGCCAACAGTCCTGCGTTCTCCAGCTGACGACCGATCAGATCCAATCTCTGCTGACTTTCCGCTTCCACTAAATGATAATGATAACCTGAAGTGGCGTTGCTCAGAACTGTAGAATGACTGCTGTTCAAAGCTTCTACAAATTCCGTTACATCATGCCTGGAACGAATATCCATTTCTGCCGAAACACGTCCATATACACGATGGCTGATGCTGATATTTTTGACACGTCCTCCGCAGTCCACGATCAGATTCAGTTCCTGCGCTGCCTGTTCCTGGCTGTGACGAACCTTAAATTCTCTTGTACAGCTATTTTCCTGCTGTATGGTATAACCCTTTGTAGTGGAAAGGATTCCCGGTGTTGACGCTCGTATCACCGCCATATCCTGAACGATCACCTGACGGCTTACGCCAAATTTTGCCGCAAGTTCTCTGGCTGCCACCGGAAAATCCGAGCTCTGAAGCGTTTTCAGAATCTCTTTTCTCCTCTCAGAGGTATTCATGCTTTCCCTCCTCTCAGATCGCATGAAGATTTTTCATGGAAATATCAAGAATCGGAGCAGAATGAGTAAGTGCGCCGCTGGAAACATAATCAACGCCCACCTCACGGATTCTGGCAATATTTTCTTTTGTGACATTTCCTGAACATTCTGTCTCCGCTCTTCCGTCAATAAGCTCTACTGCCTCTTTCATCTGTTCCGGAGTCATATTATCCAGCATAATAATATCAGCTCCTGCCTCAACAGCCTCTTTTACTTGTTCCAGAGATTCTACCTCGATTTCAATTTTGCGGACAAAGGGAGCGTAGGCCTTTGCCATGGTAACTGCTTTTGCAACGCTTCCTGCTGCGCCGATGTGGTTATCTTTCAGGAGCACTCCGTCAGAAAGATTGTATCTGTGATTGTTTCCTCCACCTACACGCACTGCATATTTTTCAAACACACGACAGTTAGGGGTTGTTTTTCTTGTGTCCAGAAGGGTAAGATTGCTTCCTTCAAGAAGTTTTGTCACCTCTCTTGTATAGGTAGCAATTCCACTCATTCTCTGAAGATAATTAAGAGCCACACGTTCGCCGGAAAGAAGCACACGGATATCTCCTGTTACCTTTGCAAGGAGCTGTCCGTTTTTTACTTCCTCTCCATCTTCACAGAAAAATTCAATTTCTGTTTTGTCATCAAGAAGTGTAAATACCCTTGCATAAACCTGAAGACCTGCCATCACTCCGTCCTCTTTGGCGATCAGGTCAACCGTTCCTTTCTGTGCCTTTGGCATAACAGCATTTGTAGAAACATCCTCACTTGTAATATCTTCTCTCAGAGCCATCATAATCAGCTCGTCTGCCTGCATTTTCATTGTAATTTCATTCATGACTTTTTTTCATCCTTTCAATTTCATTTAAAATCACTGTACGGTATCCCGCCATAAGATTTTCCCGGTCCTCATATGCCTTTCGGTCTACTGCGCCGGCCCGGCATGGCTCCGGCTTTTTCCCAAACAATATATCATCAGCTGCCCTTCTTGCAAATACAAGAGATTCCAGAAGAGAATTGCTGGCAAGACGGTTCTTTCCATGAACACCATTGCAGCTGGTTTCTCCGCAGGCATAAAGTCCCTGCATGGAGGTTCTGCTTCCCAGATTGACTTTAATTCCTCCCATAAAATAATGCTGGGCAGGAACTACAGGAATCGGTTCTTTTCTTACATCAAAGCCTTCCTCCAGACATCTGCTGAAAATATTGGGAAAGTGCTTCATAATCGCAGTTTCTCCCAGTGGTCTCATATCCTCCCAGACAAATTCTGTATCCTGCTTTTCCATCTGAGAAAAAATCGCCTGACTCAGAAGATCTCTCGGCTGAAGTTCATTTGTAAAACGCTGACCGTTTTTATCATAAAGATAAGCGCCTTCTCCTCTTACTGATTCCGAGATCAGGAAACGTCTTCCGGGCTTTTGGGAGTACAAAGTTGTGGGATGGATCTGTATGTAATCAATGTTTTCCAGCATAACTCCATGCTTCATGGCAATGCCTAACGCATCGCCTGTAATATGCGGAAAATTTGTAGAATTCTTATACAGACCGCCGAGACCTCCGCAGGCAAGTACCACATAAGGAGCGCGGATTTCGTAAATTTCATCCTGTTCGTCCATGGCGACAACTCCGCCGCAGATATTATCTGCGGAAATCAGATCTACCATTGTCATATATTCAACAATTTCAATATTTTCTCTGGTTTGTGCCTGAGCCAGCAGTTTCGAGGTGATCTCTTTACCTGTAATGTCCTTGTGAAAAAGGATTCTCGGCTGAGAGTGAGCGCCTTCTCTGGTAAATTCCAGATCTCCTTTTTCATTTCTCTCAAAATCCACCTCTCTCATCAGAAGATCCCGGATAATACTGTTGGAACTTCTGAGCATCAGATCCACTGCCTTTTTATTATTTTCATAATGTCCGGCCCGCATGGTATCCTCAAAATAATCTTCGTAGTCATCCTCGCCTCTGAGCATACAGATTCCGCCCTGAGCCAGAAAAGAATCAGATTGATCTGCTTCCTTTTTTGTGATCATCAGGATATTCTTTCTTTCCGGAAGGTTCAGGGCACAATAAAGGCCTGCTGCACCGGTTCCCACAATGATCACATCATAATATTCTTTCATTTTTTCCCTCGCACCCCACAGCTGCCATTTGCCGACACCTGAGCGGTTTTCTTTACATAATCTTTGGATATTCTTAACATTTTTTTGCAAGTATACCACCAAACTTGATAGGTGTCAAGACACCTGTAAAGGACATAAAAAAGCCGCGCTTTCGCACGGTTTTTTATATATTTTTATTCACTCTTTGATTTTCTTTTATAAAATACTTCTCTGTGTTCCATCTTATTTTATCAAGACAGTTTTCTCACCGCGCAGAACTGTATTTTACGATCAGAAGCTCCACACTCAGCACATCCTGAAGCCGCCCTGTTTTCACAGCTTCTTCTGCCTCCACAAAATCTTCCTCTGCTTTCCGAAGTTCTTTCGAAGAATAGGAACGGGCGCAGGCAGAAATATTTCTTGCAACAAAGGACGGCACCCCTAATCGGGAAGCAATTTCCGGCTGAGCCACTCCCTCCTCTGCCATTTTTTTTGCCAGGAAAAGCTGGTGAAACTGTTTTGCCAACAGAAAAAGGATCCTCATGGGCGGTTCTTTCAAAGTCAGCAGATCATAATACAGCTCCAATGCCCGTTTCTGGTTTCTTTCTGTTACTGCGCGTACCATGTCAAAAATCTTGTTTGCAGTCTGGGTGGTACACACTGCCTCAATATCCTCTGATGTGACAATGTCCCGTCCCTGAGTGTAAGCGATCAGCTTTTCCAGCTCCATACGGATATTTCCCATATCGGTTCCTGTTTTTGTAAAAAAAAGTTCCATATCTGAGGTTCTGATTTTCCGACCTTCTTTTCCCAGAATTCCTGCCGCCCAGCGCATCAGAGATTTTTCGTCCTGTCTGGCAAATTCCGTAATACGTCCGCAGGCTTTTACAGCCTTATACATACGGCTTCGCTTGTCCACTTCCTCTTCTACAAAGATCATTCGTATATAATCAGGAAGTGTTTTCATGTAATCAGCAAGTTCTTCACATTTATTCTTAAAAAATCCGGAGTTTTCCACAAGTATCACCCTGTTCTCTGCAAAAAAGGGCATGGTTTCACAAAGGTCGATCATTTCACGGACCTCTATTCCCTTCCCTTCATATCTGGTAAAATTCATGGTATCTCCATCCGGATTCAATGCCTGTATCAACTTATCCTTATACTGTTGTCTGAGATAAGCCTCTTCTCCAAACAAAAGATACGCCTGTTTAAAATTTCCTGTTTTTAAGTCTTCCTGTAAACTTTTCAAGTCCGAACTCCTTTATGTTATGTAAATGCCACATCTGAATTTTGAGCGATATTATGAACAGTAACTGTTTCTCTCTGATTCTTTTTATAGGCTCTGATTTCTTTTATTATACAAACAATCCATATTTATCGCAAGAATAACAGTCTTTATATTCTCCCTGAACACAAAAAATCCCGGATATTTTTCTTTTACAACATATACCTCAGATTTTTCCCGTGGTAAAATGCATATATAAAATTCACGTATACTCGCAGGAGGATTTCAATATGAAAGTTGTTGCAGTGAATTCTTTTAAAGGAAGTATGACTTCCATGGAAACCGGAACTGCAGTAAAGGCCGACATTCTGGCTGCGCATCCTGATGCAGAGGTTACTGCTGCTCTGACCGGAAAAGCTCATTCACTGGCAAAGGGTGCCGGGGTAGCCGGCGGACTTGGATTTGCTTTTTTAAGTTATCTAAACGGCAGGCTTACTCCCGGCGTCCAGCTGCTTCTGAATGCAATTAATCTGGAAGATAAAATAAAAAATGCAGATATTGTAGTTACCGGAGAGGGGCAAATGAAGCATCAGCCTGCAACCAGGCGGGTATTGATGCTTTCTTTCCCATAGTAAGGGGAATCACCACTCTGAAAGAATCCATGGATACAGAAACCGCAAAATATAATATGCGCTCCAGTGCAGAACAGGTTTTCAGGCTTCTGTAAACAAGAACAGTGAACACACCTGACAAAACAAGGGTACTGAAAACTTATATTTTCAGTACCCTCACCATAAATCATATCTTAATTATATTTACTATTACACCAGACGTCTTACAGACAGAATGGTTCTGTAGGTTGCATCATTACTGATCTTAATACCGTCTTTTGCATTGGATGCATGTACAATTTTTCCATCGCCCATATAAATTGCAACATGTCCGCCATAGCAGATCAGGTCACCTGGCTGCGCATCAGCATAAGAAACCTCTGTTCCTGCATTCTGCTGCTCATAGGAAGTTCTAGGAAGGCTTACACCAAAGTTTGCATATACACTCTGTACAAACCCGGAGCAATCTGCACCGTCAGTAAGGCTTGTTCCGCCCCATACATATGGATTTCCTACAAACTGTGTTGCAAAATCAACTACCGCAGAACCTGAGCCTGAGCCTGAACTCTGGTAATCTTCCGGATCTACTGTATTATCACTGTCAATTACATTTCCGTACTCATCGTACTCAACTTCCCCGTCACTTTCCTCTTCGTCTGTAACAGAGTCAGGATCGATTTCATTTCCCTCTTCATCGTAAAGAGTTTCACCGTTTTCCAGAGCATCTTCAGCGTCTACTTCGTTGCCCTCTTCATCATAAACAGGTTCTTCATCTTCTTCTGATTCTTCAGCTTCCTGACGAGCCGCCTCTTCTGCTGCTGCAAGCTCTGCCTGACGTCTTGCCTCTTCCTCGGCTGCGATTCTCTCTGCTTCAAGCTGTTCAATTTCTGCCTGCTGCTGCTCGATCAGGGCTGCATACTCATTTGCCATCTGCTGAGCGTATGCAATCTCATTATCACAGTCCGCAGAAACTGCTCTTCTCTCGTCAATTGCAGTCTGAAGGTTTACTGATTCAGCCTCATATTCCTGCTTCATTCCTTCCAGTTCTGCTTTTTCCTGCTGGTATTTATCACCAAGCTTAGTTACCTGCTCAATTGTATTTGCGTATTTTTCAAGGCTCTGTCTGTCATAATCATACATCTTCTGTGTATACTCAGCTTTTGTAAGAAGCTCGGAAAGATTCTCTGCATTTACCATCATCTGGAACCATGCATCATTTCCGCCTTTCTCATAAAGATACTGAATACGCTTTTTCATAGCTTCATACTGTTTATCTTTTGCATTCTGAGCTTTCTGAAGATCTGACTGTGTCTGCTCGATATCGGCCTGCTTATTGCTGATATCTCCTTCCAGAGTCTGAATGGAGACCATGACATTTACAAGATTCGCGTCCAGTGTAGCAATTTCGTTCTGAAGCTGCTCCTTAGCTGCATAAAGCTGATCGATCTGGGAATATGTAGCATCAAGCTGTGCGCTTGTCCATGCCTGCTCATCTCTCAGCTCTTCCTCTCTGGAAGCGCTTACAGTAGTAACCTGTGTGCCCATCATCATAACTGCTAACATCAGACATACAATTCGTTTTTTCATGTTTCTCACCTCATATAATAAACAAGTTTTGTAACATTTGCGAAATATCTTTCTTAAGTTCTTTTACATATTAACATAAGCTTTCATTGATTGCAAGAGGAAATTGAGAATTAGTTTAATATTTTGTAATATTTGTTAATGATTGCGAAACAGAATCCTCAATTTCTCTCTAAAAAAAGGAGATGCTTCATAAAGAAACATCTCCCTGTAAGTCACTATATTTACTTTTCTTTAACTGAACAGATCTGCCAGAATCTGATCTGCTGTTTTGTACTTATATCCGTTTGGATCACTCAGAGTAGAAGAATTCCATCTGAAATAAGAACCTCTTCGAATATAGTTACCTGATGAAGTATGATAGAAGTCAGCTCCCATCTTCTGATATCCAGGAAATTTCGTCATATACTTCTTCGCCAGCGAAATTGCCTGACTGGAATAATCACCATTCGGTGTAGGAGTTCCGGAAATCTGTACACCGGCATTCGGTGTAGAGTGAAGAATCACCGCACTCTTATCACTGCACTGTCCAAGGATAATCCAGGTATGTCCATCATCAAAACCAATATCGCCCGGATACAGCTTGTATCCTGTCCTGTTCAGATAATTCTGATTGTAAACCTGACCCCAGCCACGTCCTTTATAGAGGCTTCCGATTTCTCCTGACACAACAGTTGAATGGGTTCTCATTGTCTGATAAGTTGACCAGCCTACATAACCGGAACAGTCAAGTCCTTTAGAGCGATTGCTTTCACTGAGATCATCATAATTATGATAATCATAGCTGCTGTTCTGACTGTTAAAGAAAGAAGTCCATTTGGTACTGATTCCCTTTCTGGTAGCATCACTGTAATTATGTCCTCCACCCCAGATATAAAGAGTTCTTCCTACTGGCTGTATTGCATTAAGCAGATAATTCTTCACTGTTCTCGATGCTGAAGGAGCCGGCGGTTCTACAGGACTGTCTACTTTTCCGGTCAGTTTACCAGTTTCATCAAACGTATACGTCACACCGTCAATGGTATGTGTTCCTGTAACCATTTGGAATGTTTTCGGATCAAAATATCTCTTTTCAGACCCTTCTGTTACCCATCCGCCCTGGGCAATTCCTGTCTTTTTGTCAAAATAATAATATTTGCCATCGACAGATTTTCTTCCTTTATACATCACGCCATTAGATGTATGGAAAAATCTCTTTTCACCCTTGGATGTATTTATCCAGCCTTTTGCCATCTTATAGGTGCCGCCTCGAAAATATCTTGTATTTCCATTGGCTGCTGTAAGAAATCCACTTTTGGCAGCTCCTGAGTTCCCATCAAAATAATAGGAATCACTTCCTATTGTTTTCAGGCCTTTATACATCACTCCGTTACTGGTATTAAAGTACCATTTCTGTTTCTTGGAATTTGTCATCCAGCCCTTTGCCATAATGTAATTGCTTGGCTGGAAATATCTTGTATTTCCATTGGCTGCTTTTAAGAACCCTGTTTTTGCCCATCCGGTCTTCCCATCAAAATAATATGAATTTCCGGCTATCGTTGTAAGGCCTGTTTCCATAACACCTGTCTTCGGGTCAAAATATCTGCATCTGCCGTTACTGATCTTATACCAGCCCTTATACATTATTCCGGTTTTAGCATTAAAATAATATTTATTTCTTCCGATTGTAAGCCAACCTGTTACCTTTTTTCCATTTTGGTAATAATATGTGTTTCCTCCAATCGTCTGAAAGCCATTCCTTGCCGCCTGAACTTCTACGGTAGTGGAATGCATGGAAAAGCCGGCTGCAAATAGCATCAGACCCAGCAAAATCCCCCAGAATTTCCAGCGTTTGCATACCTTATTCATAAATATTTCCTCTTCCTGGACTTTATTTTTTACAATCTTGTTACAATATTGTGTAATTATTATATCTCAACTTTTTCCATGCGTCAATATTTTTATTACATTTTGTAAAATCAGCCTAAAAAAAGAGCAAAGCCTTTGCAACTTCACTCTTTTGTAAAATTTTTTATTTATTTTTTAAAGGAGATGTTTTCGTAATTCTGCTCCATCCATAGCGCTCAAATATGCCGGTGCAACATCAAAAACGGTTTTGCAGCCTTTCTGTCCTTCCTGACTCATACGATGTGCGGCTCTTGCATACGCTACGATCACAGAAGAAGTAAATTCCGGATTAGAATCCAGTTTCAGGCTGTACTCGATCACATGTTTGTTTTCATTGTTCCATCCGGTGCTTCCTGTACGAATAACAAAACCGCCATGAGGAATTCCGCTGTGATCACGTTTCAGTTCTTCTTCTGAAATAAAATGTACTGTTGTATCATAATCAGCAAAATAGTTCGGCATGGTCTTGATCTCCTGCTCAATACGAGCCAGATCCGCGCCTTCCTCTGCAACAACAAAACATTCTCTTGTATGTTTCTGTCTTGTTGTCAGCTCAGGATTTTCTCCGTTTCTTACAGATTCCAGAGCAGCCTCTACCGGAATTGTATACTGTTTTCCGTCTTTTACTCCGTCAATTCTTCGAATTGCATCAGAATGGCCCTGGCTTACACCCTTGCCCCAGAAGGTATAATCTTTTCCGTTGGTAAGGATAGCGTTTGCATACATTCTGTTCAGAGAAAACATTCCCGGATCCCAGCCTACAGAGATGATTCCCACATGACCGCTCTCTTTTGCCGCTTTATCCACATTTTCGAAATGCTCCGGAATTTTGGCATGTGTGTCAAAGCTGTCCACAACATTGAACCACTGTGCATATTTAGGAGTCTGTACCGGAAGATCTGTTGCGCTTCCGCCACAGATGATCAGAACATCAATTTCGTCCTTCATACTCTCTGCATCATCTACATGGCAGACCTTTGCTGTCTCTGTAAGGATTTTTACGGTTTTCGGATCACGACGTGTAAACACTGCCGCAAGTTCCATGTCAGGATTGTGTTTTACTGCACATTCCACACCTCTTCCCAGGTTGCCATATCCCATGATTCCAATTCGAATACTCATAATAATTTCCTCCTCATTTTTTCTGCTTATATATTAATCTTCCAGAGGAATAATGTCAATTTTTTTCTTTTGCTCCCGACAAAATTTATGCCATGTTAATTGTTGTTCACTCCGGTCACAACAGCCTGGATAAAATGTCTTCCATTTTCTCTCAGGTAATAGCATTTTCCCCACATTATGCTACCTTTTGCAATCACTACAACAGACTGTACTGTTTCTGTCAGCAGCACATGATCCCGCTTCCCGGACAGCAGCAACTGCAGGCAAGATTTGCCATCAGACATTTCATACAGAAATCATTTCCTGCTGTAGGCATTCCACCAAAGGGATTCTGCTGTTCCTGATACCAGTTTCCGCCGCCTTCCATACGCTGAAGCATCATACGGTATTGCATATTATCAGGCTCCAGACGCACAGCCTCACGAATATGGTTCATGGCATTTACATTATTTCCAAGTCCCATATTTGCAACTGCTGACAGATAATACCACTGAGCATTCCTCTCTTTTAATGAGGACAGAACATTCATTGCCTCCTGATAATGACCGCTCTGAACGTAATTGGAAGCAGCCTGTCTGCGAATGGCCTCCTCATCCTGATATCCGGTGTTACTCTGGTTTCCGCCAAAACCTCCATATCCCGCATTTCCGCCATATCCATAATTTCCCGTGGAACCGTATTCCCGTTCTTTCATGATCTGATCATAAGCCTGCTGAATTTCTTTAAACTTTTCCTCAGCCTGGTCCTTATTGGGGTTATTGATATTTGCATCCGGATGATATTTCCGGCTGAGCTTTCTGTATGCCTTTTTTATTTCCTCATCAGATGCATCTCTCGATACACCCAAAATACTGTACGGATCAAACATGTTCTTTCTCCTGTTTCTTCTTCCTTTGCTCTGAAACTGCCTCAAACCGACACCACACGCCGGAATACAAAATATTTCGCAGAATATCCGCATATTTAATAATAGGAAGCTTTTCAAATTCCCGGCACGTCTCAGCCATCATCATAATCAGTATCTGGCGCACGCGTTCCTGGAACCCTTCCATTATATAATCCTGAGCAAACGGATTGTAATTTCCTTTTTCCAGATCCTCCTCAACATCATCATAGGCATCCATCAGATAGATAAATTTTCCCAGATAAAATCCCATTCTCCTTAAGGCAGGTTCCCATTCATCCTCCCTCCAGGCGAGAATCTCCTCCATGATTTTCCCAAAGCATCCGGATATTTTATCTATATCCGTTTCTCCCGCTTTCTCCATGGCAGAAATCTCGTTCAGATGTTTTATAATGACTGCCGTCTTTTTTCTCCAGAGAGTTTCCGCCTTTTTGTCCTTATTTTTCAAAAGTCTGCTGTATGCCAGTCTGGAAAGCTTTTTTTCGTCCTTCCAGTCGTCCACACATTTGTAATAAGCAAGAAAGACATTCATATCAGCCGCATATTCTGTCACTTCATTTTTGCGTACCGGCTGCTTTCTTACCGGGTGGACTATACAACGACTTGTTCCTTTTTTGGTAGGCGGTTCATATAAACCACTGAGAAGCAGGATCACAAAAGTCATATCATAAGTCAGTGTGATCTGACCTGAGATTCCATAGCGTTCTCTCAGTTCTCTGCACAATCCGCAGTAAAAGGACCGATACAGATCATAATCTTTAAATTTTATTTCCGGCCGGTTCATCACCACATATCCAAACATAACTCCTCCTGCTTATCCTCAGGCTTTTCAGCTGTTTTTAATAAATTTTGTATGACACTTGGGACAGTCGATCTCAATTTTTCCTTTTCCCCTAGGGATCCTGATCTTCTGTCCGCAGCTGGGACAGGTATAAATATGATGCGTTTTTCTCTGTTCCATCATATTTTTTTCTTTTCTGAAACGCTGTCTGATCTTTGCTGTCATGGAAAGATATTTCTGATTTTCCGCATAGCGTTTCTGGATATTTCTGGAAAGCATACGAAAATATGTATAAATGATCGCAGCCAGACCTACTGTATTCAGAATCGCTCCCATAGTGCTTCCGTTACGGAAAAAAATAGAAACCACAATGCATACCAGGGCAACTCCCATGGTAAACCGCGCAAATCCATCTACACCATAGCGTCCTTCCATAAATTTTATAAACTTTTCTTTCATGTCAATGCATCTCCTGTCTTTGCTTATCGTTCACTGCATACCTGAAAAATATAAAACTTCAGATAATAAGATTCATCAGATGCCCATAAGATCGGATGATCCGGAGCCTGGGTTCTGTATTCTACCTGACGCAGTCTCTTATGCGCGCTGCGCGCAGCCTGTCCGATCGTTTTTGTAAAAAGCTCGTAGGTCATAAAATGCGAGCAGGAACAGGTTGCCAGAAATCCGCCGTCTTTTACAAGCTTCATGGCTCTCAGGTTGATCTCTCTGTACCCTTTCACCGCATTCTTTACAGAATTTCTGGATTTTGTAAAAGCAGGTGGATCCAGAATCACAACGTCAAACTTTTCTCCTCGTTCCTCCAGCTCAGGAAGAAGTTCAAATACATCCTCACAGATAAACTTCACCGTACCGTCAAGTCCGTTCAGCTGCGCATTGGCAGACGCCTGATCTACAGCAAGCTGAGAGGCGTCTACTCCGGTTACTTCACTGGCGCCTGCAATTCCCGCATTCAGAGCAAAAGATCCTGTATGGGTAAAGCAGTCCAGCACTTTTGCATTTTTGCAGAGCTTCTGGATCGCCAGACGGTTATACTTCTGATCCAGGAAAAATCCTGTTTTTTGTCCGTCTTTTATATCCACCTGATACCTTACTCCATTTTCTTCGATTTCTACCAAAGTAGGAAACTCCGGTCCGATAAAGCCCTTATAAAGCTCCATTCCCTCCTGGCGTCTTACCTTGGCATCGCTTCTCTCATAAATTCCTCTGACAGCTACACCGTCTTCTTCCAGAACTTTTTTCAGAAGTTCCAGTATCTGCAGTTTCAGCCGGTCAATTCCCAGGGCAAGAGACTGAACAACAAGTACGTCCGAAAATTTGTCAACAACAAGTCCGGGAAGAAAATCAGCCTCTCCGAAAATCAGCCTGCAGCTTCCTGTATCTGTTACCTTTTTTCGATATTCCCAGGCGTCTCTTACTCTCTGCTCAAGAAATTTCTCATCAGTCTTCTGATTTTCATCCCGTGTGAGCAGTCTTACTGTAATTTTGGAGTTTGTGTTAATAAATCCTCGTCCCATAGGATATCCGTCAAAATCTCTTACCAGAACAATATCTCCATTGACAAAGCTTCCCATCACAGAGGCTATCTCGTTGTCAAACACCCACATTCCGCCGGATTTCAGGAGACGTCCTTCCCCTTTTTTCAGCGTTACTACTGCCAGACTCATGTATTCTTCTCCTTTCGGAAATATATTTCCACTGTATTCGTCAGCATTTCCATTTATTGTAGCACACACAATCTGAATTTTCCAGTATTTCTGCCAAGACACAAAATAATCACATTCTTCTCCTGATACACAAAAGACCCCAGTATTATTTCTAATACTGAGATCTTAATCTGTTGTGTTAATTTATGTTTTCCCTGGGCAAAACACCCTTTTGCCCTATATAACAGGTCTGCTGTCTTTAGGATTATTCAATTACTTCTTCCTGTGCGGTTTCAGCAGAAGTGTTACTCTCTCCATACAGCTTTTCAAAGAATTTCATAGTATCACTGTAAAGCGCCTGTCTTGTTTCCGGTGTTTCATTTACCAGAATGTCATCCTCAGCCGGATCCAGTTCTATACTGAAGATCAATCTCATTTCCGCATTAACCATGTTCAGCTCTGCAGACAGATATGTGTCTGTATCAGCCGGAATATAACTCATTCCTCCGTCTTTCAGAACCTTGATATAGGATTTCAGTACCTTCTGAGTCAGCTCTGCACCGATTTGCGGATCAATTGTAGCTGATGCCACGGCATCCTGCCCCATTACACTATGAAGAGAATCAATATCTCCCTCATACTCTCCCTTACAGAAGCTTTTTGCCTGTTCAAAGGATGCCTTGGCTTCTTCACTTAAAGAATCTGTATTCAGAGGATCTTCTGCTGGATTTTCCTCCGGTGTCACACTCATATCATCCTGAGCGGTTCCGTCAAGAACAGTTTCGTCCTCTGTAGTTTCCGGAGCTACAGCCATGTCATCCTGGGCTGTTCCGTCAAGAACGGTTCCGTCCTCTGTGGCTTCCGGAATTCCTGTTTCTTCATCAGTCCCGATATTCTCTCCTTCCTGAACATCTCCCATAGTTTCTTCCTGAAGACTCGGATCCTCTGTAAAACTCTCTTTAATATCTTCTCCAAGAGCATCCGGATCTACATTTTGTGTAATGTCTTCTCCATCTGTACTGTCTTCATCCACGAAACCATCATCTTCAACTACGCCATCATCCTGCGCTGTTCCATCAAGAACCGGTTCATCAGAAGCTTCTTTATCCAAATTCTGCTGGATGTTTTCCAGAGTTTCTTTCATCTGTTCAATATCATAGCTCTGCTGCGCGATCTCCTGAAGAAGAGCTACGATTGTTTCCAGTTCCTCCTGGCTTAATGTAACATTATTCTGAACAGCAATATTATTTACAATATTGTAAATCTCGTCTGCGTTCTGGACATTTTCACCAATGATCTGAAGTTTTGCCTGGTTAATGATATTGGTTGCATTGTCATTTCCTACCTGCTGTGCAAGATCACCGGTAACAACAACCTCTTTTGTGGCAAGATCTTTTTTGGTACTGTCCAGTTTCTGTCCGCTTGCGCTTTCATACGCCATGATCACACCTGTCAGGGCGCCTGTACCAGATACTTCATAAGGGCATGCTGCAACAGCCTCACAGTTGGTTACTCCTGCAGTGGAAAGAGCATTGGCGATCATATTTCCTGTTACGTAATTCAGATTGGCAGTGCGGACTTTGATTCCACCTGACTGTGTAGGTTTTACATAAGCGCAGCTCAGAGTTCTGGTTCCGATCTGCTCCAGCGGAATATAATGTCCCAGATGTTCCCTTTCATCCTTATTGGTGATAGTAAGGATCTGAACCTGACTGGCATCTGTTTTAAAATAACGCATCATGGTGTCCTTCTGATCCTGTGTAAGGTCTGCACCAAGTGTTACAACTTTGGCTGAATCTGCCATGGCCGGAACCGCTCCTCCGGCTGTCAGACACAAGCTGCAAAGTAATGCTGCGATCACACTTCTTTTTTTCATCATCCTGTCCTCCATTTTATAAAAATATTCTGTTATCAACTGATTTTCTTATTTTTCTGTTCAGTCCGAAGAATCCGGATCTGTTATGAACCCTATTATAGCATACATTTTGGTATATTTGTATTCCATATTTTCTCACAGCTGTCGTGTCCCGTCAAAGCCGCCATTTCTAATGTAGCATACGGTATTGATCTCCCTCTGCAGAATCATCTGCACATAACATGATATCTTCCTGCTTATTACAAAATATCATTCACATACAACTGGATACCTTTCCGTTTATTGCAAAATATCATCCTCATACAGCTGGATATCTCCCTGCTTATTACAAAATATCATCCTCATACAACTGGATACCTTTCCGTTTATTGCAAAATATCATTCGCATACAACTGGATGCCTCTCTGTTTACGCCAAAACACCCCACACTCTGTGATAATGCGACAACTTACAATCTAACCGCTGTATTGTCAAATACCAGTTTAAAGCACCTCCAGAAAAACTCTGATTCTTCCTCCGCAGACAAGTCCTTCCTCTTCTGCCTCCTGCCCGGACATATCCTCAAGCACAAGGCGGCTTTGGGGTTTCTCCTCTTTCAGCATATGCAGACACTGATGCTGGATTCTGCTTTCCATACATCCGCCCCCAATGGTACCAATAATTCTTCCATCTGCAAGCACTGCCATCTTTGTTCCAATCTCTCTGGGGGCAGATCCCTGTCTTGCCACAATGGTAGCAAGAACCTTTTTCTGCTGCGGATAGCTTTCCCCTGTCAGACATGCCAGAAGTTCTTTGTCATACCCGCCTGTTTTTTTTATACTGTTTTTTATCATAATCAGTTCTGCTACTATGGAAACTGCAATTTCCTCCGGTGTTTCCGCATGAATAGAGAGCCCTACCGGTGTGTGAAGAAGTTCTACTTCACTTTCCGGAAAGCCTTCCTCTACCAGTCTTTTTTTCAAAAGTATTCCACGTTTCCTGCTTGCCATCATCCCTACATAGGCCCGTTCCTTTTTAAGGATTGAAGTAAGACATATTCCGTCATACCGATGACCTCTTGTAACAACCAGAAAATAAGTATCACTGCCTCCGGGGATTTTTTCCAGCGCTGAGGCAAAATCATCGCAGATCACCTGATCTGCCCCTGCCGCCCGTGCCTGATCTGCAAAAAACGGCCGGTCCTCAAGCACAGTCACATGAAATCCTGTCTGCTTTGCCAGAATCACTGTCTGCTGCGCCACGTGACCTCCGCCACAGATCACAAGCTTTGCAGGTTTCCTCAGTATTTCCACAAAAATCCGGCATCCGTCTGCCTCAATAATACTGCTTTGTTCTGTTTCTGCCAGCCGGCTTATCAACTCCTCGGAAAACTTTTTTTCTCCACTTTCAGCCACAAGCCTGCCTTCAGTAAAAAACAGACGTTTCCCTGTATTTTCTCCTTCTATTACTGTAGCCAGCATATTGTTATTTTTTTCCATATGCTCTGCCATAATCTGATACAGTTCCTGATCCTTCACCCTTTTTCCCCCTTATATCCTAATACTGTAAGTAATAAAACCGTATATGTTACTGGTTTTTGTCTGCTACATAACATAAGAAACTGATTGCTGTTTACAGATAGTCCTTACCAAATTCGATAGTTACCCTTTTATCGTTATCTGTTTATTTTATCATATATCCACTGAAAAAGCAGTATGTTCCTTTTTGAAAAAAGGACCAGGGATTCTATGTGAATCTCTGATCCTTCTTTTTTTTGCAGACTGTGTTTCCACAGCCTCTTTTCTAAAATTTCTGCTGCCGCAAACAGTGTGATCCACTGTTCACTATCCCACAAGGTATTTCTGCTTATATATGCAAAAATACCAGAATCCACAGGTCAAAATACCATCACCCAAGGTGAGCGAAAAGTATTTTGGTCAGATCACTGTAAACGGAGTGAGCAGTGACATAATCTCTACTCCAGTATATGCTCTCTTCCCTGGGCGATCATTGTTCGTACATGATCGTCCGCCAGAGAATAAAACATGGATTTTCCTTCTCTTCTGTTCTTTACCAGACGGCTCTGTTTCAGGATACGAAGCTGATGGGAAACTGCCGACTGGGTCATATTCAATGCTCTTGCCAGATCACAGACACACACCTCTGTCTCAAAAAGGACAAACAGAATTCTGATTCTGGTAGGATCTCCGAAAACCTTAAAAAGCTCTGCCAGCGAATCCAATTCTGTCTCATCAGGCATTGTTTCATCCACGATCTTTAAAAGCTCTTCATGAATTTCCTCTGTATCACAACACAGACTCTCTTTTGTTTCTGCCATGTAATTTCCCTGCCTTTCCTTTTTATCATATCACATGCAGGGATTTTCTGCACGGGTATTATAGTTTTTTTACAAACAGCGCACGGATGGCATTCAGAACTGCAATTACCATAACGCCTACATCTGCAAAAATAGCAAGCCACATATTTGCAATTCCCACTGCGCCCAGAAGCAGGCACAGAATCTTGATTCCAATAGCGAAATAAATATTCTGGTAAACGATCCTCATGCATTTTTTTGCAATCCTTACTGCCTTTACCACTTTCAGAGGATCATCGTCCATCAGAACCACATCTGCCGCTTCAATGGCAGCGTCTGATCCCAGCGCTCCCATTGCAATTCCGATATCTGCCCTGGAAAGAACAGGGGCGTCATTGATACCATCTCCTACAAATGCAAGCTTTTCTCTGGGGTTCTTTTTCTCCAGAAGTTCTTCCACTTTTGCCACTTTATCTGAAGGAAGCAGTTCACTGTACACCTGGTCTACGCCTGTTTCTGCAGCAGCCTGCTGAGCTGCCCGGTCAATATCACCTGTCAGCATTACTGTTTCACGAATACCTGATTTTTTCAATTCCGCTACCGCAGCCTTTGCCGTTGGCTTCAAAACATCTGCAATCAGGATATGACCTGCATAAGAGCCGTCAATGGCAACATGGACAATGGTTCCTGCCTGGTGACATTCCTTAAATTCAATTCCCAATCTTTCCATCAGTCGGCTGTTTCCCACTGCAACTGAAATCTCGTCCACTCTGGCTGTCACACCGTTTCCACTGATCTCCTCAATATCCGCTACACGGGTACGGTCAATTTCTTTTCCATAAGCCCTCTGAAGACTCCGGCTGATCGGATGTGAAGAAGAACACTCTGCCAGCGCCGCATATTCCAGGATTTTATGGTCTTCCATAACATTATGATGTATGCCGCAGACCTCAAACACACCTTTTGTCAGAGTTCCTGTTTTATCAAACACCACATATCTGGTCTGAGCCAGTGTTTCCATATAATTGGAACCCTTTACCAGAACACCTGCATTACTTGCTCCGCCGATTCCCGCAAAAAAGCTGAGAGGAATACTGATCACAAGGGCGCAGGGACAACTGATCACCAGAAAGGTCAGCGCACGGTAAACCCAATCTCCCCACTGAGGATCCAGTCCCATAAATATTAACCGGACAAGAGGTGGGAAAATTGCCAGCGCCAGCGCACTGTAACAGACTACAGGCGTATAATAACGGGCAAATTTGGATATAAAATTTTCGGATCTGGATTTCCTTGAACTGGAATTCTCTACCAGATCCAGTATTTTGGAAACTGTAGATTCTCCAAACTCTCTTGTGGTACGGATTTTCAGAACACCTGTCATATTAATGCATCCGCTGATGATCTCGTCACCTTCTTTTGCATCTCTGGGCAGGCTTTCTCCCGTAAGAGCGCTTGTGTTAAGCGTTGTTTTTCCTTCTGTGACAATTCCGTCAATAGGAACTTTTTCGCCCGGCTGTACTACAATAATACTGCCAATCTCCACCTCGTCAGGATCTACTTTTTCCAGAGTCCCGTTTCTTTCTACATTGGCATAGTCCGGGCGGATATCCATAAGCTCACTGATATTCCTGCGGCTTCTTCCCACCGCATAACTCTGAAACAGTTCCCCGATCTGATAAAACAGCATAACCGCTGTTCCTTCCTTAAAATCCCCCAGACATATAGCGCCTACTGTAGCCACTGCCATAAGAAAATTTTCGTCAAATACCTGTCTGTTCCTGATTCCCTTCCATGCTTTTAAAAGAATATCATATCCGATCACCAGATACGGAACCATGTACAGCGCCGCTCTGAGATATCCCTGAACAGGTATCAGCGACAGCGCTACAACCATTACTGCCGCAATAAGGATACGAGTCAGCATTTTTTTCTGTTTTTTGTTCATATCCTTCCCTTATCCTTTCACTTATTACAGATAGATCTCACAATCATCTTCCACTTTTTTACAGTTTTTCAAAACCTCTTTCATAACAGCTTTCGGATCCTGACCGTCCTCAAATTCTACATTCATTTTTAACATCATAAAATTCACTGTCGCATCTTTTACTCCGGCTGTTTTTCTTGCAGCCTCTTCCATTTTGTTTGCACAGTTTGCACAGTCTACTTCGATCTTATAGGTTTTCTTCATGTTTTAATCTCCTTTTCATTTACGTTTTATCATATGAACAGTTATTCATATGTTTGTTTGTATTATATACAGATAAACTAAAAAAGTCAACTACTTTCTTCTACTATTGATATTTTCAAAAAGAATTTCTTCCTATATAATAGTCTTATCCAAATAACTGTTTACCTTAAAAAGGAGGCTTCCATGAACGTACCTCTTAATCATCAAAATTCTAAAAAACTGAAAACTCTTTTTCTTTCCACTTTGTATATCAGCACGTTTACTTTTGGAGGCGGCTTTGTGATCGTAGGATTTATGCGCAGAAAGTTTGTCCATGATCTTCACTGGATAGATGAAGAGGAAATGCTTGATTTCGCAGCTCTGGCTCAGTCCTGTCCCGGAGCAGTGGCTGTCAATGCCGCCATTTTAGTCGGATGGAAAATCTGTGGATTTGCAGGGATGCTCACTGCGGTTCTGGGAACCATTCTTCCTCCCATCGTCATACTTTCAGTGATCTCCTTATTTTATTCTGCATTCGCCTCCAGTCCTCTGGTAGCAGCCGTTCTTCATGGTATGTCAGCCGGGGTTGCCGCCACAGTTCTGGATGTTGCCTGTGACCTTGGTATGGAAACGTTCAAAACAAAAAGCAGCCTTTCCATTCTCATTATGGCAGGGGCTTTTGTACTGAATTTTGTTTTTCATGTAAGTGTTATCTACATTATCCTGGCTGCCGCCATCATCGGGGCTGTCAGACTTCTGATCATACGACACTTTAACAGGGAGGTATCCAGATGATCTATATACAGCTTTTTTTCAGTTTTCTGAAAATAGGACTTTTCAGTGTAGGGGGAGGCTATGCAGCCATTCCTCTTGTCCAAAGTGAAATTGTCAACGGTCACGGCTGGCTCAGTATGCAGGAGTTTACCAATCTTATTACGATTTCTTCCATGACACCCGGGCCTGTTGCAATTAACTCTGCTACCTTTGTAGGACTTCGCATTGCAGGTCTGCCCGGAGCTGTAACAGCCACTCTTGGTTCCATTTTTCCTGCTGTTATCCTGGTATCGCTTCTTTCACTGGTTTACAGAAAATATAAAGGAACCACTGCCATTGACACAATCCTCGGATGTCTGAGACCTGCTGTTGTGGCTTTGATCGCTGCCGCAGGCCTTGCCCTTACTCAAACCGCATTGTGGGGAGAACTTCCCGCAAGCCTCTCTTCTGTTGACTGGATCAATGCGCTGCTTTTCCTTGGAGCCTTTATCATTCTCAGAAAATGGAAATGGAATCCAATCCTTGTTATGTGCCTTTGCGGAGCAGGAGGACTGCTTTCCTTTTTAGCTGGTAAATTCTTCTGATGCCACACACTTTTGAACAAAATAATATCGCTGAAAAAAGATCTAACAACATTCTTTTTTCCTAAATATAAGAGAGCTGTCACTTAAAGCAACAGCTCTCTTATATTTTTTATATTTGTATTTTATAATTTTTCCATTAATTCTTCCCTGCTGAAATTCACAAGCACAGTCAGTGCTACCGGAAAGGCCACCAGACCCACCAGACCAAAAAGCTTCAGTCCCAAAAAGAGCGCCGCCAAAGTTGCCAGCGGATGCAGTCCGATCTGCTTTCCGACAATTCTTGGCTCTACCATATTTCTCACAATAAGGATCACCAGATACAGAATCAATATTCCCACTGCCAGTCCATGTTCTTTCATAATAAAAAGGATTGCCGCCCAGGGAAGAAGCACGCCGCCTGTACCCAAAACAGGAAGAATATCAAACACTGCAATACACAAGGCCAGAAGAGCCGGATAAGGCATTTTCAGGAGAAACATTCCGATGCACAGCTCTGTAAAAGTCAGAAGAAACAGAAAGCTGTAAGATCTGATATAAATAAACAGAACGTTTTTTACATAGGACTGTCCCTTTTCTACCAGAGCTACCTGTTTCGGTGTCAGAAGCTTCTTAAAAAATGCAATGATCCCGTCATAATCTCCAACAAAGAAAAATGTTGCAACAACGGTGATCACAAGCTTAATAACAAATCCCGGTACTCCGCTGATCCCACCTGATATGATCTGTACCACTTTTACAGACAGACCGGATACATAAGATCCCAGATTATTAGTCATCTCTTCAAAAGAATTTTCAATGGTATTTGCCACAGAAGGATGTACCGAAGCCATCGATTCCTCCAGATAATCGGAAATCGTCTCAATTACCGGAACTACTGTTGTATTATAAAAGTGAGGAACCTGCCGTATCAGATTTTCTACCCCGTTCAGAAGCTTCAGACTGGCCCAGGCTGCCAGCAAAAGCAAAATCCCATAAAATACAGCGCAAAAAACAATAGACAAAAGCTTTTTCTGTTTTTTGGATCCCCGAAACTTTCTTACCGGCACCTGAATCAGAGCCGCTACCAGAAACGCAATGATAAACGGCATCATCGGTGAAACCAGATATTTACATCCAATCCATACAAGTATGCCGATCAGGGCGTAAAATACTACATTTATAATAAATTTCTTCTTTCGCTCCACTTTGTTTTCCATGCGTCTCACTCCCTGACAAATACCGCCACAGCCTCCGTCCAGACTGTCTGGCAGAACTGATCCACACAGCAGGCTTTTTCCAGACGATAGCCTGCATGAAGAAAGGTTTCCATATCTCCGGCAAGACTGGTGGCTTTACAGGATACATACACGATCCTTTTTACGCCATAGGAAAGGATCTTGGGAAGGGCTTTTGGATGAACACCTTCTCTTGGAGGATCCAGAACAATCATATCCGGCTTTTCTTTCAGATCATCAAGAACTTTCAGAACATCTCCCGCAATAAAACGGCAGTTGGACAGCCCGTTCAGCTCCGCATTCTGTCTGGCAGCCTCCACTGCTTCCTCTACGATCTCCACGCCGATCACTTCTTTTGCTACTGGCGCCAGAAGCTGGGCAATGGTTCCGGTTCCGCTGTAAAGATCAAAGACCTCCATGCCTCTTGCATCTTCAACATATGAGCGGACAATGGAATACAGAACCTCCGCCGCCAGAGAATTAGGCTGAAAAAAGGAAAATGTGCTAATCTTAAACCTCAGCCCCAGAAGTGTCTCATAAAACCAGTCCTGACCGTACAGAATTCTGGTCTCATCGCTTTTTACCACATCAGAAAGAGAATCATTGATGATATGCATGATTCCCACAATTTTCCCCTCCAGCGGCAGTTCGAGAAGAAGATTTTTTAAAGGTTCCAGATCATGTTCCTCCTGGCTTGTAGTTACCAGATGGATCAGAATCTCTCCTGTAGTCACACCTCTCCTCAGAAGAAGATGACGCAGATATCCTGTATGCTGCATTTTTTTATAATAGGATACCCCTTTTTCCAGAAAATAATCACGCACACAGGTAAGAATGTCTGTCATATCTTTATGGACCAGTTTACAGTCATCTGTATTCAGTACATCATAGGTACTTCCTTTTTTGTGAAGTCCCAGGGACAAAGGTCCGTCCTTATATTCATCTCCAAAAGAAAATTCCATTTTGTTTCTGTAACAGAACTCCTGCGGGCTTCCATGGATGCCTTCCCACACAAAGTCCGCTTTTCCATCCTGATCTGTCTGTCCTTCTCTTATGAGAACCTCCTCCAGAAGCTCTCGGATCTGCCTTTCTTTCATATGAAGCTGTTCTTCATATGGCATTGTCTGGTACATACAGCCTCCGCACTGAGGAAACGCAGAGCATACAGGCTCTCTTTTTTCCAGAGGTGATTTTTCCAGTACCTCCAGAATACGCCCCTGAGCTCTTCCTGAACGCTTCTTCTGAATAACAAAGCGGATCTTCTGACCAGGTATCCCGTTTTTTACAAGTACCTTCTGATCCTCCACCATCACATAGCCTTTATTTGGAAAATCTACTTTTTCTATGATTCCTTCGTATATCTCGCCTTTTTTCATATAATGTCTGTCCTTAATATCTCCTTTTCTGTGAATCTCAGGTATGGCATGTTTTTTGCACAAAGGGCCTGCAAGAAAACAGCCCCGGTATCAACCGGAGCTGTCGGTTTTTATTCTTCCTCGTCCTCAAAATAATCGTCAAAATCATCATCGAAGTCTTCTTCAAAATCTTCCAGATAATCCGGCGCAAAGAAGCGGTAAACAGCAAAAGCGATTCCTGCTACTGCTGCTACAGCACCAATGATCGCCAACACCCAGAGGACTGTATTTTTCTGTTTGTCGTCTTCCTTTTTCTTTAAAACTGCCAGTAATTCTTCGATTTTTGTATTCATATTCATATGCACACCATCCTCTCTTTTTTCATCGACATCTACTCTGCCGTTACACGGGTCATACAGAAGAACGCTCTGTCCGCACTGTTTTCCTGTAAGCTATAGTATATCACTATCCTGTGGATTTTACCATAAGATATGTAAAATTTTAGATTTTCTTAAGTTCTGCCTGATTGTTATGAATTTGAATAGTATTCCCCTCTATCCTATGCTATAATAATCCCGATTACATCGTGTATTCACGAGAAAGAGAGGAAAAGAGTGGAAAAACAAATTATCCAAGTAGAAGAAAAAGTACCTGTAAAACTGTTGATACCATTGAGTATCCAGCACATGTTTGCTATGTTCGGAGCCTCTGTGCTGGTTCCTTTTATGTTCGGGATCAATCCGGCTGTAGTGCTTCTAATGAATGGTGTGGGAACTCTGCTGTTCATTCTTATCACCAAGGGAAAAGCTCCCGCCTATCTGGGATCCAGTTTCGCATTTTTATCTCCGGGGCTTCTGGTTGCAGACAAATTCGGCTATGAATATGCTCTGGGCGGATTCGTGGTTCTGGGAATCGCCGGAATGATCCTTGCGCTGATCATCCGCCGCTGCGGAACTGACTGGATCAACGTCGTTCTGCCTACAGCGGCTATGGGGCCAGTTGTGGCTCTCATCGGACTGGAGCTTGCAGGAAGCGCTGCCAGCACAGCCGGACTTCTGGAGGACAAAATCGACTCCAGAAACGTGATCGTATTTCTGGTAACACTGGGTGTTGCCGTATTCGGCCAGATTCTTTTCCGCGGTTTTCTGTCTGTTATCCCGATTCTGATCGCAATCATTGCCGGATATGTGGCAGCAGGTTTCTGTGGCATCCTTGATTTCACAGCAGTAAAAGAAGCTTCTTTCTTTGCCCTGCCAAACTTCCAGGCGCCATCCTTTAATATCGAGGCGATCCTGACGATTCTGCCTGCGCTTCTTCTTGTTACCTCAGAGCATATCGGACATCAGATTGTTACCAGTAAAATTGTAGAAAAAGACCTCCTGAAGGATCCGGGACTTCACCGCTCTCTTTTTGCAGACTTTTTCTCATCTACCCTTTCCGGTCTGGTAGGTTCCGTTCCTACTACCACTTACGGAGAAAACATCGGCGTAATGGCAATGACCAGGGTTTACAGTGTTCAGGTAATCGGCGGAGCAGCTGTACTTTCTATCTGCTGTTCTTTCATGGGCAAGCTTGCCGCACTGATCAACACTATCCCGGGACCTGTTATTGGCGGAATCTCCTTCCTTCTGTACGGAATGATCGGAACATCAGGACTTCGTATGCTGGTTGATAATCAGGTAGATTACGGAAAATCCAGAAATCTTGCTCTGACTTCCGTAGTATTTATTGTAGGACTTTCCGGAATCGCTCTGAATCTGGGAAATGTAAAACTTACAGGAATGGTTCTTGCCTGTGTAGTTGCCATGGTACTGAGCCTTATATTCTATGTACTTGATAAACTGCATCTGACAAACGATTTATAAAATATTTTTAAGGCGGTGATTTTATGCCATCATTTATCTCCAAAGTTAAGAAAAAACTGAAAAGTGGAGCCTGGTATCCTTTTTATAATACTTTCTATGAAAAAGTTCCTGTTGACAAAAAAGAAATTCTTCTTGTTTCACGAAGCGGTCTTGCACTGGAAAGCAATATCCTTGCTATTTTAAAGGAGCTGAACCAGCCGGAATACAAAAACTTCCGTAAAGTCCTGGCTGTCCAGAAAAATAAAAAAGACCAGATACAAAAAAAGCTGGAACGATACGGTATTTCTGTAGACAAGTTTGTTTATACCAGTGAGCCTTCCTATTATTATCATCTTTCAAAGGCAGGATGGCTGATCAATGATGTCACATTTCCTGGACGCTGGATCAAAAAGGACGAGCAGACTTACCTGAATGTATGGCATGGAACACCGCTGAAGAGAATGGCACAGGATAATGAGGAAGAACGATACGATACAGGAAACGTAATGCGTAATCTGCTTCAATCGGATTATCTGGTTTTCCCCAATCTTTATATGGAAGAAAAAATGTCCGGAGCCTGTAATCTCCGAGAACTGTATCAGGGAACAATCCTTCATGAAGGCTACCCCCGAAACTGTATCTTTTTTCACCCTGAAAAAGGAGCTCAACTGAAAGAAGCTCTGGGATATTCAGGACTTCAGCTCAGCATTTATATGCCAACTTTTCGCGGAAAAACAGATTCTGTGGAAAAAGATTCCTATGTAACTCTTGTAAAGAACTACCTGGATCGTATTGACCAGCAGCTCACTGACCGCCAGATTATTCTGGTTAAGCTTCATCCTCTTGTACAGAAATGTCTGGACACAGACTCCTATCGCCATATACGTCCATTTCCTGACGGATATGATACTTATGAGGTTCTTAATGCCTGTGATGTACTGATCACTGATTATTCCAGTGTCATGTATGATTTTGCAGTTTCCGGACGTCGAATCCTTCTTTTTGCCTATGATCTTGAGGACTACCAGGGACATAGGGGAATGTATGAAGATGTCTCATCTTACCCGTTCCCACTGGTGCGGACACCTGAAGAACTGATAAAGGAACTGAATGCAGATTCCGGATATCCGGATGATGCTTTTCTCCAGAAATATTCCACATTTGAACAGGCAAATGCCACAAGGGATATCTGCCATCATATACTTTTAGGAGAAAAAATCTGTCAGGAAGTAACTATGCCCGGAACCCAAAAGAAAAAAGTCCTTCTGTATGCAGGAAGTCTTCAGCCTAATGGAATCACAACTGCTTTTTATAGTCTGGTACGTAATCTGGATCCTAAGAAATGTGACTACTATATTTCATACCGTTCTACTTCTCTCAAAGAGGATCCGAAACGGCTCCAGCGCGTCCCGGATGGCTATCATTTCTATCCTCTCGCAACAGAGATGAATCTTGATGTGATAACTGCCATCGCACAGCTTATTTACCTAAAATTCGGCATCACTGCCTTTGGCATCGGAAAACGTCTGGATAAAGCTTATCAGAAAGAATGGAAAAAACATTTCGGCTGTATTTCCTTTGACCACGTAGTACACTATGACGGCTATGAGAATTATGTGATCGCGCTTCTGGAAAAGGCTCCCTGTACACGCACGATCTGGGCTCACAATGATATGGAAATGGAAATAGAAAAAAAACATAATGTCAGCCGCCCTCTTCTCCAAAAGGCATACTCTATCTACGACCATGTAATACCTGTAGGAGAAGATATCCGCGGAGCCGCAGAACGAATTGGCGGACATCCAGAAAAAATACAGGTTATATCCAATTATATGGATGTTGATCTTATTCGCTCCAAATCACAAAAGCCGCTTGTTTTTGACGAAAATACCGAATCCACTGTTCCTGTTGAAAGACTCCAGGAAATCCTGGACAGCAGTGATCTTAAATTCATCAATGTAGGACGGTTTTCCCCGGAAAAAGGTCATGAGCGGCTGATCCGTGCATTTGACCGTTTCTGGACAACCCATCCTGATACCTGGCTGATCATCATTGGAGGTATGGGAAATTTATATACAGATACCTGCAAACTGGCGACATCTGTAAAATCCGGAGATCACATTATCCTACTGAAATCTATGAGCAATCCTATGCCTGTAGTCAAAGCCTGCGACTTTTTCCTGTTGTCTTCCTTCTATGAAGGACAGGTTCTGGTAGTTCCTGAGGCCGATATCCTCGGTGTTCCTACCGCTGCCTGTGATGTAAACGGCGCAAGGGCTTTTATCCAACAATACGGCGGAACTCTTCTCCCGAACAGCGAGGACGGACTTGTTCAGGGAATGGAAATGTTTATTGAAGGAAAGATACATACCATGAATGTGGATTATGAAAAGCGGAATCAGGACATACTTTCAAAATGTGAAAAGCTTTTTATGGAATAGTAAAAACAGGGGGACATATCTATTATGAAATCCTATCATCAGAAATTTGTGTCAGAAACACCTCTGGAAGTTTACCCAACCGGGGAAATTTCCGGATTCCCGGTCAGTCCCGGAATGTTTGATCTGAATGGGGCCACTCCTCTTCAAAACGGAGTGAATTTTACCATACACACCTGCGGCGGCACTGCCTGCGAACTTCTTCTCTTCCATCGTGAAGAGGAGGAGCCTTTCGCTGTACTCCCATTTCCGGAGGCTTATAAAATCGGCGATGTGTACTCCATGATTGTCTACGGTCTGGATATCCGTAACTTTGAATATGCCTACCGCGTAGACGGTCCCTGGGATCCCGAAAAAGGACTCCTCTTTGACAAAAACAATATTCTTCTGGATCCATATGCAAAAGCAGTTTCCGGACAGAGGACCTGGGGTACTCACTGGGATCCGACCTACCATGCCCGTGTTGTAAAAGATTCCTTTAACTGGGGCGATATGCCTCAGTCAAAAAAAGAACTCTGCGATCTTATTATCTACGAGCTTCATGTAAGAGGTTTTACAGTGCATGAATCATCCGGAGTTCAGAACAGAGGAACCTTTGCAGGACTTATGGAAAAAATCCCCTATCTGAGAGAGCTTGGAATCAACGCCGTGGAGCTGATGCCCATCTTTGAATTTGATGAAACCATGAATGCCAGGGAGATTAACGGCAAACGTCTTCTGGAATACTGGGGATATAATACAGTAAGTTTTTTTGCCCCCAATACAAGTTTCACCTCAGTCAATGAATACAACCGGGAAGGAACTGAGCTGAAAACCCTGATCAAAGCCCTTCACGATAACGGCATCGAAGTCATTCTGGACGTTGTGTTTAATCACACCGCAGAGGGAAATGAGCTTGGAAGAACCTTCTGCTTCAAAGGCTTTGACAATAATATTTATTACATGCTGACGCCGGACGGCAATTACTATAATTTCAGCGGCTGCGGAAATACTCTGAACTGCAATCATCCGGTGGTACAGCAGATGATCCTGGAATGTCTCCGGTACTGGACTGTCAACTACCGTGTAGACGGCTTCCGTTTCGATCTGGCAAGCATCCTTGGAAGAAATGAGGACGGTTCCCCTATGAACAACCCGCCGCTTCTCCGTATGCTTGCCTCAGACCCGCTTCTCCGCAATGTCAAACTGATCGCAGAAGCCTGGGATGCAGGCGGAATGTATCAGGTAGGAAGCTTTCCCGCCAGTGGGCGCTGGGCAGAGTGGAACGGAAGATACAGAGATTCTCTCAGAAGCTTTCTGAAAGGAGACTGCTGGAGTTCCTGGGATGCCGCCTGGAGCATTGCCGGTTCCGGCGATCTTTACGGTATGTACAAGGACTCACCGGGAGGCAACTACGCAGGATATAATTCCTGTGTCAATTTCCTGACCTGCCATGACGGCTTTACTCTGTACGATCTTTATTCTTATAATGAAAAACACAATGAAAACAATGGATGGGACAACACAGACGGAGCTAACGACAACCGAAGCTGGAACTGCGGCGCAGAAGGCGAAACAAACGATCCTGAAGTGCTGAAGCTCCGGTACCGTATGATCCGAAACGCCTGCGCAGTGCTTTTATGCAGCCGCGGAACCCCTATGTTTCTTGCAGGAGATGAATTCGGAAATACAAAATACGGCAACAACAACAGCTACTGTCAGGATAATGAAATCTCCTGGCTGGACTGGACTCTTCTGGAGAAAAACAAAGATCTGTTTGAATTTTTCAAATTTATGATCGCTTACAGAAAAGAACATCTCGTTATCCGAAAAAAACTTCCCGACGCTGTATGCGGCATGGATTCCATCCATACCCATAATATAAATGCTCAGGATATAGCCATGCCAAGAGATGCCTATACTTTTGCCGTAAGTTTTGCCGGATATGACCGGGAAAAAGGACGAGATGATCTTGTATATATTGCGGTTAATTCCTACTGGGAAGATGTTTCCATCACACTTCCTGATCTTCATAAACGTGGTTCCTGGTATCTGAGCGTCAATACCTACGGTGACGGCCAGGGAAGATATTTCTATCCTCAGGGACAGGAAATACGGATCACCGGAAATTTTGTTATGAGGCCAAGATCTGTGGCAATTTTTACCGGAAGGTCATATTAAAGCTGTTATTTATTACCAGAAATGTGAAAGAACCATCTGAGATTTTTCATATGATAAAAAGTTCCCGATTTTTGTATAAACGAAAATCGGGAACTTTTTATTTCTTTCATTTTACCAGATTTCAGACTCTACTGCTGCTTTTTCAATGTTCAGACCTTTCATATATCTTTCCATAAATATATTGAATCCATCCACACCTTTCGGATCCGGATTCAAAGTGCTGCCTTCGTTTCCTGCAAACACTTTATTGTCCAGGTAGTCCGCCAATTCTTCTCCCTCTCCTTTATTGATCAGATAAGAAGCCAGAAGCGCAATACCCCAGGCGCCGCCCTCTCCTGCTGTCTCCATAACAGAAACCGGAGCATTTACAGCATCTGCAAGAATCTGCTGTCCAACACCTTTTGTTTTAAACAGACCACCATGACCAAGAAGCCGGTCAATCTTTACCTGTTCCTTATCAAGAAGAATATTCAGCCCTACTCTCATAGCTCCAAGGCAGGTATACAGATTGTTTCTCATAAAGTTTGCCAGTGTAAAGCTGCTTTCAGGAGAACGAACAAACAAAGGACGACCTTCCTCGAAGCCGGTCATATGCTCGCCTGAGAAATAACAGTAGGACAGAAGGCCACCGCAGTCTGCATCCCCCTCCATAGCTTTGTTGTACAGAGTTCCAAACAGTCTGTTCATATCCACTTCCATTCCCATAGCCTCTGCAAATTCCTTAAATACATTGACCCAGGCATTCAGATCAGAGGTACAGTTGTTGGAATGTGCCATGGCAACCGGATCACCGGCGGGAGTCGTTACCATATCAATTTCTTTATAAGGTCTGGAAAGAGCTTTTTCCAGAACGATCATTGCAAAAACAGAAGTCCCTGCAGAAACATTTCCGGTTCTCTGTCTTACGCTGTTTGTGGCAACCATTCCGGTTCCTGCATCGCCTTCAGGCGGACACATTGGAATCCCTGCCTGAAGTTTTCCGGAAGGATCCAGAAGTCTTGCACCTTCTTCTGTCAGGCAGCCTGCATCCTGACCTGCCACCATAACCTGCGGCAAAATATCGCGGAGTTTCCACGGAAAACCATATGGCTCCACAAGTCTGTCAAACTTCTGTACCATTTCCTCATTGTAATCTTTTGTTTCAGAATCAACCGGGAACATTCCGGCAGCATCTCCGATTCCCTGGATTCTTTTTCCTGTAAGTTTCCAGTGGATATAGGCCTCTAGGGTTGTCATATAATCAATGTCTTTTACATGCTCTTCTTTATTCAGGATTGCCTGGTAAAGATGCGCAATACTCCATCTCTGGGGAACATTATACTGAAACAGCTCCATCAGCTCCTCTGAAGCCTGAGCGGTCATATTATTTCTCCAGGTACGGAAAGGAACCAGAAGTTCACCGTCTTTATCAAATGGCATATATCCGTGCATCATGGCGCTGATTCCAAGAGCCCCCACACTGGTAAGCTCTTCACCGTACCGGGATTTTACATCCTCGGCAAGGGCTTTGTAGCTTCCCTGAAGACCTGCATGGATATCTTCCAGATGATAGGTCCAGATTCCGTTTTCCAGACGATTCTCCCAGTCATAGCTTCCTGATGCAATGGGCATATTGTTTTCATCTACAAGAACTGCTTTGATCCTCGTAGATCCAAACTCAATACCCAACGCTGTTTTATGATTCTTTATTGAATTTTTTGTTTCGTTTACACCCATTGTAAATCCTCCCAAATTTTCCTTAGTCCTCCATCCGTAACCTTAAGAATGCAGCCTCGTTCCACCTCAGTTCATTTTTAAAATTACGGATGGCTGTATACATGACATGCGAATTCTTCCGAGTCCCTGACCTCAGAAAGAATACCATATTTATTATAATATTCTTCCGCGAAAACATCAATATCAGCTTTGCTTACATCTTTTCAATTACTGCATTACTGTTTATTTTTTCTTCTTTGCAGAAGCCAGTACAGACTGGATCACAATAAAGAAGCACAGAAGGGCGGAAAGCACGATTCTTACCCACCAGCTGGAAAGTGTTCCCTGGGCTGTAATAAGACTTGAAATCGTTCCCTTGATGAGAACACCAAACATGGTTCCGATTGGAGTTCCCACACCTCCGGAAAGAAGTGTTCCGCCGATAACTGCCGAGGAGATGGCATCCATTTCCAGTCCTTTTGCCTGCTCAACAAAACCTGCACAGCTGTTCAGGCAGAATAAGAAACCGCCCAGGCCTGCCAGAAATCCGTCAAGAACATAAGCCTTGAACATTGTTTTTTTCACATCAAGTCCCATCATCAGAGCACTCTGCTTATTTCCGCCGATAGCGTAAAGCTTACGTCCGAATTTACGGTATTTCAAAAGGATTGCACAGAGAACCACTACGATCAGCGCAATAATAACGGTAGGCGGTATGTATGCCGGAATAAATTTACCTTTTTTGTTGGTGGAACCAAAAGGCATATAAAAACGGTAGTTTGCCCAGCTGAGAAATACCTTGTTTTTAATAGCGATCATATCTGTGCTGATGATAGCAGTAAGGCCTCGTCCGAAGAACATTCCTGCCAGTGTTACGATAAAGGGCTGGATGCCCATATAGGTTACAAGAAAGCCCTGTACAATACCAAACAGAAGTCCGATGCCAAGAGCAACTGCAACTGCAACATAAGCGCTTGCACCTTTGTTTTCCATAAGGTCTGCCATTACCATGCACACAAGGGCCGTTACAGAGCCTACAGAAATATCAATTCCTCCTGTTATCATAACAATGGTAAGTCCGCAGGAAATAACAAGGAGTCCTGCATTGGATACAAACAGGTTCAAAAACATCTGAGGTTTCGCAAAACCTTTGTCTGCAAAAATCACCATGCCTGCAGCGTACATTACGAAGAACAGAACAATTGTGATCAGCAAAAGGAATCCTGAGCTTGTCATTTTCTTTTTCTGTTTCATTATTTCTGCCCTCCTTCTGCTACTGCACCGGATGCTTTTCTGCTTTTCAGTCCGGCGATGAATTTCTTAAATACCTCACTCTGAAGAGTTACGATGATAATAACTACAATAGCCTTGTATACCGGAAGCTGATCCGCCTTTACATTCATTGCGTAAAGAGTTGTTGTAAGAGCCTGAATGGTATAGGCGCCGATTACAGAACCTACCAGGCTGAATTTACCGCCGCCAAGGAAGTTTCCGCCAAGAGCAACTGCAAGGATCGCATCCATCTCAAGATTCAGACCGATATTGTTTGCATCTGCAGAATAGATACGGCTGGAGGCAACGATTCCGGCAATACCTGCAAGAACACCGCAGATCACATAGGTCAGAAACTTGATCATAGTAGAATTCAGGCCTACCAGACGGGCTGCTTTTCCGTTAATGCCAACACTTTCTATATAAAGACCAAGGGCTGTTTTTTTCAGGATCAGGGCAACGATCACAACTGTGATCACTGCAAAGAAAATCGGGGTTGGAATCGGACATTTTCCGATATATCCGCCTGCCATTTTAAAGGAATCCACACGGATGTAGGTAATCTGACCTGCTGTGATAAGCTGTGCAATACCACGTCCTGCAGTATACAGGATCAACGTTGCAACCATGGGCTGGATACGCAGCCTGGCTACCAGGAATCCATTGAACGCGCCGCAGAGAGCTGATGCCAGAAGAGCTGCCACAACTGCAAGGATAATGGAGTTCTGATACTCAGTAACTGAAACCTGTCCGCCGGAAAGTACCTGACAGCAAACCGCTGCCGCCACTGCCATTACCGCACCTACACTGATATCCTGTCCGCCGGAAGCAGCTGTTACGAGAGTCATGCCCACTGCCAGGATAACCAGCTCGGAAGCACGGTTGATAACATCAATAATGTATCCGTAAAGGACACCGTTCCTGATAGATACATTAAAAAAGTCCGGTGTTTTTATCACATTGAGCAGAAGCACGGCGATCAGGCATACGATCGGGAGAAAAAGCCTTGCGCCTGTGATCTGTTTTAATTTGCTTTTATTCATCTTTATCGTCACCTCCTGCAATGGCTTTCATAATACTGCTCTGAGAAAGTTCATGCTCTTCCAGCTCGCCCACCTTTTCTCCGTCACGGAGCACTGCCATACGGGAGCAGGTACGGAGCATTTCCTCTACCTCTGAGGAAATAAAGGTCACTGCCATTCCCTGATCTGCAAGGTCAAGGACAATTTTCTGGATCTCTGTCTTTGTACCAATGTCAATACCTCTTGTAGGCTCATCCAGAATCAGATATTCCGGATTCGTCAGAAGCCATCTGCCAAGGATCACCTTCTGCTGATTACCGCCGGAAAGACTCTTAATCGGTGTCTCACGGCTTGCAGTCTTGATCTGAAGCATATCAATGTATTTGTCTGCAGCTTCTTCCATTTCCTTTCTGCTTAATGGATGGAACATACCTTTTTTCGCCTGAAGGGCAATAATAATATTTTCTCTTACAGAAAGGTCTGCGATAATGCCTTCTGCTTTACGGTCTTCAGGAAGATATGCCATACCAAGCTTCATAGCCTCCAGAGGGCTGTTGATCTTTACTTCTTTTCCATTGACCTTCAGCTTTCCGCAATCTGCCTTATCTGCACCGTAGATGGCGCGGACAAGCTCGGAACGGCCGGAGCCCAGAAGACCGGTAAGGCCGATTACCTCGCCTTTATTGATCTTAATATTAAATGGTTTAATAGTTCCCTTATGTCCAAGTCCCTCTGCTTCAATTACCGGAACGGAACCCTCTGCTTTCTTTCCTTCATGAGCACTCTTAATATCAGCAAGGTCGTCAAAATCCTTGCCCATCATCTTGGCTACCAGCATGACTCTCGGCAGATCCTTTGTCTCATACTCCCCTACCAGCTCGCCGTTGCGAAGAACTGTGATCCTGTCGCAAACTGCATAAACCTGTTCCAGGAAATGAGTAACAAAGATAATTCCAACTCCCTCATCCCGAAGTCTTCTCATAAGGACAAACAGCTTTTCAACCTCGTCATCATCCAGCGAAGAGGTCGGCTCATCCAGGATCAGTACCTGACATTTCATATCCACTGCACGGGCAATGGCGATCATCTGCTGAATAGCCACTGAACACTCATCCAGCATCTGGGTAGGCGGTACGTGAATATCAAGACTTTCCAGAAGCTTTTCAGAACGGTTATTCATTTCTTTCCAGTTGATCATTCCCATTTTACGGGGTTCACGTCCGATAAAAAGATTCTCAGCCACAGTCAGGTTCGGGCACAGATTGACCTCCTGATATACTGTACTGATTCCGTTTTCCTGCGCCTCCTGCGGGGAATGATTGATGATATTTTTTTCTTTGTCAGCCATGCGGATGCTTCCGCTTTCAAATTCATGAACACCTGTCAGAACCTTGATCAACGTAGATTTTCCTGCACCGTTTTCTCCCATTAACGCATGGATCTCGCCTTTACGCAAAGTGAAATCCACATGGGAAAGAGCACGGACACCGGTGAAATTTTTACTGATATCACGCATTTCCAGCACAACATTCTGTTCCATATTCTTTCCACCTGCTTTCCCTAAATTTTTATAATTATCTGTAAAATCATATAAAATATGCCAAAAACAGATTTTCTTCTCTGATTTTGAGCGCAAAAGGAGCGTGGTCCACTGATCCGGGTTCTCCGAATTATGTACCACGCTCCGGATTCACTTCCTGTTTCTCAGACTTTCCTATCTGCTTCCACTTTTGTTGTCAGTCTGCTCTGTAATTAATATGCACGTCCGTCAATGATTTCCTGTGTGATCGGTGTAACTGCATATTCGCCTTCTTCTTCAAGGCTGTTTACTGCTGTTACAGAAGCAACAGTATCGTCAGATGCAAAGATTTCCTCGTCTACATAGTTCAGTTTCTCAACTTCTTCACCAGCTTCAAGAGCTTTGATCAGTTCTTCTGCACGTGGTCCGTGAAGTGGGTTGCACTCTACATCACAGGCAATTTTTCCGTTCAGAGTGTCTGTAAGACCAGCGTTTGTTGTATCAAAGGAGATAACCAGGATTTCACCGTTTGCAATGTCAGTTCCTACTGTTTTGCCGGCAGCCTCAATAGCGTCGATTGCGCCGAATGCTTCGTTGTCGTTCTCACAGTATACAACATTGATATTGTCATATTTCTTCAGCATGGACTCCATAACTTCCTGTCCTTTTGCCTGAGTAAACTCACCGGACTGCTGCTCGAGAAGATCCCAGCCATATTTCTCTACGCCTTCCTCAAGACCCTGTGTACGTCCGATCTGAGCTGTGGAACCGATTGTTCCCTGAATATCTACAATATGAAGATCCTCTGGTTTGATCTCTTTTGCTGTTGCGTATGCGTTCAGCCATTCTGCTGCTTTACGACCCTCCAGAAGAGCGTCTGTTCCGATCCATGTAGTATAAAGGCTGTCATCAGAAACATCAACCATACGGTCAACAATGATAACCGGGATTCCGGCATCCTTTGCTTCCTGAAGAACTGTATCCCATCCGGTTTCAGTTACAGGAGCAAGAAGAATATAATCAACCTCCTGCTGGATGAAGTTACGGATTGCAGTCAGCTGGTTCTCCTGTTTCTGCTGTGCATCGTCAAAGATCAGCTCATATCCGTTTTCCTCAGAGAATGTGGATTTCATGGACTCAGTATTTGCTGTACGCCAGTCAGATTCTGCGCCAACCTGTGAAAATCCAACTGTAATAGTATCCTCTGCCGCATATACGCTTGTTGCGCCTGCAAGTCCTGCTACCATTGCTGCTGTCATAACTGCTGCCATAATTTTTTTCTTCATGTTCCGTTTCCTCCCTTTACTTTTTGGTTCGGTGTTTTTTAAGATGTCTTTATTATAGCGAAAACCACCAAAAACTCCATAGAATATTTTCGGAAAAATGTATGGTCTTTTATCAATTTTTTGTTTTCAATTTAACAAATTGATTTTTTTACGATTAAAGTTGATTTATTTATGATGAGAGGTTAATTTTTTTACCAATACGAATTTCAATTACAGTACCTCTGCCTTCCTCTGAATGAATCTCCATTCCATATCCGGCCCCATAATAAAGTCTCAGCCGCTCTGCCACTGCCGAAAGTCCAAATCCGGCCCGTTCTCCTGTGCGGATCGCATGCTGAATTTCCAGAAGACGCTCTTTTTTCATACCCTGCCCATTATCCGTTACCCTCAGGATCAGATCGTCCCCTCTTTTCTCTCCCTCGATCAGTATTTTTCCCCCGCCTCTTTTGTTTTTTATTCCATGATACAGAGCGTTTTCAGCCAAAGGCTGAAGCGTCAGCTTTGGAACCATAACTTCATTAAATTCTTCCGGAATATGAATCTCAAATTCCAGAATATCCCGGTATCTGGACTGCTGGATCTCCAGATAACTGACTGTATGTCTTTTTTCCTCGGAAAGGGTGATCACATCGTTTCCCTTTGAAAGTGAGGTCCTGAAAAATACAGACAGATTGGAGATCATTTCCACAGCATCGTCATTCTGTCCCCCTTCGATCAGCCAGATAATGGTGTCCAGCGTATTATAGAGAAAGTGAGGGTTCACCTGAGCCTGAAGAAGCTGAAGCTGTGTCAGATGCTGCATTTCTTCTTCCTTTTTTACACTCTGCAGCAGTTGCTCGATCTTCTCTGCCATCCTTCGGATTCCTGCATCCAGCTCCTCAATTTCCATACTGTCAGTATCGACTTCAGAAATCTCAAAATTTCCCCGTCCTACTTCCCTGACATTTCCAAGGATTTCTGTCACAGGTCTTGTAATGCTTCTTGAAAACCGAAAAGAACGGCGCAGCATAATACCTACTGTAACCACAAACAGAACCACAACGCCGCCCACCAGCATATAGACTCTTTGTGTCATAAGAGACTCCATATGAACCAGATACATGGATTCGTTATAAATAAAATTCTGCATTTCCTCTACAATAAGACGGGTCAGAATCCGGATATTGTTGTCCATGGAAGCCATTTTCTGGTCATACTCAGTGATCTCTGTCAATTCCACCATTCTTTTTTCAAGGTTTTTCAGATAACTTTCCAGATGCTTCAGATTTTTACGGCTCTCACTGCTGGATGTATTTTCTTTCAGCTTGTTCAAGATTTTTTCCGCATCCCTGACACTTTTCATCACTTCAGGCAAATAGCTGTTTTCCTCTGTTCCTACAGCAATAGAGTACATGCCAAGATCAACATCATCCTTAAAATGAAGATTAAATTCACTGCTGATAGCAAGATTCTCAAGAAGTCTGTCATACTGTGAAATATACCTGGAAACAATAGCCAGAAGCAGAAGCATTAATACCACCATGGGCACCAGCGTACCGAGAAGGATTCTTTTTATTTTTGTTTCCAGCCGGATCTTCTTCATCCTCTGTCCTCCCTGGTTTTACGGTATTCACTTGGCGTCATTCCCTGTGTCTTCTTAAATAGATAGCTGAAATAATGGGCGTCTTTATATCCAACCTCTGCTGCGATCTCACTGGAACGTTTTCCGGTACACCGGAGCAGCTCCCTTGCATGCTCCATTCTGAGAGCTGTCAGATATTCTATAAATGTCTGTCCCATATTCTGACTGAACAGAGCACTGAAATGATTGGCGCTGATGTTTGCCACCTGAGCGGCAGTATTCAGAGAAAGACTTTCATTCATATAATGAGTATCAATATATTCAATGGCTGATTTCAGGATACTCCGGTTTCTGTTTCCCGAGTTCTCATCCCGAAGCATAATTGCCTTCCGGATAATATCCTGAGCGTATTTTTTGGCAGTTTCCATGGATTGAGCCCTTTCCATCAACTCCTGCTCTGTATCCTGTCCTTCCAGTCTGCCCGGTTCGCAGCCTAATTTCTGCAAAAATCCCAGAACAGAAAACCTTACATTCAATATCACATAATTGCGGAACACCAGAGATTCCATTGCCTCATAGCCGATAGCCTGAAAATAATCTCTTACAAAGTCCTCTGTCTCATCCAGAAGCCCACTTCCCAGAAATCGTTCCAGAGTGGCCGGATTCAGGGCATTGATGTCAATTTTTTTCAGAAAAGGGCTGTTATCCCTTTTGGTATCTTCCTGTTTCAGATCCTTATAATAGAGAACAGAGCCGTCATAAAGATAACGCCTTGCAAAGGTTTTGGAAGCTGTATAATAACTGGATTTGATACTGCTCAGTCTTTCTACCGGCTGTCCCACTGCCAGAAACCAGTCCTGCTCCCTTTCGCCCTTCATAATCCCCTTAAAAAACTCCACACATTTTTCTGTATTTTCAGAAAGCGCGTCTCTCTTTTCCTTTACAAGAACGCCATAGCTGAACGCATTGTTACGGAAGAGCATGGCATTTGCATTGTCCACAAAAAAAGCTTCCATTTTTTCTCTTCTCTGAGCTTCACACTCAGAGTACGCTTCAGAAATATCATAGCTTTCCGTTCCGGTATCCATTGTAAAAAGAATGATATTGTAGACTTCTGCAACAATATCAAGCCCTAGCCGCTCTGCCTGTCTGTAGATTTCTCCCACATCCATTTTTCCGCTGACAAGAGCTTCAAAAAAATCTCTGCTTGCATTTCTTTCGTATTCCTGAATCTCCCTGCGGAACTTTTCATAATAGTCCCGCTGTCCTTTTTCTCTCTCCCAGCGTTCCCGTATTTCTGTCAGACGCTCCAGAAATGCATTTTTTGTAATGGGCTTTAAAAGATAATCTTCTACCCCTATGGCTATCGCCTGCTTTGCATAATTAAAATCGTCATATCCGCTGAGAATCACTATTTTCATCTCAGGAAAATCCTTTCTCACCATACGGCACAGGGTCAGCCCGTCCATAAACGGCATTTTAATATCCGTGATCAGAAGATCCGGCTTCAGATTTTTTATCATTGGAAGAGCCACTTCCCCGTCCGGAGCCTCGCCAACCAGCTCATATCCATACTGCTCCCAGGGAATCATCTTTTTTATGGTCTCCCTGACAACAATTTCATCTTCCACAAGAAAAGTTCGTAACATGTTTCCTGCCTCCTGCCTTTTTGTACTGGTTTCCCTTTTCATAAAAACATGATCAGACCATCTGTTTTTTATTTTATAACCTGGAAAGAATGTATACAAGCTATTTTTACGGAACAGCCCTAAAAAATCATCCTTCTGTTTCCATGAAATTTACCGGACCTTCTGAATTGTTTTATGGAAATTTAATATTTCAAAAACTATTATGATTTCTTCCTGTGTGATAAAATATCAGTAATTCTATGCATACACATTTATCAGATATTAAGAAGAAAGCTCTGTGTCATCCAGACATAAAAAAAATCTCTCCATATGCCTGTAATAAACACAGCTTTTCAGAATCCTTATGTAATTTTGAAAAATATGTTTGTTTATAGAATAAAAACTTCCTCCGGATATACAGAGGAAGTCTACAGAAAAACAGAATGATGTTCTTAATGATTTCAGGAGATGGATATGACCAAAAAAGAATTTCTTAACACTCTATACGAACAGCTTTCAGATCAGATGCCGGAGGCAAAAGCTTCCGCACATACACAATACTATCATGATTATATACAGGACGCCCTGAAAAAGGGACAGTCCGAAAAACAGGTTATGGATTCTCTCGGAGATCCCCGACTGATCGCAAAAACTCTTATTGATACAGACGCTGATCCTTCTGTATTCTCCGGAACCGATACCTCCGAGTACTCAGGTCAGGATATTTACCATACAGATCATACAGATTATGGAAATCAGTCAGACAGCGAATACGGTCAACCCAAACACAGGCACTATCATCTGGATCTTTCCACCTGGTACGGGAAACTGATCGTAATCGCAGCTGCTGCTGCAGTTCTTGCCCTTCTGTTTATGGTACTCAGTTTTCTGCTTCCTGTTATCCTTGTTGTAGGTGTAGTTCTGTTTCTGGTTTCTCAGTTCCGAAAAAGACACTGACAAAAATATTCTTTATATCCAGCCCGGAAGATAGTAAATCTGCAGTTTTCCGGTTGCCGGATTCCGGGAAATCTGAGCCCGGATCTGAAAATACTTCCAGAGGTTCTCCGAAGTGAGAACCTCTTCAGGAGTTCCATTGTCCACAATCTTACCCTGATACATAAAGAGAATCCTGTCACAGTAAAGAGCCGCCAGATTCAGATCATGAACAGAGGAAAATACTGTTGCCTTCTGTTTTTTCAGAATATCCATAATCTGATACTGATAACTGATATCCAGATGATTGGTGGGCTCGTCCAGAACAATATATCTGCTTTCCTGAATCAATACTCTGGCCAAAAGCACCCTCTGTTTTTCTCCTCCGGACAGGCTGAGATACGATCTGTCTTCATAGCCCTCCAGTCCCACTTCCGTAAGATATTCTGCACATAATTCCCTGTCCCTGGATGTGTCTCCCTGAAGAAATTTTTTATGGGAATAACGTCCGAACATTACCATATCCTGAACCTTAAAATCAAATTCCATATTGTTTTCCTGAGCCATTACTGCAAGCTCCCGGGCCATCTTTCTGGAGGACAATTTCAGAATATCATTTCCGTCAATAAACACAGTGTTATACTTTGGGCGAAGAGTTCGGTAAATATTTTTCAGAAGAGTAGATTTGCCACAGCCATTTGGTCCCACCAGCCCTACAAATTCTTTCTCATGGATTTCAAGCGAAATACCATTCAGGATTTCTTTTCCACCAATCTCATAATCCAGAGTTTTTACCTCTAAACTCACTGTCTAATAACCTCCTCACATTTTCTCTCGGCTCCCTTTCCAGATCAGATACAGGAAAAAAGGTGCTCCAAAAAAGGCGGATATCACTCCCACCGGCAATTCTTCCGGAGCGATCATCACTCTGGAAAGAAGATCCGCGATCACAGCAAACAGTCCGCCTCCCAGAAGCGCCAGCGGAATCAGCTTTCTGTGTCCTGAACCGGCAACTCTTCTCATCATATGAGGCACAACCAGACCAATAAATCCAATCACGCCGCTGACCGAGACAACCACACCTGTAAGTACTGTAGAAGCTGCAATAATAACCCATTTTAACTTCCGGGTATCCACCCCCAGATTTTCTGCTGCATCATCTCCGAGAAGCAGCACATCCAGCTCTTTTGCAAAAAGAAAAATCACTGCCACTGCAATAACAAAAACCACTGCCACATAATGCAGACGGGACCAAGTAGCTCCGCTTAGAGAACCCACCATCCAGTAAAGCGCTGTTTTGGTCTTATCAGAGGCGCCCCCGCCATACACTATTAAATTTGTTATAGCTGAAAACAGAGCCGAAGTAGCTATTCCTGCCAATACTAGCTGGGTGGATGTAATACGCCCCCGAACAGAAGCGATTTTCATGGACATAATAATCGAAAGCGCTGCTCCGGCTGTTGCGCCCACAATCACGGAATAGCCCCCAAAAATGCTGAACATCCCAAGTACCATAGCGCAGACTGCTCCTGCCGATGCACCGGAAGAAATTCCAAGGACATAAGGATCTGCCAGGGAATTTTTTGTGAGAGCCTGCATCAGAACTCCGCAAAGCGACAATCCTGCTCCTACAATAAATGCCATCAGAACTCTCGGAAAACGGATATTCCAGATAATATTTTCTGTTTTTGTCTCCCACACTGCATCAAAAATCTCACGCCCAAAGCTTTTATTAATAATAATCTTCACAATATTTACCGGTGATATTTCTACTGCCCCCATGGTCACAGAAATACAGGTAAAAACAGCGATCAGTCCTAATATAAAAAGCAGAAGGACGGCAAAGTGCCTCCTCCCGCCTGCTGTTGCTCTTTTTTTCATAGCATCCTCTTATTTAAACAGATCCGGATAAAGCTGCTGCGCGATCTGCTCCACGGTAGCCGCACTTCCTGCTGAACCCTGCATATCACTGCAGCTTGCGGAATAAATTCTGTCTTCTTTTACTGCTGTGAGGTCTTTTGTATACTCGCTTGTTTCCAGAAATTCTTTTTTGGCAGCAATATCGTCCTCACCTGTGTAATCCAGAATTACAATGGCTTCCGGATCACGCTCAATCACTTCCTCCCAGGAAGGAGTTGCCCATCCTTTTTCAATATCGTCAAAAATAGAAATACCGCCTGCAAGTTTCAGAATATCTCCCGGCATTCCCTGGCATGCAGTAAAAGGCGCATCCTCACCGGAATCATAAACAAAAACTTCCACAGGATCTTTATAAGCATCCTCGCCGATAGTCTCTTTCACTGACTGGATCTTATCCTTCATAGCCTGTACTTTTTCCGCTGCTACATCCTCTGCCTGAAAGATTTTTCCAAGAGTTTCATAGTCTTTATAAAGGTCCTCAAAGGTCGCCTTATCTGAGCATACATACGGGAAATACATGGCAATGCCATTTTCCTCACAAAAATCTCTGTTAAAGCTTTTGTCTGCAAACACAGAATCCCAGCCAATCAGAAAATCACAGCCTGTTTCCAGAAGTTTTTCTTTTGACATATTGGAAAGAGCCTGTCCCGGTTCCAAAAGCTGCGGAACTTTCTCACTTGCAGGAAATTCTGATTTTGTACTCCAGCAGTTTCCTTTTGTATATCCTGCCATCTGATCCTCCAGGCCCAGATCAAAGAAAAGATCCGCCATCTGTTCTCCGGAAGCCACTACTGCGGACGGCTTTTCCGTAAATGTATACTCTACATTCTCTCCCAGACCTGAACGCTGTAAATTCAGGGTAATGGTTACCGGTTCATAATCAGTCGCTGCTGATACCGTACCTGCGCTTACTCCCACTGTCATAACCGCAGCCATCATCATACTGAACATTTTTTTGTTACACATTGTTTTTCCTCCTGAAAATATAATCTGGCCCATCTTTACTCATCCTGTACACAAAAAAACACTGCGGTCCTACGGCCTGCAGTGTGTCTGTTTTACTTATATGGATACAGTATCCCTCTGTTTTCTGCATGACCATGGCCCGTGGATGCAAAAAAGAACTAAGCAGGTCTTCTGGCTTCACGCAGCAATCATGTTCTGTTCCTTCCCGCTTTCCCGTATGGAATGCAGTGGAACAAAACTGCTTTTATGCGCTTACAGCGGCGGCACCGCACGGGACTCTCACCCGTTTCCCTTTTCACTGATCCTTACAGCCATCCCAGGATATCTGTAAAATCAGCACTTAATTCTGTTTCTTTATATCATAGCCTTCCAGGAATGTCAAGATATTCACAATTATACGAACTTATCTGAATATTATCTGTTACTGCTCATCCAGTATTCTGATCAGGCTGATGCGAAAACCCACCTGCTGCGCTGTTATTTTCAAATAGTTTTTTCAAAAAATTCCGGTATTATTCTTTCTTTTCAGAATCTTCTGTGATAAAATTGTAGTATTATACTTACAACTCAGGAGGAATCCGTATATGAAAGATGAAAACACTCAGGTAACTGAATCCTTTGACGAACAGGAACAGCTGCGCTCTGAAAAAAGAGGGCTCAGAATGTTTTTTGCCGGGCTCGTCAGTGTCCTTATCGCCTTTGGCTTTATTATCGCCGGGATATTTTTCCAGGAGCATAATGTAAAAAACGGCGATGCAATTGCTCTAGTTGGCTTTACTGTCTTCGGTTTCATATCACTTGTTCTTATTCTCAAAAATATCAGCTATGCCCTGATATGGGAAGCAGAACGTAAAGAAAAGAAGCTGAGCGCTCAGGAACTTACTTCTCTTCCTGCAATGGGCAAAATGACTTTGCAGCAGAGTCTGAGCCAAAATAAATTCCAGTATGAAAACGGTTATTATTACCGAAAAAAATTCTCTTTCTGGAAAGACTGGGTCCGCTATTATATAAAGCTGATAGATTCCTCTGATCTGTCCGAAGCACTTGACCGTGAAATTAATAATTTTAACAATTCTGACTGCGATGGGCAGAATGCCTGCCTGATCATCATTATGTATCAGAATGGGGTAACAGAAGATACCAAAACAGCCCTGAAGGAAATTTCCACCGACAGCGCCATTGCAGAAACTGTCATTGATCCTCATCTGAATGCAACCTTTCTTTCAGTTGCTGTTGACAGCCTTACAGGAACAGGGTATTTCTTCGACCTTCACAAAAGCCACATTTCCCTGTATAGCCACGGCTGCAGGCTTCTGAAAAAGCTTACCGGAACTTCCAAATAGTTTTCTGTAAGCTCCCCGTTTACAAATACATTCGTATCGTGCTTTACTTGTGCAATGTATATAAAGTTTATCCAGTATTTTTATAGCATATATACAAAAAACACATATATTTTTGACAATTTCTTGACAAGAACCTGTATTTATGGTAATATTCTGTTATCAATTTAAAACATCTCTGACAACTGGCGGAGACGTGGATAACCACAGGGGAGTCAGAGATTTGTGAAGCCGACCGTCTGGGCAGTATTTGACACTTTCAGATACTGCCCTTTTTTACTCGAACAGGAGCTTTTTTCTGTCCGGGCTCAGGCTTCCGTTTATGAAAGGAGACAAAACTTATGGGATTCAAGAGTGACATCGAAATCGCACAGGAATGCGAAATGAAACCAATTACCGAGATTGCTGCAAAAGCAGGCATTGATGACAAATACCTGGAGCAGTACGGAAAGTACAAAGCAAAAATCGACTACAATCTTCTGAAAGAAACAGACAAACAGGACGGCAAACTGATCCTTGTTACAGCAATCAATCCCACACCGGCAGGCGAAGGAAAAACAACTACAACTGTAGGTCTTGCAGATGGTATGCAGAAGCTTGGCAAAAACGTTATGGTTGCACTTCGTGAGCCATCTCTCGGACCGGTATTCGGCGTAAAAGGCGGCGCAGCAGGCGGCGGCTATGCACAGGTTGTTCCTATGGAAGATATCAACCTTCACTTTACAGGTGACTTCCATGCCATCGGCGCAGCAAACAACCTTCTTGCAGCAATGATCGACAACCATATTTTCCAGGGCAACGCTCTTAACATTGACCCGAGAAAGATCACATGGAGAAGATGTGTGGACATGAACGACCGCCAGCTTCGTAATGTAATCGATGGTCTTGGCGGAAAGACCAACGGTATGCCTCGTGAAGACGGCTATGACATTACTGTTGCTTCTGAGATCATGGCAGTTCTGTGTCTTGCAAGCGATATCAAAGACCTGAAAGAACGTCTTTCCAGAATCATCATCGGATATACTTACGGCAAAGTTTCTGAACAGAAACCGGTAACAGCAGGCGATCTTCATGCTGAGGGCGCTATGACAGCTCTTCTGAAAGACGCTCTGAAACCAAACCTGGTTCAGACTCTTGAGCATGTTCCTGCAATCGTACACGGCGGACCATTCGCTAATATCGCTCACGGATGTAACTCTGTAACAGCTACAAAAATGGCTATGAAACTGGCTGATTACGCAATTACAGAGGCTGGCTTCGGCGCTGACCTTGGTGCTGAGAAATTCCTTGACATCAAATGTCGTATGGCAGGTCTGAAGCCAAACGCTGTTGTTGTTGTTGCAACTGTCCGTGCGCTGAAATACAATGGCGGTGTTGCAAAAGCTGACCTGAATACAGAAAATCTGGAAGCTCTTGAAAAAGGTATTCCAAACCTTCTGAAACATGTAAGCAATATCACAAACGTATACAAACTTCCATGTGTTGTTGCTATTAACGCTTTCCCGACAGATACCAAAGCAGAGCTTGATCTTGTAGAAGCAAAATGTAAAGAAATGGGCGTAAATGTAGCTCTTTCTGAAGTATGGGCAAAAGGCAGCGACGGCGGAATTAAACTTGCAGAAGAAGTGATCCGTCTTGTTGAAGAGCCAAATGATTTCTCCTATGCATATGAACTGGAAGGTTCTATCGAGGACAAACTGAACCAGATCGTTCAGAAAATCTACGGCGGCAAGAGAGTTGTTCTTACAGCTAACGCTCAGAAGCAGGCAAAACAGCTTGAAGATCTTGGCTTTGGCAACTGCCCGATCTGTGTTGCAAAAACACAGTACAGCCTGACAGACGATCAGACAAAACTGGGAGCTCCTACAGACTTTGAGGTAACTGTACGTAACCTGAAAGTTTCTGCAGGCGCAGGCTTTATCGTAGCCCTTACCGGTGAGATTATGACAATGCCAGGGCTTCCAAAAGTACCGGCAGCTGAAAAGATCGATGTTGACGAAACAGGAAAGATCACAGGTCTGTTCTAATTAAAGGTCACTCATAGTTAATCTATAAGTAATACAGAAAACCGTCCGGAAACGAACCCTCTCCGGACGGTTTTCTATTCTAGTCATCTGTCAGAACTGATAAAAATTACATTTACGCTGTAAAGCTGTGGCAGATTTTTATCAGATTTCCCATCTATCTGCCCTGTAGCAACGGTTCTTCCACAGGAATCACCACTCTTGTCACATAATCGTTTTCATCTGCTATGGCAAAATCGTTCATACCTGATTCAAAAGCAAAACCTTTTAATATAAGATTTTTCTGTTCTGCAAACGCCAGCATTTTTTCATAAAGCTCAGGAAGCCTGTTCCAGATTCCCCTCTGATATCCGCAAAGACAAAGTCCTTTTTTTCTTATCAGAACCTCTCCGCCTTTTTCTGTTTTCAATGCAGGAGAAAAAACTCCGTCATACCTTTCAAACTGTTTTTTTCTTACCTTATCAACAGAAATATAGCTGCCGATCCCCATTCTGCACTGTTCAATCCCCCAACATTCCTTTGCATAGGAAAACAGATCTTTTAAATTTTCTTCTTTGATATCAAAAGGAATTACCCGACTGCGTTCTTCCGGAAGTTCCTTTACCTCTATCAGAACATCCTTTACGCGTCTGCATACGGCAAGCTGCTCCTTCCTGATCTTCAGGACTTCTTTTGTCTTTTCCAGCTTTTGTATTTCTCTGTTTATCTCATTTATTTTTTTATCCGCCAGATCCATAAATTTATCCGGCCCCGGTTCCTGCACATAAGAGCGGATTTCGCGGATACTCATATTCAACTCTTTCAGCATACGAATATATTCAAAATCAATGCTCTGACGACTGGTATAATAACGATACTGATTCTCTCCTTTTCTTTCCGGAGAAAACAATCCCACAGAATCATAATAATGCAGAGTTCTGGGATTCACCTCATGAATGGCGGCAAACTGCGCTGTTGTTAAATTTATTTCCTGTTTTTTCATATTCTCCTATTGACCTTACACTTACTGTAAAGTTTATGATATCTCATGCACAACAAAAACACAAGGAGGAATCTTATGAATCAGACAAAAGACCGGTCTCTGAACGCCTATCAGAAACCAGTTACTTTAAAAAATGTCATACTTTTTACACTGCCAACCATAGCCATGTCTCTGTTTATGTCCTTTTATACCATGGTAGACGGACTTTTTGTATCAAGGCTCATTGGAACAAACGCTCTCTCTGCCATTAATCTCACCGCCCCTGTGATTTCTCTGGTCACTGCGGTTTCTACCATGCTGGCTACCGGAGGCAGCGCTGTTATCATGAAAAAAATGGGTGAAAAGAAAGAAAAAGAAGCCCGGCAGGATTTTACCAGCCTCATACTTGTAAATATCCTGGTTGGTCTTATTATGGGTACCATCGGATATTTTGCCATGAACATGATCTTTTCCAATATGAAGCTTTCTCTGGAAGTCATGGGCTATTGCAGAAATTATCTTGGACATTACCTGATTTTTACTGTCCCGATTCTTTTAATGAATAATTTTTCTCTTTACCTGATCGCCTCCGGAAAATCTTCCCTGTCCTTTATCTGTTCTGTGGCAGGGGGAATTGCAAATATCATCCTTGATTATATTTTTATACAGATACTGGGAATGGGAATCGGAGGCGCCGCTGTAGCAACCGGAATTGGTTATTCCATTACTACCGCAGTTGGATTTATTGTTTTCTCTCAGAAAAAAAGTATGCTTCACTTTGTAAAACCTGTATACCGTTTCTCTGTACTGAAAAAAACAATAACCAATGGCTGTTCTGAAATGGCAACCGCTCTGGTAACCGGTATCACTACTCTTATTTTTAACTGGACCATGCTGAAATATGTTGGTGAAAACGGAGTTGCCGCCATTACTATCATTATGTATGTACTGATGTTTGTCAGCTCTCTTTTCAGCGGATATTCCTATGGAGCTGCGCCTATGATCAGCTATTATTACGGCGCTCAGAACCATCTTAAACTGAAAAAACTGATTCGCATGAGCCTGAAGATCATTGCCGGAATCTCTGCCAGCGCCGCACTGATCTCCCTGCTGATCACCGAACCTCTGGTATCTGTTTTTACTGAGCCTTCCTCTCCGGTTTATCAGCTTGCAGTTACCGGAAACCGTATCTGTACTACTGCACTTTTATTTATTGGCTTCAACATTTTTTCCAGTGGAATGTTTACTGCCCTGAATAATGGTGTGATATCCGCAGTGCTTGCTTTTACCAGATCCTTTGTCTTTATGATCATCTGCCTTCTGGCGCTTCCTGCCCTTTTAGGCGTTACCGGAATCTGGCTTGCCAATCCTGCTGCTGAGCTGATGGCAGTTCTTCTGTCTGCATGGATGCTTCTGAAATACCGAAAAAAATATCAGTACTGACACATATGGGAGAGCGTTTTTCTATTCGCTCTCCCATAAACTGTCATCTAAAATCCATTTTTCTATTTTCTGGTTTCCAGATATTTCCTTACCGCTTCCCTGGTTTCTTCTACTGCCTCCCAACACTCTTCTACATCTTCTTTTCCAACAATAAACGCACCGTCTCCGGGATATCTTGTAGAAAAATAATACCCGTCTGCCTGTAAGATAATTTTCCAGTTTCCTTCAAATTCCGGAAGCTGCTCCTGTATAAATCTTCTCAAGAATCTCAGTGAATGCGTCTGAAGGATTCGGGTTGTGTCACAATCCAGCACATAGGTGTCTATTATATGTTTCAGATATCTCTCACAGATATTCTGAGCAGCAGAACACATAATATTGCCTACACGTCCCTCCTGTTTATCTTTCAAAAGAAACTGATAATCATTTTCTGCCAGGTCAAAATAGCTCAGTCCTTTTTCCATATCAGTTTCCCCTCCTTTTTTATATTTTCATTAAATCGGTAACTGGTACTGAACTCTTCTCCTGAGGAAAACTTCAGATCCACTTCAGGAAGATCATACTGTTCCGGTATTACTTCAGCTCTCATTTGTCTCATAATTCTGGGAGAAGTATCATTCGATACCTTAACCAAAACATCCACATCTGACCAGAATTTCTGTTCTCCTCTAGCATAGCTTCCGTAACAATATATTGCTGTTACATAATTGGAAAATTGCGTACGAAGTTTCTGTACAGCCTGATCCAACGCTTTTTTATGGCGATCGTCTGACATTCCATTTTCTCCCCCTCCCTATATGCCGTGCATAACAACAGTATCTGTATAATTAATTTTAGTGTAGCACATCCCTTCATTTATTACTATAAATTTCAATATTTTTTATAAAAAAAGAGAGCTACACTCCGCTCCCACGGATTTTGCAGCCCTCCTTATTATCTTTTGCAGAATTTAAAATAGATCTTTCATTGCGGGATAAAGCTTTCTGAACTTCTGGTAGCGTTCCTCATATTTTGCCACCAGCTCCGGCTCCGGCTCCACAGTATCCACCACATGAGCAATCTTCTGTCCAATGGTTTCCACATCCGGATACGCTCCGCATCCAACTGCCGCCAGCATGGCTCCTCCCATAGACGGACCTTCCTCAACCTCAAGAACATCAACCTTTAGATTCATAACATTGGCAATGATCTTTTTCCAGAGAGGACTCTTTGCTCCACCGCCGCAGATCTTGGTACGTTCAATCTTAATTCCAAGGCTTCTTGCAACCTCAAGAGAATCACGCAGTCCAAAAGCAACCCCCTCCAGAACAGCCTGAGTCATATCTGCTCTTGTGGAATCCATAGACATGCCAAAGAACACGCCTCTTGCATCCGGGTTATTATGCGGAGAACGCTCTCCCATCAGATACGGAAGGAAGAATACTCGATTCTCTCCAAGCCTGTCAATGGGAGCCTGCTCTGCCGCAAAATCTTTTGTCTGAAGGATTTCTTCTGCCCACCATTTATTACAGGAGGCAGCGCTTAACATACATCCCATCAGATGATAGCTTCCGTCTGCATGGCAGAAAGAATGCAGGGCATTGTTCTCATCAACGCCAAAATCCTTGCTGGAAATAAAGATAGTTCCTGATGTTCCAAGAGAGATGTTGCACTGTCCGTCTCCCACTGTTCCTGTTCCAACAGCTGCGGCAGCATTATCTCCTGCACCTGCAACAACCTTTACATTTTCGGAAAATCCCAGTTCATCTGCAATGGATTTTTTAAGGGTTCCCACAACCTGCCAGCTCTCATAAAGCTTTGGAAGCTGTTCCTCTTTTACGCCGCAGATCTCCATCATTTCTTTTGACCAGCAACGGTTCTTTACATCCAGAAGTAACATTCCTGAAGCATCGGACACATCTGTACAGAAAGAACCTGACAGGCAGTACGCAAGGTAGTCTTTTGGGAGCATGATCTTTGCAATACGGGCAAATTTGTCCGGTTCATTTTTTTTCATCCACAGAATCTTCGGAGCAGTAAATCCTGCAAAAGCAATGTTTGCAGTATACTCAGACAGCTTATCCTTGCCGATTTCGTTATTCAGATACTCTGTTTCCTCCTGGGTACGTCCGTCATTCCAGAGAATAGCAGGGCGGATCACCTGATCGTTTTCATCCAGAGTTACAAGACCGTGCATCTGTCCCCCAAACCCGATTCCTGCAACTTCTTTGCAGTCAATATCCTTTGTCAGCTCCTTCATTCCCTCCATACTCTGAGCGAACCAGTCCTCCGGATTCTGCTCAGACCATCCCGGATGAGGGAAAAATAATGGATATTCTTTTGATACAATATTACAGATTTTTCCGGATTCTTCCATAAGCAGAAGCTTTACGGCAGAGGTTCCCAGATCGATTCCAATATAGTACATATTCTTCGTCCTTTCTTTATTTCAGTACGATTTTTCAATATGGTTTTTATTTTAAACCACACATCCCGGGTTTCCCCGGGACGTGTATCTTTTGCTGTTTATAAAACCAGACTTTTTTCTATATGCTGCCAAAATTCTGATCTGTTTATTTCAGCATTTCCAATCATTTATGCCGGAATCCTCTTAACCCCATGGGTTTTCTGTAGGATATCTTACGCCTGCCGGCTGATTATATCCGATCTCCTCAACCGGAACGCCAATGTATTTGAATACCTCAAACAGAGCTTTTCCATAATGTCCGAAAGCAACTGCGCCATGATGCGGATATCCTCCCTCAATAAGAACATGACGATAGAAACGTCCCATTTCCGGAATAGCAAATACACCGATAGAACCAAAGGATCTTGTAGCAACAGGAAGTACCTCTCCATGTGCAATATAAGCGCGGAGTTTATTGTCAGCAGTGCTCTGCAGACGATAGAAAGTGATGTCGCCAGGCTGGATATCTCCTTCCAGAGTACCCTGTGTTACTTCTTCCGGAAGAGCTCTGGCCATGATCATCTGATATTTCATCTCACAGGAAACAAGCTTGCCGGAAGCAGTATTTCCACAGTGGAATCCCATGAAAGTATCTTTCAGAGTATAGTTATATTTGCCTTCAATAGACTCTTTATACATATCCTTAGGAACAGAGTTGTTGATATCCAGAAGTGTCACTGTATCCTGGCTTATAACCGTTCCGATAAACTCACTTAATGTACCATAAATATCAACCTCGCAGGAAACCGGAATGCCCTGTGCAGTAAGACGGCTGTTTACATAGCATGGAACAAAGCCAAACTGTGTCTGGAATGCCGGCCAGCATTTTCCTGCAATCGCAACATATTTACGGTATCCTCTGTGCTCCTCAACCCAGTCTTTCAATGTCAGCTCGTACTGTGCAAGTTTTGCAAGGATTTCAGGTTTTTTATTGCCTGCGCCAAGCTCTTCTTCCATCTCTTTTACAACTTCCGGAATACGCTCGTCGCCGGCATGTTTGTTAAATGCTTCAAACAGATCAAGCTCTGAATTCTCTTCAATCTCAACACCGATGTTGTAAAGCTGTTTGATCGGAGCGTTGCATGCAAGGAAATTCAGCGGACGCGGTCCAAAGCTGATGATCTTCAGGTTATTCAGTCCCTCGATTGCTCTTGCGATAGGCAGGAATTCATGGATCATGTCCGCGCAGTCCTCAGCGTCTCCAACAGGATATTCCGGAATGTAAGCTTTTACGTTGCGAAGCTGCAGATTGTAGCTTGCATTCAGCATACCGCAGTATGCATCTCCACGTCCCTGGCAAAGATCATTCTGTGTCTCTTCTGCTGCTGCTATGAACATTTTCGGACCGTCAAAATGTTTTGCAAGAAGTGTCTCGGAAATTTCCGGTCCAAAGTTTCCAAGGTATACACAAAGAGCGTTACAGCCTGCTTTTTTGATATCTTCAAGAGCCTGAACCATATGGATTTCGCTCTCTACAATACAGACCGGACATTCATAAATATCCTTTGCATCATATTTCTTTGTGTAAGCATCTACAAGCGCTTTTCTTCTGTTTACAGAAAGGCTTTCCGGAAAACAGTCCCTGCTGACTGCAACGATTCCAACTTTTACTTCTGGCATATTATTCATGATTTTTTCCTCCATTTTTCTTCTACACACTATAGTTTTTACAGTTATATATAATTTTTATAAATATCGCTTTATAATTTTCTTTAATCCTTTGTTTCCGCCAACTTTAAAGCCTTATTCAAGAGTGATATTTTCACCTTTCAGTCCGTTAAAAGCTCCCTCGATACCAGCCTCTTCATGAGCGATCAGCCACTTGTTTTTTGCAGTGATAAGAGCGTCCTCTCCTGTTTTTTCCGGCTGGAAATTAAGCTCTGTATTGGTTCCCTTCGGAAGAACGACCACACACTGGAACCCGCTTTCCTTCACATTGCAGGGCGCATAATGAAGTGTTGTTGCATATACCTCAACGGCTGTCCCTGCCGGAACAAGAAATGCCTCGATTTTTGATGTGTCATATGTAAAATCATCCTCTATGTCCTTCTGTTCTCCGATCAGAAGAACCAGATCTGTGGCTGCAACATTGATCTCTGAGTTTCTGTGATATTCTACTGCATTCAGTTTTTTGTTATGTCCATTACAGTATCCGATCTGAATCGGCAGTCCGCCATAGGCTCTGTTCTGAAGCTCTTTTGCCACATCCAATGCTTCCAGTTCATCTACAGAAGGAACGTAAATCACGTCTTCCGGCACAGGCATATGCTTCATTTCTTTTAAAAGACCACTGAAATCATAGCCTTCCAGCACTTTTCCGTATTTTCTGAAAGAAGCATCTGTTACATTCTGAATTTTCATTGTAATTCCTCCTTACAATCTCCATGAAAGTCCGATTACCGTCCGGTGCTTTCATTCATTAAAAAAAGCATACCACAGACCGGTATGCTTTTCGCCGCTTTTTTTATCTGATTTATAGCACTTTTTTGACATTTCTATTCTAAGCTGTCCTCTTCCTGGTCAGCCGCTTTCTGCTTTTTTTCACGCTTCACCTCACTGGGAAGCATTCCATAGCGCTTTCTGAAATCTTTTGACAGGCCGCGACTGCTGCAAAAACCATTATCCAGAGCAATCTGACTGATCGTATGATCTGTGTTCAGAAGATCCCTGTAGGCATAAGAGGTACGGATGTCCTGAAGATAAGTCTTAAAATTGACTTTTGCATACTCCCGGAACATTCTTGACAGATATGCATCTGAATACCCGAACATTTCTGCCAGATCCGAAAGCTTCAATTCTTCTCTGTAATGCTCTCTCATATAAGTTGTGATTCTGGAAAGAGCGCTCAGATGCCTGCTATGGCGAAGCTCCTTTTCTTCTACTTCCGTTACCCGATACTGCGTAACCAACAGATAAAGAAGCTCATAATACAGAGAAATCGTACGGAAATCATAGCCGTTCCGTTTTTCTGCATACACATTATACAGTCTTTGAACCAGAGCGATCAGGCGTTTATCCGAAGGGTTGTCACTGTCTTTTCCACCCCGTACGCCGCCTTCAAACCGGATAAACTGCTGTGCTGTAAAATAACCTTCAAACTGCCTGAGAGGGATCTGTATAACCGCTGTCCTGTTTGTCTGTAACGCATGGACCGAATGGATCTCATTTGCATTGACAACCAGAAGTTCTCCTGCATGAAGAGGATATTTTTCATTATTAATATAAAAAAGCAGTTCTCCCTCCATCACTGCAAAAATCTCAATAGAAGTATGCCAGTGCTTTTCTCTTATATAGTTCCCTTTGCTCCCCTCAAAAAGAAAAATCTTAAAGGGCAGCCCTTCATTGGGAATAATCAGTTCATGCTGAAATTCCATACTCTCACCTGCTTTTTCACATATCATGAGATTATATTTTTTCATAGTTCATTAACAGACAGGCTGCTGTCAGAAGAACCGGAGATATCCAGATGGCTCTAAGCCCAATATAAAGAGACAACACACCGCCAATGCCTGCGCCTGCTGCAAAAATCAGAATAATCCCATAATAATGGACAGATTTTTTAAGCGCTCCGGGCTTTTTATCTCTCAGGTAAACAGCCAGACTTTCTGTTCCTGCCCGTAAATTTCCGATACACATGGTACTGGCATAGCCGTAGCCATGAACTTTACGGAAGGTCTGAACCTGCATGGCGCAGGAAAAAGATACCAGCATGGTGGCAGCCATGTTAAACTGTACAGGAATAAATCCCACCAGAAAAAGAATCGCAATTTCCAGAGCAACAATAATCTGCCTCCAGTGTATACGGCTTCTGTATTTATATTTCTGCTGAATTTTCTCTGCCACAAAAACTCCCATGGCAAATGCAATTACAGGAAATAAATAATGCAGGGCTTCCGCCCATTTTCCCATCATAAAATGCTGACTCATAAGCACTATATTTCCTGTCTGCGCGTTAGAAAAAACATGATCTCTTACATTATAAGTATAAGCATCCTGAAAGCCTCCTGACAATGCCAGAAGTGCGCTGAGTCGAAATGTTTCCGACGTCTGATGCCTGATTTTTTCCACCTTTTTCCATCTCCCATCCAGATTTTTACGAAATAAAAACTGCCGCAAAATCAGTTTCCGAGATGTAATTTTTCTCAATCAGAAAAGTACTCTCCCTTGATCCCGTGACAGCTTTTTATTTCAGTTTTTATTAAAGAAGATATATCGGAAGCTCTTCTGTTACATGCACCGGACCTTTTTCACTTTCCGGCTGTTTTGCCTTATCAGAAATAAATTTTGCCTGAATCTCTTCTGAATTAGCAGGAGTAAGTACAGAAGTCTTTACACTCTCTGCAGCCTTTGCCGCTGTGGTTTTTCTCGTTGTTGTCTTTTTTGCTGCTGTCTTTTTGGCTGTTGCCGCTTTGGTTCCAGATGCCCTTCCTGCTGTTGTCTTCTTCGCAGCTCCCGCTGTTTTTTCTGCAGCTGAAGCCTTTGTCTCCGCTGCTTTTGCAACTGTTGCCTTTACCTCTGCGGTTTTCTTAACGCCTGCTTCTGCAGTCTTTGCCGCTGTAGTTTTCTTTGCTCCTGCGCTTGCTGCGCGCTTAATACTTTCCTTACCTACTGACACGTTTCATTACCTCCTCTGCTAATGCCGTATATTCTTTTGCACTTCTGCTGGATTTTTTGTATTCCACTACCGGAGCGCTGTTATCCTGAGCCCATTCTACAGAACTGTCTACCCGGATAAAAGAATCAAACACATAGATTTCTTCCATCTCGTGCAATATTTCCATTGTCTGTTTAAAATAATTTTTTCGAGTGTCCACCTTTGTAACTGCAATTCCCGCCACCTTCAGTTCCGGCGTGATCTGCTTTACCTCGTTGAGAAAATCAAACATATTTGCCAGACCAAACATTCCCCAGGGACTTGCCTCCACAGGAACAACCACCTGATCCGATGCACACAGGATATTCATGACCCAGCCTCCCAGAGTCGGCGGCGCATCGATCAGAATATAATCATAAACGCCTGAGTCTTTTACATTCTGAATACATTTTTTTAGGATAAATTCTCTCTGCCATTTTGTAAACAGCTCATACTCTATAGAACTCATCAGTGTAGAGGAAGGAACCAGATCCAGATTGTCATAGTCCGTATGTACAATATAATCTGACAGATCCTTCTGTTCTCTTATGGCATAATAAAGATTCTTATTTCCCGCTGCCTGTTCCAGTACCCAGTCTTCGGAAAAAAAGGCCAGCGACAGATTCAGCTGCATATCTCCGTCAATCATCAGAACCTTTTTTCCTGCACGGGCCATTGCCGCGCCAATATTGGAACAGGTAGTGGACTTGCCGCTTCCACCCTTATTATTTGTAAAACAGATGGTTATTGTTTTGTTCATAACATTCCCCCATGTCTGTGAAACTTATGGAGAAAAAATGATCCTGTATATATGTTCATTTTTCTTCCGCTGATTTATATTATACGGGTTTCTCCGACAGTTTTCAAGGCAATTTGCCGATTCGATGAAGTAAACGAATTGTCAGTTGAAATGAAAAAGACTTTCCTTAAAGAAAAATGATCATAGACTTATTTTCTCAATCATACAACCTACATTTCGTTATTTCAAGTTTAAATATTCCCGATTTGTTCCCTGATTGCAAGGATCTTCCGTACTGTTGAACTCTCAGAAAGAGTTACGTGCAGTGTCTCTGCGTACCTCTGAACCTCTCTTTGTTTCTTCGTATACCGTTTCCGCTGACCTTCTTCAATCATTCCGTCTGTACCTGTTGCCGTAACTGCATACAATTCCTTCTCCCTTCGATAGTTCACCAAATCGATTACTTTTTCCCGGCCATAGTTCCGGATAAAACATCTCAGCTTACACATCCTGTCTGTTCCCGTTTCGCTCCATCCCATCGGTCTGGAACTCATACGTTCAGAATACACACTGCTCACGTGCCCTTCTGCACTGCAGCCCAGTACGTGCTTGTCATGGAATGCTCGCTGAATATACTCCCAGTTCCCCACCAGATACTTTCGGCATTCCTCTACTGCACGGTAACTTCCCTCATATTGATTTTGGATTCGTGTCAGAAGTTTTTTGGCCGCCAGAAGCTTATTTTTATAAATATATTTATAAAACCGCCCTTTTGTAATCGTTTCCTCATCCAGGGTACATCGCGCTACCCGGTTGATATATTTCATCAGATGAAACCGGTCTGCCACAAGCTTGCTTTTCCCGACATAATTGACCGCTGCCCTGATCCAGCCTGCCCCGTCACTGTTGATATAAACGCACTTTAAAGCATCATAATCATAGTGCTGTCGGATATAAAGATCCACCTTTTCCCATAGGGATGCATTCTGATCTGTTCCCGTATAAAGCCCTCCAAAATAGAAGGGTGAGATCAATTTCTGCCTGCCTTTGCAGACTTCTTCTTTTCCTTCAAAAAGATAGATCAGTTTTCCCATAAAACATCCCTGCTCTTTTCCGTCTTTCTGCCGGTGGATATGATCTTCATCGGCTTCGATGTAAAGATACTCACAGGCTTTCTTTTCTACATGGGCTTCTTCCATCGGGGGTAACTCTTTTTCGATGGAATGCACTTTATTCATTACCATTGTCTTCGTGATCGTCTGTCCTTCTGTCTGGATGGAGTCTGCTGCATGCTGATAGGAATGTACTTCCGCCTCGTTCAGTACTTTTGCTTCGGCTACAGGAGTAAACCGTTCCCGTTTGGGGAGATGGAGTAGTTCATCCAGCAGACACCGTATTTTCCCCTCCGAATCTTTATATAGCGTATGGGTGAATGTAATATCGCCTACTCCTGAGATCAGAGTCCGGTTTCTGCTTCTCTGTACAGTATAGCAGGCTTTACGCTTCCCACTTTCTCGGATTAGGGTATCAGCAGCTGTCAAAGTCAGTCCTATAAAATCTGCTGCCACCTGGTCTGTCAGTCTGTTCACAGCCTCCTCAAAGGTTGAGAACTGATCCAAATGTTCTAAAAAATCTTCCTGAGCATTAAGTAATCCGCTGACAAGAACCTGAATTAATGTTATAATATCCATGAGTATTGGTACTCCTTTCGGTTTTTGTTTTTTTCGTCGAAATCATTATACCTCAAGGAACCAATACTCTTTTCATTTATTTTTTATCAACTGACTATTTCTTTACTCCAACTGCCGATTCCCACAGGATAGTTCATCTCATGCCACTCTTCGCCTCCCCAGGTGGAATTGGCAGCTCCCTTATCATGAAATCCCATTTTCTTATACATTGGTACTCTGGAATCCAGACAGGTCAGAAGTACCATATCTTTCTCTTTTTGCATCATTCTGCACAGATATCTGTACATAAGCGCTCTGGCAAGCCCCTCTCCCCGGTATTCAGGAAGAACCGCAAGTCCAAGAAGCATGACCGTTTTTCCTTCCGGTGTATGAAGCTCTGCATTTGTAAAAAACTCATCTCTGAAAGTCGTTTCATCTGTGGCAAGTCCATTCAGAATCCCTGCAATTTTTCCTGTTTGTCTGTCAACTGCCACAAGAAAATACTCCGGCGCCTTTACAGCACGTTCTACCATCATTTTTTCAGAGCAGGCCTCACTTGGAGGAAAACAGGCTTTTTCAACTCCCGCTGCTTCCACAGCCTCCCCTGGTCTGATTTCCCTTAATTCAAATCTGTCATCCAGATTTACTTCTGAAAGATACTTATTTTTCAGCATCTTTTCTTCCTCCCCTGTCTTTTTATGATTTTCATTATCCTGTCAAAATCATCCATCTTCTAATTCCTCCGGAAAACACAAATCTCTCTTTATTATATCGGTTAATCTTATCAATTACAATCTCCTTTACATGAAGAGATAAACTGTTCTCTGGTATCCATAAATGGTTCTATGTCAGGTAATCATATAAATATCCCCATAGCCTCTTAGATCTGCAGGAATACATCTGCCTTTGCGACATTAAGTGTTTTGAACAGGTCAAATCCATATAAAAAAATACAGGAAACAGTTTTTCAACACTGCATCCTGTATTTTCATTTTATAGCTATATCAAACAAATTTCCCGGTTATTTATCTTTATGTAATGCGCAGAAGGAATCAAATACAAATATCCAGGCATCAATTCTCAAAACATTTCTTCAGAGATCGGAACAGTACCAGAACGGCAATTCCAATTAAAATATGGGAAATTCCCGCAAAACCTGAGATCATAGCGTCTGCCGCCTTTGTAAGCTCTGTACCCTGAACCTGAACAATGCCTCTCACAAGAAGCATAACCGCCATAAACGGCAAGGAAATATTATACAAAATAAAAAATTTCTTAAAGGTACTCTGCTCAAATAATTCCGGCTTCTGGCATCCAAATAACGCTATAATAAGAAACGCAAACATTCCAAGCACAAATAAGTGAGTATGAGCATAACTCAGTGCCGTTTCTCCTGTATATCCGTTAAATTTTGTAAACTCTCTGTAAAACACGCCTGCTGCCGCAGCAAGGATAAAATAAACCATAGAAGTATTTAATATTTTTTTCATTCCCGGCTTCCTTTCTTCATCATCAGTAACTTCAATTTGAACATTGTTCATTATATTAAACTTTACTTATTCTGTCAAGTATCCATCAAAAAAATTTTAGTATGATCACGCCTCTCAGCGAATCCGATGAGCGTGATTTACAAGAAGAAGAGAATCTCCTTTCTTCATTTTTCAGGTAATACTTTTTATCACCTATTTGTTATAAAATGTAAAAACAAAAAGAGCCTTGAAAAATCAAGACTCTCATAATTATTAGCGTGCGTTAGAGGATTCGAACCCCCGACCTTTTGGTCCGTAGCCAAACGCTCTATCCAGCTGAGCTAAACGCACATCCTTGCGATTTCCCTCGCAACAAAGAGTATTCTACATGATAACCTACTTTTTGTCAACACTTTTTTAAAAAATATTTTTATTTTTTTCCAGAAAAGATTTTCGCCTTTATTTTTGCTTTTTCATTTTTCTTTTTGCATACAAAAAGGGGTCCCGGGGAAGGCTTTTTCCGGTCTTTTGCCAGATTTCTCCCACGGAAACCCTTATATCATCTCAGTTTCTTCTCAGAGCTTCAATAGGACTGAGTTTTGCTGCCTTTCTTGCAGGATAAATTCCAAAGAAAACACCAACTGCACAGGAAAACAAAGTCGCAAACAAAATTGTGCTTAGGCTGATTCCGGGACTAATCTCCATCTGCATACCTGCGCTTATGACACTGCAGATTCCATATGCTCCGATAATTCCCAAAATAATTCCGATCACTCCGCCAATCACAGTAAGAATGGCAGCTTCCGCCAGAAACTGTAGCATAATAGAGGAAGTTTTTGCTCCAAGAGATTTACGGATACCAATCTCCCTTGTCCTTTCCGTTACAGAAACCAGCATAATGTTCATAACGCCTATTCCTCCTACCAGCAGAGAGATTCCTGCTACAAAGGAAATAAATGCAGTTACCATGCCAAGCATCTGATTCATGGATTTCATCACATCCTGGAAATTCTGGATCTGGAAATAATCATCTCCTGCGCTCTGATGTCTCTTTTCCAAAAGATGAACGATCTCATTGGCAACCTTCTGGGAGTCCAGACTTTTATCCACCTGAACCGTCATGGAATAAAAGTAATCCATATCTCCTACCAGTTCATTCATTGCGGTATAGGGAATATTTACAGTTGCAGGCATCCCTTCATATGTATAGCTGACAAAGGTTCCGTTTTCTTTCTGGGTAGTCACACCGGCAATACGAAAGCTTTTTGTCACATCATAGCAGGTAACGTCAAGGCTCATTCCCACTACATCATCTGTACCAAACAGACGTCTGGCATCGGCATCAGAGATCACGCATAACGGTTTTGCCTCTTCCACTTCCTGCTCACCAAAGTAATTTCCATATTTCATGTCCGCATTCTTTATCATTTTGGGGTCCGGACCTTCGGCAGTTACCATAAGCTTAAAGGTTCCCTTCCCGGTAACTGTTTCTCCGTCATAGCTATCACCTACATTTACCCCTTCCACACTTTCCAGCTTGCGGACAGCATCAATATCTTCCGGTGTGATCCATTCCTGTTCTGTCATTGCATCATTACTGACGTAAATGTAAACCTGACCGCCTCCGATATCACTGATTTCTGAATTCATCTGATTTTTTGTTCCCTCACCAATGGAAACAATCGCGATAACAGAAGCAATTCCGATAATGATACCAAGCATTGTCAGAAAAGACCGGCCTTTATTTGCGCGGATATTCTGAACAGCCATTTTTACATATTCATAAAATCCATTCATCAGGCACCTTCTCCCGTTGCTGCGGCATCACCTGACGCCATGGCCTCTGCAGGCATTCCTTCCTGAAGCGTTCCAATATCCCGGATCACTGTATCTCCCTCTTCAATACCTTCTGTCACTTCTATGTAATCATCAGAGCTAAGTCCGGTTTCAATATTCTTTTTAGCAATCACTCCGTCCTCAAGGACATAACAGAAAGATCCCTGTTTACCGATATTCACAACCTCTGCCGGAAGAACAAGAACATCTTCTGCTTTGTTTGCCTGAATCGTCACCTTTGCATCTACTCCAAGAAATACATTTTCATCCGGATGGTCAATTCTTACTCTTGCGGAAATCAGAGAAGCTCCCTTTTCATTCTGTGTGGCAATATGACTGACAGATGTTACCGTTCCCTCGTATTTTTTGCCTGCAAGGGTGATCTCTGCTTTCTGATTTTTCTGGATCTTATCATAATCGTATTTGGAAATATTTACATCCACATCTACTTTATCCGTATTCTGCAAAGTAAAAAGTTCCGTTCCCTGGGTTACGGTAGAGCCTTCTACCACCGTTACTTTTGAAATAACTCCGTTAAAATCCGCTGTTACGCCCTTTTTAGCAGATTCTACCAGCTCTTTGGCAGACATTTTTTCAAGCTCGGAAAGATTATTTGTGATCTTCATCTTTTCCTTTTCTTCTTTAGTTACTGCATTGGGGTCTGCCTCGGCAATCGCCTCCTGAGACGCAAGCTCTGATTGAAGCTCTGCCAGATCGCTGCTTGCCTGTTCAAGAGCTATTTCAATTCCGGAAGTATCCACTGACACAGTCCCTCCGGAAATGTCCCCGGAAGGCGTATCGCTGAAATCGCTTCCGCTCCCGTCTGTCACCAGATCAGAAGCGCCTGTAAAATCTGATAAAAGAGGAGCCGGAGGCATCTGAGTTTTGTAATCCTCATAAACGACCTGAGCATTCTGGTATTCTACCTGAGCATTGCTTCTGTCTGCCTCTGCCTGAGAAAGCGCTTCTGTATTTTCCGGACTCTGGTCTGCTGACCAGGCTGTAAATGCCATTTGATATGTATTCTCAGCCTGATTGTAAGCTGTAAGCGCCTGATCTGCTGCTAAATTCAGCTCATTCAGCCTGGTCTGATATGCAGGGAGCGTTTCATTTTCATAAATTCTCACTGCCTCTTCATACTTACGCTGGATTTCCTGCTGCTTTTTCTCCTGAGCCCGTCTTGCCTCTTCTGCTTTTCTGGCAGCTTCCGCTGCAACCTGAGCCTGAGCATCTGCCGTTACCTGGGCCAGCTGTGATTTCAGACCTGCCACATAATTTTTCTGTGCTGCCACCTGCTGCTCCAGGGAAGCAACATTTCCCTGAGCATCTTTTTGTTTCTGTACCGCTTTATCCGATTTATTGAGAGTATTCTGCATATCAAGCTCACCGGATTTCATATTCAGCTCAGCTTTTTTCTCTTCTCTCTCAAGATCTTTCATATTAAATTCCACAAGCTTTGTTCCGGCCTTTACCGTTTCCCCTTCTTTAAAGGAAACCTCGTCAACCTTTGCATTTGCCGGTGAAAAATATGTCTTTTCTTCCTCGCTGACAACTGTTCCGCTGGCCTCTACAGTCTGCTGAACATCTCCGGTTACAGCTTCCACAACCTCCACTTTCGGAAGTGCGCTCCCTTCTTTTCCGGAATTTCCCAGAACTGCAATTGTCCCAACCGCCGCCACTGCTACTGCTCCAACTCCGATCACCAGTTTCTTCTTTGGCTTTTTCATAATACTTCCTCTCCTTTACCAAAATCCTGATTTATGGTGTCTGATTCTATCTTTCCATCCATGATCCTTACCACCCGTCTTGCCTGATCGGCAATCCCATTGTCGTGTGTAATAAGGATCACAGTCTTTCCGGACTGATGCATTTGCTTCAGGATTCCGAGAATTTCTCTGCTGGATGCAGAATCCAGATTTCCTGTTGGTTCATCTGCCAGGATAACCGGCGGTTTGGCCGCAATGGCTCTGGCTATTGCCACTCTCTGCTGCTGTCCGCCGGACATCTCGCTTGGTTTATGCTGCATTCGTTTCTCAAGGCCTACCATTTTCAGTGACTCAATAGCCAGCTTATGTCTTGTTTTCCTGTCAATACCCCGGTATATCAGAGGAAGCTCCACATTCTCGATGGCATTCAGATTTGCGATCAGATTAAAGCCCTGAAAAATAAATCCGATCTCGCGGTTTCGAACCACTGACAGTTCATTGTCCTTCATGGTGGATACGTCCGTTCCGTTCAGATAATATTTTCCGGAAGTAGGCACATCCAGACAGCCCAGCATATTCATAAACGTAGATTTTCCGGAACCGGACTGACCGATGATGGCTACAAACTCTCCTGTTTTAATTTCAAGGTTCACATGATCCAGAGCGCGGACTTCGTTTTCTCCAGGGTTGTAAATTTTACACAGGTCTTCTACCTTGATTAATGTATCCCCCATGACTTCTCCTTTTATACTCTCTTTTCCACCTGTTTTATAAGGTATGATAAAATTCCTTTATCAATAAATAAAACGGGAAAAAGCACCAAAATACTTCAATATTCCGGTATAAACTTACTGCTGCACAAAAATATTATTTATGCGTCAAGCAAAAATGCTTTGTATGCTTTTTTCGCTTCATAAATATCAGCTTTGCTGGTTACTTCCCATGGAGCATGCATACTCAGCACAGCCACGCCGCTGTCAATCACTTCCATTCCATAAAGAGCCGCAATATAGGCGATCGTTCCGCCTCCGCCTACGTCTACCTTTCCAAGCTCTGCAGTCTGGAAAGCGATCCCATGATCGTCAAAAATCTTCCGTACTCTTGCAACATATTCTGCATTTGCATCATTAGAACCTGATTTTCCTCTGGCTCCTGTAAACTTGTTCAGAACAATTCCTCTTCCGAGAAATGCTGCATTTTTTCTTTCAAAAGCTTCTGCATAGGCAGGGTCAAAACCTGCGCTTACGTCTGAGGAAAGCATACTGCAGCTTCTGAGAGCTCTGCGCAGTGTCAGATCAGAATAGCATCCCATTCCTTCCAGAAGCTCTGCCACGCTGTTTTCAAAAAATCTGGACTGCATTCCTGTTGCTCCTACACTGCCGATCTCTTCTTTATCTGTAAGAAGACAGCAGGCTGTACGTTTCGGAGCCTCCATTTCCAGCATTGCCAGGAAAGAAGTATACGCGCATACACGGTCGTCCTGACCATAGCCGGTAACCATGCTTCTGTCCAGTCCACAGTCTCTTGCTTTTCCTGCCGGAACTACCTCAAGCTCTGCAGAAAGGAAATCCTCTTCCTCTACATCATATTTTTCTTTCAGGATTCTGAGGATATTTTCTTTTACAGCCTCTTTCTTTTTGTCGTCATCAAGATCTTTCAGCGGTCTGCTTCCAATGAGAATGTCAAGATTTTCACCTTCAATGACCTCAGCAGCTGTTTTCTGAAGCTGTTTTCCTGCCAGATGGATCAGAAGATCTGTGATATAAACAACAGGATCGTTTTCATCTTCTCCTACTGTCACATTTACAACTGTGCCGTCTTTTTTTGCGATCACGCCATGAATGGCAAGGGGAAGCGCAACCCACTGATATTTTTTTACACCGCCGTAGTAATGGGTATCCAGATATGCCATATCAGCCTCTTCATAAAGAGGATTCTGTTTAATGTCAATTCGCGGAGAGTCAATATGCGCGCCCAGGATATTCATACCTTTTTCCAGAGGCTCCTGTCCGATATGGAAAAATGCCAGAATCTTGTTCATTGCTACAGAATAAACTTTGTCTCCTGCCTGAATTTTTTCTCCTGACGCAAGTTTCTTCTCCATAGAAACATAGCCGGCAGCCTCTGCCTGTCTGATTAGCTCTGTAACACATTCTCTTTCTGTTTTTCCAGCGTCCAGAAAGCTTTTATAGCTTTTGGCAATCTGCTCCATCTCTTTTTCTTCATTTTCTCCATAGCTGAGCCATGCGTTTCTTCGTTCCATATTAGTTCCACCTTTCCTTAATATAATTCATATTTAATACTCCGAATTTTTTCGGAATATGACATCAGGTTTCTGTATTTCTGCAAAAATCCTGTTTCTGCCTGAATTAATATATAATTCCTGTACATTATAATCCAATTATATCTAAAATTCTACACATATTGACAAATCTTAAAGAAGATTTAAGAAAGAACTTCCGGTGTTTTTTATTTTCCCGGATATTTTCTTTTCCAAAAATCATTGCCTTATTGCCGATCATTTACTAAAATGAACAGAAAGGCAATTCTGCCGTTTATTAGTTTATCAAGGAGGCAACTATATTATGCAGCAATCCACAGATCTCCAAAATATGCTTCACTCCATTCACAGAAAAAGCTATCCTGCATATAAATCTCTGAAAGGAACGTACCGGTTCGACCATTATATTTTATCTGTTGATCATGTTCAGGGGGATCCTTTTGCTTCTCCCTCCCATATCAGCATCCGTATTTCTCTGAAAACTGCCGGTTTTCCGGAAGAATATCTTCAGAATCCTGTTGCAAAGATCACTCTCTGCGATTATCTGACCCGCCAGTTTGAACGGCAGATCAACCGTTTTTCTTTTAAGGCAAAAGGTTCCGGAAAAAGCGGCCTGATCTCTGTCAGCCACTGTGGGCAGGAGGTTCTGAAAAGAACGGCCTGTGAGGTCACCGACCAGGAGATCATTGCCCGCTTTTTTATCGGTTTTCCTGCAAACGGACGCACTATTAATTCCATAGAACTGGAAAAGATTCTGTTTGAATTTCTTCCGGTCTGTGTAAAAAACACCTTTCTTTATCAAAATCTTAATGCTGCCGGACTGAGAGAGGCTGTTTTTCTTGCAGAGGATCAGACCTTTATCCGGGAACAATTGAAAATACGCTCTCTTGCAGCTTTTGTGGCAGACGGTTCCATTCTTCCAAGAGAAAGCGGAGTGTCTTCCCGCCCCATGAAAGATTCTGTTTCTTTCCGCTCTCCGGACTCTCTGCGTGTTACCATGGAACTTCCACACAAAGGAACCCTAACCGGTATGGGTATCCCTCAGGGGATCACTTTAATCGTAGGAGGCGGCTATCACGGCAAATCCACTCTTCTTAATGCGCTTGAACTGGGTGTTTATAATCATATACCGGGAGACGGCAGAGAATATGTGATCACAGACAGCACCGCCCTGAAGCTTCGCTCAGAAGACGGACGTTTTATTAAGGATGTGGATATCTCCCTTTTTATCAATGATCTTCCCAATAAAAAAGACACCCGCTGTTTCTCAACAGAGGATGCCAGCGGCAGTACCTCCCAGGCAGCCGGGATCATTGAGGGCATGGAGTCCGGAAGCAAAGTCTTTCTTCTGGATGAGGATACATCTGCCACAAATTTTATGGTAAGAGATTCCTTTATGCAGAAAGTAATTGCAAGAGAAAAAGAACCGATCACTCCGTTTCTGGAACGAGCCAGGGACCTGTATCAGAAAGCCGGAATTTCCACAATCCTTGTTGCCGGAAGCTCAGGAGCCTTTTTTCATATTGCTGATACCATTATACAGATGGATTCTTATCGTCCCATTGATATTACCGAAAAAACAAAAGAGCTGTGCAGCAGCTATCCTCTGGAACCCTCCGGTGCGCCGACATTTGCTTTTCCGCAAAGCAGCCGCGTTATGACTGGCAATACACAGACTTTCTCCCGTTCAGGCCGAAGAATCTCTGACAAACCTGAACGACTGAAAATAAAGACACATGGCAAAGACAGTTTTTCCATTGGACGTCAGGAAGTAGATCTCAGATATATAGAACAGCTTGTAGATACAGAACAGACAGCCTGTCTGGGCCTGCTCCTGAAATACGCTGTGGAACACCTGATTGATGGAAAAAGAACTTTATCTGAAATCGCAGAATATCTGATCAGGGAGCTGGACCGAAAAAGCTTTGCATTTTTAAACAACGGATCAATTTCCTGCGGATATGCTCTGCCACGGCCTCAGGAAATTTACTCCTGTTTTAACCGCTTCAGACGTTAAAACCTGAATGACAACCAAAAACAGAAATTTATTTACAGACAGAAAACTACCGCTCCCCTGACATTCCTGCCAGGCGGGGCGGCTGTTCGTTCGTTTTCTTTTATTTTAGGGAAAGGAAAGAGTTCGGCAGCTCTTCCGGCATTGAATCACTGCCGCTTCTTAAAGTGTATTATCTTTAAGACATTTACAGCATACAATATAATTGTGATGAGAGTTTGTATATTTTCTAATATATTTATAAAATCTTTAAAAAATGTCTTAAAACCCTGGAATTCCACATCAGCAAACAAAAATCCATTTCATATTCTATATAGTAATAGAATTTCCCTGCAGGTTCCGTAATTTATCATATGCGGCAAAGTACCTTGTGGGACAGCGCCATATAGAAGATGATGTTTTATACCGCTCCATTTATGCAGGTTTCATACTGTTCCATTTACACATTGACATCATAGGTTTATAATGATACCATAGCGTCAGCAAAAATAATTGATATTCATATATAAGAAGGAGAAACATCCATGCAGAAAAAAGCACTTATCGCCATGAGCGGAGGAGTGGACTCCAGTGTGGCAGCATACCTGATGGCTCAGAAAGGCTATGACTGCGCCGGAGCTACTTTGAAGCTTTATGATAACCCTCAGTGCAGCCAGCCGGGAGAGCGCGCCTGCTGTACTCCCTCAGATACGGAGGTCGCACGCAATGTGGCAGCCCGACTTGGAATGCTTTATTATGTATTTCCCATGCAGAAGGAATTCCGCAAAAACGTGATCGACAAATTTGCTTCTACCTATCTGAATGGCGGAACACCGAATCCCTGCATTGACTGTAACCGCTTCCTGAAATTTGATGCTCTTGTAAAAAAAGCACAAGAACTGGGAATAGATTACGTTGTCAGCGGTCATTACGCAAGAGTCCAGAAAGATCCTGATACGGGAAGATATCTTCTGAAAAAAGGACTGGACTCCACAAAGGATCAGAGCTATGTACTTTATTCCATGACCCAGGAACAGCTTGCTCATATCCTTTTCCCTCTGGGTGAATATACCAAGGCGGAAATTCGTCAGATTGCCCAGGAACAGGGATTTATTAATGCAGACAAACCGGACAGCCAGGATATCTGCTTTATTCCGGACGGCGATTATGCGTCCTTTATAGAAGAATATACCGGAAATTCCTCTGTGCCTGGTGATTTTGTGGATACGGACGGTCAGGTTCTCGGAAAACATAAAGGACATATCCATTATACCATTGGTCAGAGAAGAGGGCTTGGCATCTCTGCCCCTCAGTCTTTGTATGTATGTGGAAAATCACTGCAGACAAATCAGGTAATCCTTGGCAAAAAAGAAGATCTGATGTCCTCCTCCTGTCTGGTAAATGATATCAACCTGATCCCCTGGGATCACCTGGACGGTCCTGTTCAGTGTAAAGTCAAAACCCGTTACCGTCAGCCGGAACAGCCGGCTACTATAGAGCAGATCGGAAAGGATCTTCTGAAAGTCACTTTCCATGAGCCTCAGCGCGCTGTAACTCCGGGACAGGCTGCTGTCTTCTACGATGGCGATACAGTACTTGGCGGAGGCACGATTGTCACAGAAGCACAGCTGAAATAAAAACCAGCAAGTCAAAAACCTCCAGATGGCTGTCTTATAAACCAGCCGCCTGGAGGTAAAATCATACATGATCAATTATTTAATAGTCTTTTTTTCTTTCTGCTTCATCTCTGTCATAACCTTTCGGAACTGGAAGAAGAACAGAACTCCTGTAAATGTAATAGCAAGAACATCTGCTACCGGCTCTGCCATATAAACTGCCATTGTTTTATCTCCGGAAAGAACATTCGGCATGATATAGATTAACGGGATAAGAAGGATAAACTTTCTCATTACCGCAACCAGAATGGATGATTTTGCATTTCCCAGTGCTCCAAAGGTAATCTGACATGCCATCTGAATACCAAACAGACACACAACAGCCATATAAATCCTAAGCGCTCTCTGTGTAAATTCTGCCAGCGCTGCATCTGAAGTAAACATTCCTACAAACATCTGCGGGAAAAGCATAACAACTGCCCAGAACAAGGTCGCATAGAACATACTGCATTTTAAAAGCAGAATAAAGGCTTTTTTTACACGTACTCTGTTTCCTGCTCCATAGTTATAGCTGATGATCGGCTGTGCGCCCTGTCCCAGTCCCTGAAGAGGCAGCATTGCAAACTGCATGACACTGGTAAGAATCGTCATTGCTCCTACCGCAATATCTCCGCCGTATTTTAACAGAGAAGAGTTAAAGCACACGGAAATCACACTTTCACTTGCCTGCATGATGAATACAGAAAGGCCAAGAGCAAGGCAGGGAAGAATGATTTCTTTTTTTATACGCATATTGTTCTTTTTCAGCTTGAGTACTGTCTTTTTTCCAAAAAGGAAAAACAGAACCCAGATACAGGAAAGCGCCTGAGAAAGAATCGTTGCCAAAGCAGCTCCTCTTACTCCCATATGGAAACCAAAGATCAGGATCGGGTCAAGGATAATATTCGTGACTGCCCCAAGAAGTACGGAAAGCATTCCCGTTTTTGCGAATCCCTGCGCAGTAATAAACATATTCATCCCCAGTGTGATCTGTACAAAAATAGTTCCTATTGCGTAGATGTTCATGTAAGAAACAGCATATTCAATGGTGTTTTCGCTGGCTCCAAATGCCATAAGAAACTCACGGTTCCAGATAAGAAGCACTGCTGTCAGAATCACAGAAATTACAATCTGTGTAAAAAAACAGTTTCCAAGGATTTTTTCTGCAGTATTATGGTCTTTTTTTCCCATGTAGATCGTTGCTCTCGGCGCGCCGCCGTTTCCTACCAGAGCCGCAAATGCAGATACGATCATAATAATGGGCATACATACGCCTACACCGGTAAGAGCCAGCGCTCCGTCTCCCGGAATATGCCCTATGTAAATTCTGTCTACAATATTGTAAAGCATGTTGATGATCTGTGCCGCCACTGTGGGAAGCGCCAGCTTCATCAGAAGCTTTCCTATCGGTTCTGTCCCCAGAAAGCTTTTGTCATCATTCATTTTAAACATCCTTTCTGTAATATAATTTTATATTCCTCTCAGATACTGCTGAACAGTATAACGCAAATCCCGCACTTTTACAAGAAAGAAAACCGGTCCGGATATTCCATAGTATCAGTAAAAACTTTTGGTGGCGCAGATGTGGACTGATATGTAAAGGCAAAGGATATTGTGGTGAAAAATAAAGACCATCTGAACGCAGGCATCCCATAGAACCATGCACTGCAGAAACAGCCGGATAAATAAGTCCGCCATATAAATTTTCATTGTAGCCGAGATGTGAAACCTGCTATAATAAATGGTATATCAAAACGCAGGAGTGAAACAAAATGAAATATATCTTACTACATGGACTGGGGCAGACTTCTTCCAGTTGGAATAAAACATTAGACGTAATGAGTGATAAATGGGATATATTGTGTCCTAATCTTGCAGACTGGCTATATTATGAATCCCCCTGCTATGAAACTTTATATAAATCGTTAGAAAGGTACTGTGAACAGTTCAACGAGCCGCTAACGCTGTGTGGATTGTCTTTAGGTGGTATTCTTGCTATGCAATACAGTATCGAACATTCAGAAAAGGTACATTCTTTAGTGTTGATTGGAACACAGTATTCAATGCCAAAAAAATTATTAAAAATGCAAAATATCATGTTTCACTTTATGCCTGGATCAATATTTTCAAAAATGGGTTTTCAGAAATCAGATTTTATCAGCTTATGCAAGTCTATGACTGATTTAGATTTTACCCATAATCTGAAAGATATTTGTTGTCGTGTATTGATTATATGTGGGGAAAAAGATAAACCGAATAAATCAGCATCCCTACAACTAAAAAATTTAATACCATACGCAAAGATTACGATTATATCCGGAGCAGGACATGAGGTAAATATAGACACTCCTATTCAATTGGGAAATGAATTAAATGATTTTTTCAATAGTTCTCATAAGAACGAAAAGTAAAAAGCAAAGTAATCTAAAAACTGTAATGCCTGCAAATACACCGTTGCAATGGTTCGCTGCATTGCTTCTACTGCCTATGACGGAAAAATCTTACAACCATCAGTCAGCTTATGGGGCATAGCAAATCGGATACCACAATCCATTATTTAAGAAATATCTACAAAGACAAGAATTTAATATCAGTCTTTAAAAATCTGGGACTTTCTAAAAAAAGTGTTCATTGGTGTTCAAAGTACACTTGTACAAAAAGAAAGAAAAAACAATCAGTTTCATGAAGGATATTCTGGATTTATAAAAGTGTAATCAGACTTTTGACAGCAAAAAAAGAGAAACGCTGCAAATTCAACGTTTCTCTCACTTTTTAATACTGCCGCAGACCGGAATCGAACCGGTACGGGTATCACTACCCACGGGATTTTAAGTCCCGGGCGTCTGCCAGTTCCGCCACTGCGGCATGTTATATAAAAAAAGATATGGGGCCTATAGGGCTCGAACCTATGACCCTCTGCTTGTAAGGCAGATGCTCTCCCAGCTGAGCTAAGACCCCATAAAACGACCCAGAAGAGACTCGAACTCTCGACCTCCGCCGTGACAGGGCGGCGCTCTAACCAACTGAGCCACTGGGCCAAAAAATATATTTTAAAAATGGACCTTCGGGGACTCGAACCCAGGACCGACCGGTTATGAGCCGGTTGCTCTAACCAACTGAGCTAAAGGTCCAAAAAGCCGATGATCGGACTCGAACCGATAACCTGCTGATTACAAATCAGCTGCTCTGCCAATTGAGCCACATCGGCGTGTAATACTACTAAAAACATTATACACCAAATGTCGGAATCAAGTCAAAGAAAATCACATTTTATATTTTTTAAATGACTCCAAGGGGATTTGAACCCCTGTTACCGCCGTGAAAGGGCGGTGTCTTAACCGCTTGACCATGGAGCCTTCTTTTTCGCTGTAATCATTTTTACTGACCTCAGCGAAAATTATAATACCATACTTGTTTTTATTTTGCAAGAGGAAATTTATATTTTTTTTAATTTTTTTTGCGGGTATTTTTCTGCCCGTAAATATCCCCTTTTTATCCGGTAAGATTTCTGTCTGCCAGCTTCTACTGTTTCCTTTCCAGATCTGCAAATGCGGCTGACGCTTTTTCAAAGTTCTCTTTTCCCTGAACGGTAAGCAATGCTTTGCTGCAGGAAAAAGACCTGTTCTCCAGCATCCGCCGTCCCTGCCCATAATCCATATAAATTCCATCCGAAGGCGACATCAACCGCGCGGCAACATAACAGTCCCGCCATTCCGTTTCTTTCTGTTCAGAGCCATCCTGCCCGGATATTGTATCTGCTGCCGGATCTGTACCCTTTTCAGCTTTTTCTGCGTCTTCTCCCTGAGAAATGCTTCTTATTACGGAAGGCCCGCCCTCGTCTGCCATTCTGTACTGCAGGTATTTTTCATTCCCCTCCCAGAATTTCTGAAGTTCCTTTTTGGAAATCCTGCGTCCGTTTCCATCTGTCATAGAAGAAAGTACGTTTTTCCCAATCAGCAGAACCGGTGTATTTCCAACCTGTATTTTATCCGGTCCTTTTCCTTTCATATGGATTTCTGCAAGATCTACTGCCTGAAATACAGTATTCATTGTATACTCCCCCAGCTTCAGCTCTACAGGAATCTCCTGCACCGGAGTAAAGGAAACCAGCCCCTCTATCTTTCGCACTTCTTTCAGTAATTCCTGATCATATGCCGCTTTCCCAAGGGAAACAATCTCCTGATATTCTCTGTGTTCTGCCGGAATCCCTGCTATCAGCCGGACCATCAGATACAGAATACCTGCTGCCATCGCTGCGCCCGTCACAGTCAGCGGCCAGAAATGTCTCCTTTTACCTGTTCTCACCGGCTGCCTCCCTTCGAGCCTCCTCCAGAAGTATTCTCTGCTTTCTGTTTCTTATGACAAGTCCCATAATAGTCAGAAGCATTCCTGCACCAGCAACAACAAAAACAGAATACCACCAGGAATTTGCCTTTGGGGGCGTATCTATTTTCAGACTCTGTATTTCCGGCTTATTGATCTGCGTCTGATATTCTGATGCTTCCTGATAAACATTCCCCTGCAAATCCTCATAAAACAGCGTAAGTTTGGCACTTACCTTTCCATACATTTCACTTTCATCTGTTCCCTCATCCTGACCTGGCGCTTTCATGGTACGGGTTCCTACATAAATACGCATATTTCCTTCAGTCATGGTTCCGGCATCCATATTCCCGGCAAAAATTTCCTCTTTCGGGAACAGTCCCTGCCCTTCCAACACCACACGCACATTATAAATACCGGTTCTGCTGAGATTCTGTACCCGGACTGCCAGATCTATAGTATCTGTAGAATATACAGATGCAGGGATTCCTTCACAGTCAAGAACTGCCGACACAGGCTGCGCCACCCGAATCTCAATACTTTCTGTACCTGTTGCCGCTTTCCCTTTCACATCTTCATATTCAAAAGAAACCGTTACCGGAACAGGACCGTCCTTAGCATCCTTTGTAATGCTTACCTTACTGTTAAGAGTAATTTCACCTCCCGGATTTACACCGGAAAAATAAAAGGATTTCTTCTCAAACTGTATGTATGGCGATTCTGTACCAAAGGACACTTTCAGATTATAAATTCCCTGACTGCCGCTCCTGTTTTTTAACACCAGTTCCACATCTGCCTGGCTGCCTGCATTCAGAGCTTTATCTGAAAGATTAAAGCTTTCCAGAAGGAGCCTGGGCTGACGGATCAGTTCTTCTTTCTGTTCCGCAGTCATTTCTCCCCCTCCGGAATATCCTCCCACAGCAGCGTCACCTGGATCCTCAGGTACAGAACCATCCCCGAAAAGATCCTCCGAACCATTTGTGTAAATATTCAGGTTTTCAATATTCATGGACATTCCCGGTGTGGGAGCAGGCGTAATACCCGGAGTCACACTGGGTTCTGGTGATACAGAAGGCTCCGGTACATCAGTAGGAACCGGAACTATTGTGATCTCCGGCTCATCAGGCTCCACACCTTGTTCTGAGCCGTTTTTCTCTGTTTCATCCACTAATAATTCTGCACCATACACTGTCTGGCTGCCGGAACCGATCACACCACCTGTCTGTGTTGTCCCGATATCTCCGTTTCCCTGCAGGCACAGAGCTTCACCAAGAATCACTGCAGACAGCAATATCACTGTTTTTCTTATATTCCTTTTCATTCCGTCGTTCCTCGTTCCCTTAAAATTCCTCCGTCCATCTCAAAAACCCGGTCACAGAGAATCCTGATATCTTCTGCATTGTGACTTGCCAGAAGAATACTTTTCCCTTCCTTTTTTAGTTCCAGAAGTATTTTTCGTATCTCTTCTACTCCGTGTTTATCCAGACCGTTAAACGGCTCATCCAGGATCAGAAGATCCGGATCCTCCATGATTGCCTGAGCAATTCCCAGACGCTGCCGCATACCCAGGGAATATTTTGCCACAGATTTTTTCAGGTCAGGATTCAGACCCACCTTTTTCAGTACAAGCCTGATCTGAGCAGACGTGATCCGGTGGTTCATATCTGCCAGAATCTCAAGGTTCCGAAATCCTGTCATATTGGTAAGAAAACCCGGACTCTCAATGATCACGCCCAAACTTTTCGGAAAATCTGCATCTTTTCCAATCTCCTGTCCCTGCACCCGGATCACTCCTGAAGTTACTGGCAAAAATCCGCAGATACACTTCATCAGAACTGTTTTTCCTGAGCCATTATTCCCCACAATACCGCAGACCTCTCCTTTTCTCAGAATAAGATCTGCCTCCTTCAGCACACAGTCTTCTCCAAAATATTTTGTCACCTTTACAACCTGGATCACCTGCTCAGATTTCACTAACTCTGTCATACAGAAGCCCTCCATGAAGTACCATTGCAACCCCAAGAAAAATAAAAAGAAACAGCCATAATCCCATACTGTTTTCTCCCCATTTCGCAGAACCTTCAATCCACTGAGGCGGATACAGCCACAATGCATTTTCAAAGTATCTGTCCCTTAATATCACGCAGAAATAATAGGACACAAAGGGCAGTCCAAAGGCCAGATACACGGAGCCTGTCAAAGTTCCACAGATTCCTCCAAAAGTGCTGATAATACCTCCCAGTATCCCACAGCGAAAAAGAATCGAGGTAAGCTCTCTCACAGAATTCCATGGGAATTTTCCCTGTTCCTCCAAAGGAAAAAACACTGAAAAATAGATAAAAAACATCAGAAGCCCTGCCAGAAATACTGCCAGAAATCCTCCCAGAGCCACTGTAAACACTTTGCTCTCCACATAAACCCGCCTTCCTGTTCTCGGAAGCGCAGATTTCAGGAATCCGCCCTGACGTTCCAAAAGAAAAGAATCGCTCCAGGGAAGAACTGATGCCAGAGGAAGCAGAAAAATCATTGCCTGAGATTTCAGCGCCTCTGCTTCCATACTCACAAATTTTCCTGTGTCCAGAAGTCCTTCTATTTTGGGATAGGATGCGCCAAAAATAATTCCTGCCATCGCCACTGCCAGTCCCATCCAGAATCCTTTTCCCAGGAACATTCTTCTGATCTCACTGTCCATCTCAATCCTTTTCTCCTAAAAAAACAAAGTGATAATATTTCAGCCTTCTTCCGCAAAACCAGACCAGAAATCCCAGCAGAATCAGAAACATCAGACAGGACTGCCATACTGTCGGGAGACGGTCATATCCAAAATTGTGCCTGCCATAAGAGGCATGGCTTAAAGGGCTGATCCATCCGATCAGCACATTTACCCGGAACATCTCATATTCTTCAAAGCCCAGCAGAACCCGAAGTACTTTAGGCTCCAGAAGAAATCCGTAAAGGCAGAACAGAAGTCCTGCTGCCAGTCCACGGTTTTTCCCAGGAAAAAGATTTCCTGCCAGTACAATAAAACTCAGGCAGAGAATATAAAGAAACAACAGGAGAATTACCTGTGCTGTACATCCGTAAGGCGTAACACTTTCCATTACCTTTACCGTAGAGGGAACATTTAAGTTCTCACCCAGCTTGGAATAGGCAAGCATAGCCGCTGTATCGCTCCAGATATTTCCCGGATAGCCCACTTTTGAACATAGGATCATGGTTGCTCCCAGCATAAAAACCGTATAAATTCCTGACACAGCCGACACATAAAAAAGCTGTCCGAAAAGCCAGCGTTTCTTTGTAGTACGGCACAGATAATACGGCGTAATAGCGCTTAATACCGGCAGGTCTGAAAACAAAAGCAAAAGAAGTACAGAACTTAAAAGAATTGCCGTTGTATCTCCAAAGGTCCACAGAAACGGTTCCAGCATCTGAACCGGAGACTTATACGCCTGTATCACAGGCATGATCCGGCTGCTTAGCAGAAAGCAGAGAATAAACCCCAGCAAAAATGTCAGTACCACTTTGGGTTTTTTGTAAAATCCCATAAAATTGTACCGGATAACCGCTCTGATCTGGCTCATTCTCTGCTCTGTTCTCCTTCTGTAGTTCTTTAATACCCAAGTTCTCTGTCAATCACGCTGCCGTCTATGGCATTGATGGTAAGATGGCTGCATTTTTTATCATAATTGCCAAAGGTTTCCGGCGCTCCCTGTGACTTCTGTTCTTCTGTATACATCCCCTCAAAATTTCCAAAGAAATCCCATACCGGAACCAGAACCCCGGATCTGCTGTCTGTGGAAGGCTCATAAATTCGACTGTATCCAAAAGTGATCCTGTCAATATGATAGTTTCTGCCATCTTCATAATTTAATGTATCTGCATTTTGTATCAGCATCATTTTTTCATAAATATCCATGATCTCATCAAAAGATTTCAGATTTACACGCTCTGTTTTTACCTTCCCAATATCATACTGATTTATAAATTCCACTTGGTCGATCCCATCTTCCGTCACATAAAAATTCAGTCTTTCATAATCCCAGGTTTCCATTTCACTATCCATGTCCTCTAAAGCTCCGCCGTAGGAATTTGTGTATGTAACGGGAATACCGTCCAGCTTCCTTGTGTAATACAGCATATAACCGGTGTCATGAATATGAATATCATTATTTTCCGGACTGTTTACCTGATATGTACAAAGTCCGTATTCCCAGTCTGCAAGCTCCATATCCGGGATCTGAAGAGCCGCCACCTTCTCATCCGCAAGAGCCTTTGCCTCCTCAAAGGATATGCCGATGTCAGTCTTCAGTTCCTCTTCTGTCGGAAGTGATTCTGCCAGATGAATATCATTGTTTGCTGAAAAATCGTCATAACTGTTCCAGAAAAATAATGCATCTGCCTGCTCACTTTGTTCATATTTTTTATTATTTTCAATTTTTACAGACATGGGCGTGCTTCCGAAAGACTTCAGAATATAGCGAAATGGAGTTCCGTCTTCTGTCACTGCCACTCCAATAAAATTGTCGTCCATTACATAGGTTCCACCCATCCCATCCGATGTTTCAAGTCCGAACTGAGGCTTCACCTCCTCCAATACTCTCTCCTCCGGAGCAGTTTCATATTCCTGCTCCAGATTTTCAATTACCTCATAAATATCCAGATTATAATTTCCGTTTTCATCTTTTCCCCATCCGTTAGGATCCATATTTCCTTCTGCAAGATATCCCTTCCAGGTGGTGAGCTCTTTCAGAACCTGTTGTTTTGTTCTGCTAAAATAACTGGAACTGGTATAAATCTTGGCATCCTTAAAAAAAGCATTTGTAATAAGATCTATTTCCGCCTGGTCAAAAGGATGCTGACTGACTGCAATGGCAGAAGCCTTTTCCGCCTCAGGAATTTCTACCACTGCGTTTGTGTCAATCTTCAGCTTTCCAGTCTCATCTGTCACCGTACTCTGATAGGTTTCCGAAGCGCCTACCATATCTCGAATGGTAGTTTTATCTGCATTCGCTGTTTCTTCGGCATTTGCCTGAGTTTCAGGTATTTCTGCCTCTTCATAATTTTTTTCACTTGCCTCTTTTCCCTTCATTTTCACAAGAGAATCTTCCGGAGTTTCTGCACATCCGGCCAGTAATACAGTGCTTATCATCATCCCCAGGATCAATGCCAGCGTTTTTCTTTTCATACGATCTCCTCTCTTAATGTCTGACTATGCAGTTCCTGCTACAGTCTTCACTGGTTTTATTGTTTTGCTGATATCAGAATATCACAGAGTATTCTGTCAGATATCCCCCAGATTGTAACTGTTCTGTAACCGCTGAAAAATAACAGAAGTACCTGTCCCCTCTATGCTTTTGATTATAAGCCGCGCTCCGTGAAGCTCGGCAATTTCCTTACAGAGAGCCAGTCCCAGTCCTGCCCCTCCAAAACTTCGTGATCGTGATTTATCCACCATATAAAATGCCTCTGTAACACGATTCAGTTCCTCTTCCGGAATCCCCTGCCCCTGATCTTTTACAGTAATTCCCTGTTCGTCTGCTTTCATAAAAATTTTTCCACCATTCTCAGAGGCTTTGTACGCGTTATCCACAAGATTCACCAAAAAGCTGACCATCATATCCTGATCCATTTCCCAGGATAAGTCCTCTGGAATACACTCGGTTTCCAGGCAGATGTTTTTTTCACTGAGCTTAAATTTCATCAGCTGTCTTACATTTTCCAAAAGATCTCTTACCTGGCATTTTTCAAAATCCACTACCTGTTCTTTTTCTTCATAAAGCTCTGTCAGCTCCAGCATTTTTACAGACAATCTGGACAGTCTCCTGCATTCACGTCCTATATAAGTCAGAGCCTGCTCCCTTCTTCTGTCGCTTAAACGAACGGTCAGAAGAGTATCTGCATATCCCATGATCGCAGTCATCGGGGTTTTCAGTTCATGAGCAAGACTTCCCAGCATCCTTCTCTGAGTTTCATTTGTATTTGTAAGAGCCTCTATATTTTCCTGAACTGTCGTTGCCATATGATTAAAGCTTTTTGCAAGCTGTCCGATCTCATCTTTTCTGCTGTCATCAATACGCACCTGATAATTTCCCTCTGAAATAGCTGCAGCTGCATCTTTCAGCAAAAGGAGAGGACGTATCGTATAGGCAAGACTTCTGTACAGAATCCCTCCTGCCAGAAGTAAAAGAACAAGAGTCATCATCAGTCCCTTTACAAAAAGTCTTGCCGTACGATCATAAATTTCCGTGATATCATTATAATAAACAATTGTATAAGGATTTCCTATGTACAGTTCCGAACTCATAAAGACCAGGAGCCTCTTATCCTCTACTTTCTGTACAGGAAAAATATCTCCCTCTGTTTTCTCGTGCAAATTTTCCCACATTTCTTTATAATTAAACTCATAAGAACTGACATTATACAAACATTCCCCCTTATAAAACAAAGCCCCGCTACTTCCAAAAACCTCCCGGAAAACACTGATCAATTCCAAACGTATTACGTCTGTCTTCGTATCCCCCATATGAGAAATCACTCCTGTACTATCCAGTTTCGTGTTCATTTCCCTCAATTTGTTCCTATACACGATTTCTTCATTTTCCCGCCAGTCATTTACAGTCTGCTGCTGAGATTCATACAGGAAATATATAAGTGTGGCCTGAGAAATGATCATTACCGCCAACAGCGCCTGAAGAAAAATTTTGCGAAAAAGCTTCACTCGTCCACCTCCAGTCTATATCCTATCGTGGGTATTGTTCTTATTACATTTCCCCATCCCAGTTTTTTTCGGATACGTCCTACATGGGCATCTACGGTACGGGTTTCTCCCTCAAACTCCATTCCCCACAGTGTCCCAAGAATCTGCTTTCTTGTAAGAGCTTTGTTTTTGTGCCTCACAAACAACAAAAGACATTCATATTCCATAGGCTTCAGGTAAATCTCCTGGCCGTCCTTTGTTACGGTCCGTTTTTCTGTGTCAATTACCACATCATAAATCTGAATCCGACTGTTTATTCTTCCGTTTCTCTCCAGAACTTTTTCTATCCTCACCAGTAGTTCCAGCATTTCAAAAGGCTTCACAAGATAATCCTCAGCTCCTTCTTTCAGCCCCCGTACCTTATTCTGTACCTCGCCTCTGGCAGTGAGAAAGATTACCGGAATCCCATGGGCTTTCAGTTCCGGAAGCAGAGCAAATCCATCCTTTCCCGGAAGCATCACATCCAAAAGGGCACAATCATAATCGTCTTTTTCTGAAAGACTTTTACTAACCTCGTTTCCGTCAAAAAAAGCAGTTACCTGATATCCTGTTACCTCCAGATTCATACAGATCAGATCATTAATTGCCTCTTCATCTTCTATTACCAGAATATGCGCACTCATATCTCTTCCTCCCCTGATATCTTCTATCCTTATTATTGCACTCATTCTATCATTGTGGTGTAACTATTTTGTAAATATATGGCATAATCCTCTGAAAACAGTAAAGACGCCGCCTTTTTGCCGCAATAACATGGGTTCGCTCCTTATCCCGTAAATGCATTGAAAAATTTAATCATCCTGGTTTAAATGACGTGATTACATTGATATACAGGAAGCATTTTAAATACAAAAAATCAGTACCATTGTCTGGTACTGGCTACATTTTCACCGAACGTTCCATTTCCGGTTCTGTTTATATCTAAATATAAATTATAAATGGGTAAATACAGAATTTCTCACAATAGAATCCATAATGTAAGGATATAGAAAAATCTTAAATTTCTGGATGTGAATCTTGCAAATACAGATCAATAAAAATTTTATTCTATTTTTCACTTATTCTGCACGATACGATGATATTTCAGAAGTTCCCTGCAAATACCCATACTCACAACATGAATATTTCATTTCCAGAACTTCTCCGGCAGCAAAAGAATATCGCTTCTTTAATGGACAAATTTGCATGAAAAAACACCGTAAATGTTAGCATTTACGGTGTTTTAACCTCCCCCTGTTGGACTCGAACCAACGACACTGCGGTTAACAGCCGCATGCTCTACCGACTGAGCTAAGGAGGAATAGAAAGTATTGCACTTTCAAAACTACATACATGTTGACATTGGAATCATTTTAACCTTGCTTATGCTCGATCGCGGTCACCTCATGACTCCGTCATTCGGTGCCTTTTGCTTCGCAAATGTCCAATCCAGTTAAGAACCACTCCTTCACAAGCAAGCTTGCTCCGTCCTGTTTCTTTCCTGTCTTGACCGCTTTCTCGCTTTTTGGTCAAGCCCTCGACCTATTAGTAGCAGTCAGCTCCATACGTTACCGCACTTCCACCTCTGTCCTATCTACCTCGTCGTCTTCAAGGGGTCTTACTTCTTT
>Stewie_p2__coassemble_942_pt1 | contig 192800 bp, 168 predicted proteins | sample Stewie_p2__metabat2_high_PE_008 | metagenome-assembled genome bin Stewie_p2 | reverse complement strand
ATTTGTCTAATGGAGGGGTGGTACGATGAGAGGGAAACATAGAGTTATTGTATCAACAAAACGCTTAAAATATGATTTTGAAATTCGGAAAAATTTAACGATCATTCGCGGGGACAGCGCTACGGGAAAAACTACTCTTGTAGATATAATTCAGGAATATGTGAACAATCCAACAGGAAGTCCGGTAGATTTGACATGCGATAAGAAATGTTATGTGCTGGAAGGTGCTTTGTGGAAAGGACAACTGGCGGAGATTACGGACAGTATCGTATTTATTGATGAGGGAAATGATTTTATCAAGACTGAGGAGTTTGCTAGAGAAATTCAGAAAACAGATAATTATTATGTGATTGTAACGAGAGAATCCTTGCCAGCTTTACCATATAGTGTGGAAGAAATTTATGGGATCCGGACATCCGGGAAGTATGGAACATTGAAGCAAAGTTACCATGAATTATATCGGATATATGGGACAAATGAGTAGCTTGGAGAATATGCATGGACTATAAGTAGCAGGAGATCACTATGTTAAAAATATATTTAGGAAATATGGAGAATGCGATTTATCATCCTCCGACTTATTTCGATAATCGATATGAGGATGAATGGATTACAAACGAATTATCAATCAGAATAATTAAAGCTGTAGATAAGTCAGAAGTGATAAGTTCTCATCTGATACAAAGTCCAGTATTAGGAACGATTTCCACAAAAGAACTGTCAGGTTCTGTAAAGACATTGATGCTGATGGCATTTGACCAATCTGGAAAAGTGTTTAATGCGTCTGTATGTGGAGATGATTGTGCAAAATGGATTCTTTCTATAGGTAAATCAAAAGACTTGACAATAAATTTAAGACATATTATGGATTTTGGAGAAGAAGATTTTGAAATAGAAATTCTCAATACAGGTGATATTGTTCATAATATGTTGGAATATGTTGATATTGCAGGAGAGTATGTTTAGATCAGGTAAATGCCTGAAAAATATAACTTTACTAATGTTTTGGATGTCACTACAAGTAATATATCATGGGAGTTACATTTGAAAAGCGTGAATCTATTCATGACGGACAAACAGAAAGATGATATTTTTTCATCATTTATTACGGATGAAATTTCTGATTTTAATTCTAATGTATATTATACGAATCCGGATTACTTGCGATGTTCCTATTTAGAAGGAAAAATGTTGGCATAAAAAATTTACATTATCAGTAGTCAAAACACCGTAGACAAGCAGTCTAAAGTACGGTATTATATGTATAGAAATCAATTCAATTTCATATTGTTTATCATTCTCGAATGCTTGAATGATGGTAGCCATATTTTTCATAATGGTGGTGACACGAAGGTATTCCCCAAGTATTAGCTGATGCAAATATTCTGCTAATAAACAGGTCTTATCTAAGGCATATATGTGGGGTACAGAGATTGACTTGATTTGACTCGGAAGTAGAAAAAAGCCTTGACTTTAAAGGGCTTATAATGATAGTTCTTGTCTGGAATTGACACTACCTATTCGCTCTCCTAAGACTCAATTATAGGTTCGATTCCTATACGAGACGGTCAGTCAAAAGCGTTCAACTGTTAGCAGAAATGCAAATAGTGGAACGCTTTTTTGATAAGGAAAACGTATGATTTTATTGCCTTGAGGATGATTTTCAGATAACATAATGTAATAATAGTTAGATGGAAGTTGATAAAAACAGTGGCGAGAGGAAACGACATTTCAGACAGCAGATGTACCGGATGATGTAGATGCAGGAGAGGTTGTCTAATGGAGGGATGATACGATAAGAGGGAAACATAGAGCTATTGTATCAACAAAACGCTTAAAATATGGTTTTGAAATTTGAAGAAATTGACAATCATTTGTGGGGACAGTGCTACGGGAAAAGCTACTCTTGTAGATATGATTCAGGAATATGTGAACAATCCAACAGGAAGTCAGGTAGATTTAACATGCGATAAGAAATGCTATGTGCTGGAAGGAGTTTTATGGAAAGGATAACTGGCGGAGATGACGGGCAGTATCGTATTTGTTGATGAAGGAAATTATTTTATTAAGGCTAAGGAGTTTGCCGGAGAAATTCAAAAAACAGATAATTATTATGTGATTGTAACGAGAGAATCACTGCCGACTTTATCATATAGCGTAGAAGAGATTTATGGAATCCGGACATCAGGAAAATATGGGGCATTGAAGCAGAGTTATCATGGATTTTATCGAATATATAGTGTGAGTAAGTAATTTGGCAATAGGGATTATTATGATATGGATTTAGTGGCAGATATCTTAGTGGGAAAAAAACAGCGGAATATTGCTAGAGGAAAGAATAAAGGATATAATTTGATTGGGATAGGAGAGAATCGCAGAGTAGTTCGTATGGAGGTTGATTATGGGCGGAATATTGTTGTATCATGGAAGCAAAATTGAAGTTGCATATCCAGAGATACGAATAACAAAATATACAAAAGATTTTTCAAAGGGATTTTATTGTACGAATGATTATAAGCAGGCATATCGATGGGCAGACAGGCGTTCTGAAAATGGAGTTGTTAATGTGTATAAATATATTGAAAATCCTCAATTGAACATTCTTCATTTTTCTGAGATGACTGATGAATGGCTGGATTTTATTGCGAGATGTCGTAAGGGAGAACCGCATTCTTATGATATTGTGGAGGGACCTATGGCAGATGATACGATATGGGATTTTGTTAATGGATTTATGTCAGGAAAGATTTCTAGAAGTGTTTTCTGGGAATATGCAAAATTTAAATATCCGACATATCAGATTAGTTTCCACACGGTCAACGCATTGTGCTGTCTTACATTTGAAAGGAGCGAATCTATTCATGACGAACAAACAAAAAGATGATATTTATTATGTGTGCTGTTTGATAGAGTTTATTGCAAGAAAGACAAAAAATCATAGACAGGATATCATTCAGTATTTTACAAAGAAAGATTTGGAACGACAGTTAAGACTGGCTGAAGTTAATCATTGCCTTTCTTTTGAACAGGTGTCAGATGAATTAATTGAGGACTTTAATATCCAGGATGGAATGTTTGATACTGTAAGTGAGTGCCGTTATGAAGTTCCATCAGTAACTTCAATTGGTATGCTTTATCAGGAGTTAGTGCTTGCCATTATGAAAAAGGAAGATGCAGCACAGGGAATTATTGATATTTTTTCATCATTTATTACGGATGAAATTTCTGATTTTAATTCCAATGTATATTATACGAATCCAGATTACTTGCGGTGTTCTTATTTGGAAGGAAAAATGTTGGTATAATAAATTTATATTATCAGAAGTCAAAACACCGTAGATAACCAGTTAAAAGTACGGTATTCTATGTATAGAAATCAATTTAATTTCATATTGTTTATTGTTTTTGGATGCTTGAATGATGGTAGCCATATTTTCATAATGGTGGTGACGCGAAAGTATTGCATTAAAAAATACAAAGACACACTGAGTTATTTCAATAAAAATTATGTATGTACTGAAATCTTTCCTTGGAAACTTGGGAGAAAAATTGTGAAAACAGAAGAAATTTGTCATGCAAGTGACTATGATAAGTTTTATATTGCTTCAAGGGAAGTGAGTTTATCAACGGTTCAATAATTTACATTATCAAAATGCCCGTCGGAATCAGATTGTTTTTTAAATCAGATCCAAACGAGCATTTTTTGTTAATTGGAATGAGGGTTTGTGCGGTTTTGTTTTGAAATCAGTATTCCATATTTCGAATGGGGGAGATATTTCACTGTCAGAATATCTCCCCTGTCTATGCCCCTGAAAGAAGGGAATTCAACATATTCTTCATGCCCATCTTCTATGCTGATGATCACAACACTTCTGTCAATTTATTGTGGAATTTTTCTCTTTATAAGAAAATAAAGCAGAGTAATTAACATTGCAAAAATGACTATGCTTCTGCTAAGCATTTTAAATAGTATCGCATCCATTCAGGTTCCTCATTTTTTTATGCAATTTTTAGTTTTTGGATTTCTGCAAGCGTTATCTGTAGCCAGTTTGCATTTCTGCTTCTGGCAGATATTTAGCTGCATTTTTGAGTTCTGTATAAAATAAGAATTTCCTCAAATAAATTTTTCTTCTTCCTTCGGGTAATGTTCGTTAATCTTATTTTACAGTTCTTTTGTAAAAATCTAAGTTTCTATAGCCAGTTATCCCGGATAATCGTTCTATCTGTCAAAAAATAAAAAGATATTTTCCGGTATAAGTGAAAATAGAAGAAAAAGAAGAGCGCCGTATTTCTATAAAAACTCACGCAGATTCTTTTACATACACCGTTTGTCAAGAAATATATATAATCCCAGCATAATGATGACACAGCCACAGAATCCGCCCATACCTTTCGCCAGTTCGTTGTTGCGAAATTCTTCTCTTGGTAAAATTCCATCTTTTTCGTAATCATAGTAAATATGGTCTGTAGTATAAGCAGGAATGCTGTCGCCTACTTCATGCTCCCCATATATTTGTGCGGAAACCTGCATTTTTTTATCTGTATCGTAGTAGAAGAAATAATTTCTGGATAAACTATATTTTCCACTGGCAGAGGTGTAGGTATCTTTTTTCTTAATTGTAACATCCTCTATAAAATAATCTTTTCCCAGAACCATTTGCTCCATCTGATTTTTGAATTTTACAGAGGTGATCGCTACTTTTGTCCAGAGGAGAACAAACAGGATGCTAACGATTACCAGTATAACTGACAAAAGTTTCCTAATTCTTATTCTTTTTCTTATTTTTGCTTCCAGATCTTTGGATTTAATCAATTTGTTACTCATTTTTACCACTCCTTCTGCCGGGGTGTTACGATTATCAATATCCCCAGCCGCCCTCAACAACTTCCCAGCCCTGCCACTCATCGACTTGTACCAGACTCCAACTCCAGTCTGTGTAAGTTTCATTGGGTATCAGGCCTAAATCTCTGGCTCTCCAGTCTGTTTTAAAGTTGGACAATACAATTATAAAATCTCGCTTATTTATCTCTTTGTATTGTTGCATTTCAGCAATAAATTCTGTTTCTACTTCTGTGTCATAGCGTAATTCCGTTAATGTACAGCCTTTGAAGTCAGTTGCAAATTTAGTTTCTACTGCATCAAAGGCTTTGTTGATCAATTCTTTATCATACAATGCTGAAGTACCTACTACACGATTGACATCAGCTGTATTGCCATTCTGTCCAAACAGCATGAAAATAACTGTTGTAATTGAAACTGCTATAACAATAAATATTATACAAGGAACTAATTTTTTTTTCATATTAATCTCCAGCGAAATCAAATCATATCAATCTTAAAAATATTTGTGATTATTTGGATTTATGGCTCTTTTTTAATCAGTATCTATTTTTACTTATTGGATTTATGGTTCTTTTTCAATCAGTATCTTATTTTGCTCATTGGATTCATTAATCTTTCTCATTTAGTAGTTATTTTTGTTCATTGGATTTATTGATTTTTCTCATTCAATATCTTATTTTTGCTTATTAAATTTACGATTCTTTCTCATACAATATTTTATTTATCTCTTTCAACAGTAACTTTGTCATCAATGTCAATTATCCAGACAAACGTAGTGGCAATTTTTTCTCCGGTCAGAGTAAGATATTTATTAACAGCTCCGTGGTCGATCATAATTTTTCTTTTTGACAGATAAAAAATTGGACCTTAACGGATTTTTTTAGGTTCATTTCTACATAATAATGCTGCATGGAATAAATAGCAAGGGTTTTAAAATCAATCAAACAGAGTGGGATTGGTTCTTGATTTTATGCTTCATCATATATTGGAAACGGGCAGTCTTCAGAAGGCTGCCCGTTCGGATTATGGAGGATAAATACGTATAAGAATGATAGTTTCATGTAGATGATTTTCTACTGAAGGTGCTTAATTTCCATATCTTTTGGGAGAATTAAGTTTAATATAATTGCCATTACAAATACAACAGCAACTACGTTTGCAGAAAATACAGACTGCAGTATTTCCGGGAAGATATGCCAGATACCGATTTCACTTGCTGTGGTAAATCCAATACCTATGGAAAGGGAAAGAGCGGCAATGGTAATATTCCTCTGGGTAAAGCCTGCTTTTGCTATCATCTGGATTCCGGAAGTCAGGATAGTTCCAAACATCATAATAGTACATCCGCCGAGGACTGAATCTGGAAGGGAAGCAAAAAAGTTTCCTACAGGAGGAAGCAGTCCGGCCAGGATCATGCAAACAGCACCGGTCATGATAGTGAAACGGTTTACCACTTTTGTCATGTTGATAAGTCCTACATTCTGGGAAAATGATGTAACAGGAGGACAGCCTAAACAAGAGGAAATTGCAGAGGCATATCCGTCACAGGCAAGAGAACCTGAAATTTCTTCTGTTGTAATATCACGATCCAGACCTCCGGAAACCATTGCTGTAGTATCACCGATGGTTTCAGCAGCAGATACAAGGAAGATGATTGCAACAGAGAAAATAGCTCCCGGGTTGAATTCCGGCGCATAAGGCATGATTTTCGGGAAGGAGATGATGCCTCCGGAGAATATAACAGAGAGATCTACTTTTCCCATAAAAACAGCCACAATATAACCTACGATCAAGCCGGCTAAAACAGAAAGCTGTTTCCAGTATCCTTTTGCTTTTATATTCCAGATCAGGCATACCAGAAGAGTAATGGTTCCAAGAATAAGGTTCTGAGCAGAACCAAAGTCGTCTGCGTATCCTCCGCCGAAAGATCTGGTACCAACAGTAAAAAGAGAGAATCCAATGGCAGTTACAACAGATGCGGCAACGATCGGGGAAATAATTTTTTTCCAGTATTTTGCCAGCAATCCCAGAGTACCTTCCATAATACCGCCGACCATAACGGCTCCCACAACTGCAGGATATCCATAATTGGCGGCAACCGTACTTAATACAGTTACAAAGGTAAAGCTGACTCCCATTACAATAGGAAGACGGGAACCAATTTTCCAGACAGGATAAAGCTGGATCAGCGTTGCAATTCCGGCAACAAACATTGCGTTTTGGAGAAGAATTGCAATTTCAGCCTGTTTGAGCCCTCCTGCTGCGGCTATAATCGTGATCGGTGTCAGATTGGCAACAAACATTGCCAGGATATGCTGAAGGCCAAAAGGGATCGCTTTCATAATAGGAACCTGACCATCCAGACGGTAAATGTTGGAAATGTCTGCGCTTTTAGCGTTCTTCATAATAGATATCCTCCTTTTCAAATGATTTTGTACAATTTTTTCGTTCCTCCATAAAATTAATTATTATAGCAATAAAACTAATTTAATTTTAACATAAAAAATAAATTTGTCTACAAAAAAATTGGTTATACCTTACAAAATATGCTGGAGAATTTGAAGTATGATTTTGGATGGAATTAAAGTTAGATTTTCGGATATTATAGAATTTTTATAACTTGCGAAACTGTCATAGACAGGCAGAGCGTTCCGCGGTATATTATTAACAGAATTACAAACAGGTATTTCCGGAAAACGGTATAACGCTTCCATATGTTTATTTTTAAATATATGCGGTACAGTGTTGGGGAAAATTTTGACAGACAGGAAACTACAGGAACAAGTAATGAAAGTTAAAAACAATATAGAAACAGAGATAACAATTCCATTTAAGGGAGAATATGAAAAACTGAAGCTGCTGATAGCTCAGGGAGTATTTGAGCTTGTTTTGCCGGAAACATCAGACAGGGAAGATATTTACCTGATTTATCTTATGAATGATGCGGTGGAAAGCTTTTTGGTTTTTCGGCAGGCAAGGCTGACAGGTACTTATGAACCTGAGTTTGAGGGGGAAATAAGAGCTGATCTTGAAAAAAAGGGAAATCAGTATATATTGATCGTGCATCAGGGGGATTCTGTTTTTACTGTTTTTTTCAGAAATTTAGAGTTGGAAACCCATCTTTTTAATTATGGCAAAACGGGCCATTTCTGGGTAAAAGGGTATGAATATCTGAGACAGCTGGAATATCGTATTGCTATTTTAAGGGATAAAAGAGAATATCTTGGAAAGGAATTTTGCACGGAAGAGGAAGAGCGACTTTCTTATCTGGCAGAATTTCCTCCGTTAAATTTTTGCTGTTATCCTGCAGTATCAGAAAAATATATTGTACCTTCTTATCCGAAATGGAAGGTATCTGAAGAAGCCCTCAATGAAATGATGAAACTGGCAGAAGAGGCAGGTGACAGGAGTCTTATCAGATGGCTGAAAATGTATTCTTATTTTCCGGGAAGGACGGTCGCAAGGAAGATTGCCCGTATGCTGCACCGGGTAAAGCACACAGAGATTGTAGATCTTATTAACAGGAAAATTTCTGATGCGGCAGCTGTATACCAGGAGCGGCAGTTTGGGACAGAAAACCAGGATCAGGAGAGTTTTTCGGCAAATAAAAAAGAGGGAGGTGTACAGGAAGAGAACACAAAAGAGAAAATAAGAATCCGAAGTATACAGAAAAGAGCAGAACTGAGAAAAAAGGAACTGGAGAGTTCCGGAAAACAGGTGGATATACTGAAGGAAGAACCTTTTTTGTATGCAAAAGATTCGGTGGAATATAAAATTCACCTGATGATCTGGAAAACAGAGGGCAGAAACCGTAAGGTAGATGTGGAAACCATACAATAGATATGGCAGTCTATGGGGAAAAATATGAATGGCAGGAACATTTGTCGTAAAGCAGATGAAAATGTATCCATGAGGAATTAGAGCTGACATTCTGAATGAGGAAAATATATGAATAATTATGATAGGGAAAAACAGGAGGCTGTGGATGCAGGATATAGGACTCTGAACAGTCTGAAAAAAGCAAGGGATCATCTGAAAAAAGCCAAAAACTGGGGAACATGGGATATGCTCGGATGAGGAATCATTACTACCATAGGAAAACACTCCTGTATGGAACAGGCAAAATGGGACATGGAGGAGGCAAAATCTGAACTGGAAAGTTTCAGCCGGGAACTAAGAGACATAAGTATTTCCTGCAATCTGTCTTTTGATGTAAGTGATTTTCTTTCCTTTGCGGATATGTTTTTGGATAGTTTTATAGTGGAATGGATGGTACAGGAGCAGATTCACAGAACTTACGAAAATGTAGAAAAAGCAGTTTGGCATGTACAGGCAGTTATCAGGGAATTGGAACATAGATAGACCCCAAAATTATGAACAGTTGAAAATTATATTTTTAATGGATTTACTATAAAGAAACGGAGAGGAATAACAAAATGGGAAAATTAATCAATATGAATGCAACAGTCGAGAAAAACAAAACACTTCAGAATATTTTGAACCAGCTGGATACAGTAAAAGATGAGCTGGCAGAGCTGCTGTCCGTATCTGAAGAAACAGAGACAGACAGCGCCGGAATGGATGCTCTTACAGAGGCTCTGGACGCATTGGAGGACGCAGCAGAGATGATCGGCGAAGTTCTTATGGGCGACTGATAGCTCAGGGATGTTCATAAGACAGAAGTTCTTTAAGGATAATGTCATATTCTTCTGAAAAGATGCTGTCTTTGTTCCAGAGAAATGTAAAATCGTGCATAACCATAAAGTCAGAAAGCGGAATCTGTGTCAGGGTTCCGTTTTTTATTTCCTGTTCTACTGCTGACTTATAAAGAAAGGAAATACCGCAGTCCTGGCACAGAAGACTGACAATAGTATGGATATTTCCCACTTCTACAATGCTGCTGAAATCGTGTACAGACATATTTTTCAGAGCCAGAGTGCGGGTAAATATTGCTCGCGTTCCGGAACCGTGTTCACGGATAAGCAGCCGTTCAGAAGTAAGATCGCGAAGTGTTTTTACTGGGTTTTTAAATTCGTGACTGCTGGACGCCACTGCAATATATTCTTCTGTCCGGTAAATGCGCGTGTTGTAGTTATCAGCCTTAAAAAATCCTTCTACAACAGCAAAATCTATGGTTCCTTCACAGAGGCAGGATAGAAGTGTCTGAGTATTTCCATAACGGATCTGAAAGTCTGTATCAGGGTGCGCCTTGATAAATTCCGCAAGAGCAGGAACAAGGGTGTATTCTCCGATTGTCATAGTAACACCAAAGGTAAGTATTTTTTTTGCATGCATGCTTTCGGTGATACGTTTTTTCAAAGTGTTTTCATCATTTCTCATAGTTTCCAGTGCAGTGCGGAGGATTTCCCCTGCCGGAGTGAGAATGAGCTTCTTTTTATCACGGATAAATAAGGGCGCGTTATATTTCTCCTCCAGGAATTTTATGTGCTGGGAAACAGCAGGCTGGGTAAGGCTGAGAGCCTGTGCAGCATGAGTAAAATTCATGTATTCGCATACTTTTAAAAAGGTTTCCATTCTGAAATCCAGCATAGTGTACCTCCTGTACGGATATATTTAACCTGCCATAATCATAACAAAAAATTATGATTATATCAATATATATAATTTTACAAAATGAATTGAATCTTATATAGTAGTTTCAGAACAAAAACACGCAGGATCAGGAGGAAAAATTATGTATGATATCATTATTATCGGAGCAGGACCGGCAGGGATCAGCGCAGGAATTTATGCAGTAAGCAGAGGCAGAAAAACGCTGATTATTGAAAAAGATCAGGTGGGAGGAATGATCGGAAAGGTTTCTACAGTAACTCACTATGCAGGTATCATTGACGGAGAAACAGGAGAAACATTTGCGGAAAGGTTAAAAAACCAGGCGCAGCAGGCCGGTGTGGAGTTTGCATATGAGAAAGTGGAAAGAACAGAGCTTGGCGGAAAAATAAAAGAAATTATAACAGATAAAAATCATTACAGAGCTGCGAAGGTGATCCTCGCAAATGGAACAACTCCCAGAAAACTGGGAATCCCCGGGGAAGCAGAACTTTATGGCAAAGGAATTGGCATGAATGCAGCCAGAGATGCGGAAATGTACCGTGGAAAAAATGTGTATGTAGTAGGCGGGGCAGACGGAGCGGTAAAAGAAGCGTTATTTCTGGCAAAATATGCAGCACATGTGAATATCATACATTTTGAAGAAACATTGGGATGTATTGCAGAGTTCAGAGAAAAGATTGCGAAAACCGGAAATATCAAGCTCATACTTCATTCCAGACTTCATGCAGTATATGGAGCGGACAGAGTGGAATCACTGGAGATTGCAGATGAAAGAACTGGAGCGATAGAAACCATTGCGGATCCGGGATGTGGGATTTTTGTGTATGCAGGTGCTGTTCCAAATACAGAACTTTATCAGGAACTGAAGCTGGAACAGGGATTTATTGTTACGGATGAAAATATGGAAACAGAAATTCCGGGAGTTTATGCGGCAGGAGATATTCGTAAGAAAAATGTGCGTCAGGTATCAACAGCAGTTGCAGAAGGAACACTGGCAGCTATTCATGCCGCAGTATAAACAGGGGAGGAAGAAAATGAAATTTTTGTCAGAAAACGGAAAAGGAATTCTGGTATGCCTGGCGTTGGCGATTCCTGCAAGTCTGTTGGGAAAGCTTTTTCCGATTATCGGAGGACCGGTTTTTGCCATCATCGGAGGTATGCTTTTTGCGCCGCTTATAAGAGGTAAAGACAGCTGGCAGTCAGGTATTAAATATACGTCAAAAAAAATACTGCAGTATGCAGTGGTTCTCCTGGGCTTTGGGATGAATCTGGAAGTTGTCATGGAAACGGGCAAGCAGTCGCTTCCGGTTATTATATGTACGATTACGACTTCTCTTGTGATTGCCTGGGTATTTTACCGGAAATCAGGAATGGATGAAAATACAGCAACGCTGATCGGGGTAGGCTCATCTATCTGCGGAGGTTCTGCCATTGCGGCAACAGCGCCGGTTATTGAGGCAGATGAGGAAGACGTTGCACAGGCGATTTCAGTTATTTTTCTTTTTAATATACTGGCAGCACTTATTTTTCCGGCTCTTGGTACCGCCCTTGGATTCTCTACTACATCAGGAGATACGTTTGGACTTTTTGCCGGAACTGCAGTAAATGACACTTCATCAGTAACTGCAGCTGCATCTACCTGGGACAGTATGTATCATCTGGGGCATCAGACACTGGACAAAGCAGTAACCGTAAAGCTTACAAGGACACTGGCGATCATTCCTATTACTCTTTTTCTGGGAATCAGAAAGGCAAGAAAAGCAGAGCAGGACAATGGAAATAAAATATCGCTGAAACAGGTTTTTCCATTCTTCATACTGTTTTTTATAGGGGCCAGTCTGATCACAACCGTAGCTTCAGGATTTGGAGTTCCTGCCTCTGTGTTTGTTCCTTTTAAAGAGCTGTCTAAATTCTTTATTATAATGGCAATGGGAGCCATTGGATTTCATACAGATATTGTAAAGCTGATAAAAAGCGGCAAACAGCCAATTTTGCTGGGCTTGTCCTGCTGGATCGGAATTACGGCAGTAACACTTATCATGCAGCATCTGATGCATTTATGGTAAAATTATTTGTGCCTGTAGTAAAAAACAGCAACCTGAGTCCGATCTCTCAGCTGCAGTTTATCCAGAATAGAGCTGAGATAATTACGGACGGTTCCTTCGCTTAAAAAAAGACGGGAAGCAATCTCTTTGTTGCTGAGACCGTCTGCAATAAGGCGGATAATTTCAAATTCCCGTTCACTGATATCATAGTCCTCATAATGAAAAGCAGAACCGGTTTGAATAAGCTCCGGTATTCTGGACATGATCTCCGTGCCAAAAACAGTCTGACCGGAATGGACAGCTTCAAGAGCCGGCAGGATGCTTGCATAATCCTGTTTCAGAAGATAGCCTTTTGCGCCAAGCTTCAGAGCTTTTACAATATATTCATCATCAGAAAAAGTAGTAAGAAGAAGGATTTTTGCATCAGGAAATTCCTTCAGTATTTCAGCGGACGCATCCAGTCCGCTTTTTTCTTTCATACGGATATCCATGAGAAGCACGTCCGGCTGATGGATTCTGTATAAATCTACAGCTTCTGTCCCATCTGATCCTGTGGCAGCTACAGTGATTTTTCCACTGGCTTCCAGAATGGTTTTTAATGCGCCGGAAACAAACATATCATCATCTGCGATCACAATGTTCATAGGTTAATTCTCCTGTTCTTTTGGAATGATAATAAAAATACGGAATCCATGATCTGTGGTGATCTGGAGAGTTCCATGTAAAGGGACAAGTCTGTCATGGATATTGGAAAGGCCCATTCCTCTGTTTTGTGCAGAAAAGTTATCCGCTTCTGCAGCCTGTTGAGAAAAAGAATTCCCGAAAAAAGAACCTGATGTTTTATTTGCGGAAGAACTCTGAAAGCTACAGGAAGGTGTTGGAAGGTTTCCATTATCCTCTATACAAAGCTGATACAGGGCAGGATGTTCACGCATGACAATATATGCGCTGGTGGCATTGCTGTGCCTTGCCATATTGGACAGCGCTTCTTTTATAATACTGATAAAGCAGTATTTGATCTCACGGGGAATTTCAAGTCCCATATCATAATCCAGAGCAACAGGACAAAAATGAAATTCTGAGACCAGATCTTCTACAGATTCTCTGAGATTGACAGATTCATCATGAAGATCGTGGACACTTGTCCGGATACTGGTCATTGCCTGATTAAGAGAAATATCCAGACTGTCCAGAAGGGGAGAAACTGCCTCAGAGGTGCTGACTGCTTTTGCGGCTCCTGTGATCAGAATAGAACGGGATAAAAGATGTCCTACATTGTCATGGATTTCTCTGGAAATGCGGTTCCGCTCTTTTAAAGTGGCTGTATATATTTCATAATTCTGTTTTTCTGCAAGCATATGATTTTTTTCTTTCAGAAGCATATTTTTTTCTGTACTGTCATCCCGGAGTTTCATAAAATCCTGCCTGAGTTTTTCTTCGGCTTCGGTGCGGCGTTGGAGGAAAAATGCCACAATAAAAAACAGGATGCCCCAGAAAGAAAAAATAAAAATATCTGAGTTCATTATCCGGATCACATAAAGGTAAAGGAAACCTCCTGCAAGGGCAGGAAGATAAAAATGATCCTGGATCAGAATATAAAATACTGCAGGAAAAAATGCAGACATTTCAGGGACTGCAAGCGCTGCTGTCATAAAAGCTGCGCACAGAAAAAGATGAAGTTTTTTTGATACTGAGAAATAGCCTGCGCAGCAGATTCCCACACACAGAAGGAAAGCGCAGATAAACGCTTCATCTGGTTTCTGAAAAAACAGAAAAAAGAAACCTGATAAGATAAGTAATCCTGTATTTTCAAGATGGCCCATGACAGTTCCTCTCCTGATTGTTATTTCTGATAAGGCTCCTTGCGGCTCCTGTGTTTCAGATGGTTTCAGTATAATACAAAACTGTGACCGGGGCAAAGAAAACAAAGGAGGAAAAGAAGAAAGTGACATTTGTCATATGAGAAAATGACGGTGTTCACTACCGGAAAAATCTGTCATAGGTTATAATTTTTTTATGATCAAGATAATCAGCAGGTATGGAAATTGAAAATAAACAGGGCGTTTCATTACGCTTTTGCAGAGCTCATATAGAAGCTTGAATATTTTGGGTGTATGTATATGCCAGAGTTGTCTGTGAAGAATTGGATATTTGCTCCTTTACAGACATGAAACAGAAAATAAAACTTTACCGGGAGGGAAAAAGATGGGCGGAACAGATTATGAAAAAGAAGGAATTGTACATATAGAAAATCTTGTAAAAAGATATGGTTCTCTGGTGGCTTTGGATCATCTGAATCTGGATATACGGGAGGGTGAGATCTTTGGGCTGCTGGGACCAAACGGTTCGGGGAAAACAACAGCAATTAACTGTTTGCTTGCTCTCTTAAAATATGATAAGGGAAGCATCCGGATTTTTGGTAAGGAGATGGAGCCTGATAATTATGAGGCAAAAAGGCAGATTGGTATTGTACAGCAGAATGTGGCGGTCTTTGATGAGTTTACTGTGTATGAAAATATTGACTATTTCTGCGGTCTGTATATAAACGACAGGAAAAAAAGGAAACAGCTTGTGGAGGAAGCAATTGACTTTGTGGGGCTTGGGGATTACAGGAAAATCCGCCCCAAAAAACTTTCCGGAGGGCTTCTGAGACGTTTGAATATTGCCTGTGGAATCGCACATAAACCACGGCTTATCATTCTCGATGAACCAACAGTTGCTGTGGATCCTCAGAGCAGGAATCGGATTCTGGAAGGGATCCAGGAGCTGAACAGACAGGGTTCCACTATCATTTATACTTCTCATTATATGGAAGAGGTGGAGCAGATCTGTACAAGAATAGCAATTATGGATCATGGAAGGAGTATTGCAGCAGGAACCAGGGAACAGCTGACAGGAATGATAAAAACAGGGGAAAAGGTGACGGTAGAGGCTGTTGTGCTGAAAGAAGAGCAGCTTGTACAGATTCGGGAACTGGCTCATGTATTTCAGGTGGATTATGAAAATGATATTCTCAGGATTCAGTGTACAGAGGCAAAACATAATCTTGTGAGGATCCTGAGATATCTGGAAGACCAGGAGATCAGTTTTGGAAGAGTTTACTCAGAACTTCCCACTCTTAATGATGTATTTCTGGAAATTACGGGAAAGGAACTTCGGGATTAGGAGGGAAATTTATGGCTCAGTTGATTAAATACAGTATTATCCGTAAAATAAGGAATTTTAACATTATATTCTGGCCCTGTATTTTTCCTCTTATTATGGGAACCCTGTTTTACTTTGGGTTCGGAAATATGTCAGAGGCTGATTTTGAGACTGTTCAGGCAGGATATGTAGAGGAAAGCGCAGGCAGTTCCGTTTTTTCTAAGTATCTTGAAGAAATTGAAAAAGGTGGAACTCTTATCCATGTGGATACCATGACGGAAGCGGAGGCAAAGAAAAAACTGAAGGATAGACAGCTGGACGGGATTTTTTTCGCAGCAGACACTCCTTATCTGCAGGTTGCAAAAAACGGAATGGCGCAAAGTGTTATGCAGAGCCTTCTGGAAAGCTACCTGAACGGAAAGAATACACTGGAAACCGTGGCGGCGGTCCACCTGGAAAATATGGATCAGGCAGTGGCAGCCATGTCTGATTATCAGGAAATTGTAGAAAATGTATCTTTTGGAGGAAAAAGTACAAATAGCAATTCTGTATTTTTCTATGCGCTGGTGGGCATGGCCTGTCTTTATGGATGCTTTGTGGGAATGGGTTCCGCATTCTGGCTTCAGGCAAATGTAACAGACCTGGCGGCAAGGCAGTGTGTGGCGCCTGTACACAGAATGACTATGATTCTTACAGAAATGTTGAGTTCGTTTTTTATCCATTTTCTGAACGTAGTGATTCTTCTGCTTTATCTGAGATATGTTCTTCGTATGGAATTTCAGGGAAGTATGGCGCAGATGCTCCTGATTTCTCTGGTTGGGTGTATTGTTGGTGTCAGTATGGGAATTTTTGTATCCAGCGCGTCAAAGTTAAGCGAAAACATGAAAGTAGCGATCATGCTTGGTATTTCCATGACAGGAAGTACTCTTGCAGGATTAATAAACTGCAAAATTAAATTTATAGTAGACCAGAATGTGCCGATCATAAATAAACTGAACCCGGCAGCTCTGATCACAGATGCATTTTATTGCATTAATGTTTATGACGATCCGGTAAGAATGAAGACGAATCTTATTACGCTTCTGATCATGGCCGGGATACTGACAGCCGGTTCATTTTTTGTAGTCAGGAGGGTTCGCTATGACAGTATTTAAAGGATATATGAAAGTGATCAGACAGAGCAGATGGCTGATACTTATGTATGTGGCGATATTTTTTGCCTGTACACTTCTGATGCAGTCAGCGGCAGGAAAAACAGAGAAAAGTTTTCAGGCAGAGTCTTTGAAGATAGGAATTGCAGATGAAGACGGAGGAACGCTTGCTCTGGCGCTGAGAGCATATCTGGATAACTTTCATGAAGTGATACCACTGGAAAATGATATTTCTGCTATGCAGGAAAAGCTTTTTTACCGTGATGTGGAGTACATTGTAAGAATTCCGGAAAATTTTTACCGGAAATGCATTGTAAGTGGAGAAAAGCTTCCGGTTACAGCTGTCCCGGATACCTATTCCGGCATTTATGTGGATCAGCAGATCAACAGCTTTCTGAACAATGCAAGAACCTTTCAGGCAGCAGGATTTACAGAGAAGGAAATGGCAGATGCTCTCGTAAAGGACATATCGGTGAGAGTGGAGCTTGACAGGTCATCAGGAGCCATAGAAACACCTCAGTATATTTATTATTTTCGGTATGTTCCATATCTGGCGTTGGCCCTGCTGGGATTCGTGATAGGAAATGTGCTGCTTGTTTTTCGCAAAAAAGGTCTGAAACACAGATTGCTGGCATCTCCGGTTTCGTCCAGACGGCAGGCACTGGAAGGGATCCTGTGTATGATCGTGTCCAGCACAGCGCTGTTTGTACTGATCATTCTGGTGGCATTGATCTGGTATGGAAAAGAGCTGTGTGCAAACGAGAATTGGGGATATCTTATTATAAATACAGCGGCTTTGTTTTTTGTGGCTCTTTCTATTGCTTATTTTGCAGGAAGCCTTGTAACAAATAAGGATGCGCTCACAGGAACCATGAACATTATTTCCCTGGGAATGTGCTTCCTCTGCGGAGTGTTTGTTCCCCTGGACTATATTTCCACAGGAGTAAAAAATGTCAGTCAGTTTCTTCCTGTATACTGGTATGAAACCGCAAATGAAATTCTGGGAAGGTTTACTGTACTGACCGGCAGCGAAAAAACACAGATATTTCAGGCGATTGGTATTCAGCTTGTATTTGGAGTGGTGTTTGTGTGTCTGACTCTGGTGGTGGAAAAATACAGAAGTACAGGGAAGTAAGGTGATTTAGTCACAGACTGGCATGGAATCTTCGTGTATGATACATACATAAACAGGAGGAAAAAAGTACAGAAATAAATCTGGTACAGAAGTGTGATGAGAAGCAGTACATGGAAATAAATCCTGTAAAAATGGAAATGATAAATAAAAATACATGATGTCCGGGAGGCAGGAAACGGAGCACCGGGCAGGAGGAGGATCATATGTCAGTTTTAAATATTACAAAAAATAATTTTCAGGAAGAAGTAATGAACAGTGAAAAAACGGTTCTGCTGGACTTTTGGGCAGGATGGTGCGGACCTTGCAGAATGCTTTCACCGGTAGTGGATGAAATTGCAGAAGAAAACGACAATATTAAGGTTTGCAAGGTAAATGTGGATGAGCAGCAGGAGCTGGCATCAGAATTTCAGGTAATGACAATCCCGACACTGGTTGTTATCAAAAACGGTCAGATCCAGAATCGGTCTATGGGTGTGAAGCCAAAAGAAGAAATCCTGGACATGGTTCAGTAAAATGTAATAAAAAGTACAAAACAGGGAGTTCCTTCAGGTTGGAAAAGGAGTTCCCTGTTTTTATTTAATATGTATTTATTCCGAAAGTTTTTCCAGTCCTTTTTTGTCCGTGATCTCGATTGTTCCCCGGGACAGTCTGACCAGATTTTCATTCTGAAAATACCGGAGCATTCTTGTGACTACTTCCCTGGCAGTGCCAAGATGATTTGCTATTTTTTCGTGGGTGATCTTTAAGATATCAGTGTTTTCCAGAAGACTTTCTTCAACAAGAAAAGCGGCAAGCCTTTTGTCAAAGCTTTTCCACATGATCTGTTCGATCAGCCACATTACCTCAGAAAAATGGCTTGCCATGATCTGATTGGAGAAGTTTGCCATTGGAGCGGATTCTTCCATCAGAGCTTTGTATATATGGGGTGGAAGAACCAGTATTTCACTGTCTTTTTCGGCTTCAATGATAACCTCAAACTGGATATTTTGCATAACGCAGGATGCGGAAAAAATACATACATCCCTTTCAAAAAGACGATAGAGGGTGATTTCTCTTCCTTCGTCAGATACGATATATGACCGAAGCTGTCCGGAAAGGATCAGCAGCATTCCAAGACAGCTTACAGATCCGTTGTGCAGGATGGTTCCTTTAGAAACAGAACGGCGAAAAGCTGTCTGGGAAATTGTTTCCTGATGGGTGGGTGTCAGCTTATCCCATACGGGAAAATATGTGGAAAAATCCATATTTTATGCCTCCTTTTACGGGCAGGCAGTGTGATTACTGCCAGGACAAAGTTTTAAGATTACTGCAAGTGAAAACAAAATTCTATTGCCAGAAATAATATGGAATAAAATGTGGCTATTTTATTATTACAAAGGAAATAAACAATGATTTAAGTATATAGAAACGTTTAAAATCTGTCAAATATCTGGAAACTTTAAAAGGCATGTGATAAAATTCAAGTTAATGTATAGTTTCCAATAAACAGCTTATAATCAGTTATCAGGTGGCTTATATGGAGGAAATTGCTATGGAAAGACATGGGTTTGCAATGAAAATAAAGAAGGGGCAGATGAATGCATACAGGAAAAAACTTGGTGAAATCTGGTTGGAACTTACCCAGTTTCTGGATAGAAATGAAATTAGAAATTTCAGTATCTGGAATGCGGAAGATTTGATTTTTGGATATTATGAAAATCAGGATCACAAAAGTACAGGAGAAGAGGAAAAGGCAGAAATTAAGGCTCTTTCAGAGAAAATTCAGGATACTTTTGACTGGATTTCCACGCCCGGACAGGACATGAGACTGATGTATCATAATTTTGGTATTGTGAGAGAAAATAAAGAGTTGATTCGTCACAGAGTATTTATGACCAGGCTGAAAGACGGATGCGAAGAAGAATATAAAGCACGTCACGACAGGCTGGTTGCAGAACGGGGAGATGCCGTAGATCCCGGTCCGGACAGCAATTTCAGTATCTGGAGTGCCGGAGGATATATTTTTGGCTATGACGAAATTGACATGACTATGGAAACAGAGGAAACAATTGTTTCAAGAGAGGCAACGGTTGCCTGGGAAATGCGTCAGCTGGAGATCATGGATTGGATTACAAATGATGTGGACTGGATGACAGGAGATGTTCATGCAGATGTCAAACGTCTGGCATGGCATAACTGAGCAGAATTGTATGGCTTATTATTGAGCCCGGCAGCAGAAAATTACTGTGGAAGACAGACATAACTGTATAAAAAAATAAAATGATATACAAAAACCTTCGGAGTCTGTTCCGAAGGTTTTTGTATACAGGAATCATGAACACAGGTTAGCTTACCGGACATAATCCTTAAGATATTCCTGGGTGGTGTTGTCGATCAGGTGATAGGTAAGTTCTGCCATGGTTTCCGGGGATTCGTGTTCTGTCTTTGACAGCCAGGTTTTGATCATGCCGATGCAGCCGCTGAGACAAAAAGCATAGGCATAGCGGATCTCGCTGTCATTAATTGCAAAGCTGCTTGGCTTGAGGAACTTGCTGGCGATCAGTGTCTCAATTCTTTCTACAAAATCCATGTCCCCGTTAGGTCCCAGAAGGGCAAGGGACAGATCGCGGTTGCTGTCCAGAATGGAAAAAAAGCGGGCAAGGAAAGGAATGATTTTTTCCCGTTCTGTGCAGTCTGTAGGGCAGCCTTCCATGGCTTCCCGGATATCCACCATTGCTTCTTCCTCGATTTTTTCAAGCATCTGGTAGATGTCTGTATAATGCAGATAAAAGGTGGAACGATTAATATCCACTTCATCTACCAGTTCCTTAACGGTGATTTCCTTAATACTTTTTTTCTGCATCAGGCGGGCAAGTCCCTGCCTGAGCTGCATCTTTGTTTTTCTGACTCTTCGGTCAACTTTTTCAGCCATGAAAAAACCTCCAATCTTTTTGCAAAAAAAGGCATTATTTTGGTAGAAATGTCGAATTTTATGTTTAGTAGACAAAATAGAAAAAAATGTCTATTAGTAAATATTAAGCTCTTTTTTTGTCGCTTGTATTTTTTTTCAGTTTTAGTATAATACGTTTTGTAAAGAAAAGCAACACATTGTTTATTAATAGAGTTGAAAATGATTAATAGAATTTTAACTATTAGTAGAACAGAAATTGATTAACAGAATATAATGTGATTAACAGAACCAGATAAACGCTGTGCATCGAAGTGTATCTGATTCTTTTAAATAAAGTATTTTCTATATAAAATATATCATGAAAGAAAGGGAATGACTATGATCAAAAACGAGTGGAAGAATCTGCTGAAGAACAAAATGTTGGTAGTTGTTGTTATGGCTATTATCATAATCCCGGTCATTTACGCAGGATTGTTCCTGAAATCCATGTGGGATCCATATGGAAGTCTGGATAACCTTCCTGTAGCAGTAGTCAACAATGACAGATCAGTGGAATATGAGGGAAAGACTTTAAGTGTGGGCAGTGATATGGAAGACGCCCTGAGGGATAATGATTCCCTTGACTTTCATTTTGTGGACAGTAAAGATGCGGAGCAGGGACTGAGAAACGGTACATATTATATGGTAATTACCATTCCGGAAGACTTTTCTGAGAATGCTTCTACTCTGATGGATGAGAAGCCCAAGAAAATGGAACTGAAATATGAAACAAATCCGGGTACCAATTACATTGCTTCCAAAATGAGTGAGAGCGCTATTGTAAAAATTCGTGATGAGGTAGCTTCTCAGGTAACAGAAACCTATACTCAGACAGTTTTTGACCAGATCACAGAAGTTGGAGACGGTATGCAGGAGGCTGCCGACGGTTCAAAGGAACTGAAGAACGGACTTGGAGATGCTTCTGATGGAAATAAAACTATTACAGATAATCTGAAAAAACTGGCGGACAGCACGCTTACCTTTAAGGATGGAGCAAATACTCTGACAGAAGGTCTGAAAGAATACACGGACGGTGTAGCGCAGGTAGACGACGGAGCCGCACAGCTGAATGATGGAGTGGGAACTTTGACAGCAAAGGTTCCTGAACTGACAGCCGGCGTAAATAAACTGAATCAGGGCGTTAAGGATTATACAGACGGCGTTGCAAAACTTGATGCAAATTCTGCACAGCTGACAGCCGGAACAACAGATCTTCAGGAAGGTGCAGAAACTCTGAAAAAAGGTCTTGATACCTTAAAGGATGGAACTACCCAGTATGTAAGCGGAGCCAATACTCTTGCAGATGGAGTGACACAGTATGTTGCCGGAGCAGATCAGCTGGCAGCCGGAGCAAAACAGCTTTCACCGCTGCAGGGAATCGGTCAGGTATCTTCAGGTATTTCTCAGCTGAACAGTTCTGTTTCCAAAGGAGATGGTTCTCTGAAAGCAGGAACTCAGCAGTTGGAAGCCGGTTTAGGGGAGCTGTACGGGCAGCTGAAAGAGCTTGGCGGCAGTCTGACAGCAGAAAACATCAAAAAGCTGACAGCCGGTTTAAATGAAGCAAAAGGCGGAATGGAAAGCGCGGGAAAAGGAATGACCGCTGCCTCTTCCGGAATGACGCAGGCTGCAGAGGGAATGAAAAATGCAGCCGGTGTGATCACCCAGGCCGGACAGGGGATTTCTGCAGTGGCATCACAGGTACAGAACGCATCAAAACCTGTGGCAGATGCAGTAAACGGAGTGACAGGAATTGTAAATCAGTGTGCCCAGGATGCAAATGGAAAACTGGATGCGGCAAGAGCCCAGGTAGATGCGGCAAATGCCCAGATCGCTTCTGCAAACGGACAGATTGAGGCGGCAAACCAGCAGATATCAGGTATGCAGGCATCTATGGCAGGCGCCCAGGCAGCCATTCAGGGAATTCAGGGTTCAGCGGATGAAAACGGAATGGTTTCTGCAGCAAGTCTGAATGCTGTGATCGGAATGCTTGGCAATTCTGCTTCCGGTGTATCCGGAGTAGATGCAGTACAGAATAATGTGGAAAACATGGACGCTTCTGCTTATACTGCACAGGCACAGCAGATTTCAGATGCAGCTGCCGGACAGCTGGCAGGCATGCAGGAAACTTTGAATGGAACTGCGGGACAGTTGAATCAGGCAGCTGAAGGACTGAAAAAAGGAGCGGAAACTCTTGGTGCAAAATCAGGAGAAATGAAAGCGGGCGCAGCTCAGATGGCAGCCGGGGCTGAAAAAATGGGAGCCGGAGTAGAAAATATTCCAGAGATTCCATCGGATCCGATTAATCAGGTGACCGGAGCGGTAGGCCAGCTTTATGCAGGCTCTCAGAAAGTAAATCAGGGTGTTGGAGCTGTTTCTTCAGCTCTTGGTACACTGGAAGAAGGAACAAAGGATTTCCCGAAGGCAGCAGCCGGTGTAAAAGCTCTGAATGAAGGATTTGCACAGCTGACAGCTAATGATAAAGCGCTGACAGCAGGAGCCAAAGATCTGAAAGCTGCAGGCAGTACGGTAACAGGAGGAATCAGTAAGCTGACAGCCGGAGGAAAAGATCTTGCAGCGGGAGTAGGCATATTAAGCCAGGGAATTAAAACCTACACTGCCGGAGTCAGAACACTGGCAGGAAATAATGACGCTCTTACTTCAGGAACTCAGCAGCTTGCATCAGGAGCCGGTACTCTTGCAGCCGGAGCGGCGCAGCTTGCAGATGGAACAAAAACTCTGAAAGCCGGAACCAGTAAACTGGTTTCCAATAACAGTAAACTGAACAGTGGAGCAGCCCAGCTTGCAGACGGTGCAGGACAGATTCAGGACGGTTCTTCCAAGCTTTATGACGGATCAAAGGAACTGGGAAGCGGAATCAAAAAATTAAGCGACGGTTCGGAAACCCTGCAGACAAGTCTCAGCGACGGAGCAAAACAGGTAAAAGAAACAAAAGCAAACGATGATATGATAAGTATGTTTGCCACACCGGTCAAAGAGAAAGAAACTCAGATGACAACTGTGGAGAATAACGGACACGCTATGGCTCCTTACATGATGTCTGTAGGTCTTTGGGTAGGTTGCCTTGCCTTCTGTCTGATGTATCCTCTGACAGAATACAAAGGAAAATTAAAATCAGGCTTTGCATGGTGGGCAAGTAAGGCGTCTGTTCTTTATCCGGTAGCGATACTTCAGGGAATCCTTCTGATTGTCCTGCTTCACCTGATAGACGGATTTACGCCGGCAGAAATGATGAAGACAGTTCTCTTCTCCTGTCTGACATCTGTGGCCTTTACTTCTATTATGTACTTCTTTAACATTACTTTTGGAAAGGTAGGAAGCTTCCTGATGCTGATCTTTATGGTAGTTCAGCTGGCAGGTTCAGCAGGAACTTATCCGGTAGAGATTTCACCTTCCTTTGTGTCAAAGATTCATAATTATCTGCCTTTTACCTATACAGTAAATGCTTTTCGAAGCACGATTGCAGGGGGCGAAAGTATAGGAACAGCAGTTGTGGTACTGATTGTGCTGGCAATTATATTTACAGCGCTGACAATTTTACAGTTTAACCATATGGCACATGCCAGAAAGAGTGGAAAGACAGTTCTTTATGACTGGCTGGAGGCTCATGGAGTAGCATAAAAAAGAAAAACGCTGCAGCTCAGGATCTACAGAGGATTCCGGGCTGCAGCGTTTTTGGCAGTAATTATGTATTATTTCTCAACGATTTCAAGGATTTCCATTGGACAGGCTTTTACACAGATACCGCAGGCTGTACATTTGGATGCGGTTGGTTTGTCCTCAGCTTTTACCATCAGACCGAAAGGACAGGCCTCCACACATTTTCCACAGCCGGTACACAGTTTTTTGTTTACCATGTATACACCTTTTGCATTCTGGGTGATCGCGCCTGCTTCACAGACTTCCGCACATTTTCCGCACTGAGGACATGCCATTGGTTTTGGCTCTCCCTTGCGCTCTACAATCTGGATGCAGGATTTGAATACATTAGATTCCTTGTAATAAGCATTTGAACAGGCCTCTACACATTCCAGACATGCCATACAGGTGGCGCCTTTTTTTACTGTCAGTTTTTTCATTACATTACCTCCGCTTTTGTTCTTTTTACCATACTCATCATCTGCTGTGTTCAGCTTGTTACATTATATCATTCTTTCTGTACAGGGACAATTTGTTTCGTAGTTTTTTTCACAAAGAAGAAATCCGAGGATGGTGGTGTAACGATAAGATTGAGCGAGGCGTTTAGGTATATTCTGGTTAAAATCCACATACATACAGGGCAAAATATCATGATTGGAGGTGGAGCAGAAATATATTTTGACCAGGTTACTGTAAATGAAGCGACCGGTAATAATTTGGATATTTTTATATAGAATGTCTGGTGTTAGTCTGAAAAATAGAGTATGATAACAGAAAGGGATATTTAACAGATTCATCACATTTTTCCCACAAAGTAAACACAAATTTTTTTTATACTCAGAACATCAAAAAACAGAATATTATCAGGAGGAAATTATTATGGAGAATATGAACAATAATATGAATGACAATTTTAATAATATAAATAATAATGATGATCAGGATAACAAAAAGGATAAGAAAAAAATGAATTTTAAAAAGGGTGCAGGAATTGCTCTCTGCGCTGTTCTGGCAGGAGGTCTTGCATTTGAAGGCATCAGCGCTGTCAGCGGCTGGGATTTTAGCAATGTTGTGCAGGCGTCTGACAGGAATGAAAATAAAACAGAGCTTCTGAAAACAAAGAAGAAATCAGATGAGAAGGATGATGAAAAATCTGAGGAGACCAAAGACAAAAAAGATACAAAAGAAGCCTCTGAGGAAAGAGTAAAAGGAAGTCTGGACGTATCTGATATTGCAGCAAAGGCAATGAAATCCGTAGTTGCCATTGACACCAAATCTGTGCAGGAAGTACAGACATATATCGGTGACTTTGGTTTCGGAGGCTTTACTACTCAGGAGCAGGAAGTTGAGGGAAGCGGTTCCGGTATCATTGTGGGAAAAAATGACGAGTCCCTTCTGATCGCAACAAACTTCCATGTAATCCAGGGTGCAGATACGGTATCTGTTACCTGCATTGACGGAGAGGTTTATGAAGCTGTTGTAAATGGTTATGACGCAGATAAAGATCTTGCAGTAGTTTCCGTTGCTCTTTCTGATATCTCAAAGGATACCATGAAGCAGATCGAGGTTGCCACAGTGGGAAGTTCTGATGACCTGAGAGTAGGAGAGCAGGTAATTGCTATCGGTAATGCTCTTGGATACGGACAGTCTGTAACAACAGGTATTGTCAGCGCAAAAAACCGTAAACTGGATGATTCCGGACTGTCAGAAGAAGATTCAGACGGTGTAAACCTGATTCAGACAGATGCAGCGATCAACCCGGGAAACAGCGGCGGCGCGCTCCTGAACATGAACGGTGAGGTTGTGGGAATCAACTCTGCAAAGCTTGCTTCCACTGAAGTTGAGGGCATGGGATATGCCATTGCTATTACTGATGTATCAGACATTCTTGAGAATCTGATGAATGAAACACCGAGAGATAAGGTGGAGAAACACGGCGCTCTTTCCATTACAGGAAGCTCAGTAAGTGAAGAAGCATCTGCTGTGTATGATATTCCGGAAGGTGTTCTGGTTGCAGAAGTAGCAAAGGATGGAGCAGCTGACAAGGCAGGAATTGAGGAGAAGAATATTATTACAGAGTTTGACGGTAAGAGAGTCCGCAGCATTGAAGCTCTGGTTGATATGCTTCAGTATTACGAGCCGGGCGAAGAGATTGAAGTAACACTTCAGGTTCTTGGAAATGGAGGCTATGAAGAAAAGAAAGTAACCGTTACTCTTGATGAGGGAGCCTCCGAGGACCCTGAGGTTTCTGATACAGCAGCTCAGGAGCCGTCACAGGAAGAAAGCATCCTGGATGAGTTTGGAAACAGCGCAGAGGATGAAGAAACTTATAATGAGTTTTTTGGTGACCTCTGGTAAATGACAGATACAGTCTTTCCATTATAAAAATATATAAGTACAGAAAAGGCCGACAGGATCAGTCGGTCTTTTTTGTGCTGTATTGAAACAGCAGGTCAGGTCTGTTATACTTAAACACAGAGATTTCGGGAAAATGTGGAAAAACAGGTTCCCACAAATGAATATATGTGGAAAACGGTGACAGAATATGAAAAAAAGAAAAGTGATCCTTGATTGTGATCCCGGAGTGGACGATGCAGTTATGCTTGCCCTGGCAGCAGCTCACAGAGAAGAGCTGGATATTCTGGGAATTACAACGGTAAGCGGAAATCAGGATATAAAAAAAGTAACGGCAAATGCAGTGGATCTGGCAGCATTTTTCGGACTGTCAGTTCCGGTGGCAGAAGGAATGGAAAAGCCTGTAATGCGAAAACCGTATTTTGCGCCGGAAACCCATGGAGAAAGCGGGATTGGGAACTGTGTTCTTCCGTGTTCGGGAAAAACGCCGGAGCCGGAAAAGGGAATATTTTTTATCCGCAGAATTTTGGAAGAGCTCCCGGAAGGAGAACAGGCAACGATCGTTGCCACAGGTCCTCTGACTAATATTGCCCTCCTTCTTAGAATTTTTCCGGAAGTAAAAGAAAAAATACAGGAAATTGTTTTTATGGGAGGTTCCCTGTCCGGGGGCAATGTTACAGACGCGGCAGAATTTAACTTTTTTGCAGATCCCGAGGCTGCATATATGGTTCTTCATGAGGGAGTACCTCTTGTTATGTGCGGTCTGGATGTGACGGAGCAGTGTACCCTGTCGAGAAATCAGATTCTGAAGCTATGTCAGTCAGGAAACAGGATCGCAAAGTTATGCGGAGATATGCTGGGGTATTCTCTGGAAAACACATCAGAAAAATACCGGGGAGAGATCAGCGTACATGATGCTGTTCCTGTCATGTATCTTCTTTATCCGGAGATATTTAAGGGAAGCCGGAAACTCCTGACAGCAGACTGTTCAGAGGGAAGCGCCCGGGGCGCTGTACTGGGGGGATTCCGCTGGTGGCAGCATGAGGAAGAGGATTCAAATGTTTTTGTGCTGACTGAGGCGGATAAAGACAGGTTCCGGGAGATCCTGATCACCTCCCTGTATGAGTTGGGACAGCGTTGAAGCATGATATTCCGTAAATAAAATAAAGGAAGCAAATAAATGAATTATATAATTTTTGATCTGGAGTGGAACCAGAGTCCGGAGGGAAAAAGAAGCTCAAATGAGCGGATGCCCTTTGAGATCATAGAGATCGGGGCAGTCAGGCTTAATGAAAAAAGAGAAAAAACCGGAGAGTTTCAGACTCTGATCAAACCGGAGGTGTATAAGTGGATCCATGACAGTATCCGCAGCGTAGTGCATGTGGATTACAAAGATCTTATGAATGGAGTTCCTTTTCCTCAGGCGATTCGGGATTTTCTGGACTGGTGCGGAGAGGACTTTGTGTTCTGTACCTGGGGAATGCAGGATCTGACTGAACTTCAGAGGAATCTGAGATATTATGATCTACTGGAGCTTCTTCCGGGCCCGGTGAATTATTATGATATACAGAAGCTTTTCAGCTGGTTTCACGAAAATATGAAATTGCGCAGAAGTCTGGAATATGCAGTGGACACTCTGGGAATCAGTAAGGAAAAGGGATTTCACAGAGCTTTGGAGGACGCAGAATATACGGCTGAGGTTTTTTGCAGGCTGGATATGTCGGAAATTCTGCCCTATTATTCTGTTGATGCGTATCAGGCGCCAAAAAATAAAAAGCAGGAAATTTATATTTCGTATCCTTCCTATGACAAATATATTTCCAGACAGTTTTCGGACCGGGAAAAGATTATAAAGGACCGGGAGGTTTCCAGTACCCGGTGTCCGGTATGCCATCTTCCTGCAAAAAGGAAACTGAGATGGTTTATTAATAATTCCAGAATATATGAAAGCATTTCCGTATGCCAGAAGCATGGAAGTATAAAGGGAAAGGTCCGCATCAGGAAAACCGATGACGGTATGTTTTATGCAGTAAAAACTCTGAAGCGGGTAAGTGAAGAAAAAGCGGAGGAACTCCGTGAGAAACGGGACTCCCTCCGCAAAAAACGCAGAATAAAGAATCAGTGAGATGAAATAAGCCGGTCAGACAACAGGGTTTCAAAATAATACTTTGCACAGCCTGTTTTCTGGCCGTTAAAACTGTAGGTGATTTCCAGAATCGGAAGTCCCACGGAATTTTTGCGCAGGCTTCGGCTGGAATTTAGTGCGCTGATATCTGTTCCATTGGGAAGTGTTACAGACGGAACCTGGTATCGGCGGCACAGGATACAGTCGTTGTAGTCCTTCAGGATATATTTTTCTGCAGGAAGATAAGATATGGACATGGTTGCCGGTTCGGTTTTTACAGCTGTTCTGGTAAAGTTATTAAAACCATAATCCAGAAGTGCGGCGGTATCTGCGTAGGCTCCGTTAATGGATTTCATTACAACGGAAACAAGACGCATATTTCCTCTTTTTGCGTATGTGACAAGAGTGTTGCCTGCAGCGTCAGTGTATCCGGTTTTGCCTCCCATCACACCTTCATAGGCATAGGTGTTGCCCTTCATCATTTTGTGATGGTTCAGAAGATACCGTGTTTCAGCAAATTTGTTAGTAGGCGGAATCTCATAATAGGTTGTGGTGGCATATTTCCGGAAAGTGGGATTATACCAGGCTGCCCGGGCAATTTTTGCCATATCGGAGGCGGTTGTATAATGAAGCTCATCCGGCAGTCCGTTTGGATTATTAAAATGAGTACCGGTACATCCGAGCTGCTTTGCTTTGAGATTCATCAGCTCTACAAATTTTTTTACAGATCCGGAGGTTTCTTCCGCAAGGGCAAGAGTCATTTCATTGGCTGACTGAAGCATGACAGCCATCATGGCCTGTTCTGTGGTAAATTCTTCTCCGGTATCCGCATAAATGCTGGAGCTGTCGCTGATGGTGATCCCATAGGCTGCGGACTGTGACATTACGATCTTATCTTTCATATTCAGATGTTCCGCTGCCAGAAGAGAGGTCATGATCTTTGTGATACTGGCAGGGTACTGAACTTTGTCTGCATTTTTGGAATAGAGGACTGCGCCTGTTACCATATCCACCAGAATGGCAGATTCTCCTTCGATTTTTGGTCCCTGAGGCCAGCCTTCAATATTGTCCGTATCAGGAGCCTGTTCATAATATTCTGTGTGAGGAATCGGAGTAGGAGTGGCAGTTACAATGGGAGCCCCGTATTCATCATATTCTGCTGCGGAAACGGAAACTGTGGAAGAAACAGCAATTACAGTACACAGAAATCCGCAGAGTATTTTTCTGATATGTTTTATTTTTCTGTTTTTCATGTTCAGAACCTTTCTGATTGTTCGATATTAAGTATTATTCTTTGCATTTTATCCCCTATAGTATACCATACTTACATCTGAGATTGTAGCCATATCTTGGAAGTCAGATAACTGTCTACTTCGTTCACAGCAACCGGATCAAAACATTATATCAACAGTAACTGACAGATTATTGCTTTGTGATATGCCCAGAATTATATTGTCAAAATCCTGAGATATCAAAAAGAGGACACAGATTAGTCAAAAAAGAAGTTTAAAATATCTGAAAAGAAGTATATAATTTTGATAAATTGTGGATTTATACCTGATTTATTTATGACAAAATGGAGGAACCATGAAAAAGACGGGAAACAGAGAAACGATTTTGATCCTGCTCGGTATTTTTATAGTGGGATTTTTTGTATTTTTTACAAATAATTTCTATAAAAGTGTCTGGAAAAAAAGCGGCCTGGAGGAGGCGGAAGAAAGCCGGGTCTACGAAAGCCAGTACGAAATGATCGTCGGAAGCGGAAAAAATGAATTCTGGCAGGCTGTTTACGCAAGCGCAAAGAAAGCGGCAGAAAACCATAATGCATATCTGGAATTTCACGCAAGTGACATGGGAACCGGATATAATGAGATTGATTACATGGAGATCAGTATTGCCGCAGGCGTAGACGGGATCATTCTGGAATTTAACGGGGAAGAGGCTCTGAAAAAAGAAATTGATAAGGCAGAAGCAGCGGGAATTCCTGTGATCACTATTATGAATGACGCTCCGGACAGTAAGCGCCAGAGTTTTGTAGGCGTCAATGACTATCAGATGGGACAGGCATATGGCGAACAGGTAGCTGCGCTTATGGATGAAAATACAGAAACAGCTCTGATTCTTCTGGACAGCGAAAAAGGGGACTTTGAAAAAGGTCAGATCTACAGTCAGATTAATAATGTAGTTATGGAACGGAAGAATGGAAAAAATATTAAGATTCAGGCGCAGAATCTTATGCCGGAAAACAAGTTTGATATAGAAGAAGCCATACGGACGATTTTTCAGTCTCCGGAAGGACCGCCGGAGATCCTGGTATGCATGGACGAGGTAACAACCGAATGTGCCTATCAGGCAATGATTGATTTTAATATGGTAGGAGAAGTAAAAATTATCGGTTACTATGTTTCGGATACAATCCGGGAAGCTGTTGACAAGGGGCTGATTCCCGTAACCTGTACACTGGATACAGAAAAAATGGGAAAGGACTGTATAGAGGCTCTCTGGGAGTACAGACAGGAGGGCAGAGTTAATTCCTATTACAATGTGGAACCGGAGTTTGTAACAAGAAATGAACTTCCGGAGATTTCCCGGGCAGAAAACATGGAGGAACAAAATTGAGCAGAGAAGGTACAAAGAGGAAAAGATGGAAGGATATTCCTCTTGGCAGAAAGGTACTTCTGGCAGTGGTAAGTATTATGCTTCTGATGCTGGGGATCAACATTATCCTTTACAGCCAGGTCAATAAGACGATCCGGAGAATGGATACAGTATATTCCAGTAATGTGGATCTTACAGAACTGTCAGATTCGCTTTCAAATGTTCAGGAGTCCCTGTATGGGTATTTGAGTGTAAAAACATCGGACTCTCTGGAAAGCTATTACAGAAGCGAGCAGACCTACAGGAATCTTTTGGAAAAGCTGGGAAGTCAGATCTCATCAAATCCCACCATGCTTCTGGAGCGGAATATACGCAGAATGTCAGAGTCTTATCTGGCTCTGGCAGAGGAGGCGGTGTCTGCCAAAAGGGGAAGAAACGTAGAAAAATACAAAGAACTTTATGACAGTTCCCAGAATCTTTACAGCTATATCAATACTTATATTGATGAGCTGAACAGTCAGCAGTTCAGAAACAATTCAGCCAGCTACCAGACCTTGAGAGATGCGCTGGAATACCTGGAAATATCCAGTCTTGTGCTGATGACAGTTATGATGGGGATCGGGATTTTGATGCTGTTTGGCATTACCAAGGGAATGATAGAGCCTCTGACAAATCTTGCAGAAACGGCAAATCTGGTAGGTCAGGGAAATTTTAATGTAAAGATGCCTCCGACAGATTCTCTGGACGAGGTGGGAATTGTGACAAGAGCTTTTAATACCATGGTGGAGAGCCTGGAGGAATATATTATCCGTACAACCAGAAGTATGGAAAAGGAACAGCAGATGATGGAAAGGGAGCTTCTGATGAAAAATCATCTGAAAGAGGCCCAGCTTAAATATCTGCAGTCTCAGATCAATCCTCACTTTCTGTTTAATTCGCTGAATGCGGGAGCTCAGCTTGCCATGTTGGAGGATGCGGAAAAAACCTGCATTTTTGTGGAAAAGATGGCGGATTTTTTCAGATATAATGTAAAAAAAGGTCTGGAGGATGCCAGTCTGGAAGAAGAGCTGGTAGCGGTTGAAAATTATATTTATATTCTTAACGTTCGCTTTGCAGGAGAAATCCATTTTACCAGACAGGCGGATGAAGATATCATGGACTGCAGAGTACCCAGCATGATCCTTCAGCCTCTTGTGGAAAATGCAGTGAACCATGGAATCCGGAATATTGACTGGGAAGGCAGGATCCATCTGGAAATCGTGGGAAAAGAGGACAGGATTTTTATACGGATCATGGACAATGGAAAAGGCATGAGTCAGGAGCGAATCCAGGAAGTGCTGAGCGGACACGCAGGAGACGGAGAAGAACAGTCTGACTCCACAGGCGTGGGAATGAATAACGTGATCAGCCGGCTGGAGCTTTATTACAATCAGAAAAATCTGGTGGAGATCCACAGCGAAGGAGAAAACAAAGGGACAGAAGTGATTTTGAAACTTCCAAAAACAGGAGGGCAGAAATAAATGTACAGAATTATGCTGGCAGATGATGAAGGAATCATGCTGGAGGCGCTAAAAAATATCATTACATCAAATTTTGGGGATGAATGTGAAATTGCCACGGCAAAAACAGGAAGAGCGGTAGTAGAACTGGCGGAAAGTTTTCGGCCGGACATTGCGTTTATGGATATTCAGATGCCGGGCATCAATGGGATCCAGGCTATTAAGGAAATACAGAAGTACAATCAGAACACTATTTTTATTGTTATTTCTGCTTATGATAAATTCAGCTATGCAAAAGAAGCTATTAATCTGGGTGTTCTGGAATATCTTACCAAGCCGGTAAACAAAAGAGTTGTCATAGACGTGTGCATGAAAGCCATGCGTAAAGTGGATGAGGCAAGGCAGAAGAGAAGTGATGATCTGAAGATAAGAGAAAAGCTGGAAACAGTGATTCCCATACTGGAAAGCGGATATCTGTACAATATTCTGCTTGCAGACACCTTTCATAATTATAATGACAACTACAGGCAGTTTCTTGTGATCGAAGAAAAGTATGGATTTATGATCGTTCTGGAGTTTGGAGACAGTGAGGAAAATGGAGTTCTTACCAACGCTGTGGGGATCAGCGTGCGGGCAGAAAAATTTTATCCTCAGCTTCGGGAGATCGCAAAGGAGTTTTTTCACTGTCTGGTAGGTCCTGTTATGGGAAACAGAGTGGTTCTTCTGGTTCCTTATGAAAAAAATTCCATAGACTATGACGAGCGGGTACATATACTCACAAAAACCAGAAATATGGTGTATAAGCTGGAAACAAGGACAGACAGCAGATTCCGGGCCGGAATCGGACGGATCAAGGAAGAGGACAATCTGAGAGAATCATATTCAGAGGCTCTTCAGGCTCTCCGTGAGGCGGACAGTCATGTAGTTCATGTCAATGACATTCCCACAGGGCGGGAGGACGAAGAGGATTATCCGGAAGAACTGGAATCCAGGTATTTAAGAAACGCCATGAAAAGAGATATTGCAGGGACTTCAGAATGTGTGGACAAAATCTTTGAATGGATGGACAGTCACTGCGGTGGTTCCATGGAAGAGATGCAGATCAGAGCTCTGGAACTTCTGATAAAGCTGGAACAAAAGGCTTTTGCTTCAGGAAGAATGAGGAGCAGGAAGAAAAAACATTATATCCAGGAGCTGAGAAACTGTACGGACAGGCAGCTGATGAAAAAATGGTTCTGGGAGCAGACAAGGGATATCAGCAGAAGCGTGGAGGAAAACAGGGAGAGGCAGTCGGAATCTGTCATGGAAAAGGCAAAGGCCTACATCCGGGAAAATTTTCAGAAGGAGCTGACGCTGGACGAGGTTTCCAAGATCGTGGATATCAGTCCTTATTATTTCAGTAAACTTTTTAAGCAGGAAACAGGTGAGAATTTTATCGAATATCTCACAAAAATACGAATGAAAAATGCAGAAATGCTTTTGCAGGATTCTCATTATTCCATTAAAGAGGTGTGCATTATGTCCGGGTATGGGGATCCCAATTATTTCAGCAGGATTTTTAAAAAGTATGAAGGGGTAACTCCAAGTGAATACAGAGAAAGGCTGGGATAACAGATGAAGAGAGTTTTGACACTTTTTCTGACCGTGTTGCTTGTGGCTGGGCTTTTTGCAGGCTGCGGAAAAAAGACACAGGAAACGCAGAAGTATACAGAGCCGGTTACAGAGGAGGAACAGAAAAATATTAAGATTGGTCTGAGCTTTGACTCTTTTGTTATTGAGCGGTGGCTCAGGGACAGGGACGCCTTTGTGGCGGCGGCAGACAAACTTGGCGCCGAGGTAAATGTGCAGAATGCCAACGGGGACGTAGAGGAACAGATAGATCAGATCCGGTATCTGATCAAAAAACAGGTGGACGTTCTTGTTGTGGTGGCAACAGACTGTATGGCTCTGTCCGAGGTGGTACAGGAGGTGAAAAGCGCAGGTATTCCTGTCATCTCTTATGATCGACTGATCCAGAATGCAGATTCTGATCTTTATATCTCTTTTGATAATAAAAAAGTCGGGGAATATATGGCGAAGGCGCTGACCCGGGAGATTCCTGACGGCGGAAATATTTTTATGATCCAGGGACCTGAAGAGGACAATAACGTAAAGCTGGTACGTGAAGGATTTGAAGAAGGACTGAAAAACAGCAATCTGAAAGTGGTGTATAAAGCAAACTGTGAAGGCTGGCTGGCAGAGCAGGCAATAGACGCTCTGAATAAAGGACTGGAAAAATTTCCGGAAGTCAGCGGAATCATGTGCGGAAATGACGATATTGCAAGTCATGTGGTAAATACTCTGGCGGAAACAAGAAAAGCAGGAAATATTGTTGTAGTAGGACAGGACGGAGATCTTGCAGCCTGTCAGAGAATTGCAGAGGGAACGCAGACAATGACAGTTTACAAGTCTGTAGAAAGTCTTGCGGAAATGGCGGCTGAGATGGCAGTGAAACTGGCAAGAGGGGAGAAGCTGGAGCTTGACGGACAGACTATGAATGACGGCTCTTATGATGTGCCCTGCTGTCTGCTGGAAACTGTTGCGGTTTCCAGAGAAAACCTGGATCAGGTGATCATAGACGGAGGAGTGCATAGCGAAGACGACGTATACCTGAATGTGATGCAGACCCGGGACAAAAAAGAATAGCATTTTTTTGTTGCAAAAATGTCTTGTATAATACAGGACATTTTTCTTTTTGAAAAAAAGTGCAGAAGCTTGCCAACTAACTCCAGACAGGTTCGTGTTATAGTAAATTCATCAAAAGGAACGAAAAAATAATTAAAAGAAAATGGAGGAATTCATTATGAAGAGAAAAGTTCTTGCAGGTCTTCTGACAGTAGTTATGGCCGCCGGATTTGTGGCAGTTCCGGGAATGCAGACAGAAGTAAAGGCTGATGACAAAAAAATGGTTGGCGTTGCAATGCCTACAAAGGATCTTCAGAGATGGAACCAGGACGGCGAAAACATGAAAAAATCTCTGGAAGATGCCGGTTACGAAGTAGACCTTCAGTATGCTTCCAATGAAGTTGCTACTCAGGTATCTCAGGTTGAAAATATGATTTCCAACGGCTGCGATATTCTTGTTATTGCATCTATTGACGGAAGCTCTCTGGGAGAGCCGTTAAGCCAGGCAAAAGAGGCCGGCATCCCGGTTATCGCATATGACCGTCTTCTGATGGAATCTGATGCAGTTTCCTACTATGCAACCTTTGATAACTATATGGTAGGACAGAAACAGGGCGAGTATATCGAAGAAACTCTGAATCTGAAAGAGGAAAAAGGTCCGTTTAACATTGAGCTGGTTGCAGGCGCGCCGGATGACAACAATGCAAAATTCTTCTTCAGCGGCGCAATGGACGTGCTTCAGCCATACATTGATGAAGGTGTTCTTGTAGTAAAATCCGGACAGACAGAATTTGAGAAATGTGCAACTCAGGCATGGGATTCTGCTAAAGCTCAGGACAGAATGGATACTATCATTGCAGGCAACTACACAGATGGAACAAATCTTGATGCAGTTCTCTGCTCCAATGACTCCACATCCCTTGGCGTACAGAACTCTCTGGCAGCTTCCTACACAGGAGAATACCCGGTTATCACAGGTCAGGACTGCGATATGGCAAACGTTAAAAACCTTGTAGCAGGAAAACAGTCTATGGATATTTTCAAAGACACACGTATGCTGGCAGATCAGGTTGTAAAAATGGTTGAGTCCATTCTTAACGGCGAGGAAGCAGAAGTAAATGATACAGAAAGTTATGACAACGGAACAGGCGTCATTCCCACATACCTCTGCGAGCCAACTGTTGTAACAGCTGACAACTACAAAGAAATTCTTATTGATTCCGGTTACTATACAGAGGACCAGATCAAATAAAACATGATGATTCATAAGGGGGCGGACTCCGCCCCCTTATCATTTCAAATTTAGGGAGGGATATCATTGGCGAAAATACTTCTGGAAATGAAAAATATTACCAAGACTTTCCCGGGTGTAAAAGCACTGGATAATGTAAATCTGAAGGTAGAAGAGGGCGAGATCCATGCGCTGGTAGGAGAGAACGGCGCAGGAAAATCAACTTTGATGAACGTTCTCAGCGGAATTTATCCTTATGGCTCCTATGAGGGAGATATTATTTACAATGGTGAGATCTGCAGATTTACAAATATTAAGGACAGTGAAGAAAAAGGGATAGTTATTATTCATCAGGAACTGGCATTGATCCCCTATATGACAATCGGGGAAAATATGTATCTTGGAAACGAAAAAGGTTCTGCATTCTCCATTAACTGGAATGAAACTTACGGAGAAGCAGATGAATATTTGAAAACAGTAGGACTGGAAGAATCTTCCCGTACTTTGATTAAGGATATAGGTGTTGGAAAACAGCAGCTTGTGGAAATTGCAAAAGCCCTTGCAAAACATGCAAAGCTTCTGATTCTGGATGAACCGACAGCTTCTCTGAATGAGGATGACTCAAAAGCGCTTCTGGAGCTGCTTCTGAAATTCAAAAAAGAGGGTATGACTTCCATTATCATTTCTCATAAACTGAATGAAATTTCTTATGTGGCAGATAAGATCACAGTTATCCGTGACGGTTCCACAATCGAAACTCTGGACAAAAAAACAGACGATATTTCAGAAAACCGTATCATTCAGGGCATGGTAGGCCGTGAGCTGACAGACCGTTTCCCGAAACGTCCCCATGTAAAAATCGGGGATGTGTCCATGGAGGTCAAGAACTGGACAGTTCACCACCCGCTTTATTCTGAAAGAAAGGTAGTAGACAATGCTTCTTTCAAGGTACACAAAGGTGAAGTAGTAGGAATCTCCGGACTGATGGGCGCCGGACGTACGGAGCTTGCCATGAGTATTTTTGGCAAAAGCTACGGTACGGGGATCAGCGGACAGGTATTTATTGACGGCAAAGAAGTTAAAATGAATACAGTCACAGATGCGATTAAACATAAGCTTGCCTATGTGACTGAGGACAGAAAAGGCAATGGCCTGATTCTTTCCAGTCCGATCAAGATCAACACGACCCTTGCCAATCTGAAGAATGTAAGCAAATGCGGTGTTCTTGATAACGACAAAGAATATGCGGTGGCAGACGAATACAGGGAGAAGCTGAAAACCAAATGTCCGACCGTAGAACAGAATGTAGGAAATCTGAGCGGTGGAAACCAGCAGAAGGTCCTTCTGGCAAAATGGATGTTTACCGAACCGGATATCCTGATTCTTGACGAGCCCACCCGCGGCATTGATGTAGGTGCAAAATATGAGATTTACTGTATTATTAACGACCTGGTTGCAGCAGGAAAATCTGTAATTATGATCTCCTCTGAGCTTCCTGAGGTTCTTGGTATGTCCGACAGGATCTATATCATGAATGAAGGAAAGATCGTGGGAGAGGTCAGCGGACAGGAAGCTACCCAGGAAGGCATCATGTCACGTATTCTGAAATCAAGCAAAGGAGAATAAGCCATGGAAAACAAGATCAGATTTTCTGAAGTATTGAAAAAATATACAATGGTTATTGTGCTGGCACTGGTAATCATTTTGTTTACAGTGAATACCGGAGGAAAAATGCTCCTGCCCCAGAATGTCAATAACCTGATCGTACAGAACGCATATGTATTTATTCTTGCAACAGGTATGCTGTTCTGTATTCTGACAGGAGGAAACATTGACCTGTCTGTAGGTTCTATTGTCTGCTTCGTTGGCGCCGTAGGCGGAAAAATGATGGTGACAAATGAAATGAACCCGTATCTGTCAATTATAGTTATGCTTCTGGTAGGACTTCTTATCGGTGCATGGCAGGGATTCTGGATCGCTTACGTTCGAATACCACCGTTTATTGTAACACTTGCGGGAATGTTGGTATTCCGTGGACTTTCCAATGTTGTACTGGAAGGTATGACTCTGGCTCCGATGCCGGATAATTTCCTTGCACTTTTTAACAACTATATTCCGGATTTCTTCGGAATGGAAGGCTTTAACATGACCTGCTTCCTTGTAGGTGTGGTTGTCTGTGTCCTTTATGTGTTTATGGTACTGAAGGGACGAGCTTCCAGAACTAAAAAAGGTTATCGCGTAGAACCCTTTGGCGGTGTGCTGATTAAAATGATCGTAATCTGTGCGGCAGTTCTGGCATTTATGTTCCGTCTGGCACAGTACAAAGGTATTCCGAACTCTCTGGTATGGATCGCTGTTGTAATCGCAGTTTATACTTATATTGCTTCCAAGACTACAGTAGGCCGTTATTTCTATGCAGTAGGCGGCAACGAGAAAGCAACAAAGCTTTCCGGTATCAATACAAACAGAGTTTATTTCCTGGCTTATCTGAACATGGGATTTCTGGCAGCAGTGGCAGGTATGGTCACAACAGCCCGACTGAATTCTGCCAACCCTACAGCAGGAACAAGCTTTGAGATGGATGCGATCGGCGCCTGCTTTATCGGCGGTGCTTCCGCATACGGCGGAACAGGAACCGTTCCAGGCGTTATCATTGGCGCTCTTCTGATGGGTGTTCTGAACCTTGGTATGAGTATCATGGGTGTTGACCAGAACATGCAGAAGGTGGTAAAAGGTCTTGTACTTCTGGCAGCAGTTATCTTTGATGTAGTAAGTAAAAGAAAATCCTTTATTGTAAAATAAGCCAATGGAATAACAACTGGTTTCGTAAAAATCGGAAAACCTTCTTAAATTGATATGCTTTCTTTTAAACATAATTGTCGCTATATCTGAAAAAATGGTGTATAATAGCTAAAAGATTATGTCGCATTTAAGATTAACTTTTCCAGTAGAGATTTATAGGGTAAATACCATGCATCAAGATGCTGTAGCATTTTGATGAAATAGAGGCGGCAGTACCACATCTTAGTTGAGTGGTGTCTGCCGTTTTCTAATCGAAAGGAATTCATAAGCATTGAATTTACTGAGCTGAAGATTCCGATAGAATATTTTATAATCAGAGGAGGTATGACTATGAAAAACGGAATTGATCTTCATCTTCATCTGGATGGATCTCTTACCCCGGCTTATGTGATCAGGCAGGCGAAAAAGCAGGGGATAGAGCTTCCTGCCTGGGAAGAAAATGAATTGGTGAAATATATGACAGCGCCAGCTGACTGTCAGGATCTAAATGAATATCTGGAAAAGTTTGATCTGCCCTGTTCTGTAATGCAGACAGAGGAGGGACTGACAGATGCAGCCCGGGACGTATGCAGTCAGATGAAGGAACAGGGGCTGAAATATGTGGAAATCCGTTTTGCGCCGCAGCTTCATATTCAAAAAGGTCTGACCCAGGATCAGGTGGTAAAAGCAGTCCTGGAAGGATTGCTCTGCGATGATGATTTCCAGTCAAGAGTTATTTTGTGCTGCATGAGAAAAGATAATAATGAACAGGAGAACCTGGAAACGATACATATTGCGGCAAAATATCTTGGAAAAGGCGTTGTGGCAGCAGATCTGGCAGGTGCAGAGGCACTTTTTCCAACTTCCTCTTTTGAGAAAATATTCAAAGAGGCAAAAAAAGAGGGATTACCATTTACAATTCATGCAGGAGAGGCAGCCGGTCCGGAAAGTATATGGGCAGCATTAAAATTCGGAGCAAAACGGATCGGTCATGGAGTGCGATGCCTGGAAGATAAAGAACTAGTGGCTTATCTCAGAAAAAACCAGATTCCTCTTGAAGTATGCCCTACCAGTAATTTCCAGACAAAGGCGGTAAAAGGGGAATATCCATTAAAGAAAATGCTGGAGGAAGGCTTGTGCGTAACCTTAAATACAGATAACACGACTGTTTCCGGAACCACTCTGGAAAGGGAATATGAGATTGCCGGAACTCAGCTGGGTCTGACAGAAGAAGAGATCAGCAGATTAAAAGAAAATGCAGAAAAGTCCAGATTCTGATTTTTTAGTATCTATTGTATACTTTATAACAGAAGAGAAGCGAAAGTATGCGTAAAAATGTACAAAAAAATATTTGGTTATTAAAAAAAATCTGTTTAATAATAAAAAAAAGGACATGAGTCCTTTTTTTATTGCACAAAAAAGATGTATAATAAATGAAACAAAAAGATATTTTGCACAAACAGGAACGGGTAAAGGAGGTACATGAGTGGAATATGTAATCGAAATGAACCATATTACAAAACAATTTGGGGATTTTAAAGCAAACGATGACATTACTCTCCAGGTAAAAAAAGGAGAAGTCCACGCTCTTCTTGGGGAAAACGGAGCAGGAAAGTCCACCTTGATGAGTGTTCTTTTTGGTCTTTATCAGCCGGAGGAAGGCGAAATAAAGATCAATGGAAAAACTGTAAAGATCAATAATCCAAACGATGCGAATGAGTTGGGCATCGGAATGGTTCATCAGCATTTTAAACTGGTTCATAATTTTACAGTTCTGGAAAGTATTGTGCTTGGCAGGGAAACCGTAAAAATGGGTGTTCTGAAAATGGAAGACGCCAGAAAAAAAGTAATGGAACTCAGTGAAAAGTACAAATTTAAAATTGATCCGGATGCCTACATCTCTGATATTACCGTAGGAATGCAGCAAAGAGTTGAAATCCTTAAAATGCTGTACTGTGACAATGATATTTTGATTTTTGACGAGCCTACCGCAGTACTGACTCCTCAGGAGATCCAGGAGCTTATGAAAGTAATGAAGCAGCTTGTGGCAGAGGGAAAATCCATTATTTTTATTACTCATAAGCTGAATGAGATCAAGGAAGTAGCAGATCGCTGCAGTGTTTTGCGTAAAGGCAAATACATCGGTACCATCAATGTGGCAGATACCACCAAAGAACAGATGTCTGAAATGATGGTAGGAAGAAAAGTAAACCTGAACGTGGAAAAAACAGAAATGAATCCCGGAGATGCAGTTCTGGAAGTGAGAAATCTGACCATCAAAAGCAAAGCTTCAAAGAAAGCGGCTGTTAAAAATGTTTCTTTTAAGGTTCGTAAAGGTGAAATTCTTTGTGTGGCAGGTATTGATGGGAATGGACAATCAGAACTGGTGTATGGAATCACAGGTCTGATGCCCCTGGACAGCGGACAGGTGATTTTAAACGGAAAAGATATTACAAAGGAAAGCATCCGTCAGAAATGTATTGATGGTATGGCTCATATTCCGGAAGATCGTCATAAAGACGGACTGGTTCTTGACTATACACTTCAGGAGAACCTGGTACTTCAGACTTACTATACAGACCGTTTTCAGAAACATGGATTTTTGAAATTTGATGCAATCCGTGAGTATGCAAAAGAGCTGATCAAAAAATTTGACATCCGTTCCAGTCATGGAGAAACCAGCATCGCCAGAGGCATGTCCGGCGGAAACCAGCAGAAAGCCATTATTGCCAGAGAGCTTGACAGAAATCCGGAGATCGTAATTGCAGTGCAGCCGGTACGAGGACTTGACGTAGGAGCCATTGAGTACATCCATAAGCAGCTTGTAGCACAGAGAGATGCAGGAAAAGCGGTTCTTTTGGTATCTCTGGAACTGGATGAGGTAATGAATTTAAGTGACCGTATCGTGGTTATGTACGAAGGTGAGATTGTTGCTGACCTGAATCCGAAGGAAATCACAACAGAGGAACTTGGACTTTATATGGCAGGTGCAAAAAGGAGTGTGAAGAATGAACAGTAAACGTAAATCTATATTTAAAGGAGAAGGATTTGTTAATTTCAGTTCTTCTATCCTGGCGATCATCTGTGGTCTGCTGTTTGGATTCATCATCCTTCTTGCAAGTAATCCCAGCCAGGCTGTAAATGGATTTATGATGATCATAAAAGGCGGTTTTACAGACGGTATGAAAGGAGTAGGCGATGTTCTCTACTATGCGACTCCGATCATTATGACAGGTCTTTCTGTAGGATTTGCTTTTAAAACAGGCCTTTTTAATATCGGAGCATCCGGACAGTTTACAGCAGGAGCTTTTGCAGCCGTATATGTAGGAATCAAATGGACGTTCCTTCCGGCTTCAATCCACTGGCTGGTAGCCCTTCTGGCAGCAATCTTGGTAGGAGCTCTGGTAGGAAGTATTCCGGGAATCCTGAAAGCTTTCTTTAATGTAAATGAAGTTATTTCAGCGATCATGATGAATTACATCGGCATGTATATCGTGAATCTTCTGGTTCGCAACTATATTTACGATCCGCTGAAAAATCAGTCTGTGGCAGTAGCTCAAAGTGCGATACTGCCAAAAGCCGGACTGGACAAGATTTTTGTAGGCGCAAGCCTGAACATCGGAATTTTTATTGCAGTACTTTGTGTGATCCTGATTTATGTGATCCTGAACAAGACAACATTCGGATATGAGTTAAAAGCCTGCGGTCTTAACCCTCACGCAAGCAAATATGCCGGAATCAATGAAAAGAGAAATATCGTTCTTTCCATGGTGATCTCCGGTGCCCTTGCAGGTCTTGGCGGTGCGCTGCTGTATCTGGCAGGATCCGGAAAATATCTTCAGGTACTTGATATCATTGCACCGGAAGGATTTTCAGGAATTTCAGTGGCTCTTCTTGGACTTTCCAATCCGATCGGAATCCTGTTTTCCGGACTTTTTATCGGACATATTACTGTAGGCGGCTACAATATGCAGCTTTTTGACTTTGTATCAGAAGCGATCGATATTATTATTGCAGCAATCGTTTACTGCGGTGCTCTGTCCCTCCTGTTTAAGACAATGATCCATAAGATTCAGATGAGACGGGCAAAAAAAGCAGAAGCAAAAGCAGTTGGCACAGATAAAGGAAAGGAGGAATAGGCATGAGCGTATTATATTTTATCATTCAGCAGACAATGTATTTTGCGATTCCTCTTCTGATCGTGGCCATCGGTGCTATGTATTCGGAACGAAGCGGCGTCATCAACATTGCTCTGGAAGGTATTATGGTTATGGGAGCCTTTGTAGGAATTTTCTTTATCAATATCTTTCAGAACAGTATCAGTGGACAGCTCCTGCTGATCCTGGCAGTTTTGATCGCAGGTGCGGTAGGCGGGATATTTTCTCTGCTCCATGCATTTGCTTCCGTAAACATGAAAGCAGATCAGACTATCAGCGGTACTGCTCTTAATATGTTTGCTCCGGCATTTGCGATTTATGTGGCACGTATGATCCAGGGTACTCAGCAGATTCCTTTTGCAGATACCTTTTATATTTCAAAGGTACCGGTTCTTGGAAGCATTCCGGTGATCGGACCTATGTTTTTCCAGAATTGCTATATTACTACATTTATTGGCATCGGTATTTTCCTTGTGGCAGCCTTTGCCATCAAAAAGACAAGATTCGGTCTTCGTCTCCGTGCCTGCGGTGAGCATCCGGGCGCAGCAGACTCTGTAGGCGTAAACGTAGCAGGGATCCGCTATGCAGGTGTTATCATTTCCGGTGTCCTTGCCGGAATCGGCGGTCTGGTATTCGTAGTTCCGACATCCACAAACTTTAATGCAACTGTAGCCGGATATGGATTCCTTGCCATTGCCGTGCTGATCTTCGGACAGTGGAGAAGTGGTAAAATCCTTATGGCAGCATTTTTCTTCGGTATCATGAAGACACTGGCAAGTGCATATTCAGCTATTCCGATACTGAAATCTCTGCCGATCCCAAATGAGATCTACAAGACGATTCCTTATATTGCAACGCTGATCGTTCTGATCTTTTCTTCAAAGAATTCTCAGGCTCCGCGGGCAGAGGGAATTCCATATGATAAGGGAAGCAGATAAACGTTTATTTTTACGTGAAACTTATTAATTTACATAAAAAATCCAAAGGAGGACAAAAACATGATGAAAAAATTATTAAGTTTATTACTGGCAGGCGTAATGGTTATGGGAGGTGCTGCAACGGTTCATGCAGATGAGGGATATGAACTTGCGCTGATCACAGACGTAGGAACTATTGACGACAAATCCTTTAACCAGGGTTCCTGGGAAGGACTGGAGGCATATGCAAAAGATAATAATCTTACCTGCAAATATTACAAACCGGCTGAAAAATCAGACGCTGCATGCATGACCTCCATTGACCTTGCAGTAAAAGGAGGAGCAAAGGTTATCGTAACTCCGGGATTCCTGTTTGAGTATCCGGTTCTGGAAGCACAGGATAAATATCCGGACGTAAAATTCGTAATTATTGATGCAGCTCCTACAGATCCTAACGAGGGTCAGAGAATTGAGAAAAACGTAGAATCCATTTTCTATGCAGAGGAGCAGGCTGGTTATCTGGCAGGCTATGCAGCAGTAGCAGAAGGCTATACAAAGCTTGGATTCATGGGCGGTATTGCAGTTCCTGCAGTAATCCGTTACGGTTATGGATTTATCCAGGGCGCTGACGCAGCTGCAAAAGAGCTTGGCGTAGAAGAAGTGTCCATGAAGTATACTTATGTAGGAAACTTTGATGCAACTCCGGAAAACAATGCAAAAGCATCTGCATGGTATAACGAAGGAACAGAAGTAATCTTCGCATGCGGCGGTGCAGTTGGAAACTCTGTTATGAAAGCAGCAGAGACTTCTGGCGGCAAAGTGATCGGTGTAGACGTTGACCAGTCTTCCGAGTCTGATACAGTTATTACATCTGCTATGAAGAACCTTGGCGATTCTGTATACAATACTGTAAAATCTTGTTATGATGGAACCTTTGAAGGCGGAAAATCTGTAACTCTTACAGCTGCTGACAATGGTATCTTACTGCCGATGGAAACATCTAAATTTGAGAAATTTGACCAGGCTACATATGATAAACTTTTCCAGGGTCTTGTTGACGGAAGCATCAAAGTAGAAAATGATACAGTTGCAGCAAGCGCAACAGATGTTCCGGCAGACAATGTAAAAGTAGAACTGATCCAGTAATGGAATCAGCAGAACGGAGCAACTATTGATTCAATAACAAAAAGGCTGTCGCACAAGTAAGTGGGACAGCCTGTTTTCCTAAATGAGGTGAAAGATCATGAGTGACTACCTGTATAATGCCATATCTGTTCTGGGAGAAATAGAACATGAAAAATATGAGGAACTGAAAGCATATTTTGCCGGCGCTCCCAGGTGGCTCATTGATTCTTTCCAGATCATTAAGATGGAAAAGGACTATACATTTATCAGAGAAAACGAACCGGTCAAATATATTTATCTGATCATTAAAGGAATCATACGGGCAGCAGATTACAGGATCTATGGAATCGTATATGATTTTATGAGAGTAAATACACTGGAAGCAATGGGCGGTATGGAATTAGTCCTGGATCTTCCTGTATATAATGCAACCATAGAAACAGTGACGCCCTGTATTGCGATCAAGATTCCGAAACACAGTTATGAAAAATGGTTAAATACAGACATCAATGCATTGAAACGGGAAGCGAAAACCGTAGGACGTTATTTATTGGAAACAGATAGGAAAAGCAGAGCTTATTTATTTCTGCAGGGTGCCGACAGGCTGGCTCTTTACCTGGTGGACACCTATAAGAAAAATGAAAAAGACGGAAGATTCTTTGTGAATTCCTCCAGAGCGGAGCTTTCTGAGATGACAGGGCTTTGTGTCCGGACAGTCAACCGCGCGGTCAAAAAGTTCCATGAAAACGGATGGATCACAAAAGAAGGAAATAAATTCAGTATCAATAAAGAGCAGTACATGAAGATGAATGAAATGGTATCAGCATTAATAGAGAGGTGATGATATGGAAAATAGAATTTATGAAAAACTTATCACATGCACCAATGCAGTGAAAAGTCGTATTTCATTTAAACCGGAGGTGGCATTGATCCTGGGCTCTGGACTGGGAGATTATGCCAAAGAAATGGATGTTGTGGAAGTTCTGGAATATTCTGAGATTGAAGGATTTCCGGTATCTACAGTGACAGGGCATCAGGGAAGATTTTTGTTTGGTTATGTACAGGGAGTTCCGATTGTAGCCATGCAGGGACGTGTTCATTACTATGAAGGATATGAAATGTCAGACGTTGTGCTTCCTACCAGATTAATGGGATTGCTGGGGGCAAAAACGATTATCCTTACAAATGCAGCCGGAGGCGTTAATTATAATTTCTGCCCGGGAGATCTGATGATGATCACAGATCATATTACAACGGCTGTTCCAAGTCCTTTGATCGGACAAAATCTGGAGGAACTGGGACCAAGATTTCCTGATATGAGTGAAGTTTATAAAAAAGAACTGAGAGAAATCATCAAAAAGGCTGCCAGAAATATGCAGGTAAGCATCCAGCAGGGAGTATACATGCAGTTTACAGGTCCGAATTATGAAACACCGGCAGAAATCCGTATGTGCAGAGCTATGGGCGGAGATGCGGCAGGAATGAGCACTGCCTGTGAGGCAATGGCTGCCAATCACATGGGAATGGATGTATGCGGAATATCCTGTATCACAAATATGGCATCAGGAATGTCCGCACAGCCGCTGGATCATAAAGAGGTACAGGAGACAGCAGACCGTGCAGCGGCAGATTTTAAGAAGCTGGTGACAGAGACCATACGTCTGATCGGAGAAAGAAAGAATGGATGAAAAAGTTCTGGACAGTGGAAGCTTAAATGAAAAAAAACTGATTGAACTGGCTCATGAGGCCAGAAAACGGGCTTATACTCCTTATTCTCACTTCCAGGTAGGCGCGGCGCTTGTTACAAAACAGGGAAAAGTATATCTGGGATGCAATATAGAAAACGCATCCTATACTCCCAGCAACTGTGCAGAGAGAACCGCATTTTTTAAGGCGGTATCGGAAGGAGAGAGAGAATTTGCAGCCATAGCGGTTGTAGGCGACGCGGAAGGAACAGAGGGAAAAGAAACGTGTTCGCCATGTGGAGTATGCCGTCAGGTCATGCGTGAATTTTGTGCTCCGGAAGAATTCCGGATTCTTCTGGAGGATGGAAAAGGTGGAATTTTGAACTACAGTCTGGCAGAATTGCTGCCGCTGGGATTCGGACCGGAAAATCTGGCCCGCTAAAAGGAGGAAGATAAAATGCAGAATTATTCAGGTGAAGTGGGATTGCAGTATCATTTACAGATCCGGAAAGGTGATGTAGGACGTTATGTGATTCTTCCGGGAGATCCGAAACGCTGTGAAAAGATCGCCAGATTTTTTGATGATGCGAAGCTGGTGGCAGACAGTCGTGAGTATGTGACTTATACCGGCTATCTGGACGGCGAAAAAGTCAGTGTGACCTCAACTGGAATTGGAGGACCTTCTGCTTCAATCGCTATGGAAGAGCTTGTGCTTTGCGGAGCGGATACTTTTATCCGTGTGGGAACCTGTGGCGGTATTGAGATGGATGTAAAAGGCGGAGATATTGTTGTAGCAACCGGAGCGATCCGCATGGAGGGAACCAGCAGAGAATATGCTCCTATTGAGTTTCCGGCAGTTGCAGATCTGGACGTTACAAATGCTCTGGTATCAGCGGCAAAAGAGCTGGGTTACACTTATCATGCAGGCGTTGTTCAGTGTAAGGATGCTTTTTATGGACAGCATGAGCCGGAGAGAATGCCGGTCAGCTACGAACTTCTGAACAAGTGGGAAGCATGGAAACGTCTGGGCTGCAAAGCATCGGAAATGGAATCAGCTGCATTGTTTGTGGCGGCAAGTCATTTGAGAGTACGCTGCGGATCTGATTTTCTTGTAGTGGGAAATCAGGAGAGAAATGCAGCAGGATTGGACAATCCTATTGTTCATGATACAGAGTCAGCAATTAAGGTTGCTGTAGAAGCTATCCGCAAACTGATCCGGGCAGACAGAGAAAAATAAGCTATCACGATTCTTATATACATGATCAATAATAGGAAGGAAGGCATTTCATTGAGTAAATTTAAACGTGTTTTTACCATTGTTGTAGACTCTATGGGAATTGGTGCCCTGCCGGATGCTGCAGAATATGGAGATGCAGGAACCGATACGCTGGGGCACATTGCGGAAAGAACAGAAAACTTTCAGATTCCTAATTTTCAAAAGCTGGGGATTGCCAATCTTCATCCGCTGAAAGGCGTTCCGGCAGCAGAAAAGCCTCTTGGCTATTATATGGAAATGGCAGAAGCCAGTGTGGGAAAGGATACTATGACCGGCCATTGGGAAATGATGGGACTTCATATTACCACACCGTTTAAAACCTTTACGGAAACAGGATTTCCCAAAGAGCTTCTGGATGAACTGTCAGCAAGGACGGGGCGTGTGATTATTGGAAACAAAAGCGCCAGCGGAACTGAAATCCTGGACGAACTGGCAGAAGAAGAAATTGCAACCGGTCATATGATCGTGTACACGTCTGCAGATTCTGTTCTCCAGATCTGTGGAAATGAAGAAACCTTTGGGCTTCAGGAACTTTATCGCTGCTGCGAGATTGCCAGAGAGCTGACTATGAAGGATGAATGGAAGGTTGGAAGAGTCATTGCAAGACCTTATGTAGGAAAAAAGAAGGGGGAATTCAAGCGTACTGCCAACCGTCATGATTATGCACTGAAACCTTATGGGAAAACAGCGCTGGATGCCTTAAAGGAGGCAGGATATGAGGTGATCTCTGTTGGAAAGATTTTTGATATTTTTGACGGAGAAGGCCTGACGGAATCCAATAAATCCAAGAGCTCTGTTCATGGAATGGAACAGACCATTGAAATTGCGAGAAAAGATTTTGAAGGATTGTGCTTTACCAACCTGGTAGACTTCGACGCCTTGTGGGGACACCGCCGCAATGTAGAAGGTTATGCGCAGGAGCTGGAAAAATTTGACCAAAAACTGGGCGAACTTCTTCAGGTACTTCGTGAGGACGATCTTTTAATCATTACGGCAGATCACGGAAATGATCCAACCCATACAGGAACGGATCACACCAGAGAACATGTGCCTTTTGTAGCTTATTCTCCTTCTATGAAAGGAAATGGAAAACTGGAGGACACGGATACCTTTGCAGTGATTGGGGCAACTATTGCAGATAATTTCGGTGTAAAAATGCCGGAAGGAACCATTGGACATTCAATTTTAGATAAACTGAAATAAGTTATCAGAAAGGACAGTTATGGATAAAAAAGAAATCTTAAGCAAAGTAGACCATACCTTATTGACACAGACTGCAACATGGGAGGAAATCCGCCAGATTCTGGACGATTCTATTAAATATGGAGCAGCATCCGCATGCATTCCGGCTTCCTATGTAAAGCAAAGCGCTGATTATGTAGAGGGAAAGCTTCCCATTTGTACAGTGATCGGTTTTCCAAACGGATACAGCACTACGGCCACAAAAGTTTTTGAGACCAGGGACGCTATTGCCAACGGAGCTTCAGAGATAGACATGGTGATCAATATCGGCTTACTGAAAGATAAGAAATATCAGGAGCTGGAAGATGAGATCCGCAGCATTCACGAAGCTTGTGACGGAAAGATCCTTAAAGTAATCATTGAAACCTGTCTGCTTACAGATGAAGAAAAAATAAAAATGTGCGAAATCGTTACAAAGGCAGGAGCAGAGTTTATTAAAACCTCTACAGGATTTTCAAAATCCGGAGCAACCTTTGCAGATGTGGAGCTGATGAGGAAACATGTGGGACCGGAAGTGAAGGTAAAAGCAGCCGGCGGTATTTCTTCTCTGGAGGACGCAGAAGAATTTATCCGTCTTGGGGCTGATCGTCTGGGAACAAGTCGAATTGTCAAAATTATAAAGAATACCGATGATGGTACTGGATATTAAATAATAGATGGAAGAGCGGCTAATATTGTCTTTTAGCTTTATGGTCTTTTAAAATAAGAATCTCCTGTAGAAATCAGTGTTTTTATACCTGATTTCAGGCAGGAGATTTTTATTTTACTGCAATCTAAAGTTTCAGAATCTCTAACGGAGAGCAGATATCAATCTCGATCGCTGTATGATTTTAAAAATCAAAATGCAGCCTGGTTTTTGAAAAAGACGGTGAAATATTATAGGTTTTATATTAAAATAGACTTATATAATACACAGGAGGAAACGACTATGCCATGTACCACAATTTTAATTGGAAAAAACGCAACTTATGACGGCTCCACGATTGTTGCGAGAAATGAAGATTCTCCGTCAGGGGAGTTCTGTGCCAAAAGACTGGAGGTTATGAAGCCGGAAGATCAGCCGAGACTTTATAAATCTGTGCTTTCTCATGTGGAGATCCCTCTTCCTGAAACTCCGTTCCAGTATACATACCTTCCAAACAGTGATACTGTGGAGGGAATCTGGGGCGCTTACGGTGTCAACGAAAAAAATGTTTCCATGACAGCAACAGAAACTCTTACAACCAATGCCAGAGTGGCCGGCGGGGATCCACTGGTACGCTACAAGAAATCCGAGGGCAACGAGCCGGAAATCGTGGGAGGTATCGGAGAGGAGGATATGGTGACAATTACTCTTCCCTATATTTCTTCTGCAAGAGAGGGAGTAGAACGTCTGGGAATGCTTCTGGAAACCTATGGAACTTATGAGATGAACGGAATTGCATTTCAGGATGAAAATGAGATCTGGTGGCTGGAAACAATCGGAGGACATAACTGGATCGCAAAAAAAGTTCCTGATAATGAATATGTGGTTATGCCTAACCAGTTTGGAATTGACAGTTTTGATCTGGATGATGCTTACGGTAAAAAAGAAAACCATATGTGTTCCTTCAGCCTGAAAAAACTGATCCAGGAGAATCATCTGGACGTGCGTATGGATCCCGAGGAAGAGTTTAATCCCAGAACAGCCTTTGGTTCTCATGAGGATGCAGACCATGTTTATAATACTCCCCGTGCATGGGTGATGCTTCGGTATTTTAATCCCAGAACCTTTGACTGGGACGGACCGGATGCAGAATACAGACCGGAGGATGACGATCTTCCCTGGTCTCTTATTCCGGAAAAAAAGATCACACTGGAAGAGGTAAAATGGATACTTTCTAATTATTATCAGGGAACTCCTTATGATGTTTACGGAAAGGACACCGGAGCAGGCAGGTACAGACCTATCGGTATCAGCAGGAATAATGCTCTTGGACTTGTTCAGATCCGTCCTTATATGCCGGAGGACCTGAAGGTGCTGCAGTGGGTTGCACTGGGTTCCAATGTGTTTAATGCCATGATTCCTCTTTATCCTGGAGTGGATAAAATGCCGGAGTATCTTTCAAAGGCTTATGTGAAGCCGACAACAGAGAATTTTTACTGGGCAAACCGTATTATCGCGGCTCTGGCTGACCCGCATTTTTATGAGAATCAGTCAAATATTGAGCGTTATCAGCTTTCATCAGACCGTAAGGTATATGAAATGATCCGAAAATTTGATCAGGAATTTCTGGAAAAAGAGCCAGAGGATAAAAAGGCATTTTTTGAAGCGGCAAATCAGGAAATTTCTGATTTTATCCAGGAAAAAACAACAGAGCTTCTGGATAAGGTTCTGTTTACTTCAAGCTGTCTGATGAGAAACGGATTTTCCAGAAGTGATGCATAAGCAGAAAGGATATTTATCCTTCCCGACTGTCCAAGATCAGTTCACAGGAAATATCCGTGAATTCTCCGGAGAGAATCTGGTTCAGCCGATTGGTTGCTTCATGAAGTTGGCATACATTCAGGCTGTCAGAATTTATCCGAAAATAAATAGCAACCCATAGCTGTCTTCCTGTACGGGCAATATCGTAAAAAACAGGATGAAAGGAAAAATCTTTCAGGATACCGGAAGAAAGCTCCTTAATTCTGCCAACTGTTTTTTTGTCAGGTGAAAAAAGGAAAAGCTCTCGAAAAGTTTCCATAAGCATTTTGATGCTTTCCGGAATCATAAGTATCATAATAAAAATAGCGACTAACTGGTCAAAATATGGAGCCAAAAAATCAAAAGGAGTATTTTTTAACTGAGTTGCAATAAAAAAAGCACCCGACATACCAATACTGTATGCTACATCAATTTTCCAGCCCAGGATCTCTGCTTTTACGGTAGGAGAGGAAACATTGCGGCTCATGAATTTCATGATCAGAAAAATACCCAGACTGACAAGTCCGACCATGAACTGAAACAGGGAAACCTGTCCTTTGTTAATATTATTTCCGCCAGAAAGAAGGCTTTCAATAACATCAGCAAGAACACTGACTGTTACAGAAGTCAGCATTATATTTTTGACAAGGATAAAAAAGGATTCTACCTGAAAGAAACCATAGGGTCTTTTTTCAGAAACCGGTTTATGGAATAATGGTGTCAAAAACAGGATCAGTACAATAAAGATTAGTTCAGATGCATCATAAAGTGCATCCATAAGAGTAGACTGGGAATGACTGTATACAGCATAGACCAGTTCGGCGGCTACAAAGAACAGTCCACTGATAAATGACAGAAGCAGGATCCTTTTTTCAAGAATTTCTTTTGAGTTTTTGGCAGGTTCAGATGTCATGATTACTCCTTTCAGACAATTCGCATAAAAAATGTATGTGTATAATGAAAGGTATTATATAACAACCCTAAAATAAAGTAAACACCTGTCAGACTTTCAAAAATATATTTATATCCGGTCGAAAAGCTCTCGGATTTTTGGAATAATCAGGGAAAGGACTTGACAGATAGAAATTATAGACTTTATAATATAATCTGTATATATGATCACGCAAAAACGTTGATGGAGACAGTAAGCCGCAGACATTTTAGAGTGACTGAAAAGAAATCGAACGCTGCAGAGAGCCGGGGGCAGGTGGAAGCCCGGTGCAAGTAGGAACGGCCGAATATCACTCCGGAGTTTCTTTCCCGAAATTGGAAAAAAGTAGGGACAGACGGTGTTCCCGCCGTTAAGTGGGACAGATATCGGCAGGATTCTGCCCGTATTGTGTAACAGGTGGTGCGAAGAAGCGTAGATTCAGCTCTCGTCCTTTTACAGGACGAGGGCTCTTTTATTATAAGGAGGAAGCAATCGTGTATCAGAAAGTAGATACGAACCTGAACTTTGTGGACCGTGAAAAAAAGGTCGAGCAGTTCTGGAAAGAAAACAAAATTTTTGAAAAAAGTATGGACAGCCGTAAGGAAGGGGAAACCTATACATTTTATGATGGACCGCCAACCGCCAACGGCAAGCCTCACATTGGCCATGTGCTGACCCGTGTTATTAAGGATATGATTCCGAGATACCGTACAATGAAGGGCTGCATGGTTCCTCGTAAGGCAGGATGGGACACCCATGGCCTTCCGGTAGAGCTGGAGGTAGAGAAAAAGCTTGGTCTTGACGGCAAGGAGCAGATCGAGGCTTACGGTATGGAGCCGTTTATCCAGCAGTGTAAGGAAAGTGTCTGGAAATACAAGGGAATGTGGGAGGATTTCTCTTCAACCGTTGGTTTCTGGGCTGACATGGAGCATCCATATGTAACTTATGATGATAATTACATTGAGTCTGAGTGGTGGGCGCTGAAAGAAATCTGGAATAAAGATCTTCTTTATAAAGGATTTAAGATTGTTCCGTACTGCCCTCGCTGTGGAACTCCGCTTTCTGCACAGGAGGTTTCCCAGGGCTACAAAACTGTAAAAGAGCGTTCCGCTATCGTACGCTTTAAGGTGGTAGGCGAGGATGCCTATTTCCTTGCATGGACAACAACACCGTGGACACTGCCTTCCAACCTGGCGCTTTGCGTAAACCCGGATGAAACCTACTGTAAGGTAAAAGCAGCAGACGGTTATACCTATTATCTGGCTGAGGCTCTTATGGACAAGGTTCTCGGCAAGCTGGCAAAAGATGATGAAAAAGCATACGAGATCCTGGAAACTTACAAGGGTAAAGATCTGGAATATAAAGAGTATGAACCTCTCTGGGAATGCACAAAAGAGGCAGCTGCAAAACAGAAGAAAAAAGCGCATTTTGTAGTATGTGACAGCTATGTTACTATGAGCGACGGTACCGGTATCGTTCATATCGCTCCGGCATTTGGTGAGGATGATAACCGTGTTGGCCGCGATTACAACCTTCCGTTTGTACAGTTTGTAGACGGACAGGGAAATATGGCAAAAGAAACTCCATACGCAGGAGTATTTGTAAAGAAAGCCGATCCCCTTGTACTTGTTGACCTGGACAAAGAGGGCAAGCTTTTTGATGCGCCGAAATTTGAGCATGATTATCCACACTGCTGGAGATGCGACACACCGCTTATCTACTATGCGCGTGAGTCCTGGTTCATCAAAATGACAGCAGTGAAGGAAGACCTGATCCGCAACAACAATACCATCAACTGGATTCCGGAAAGCATTGGTAAAGGACGTTTCGGCGACTGGCTGGAAAACGTTCAGGACTGGGGTATTTCCAGAAACCGTTACTGGGGAACACCTTTAAATATCTGGCAGTGTGAATGTGGACATATGCACTCTATCGGAAGCCGTCAGGAGCTTTTTGAGATGAGTGGTGATGAAAAGGCAAAAACAGTAGAGCTTCACCGTCCGTACATTGATGAGATCACTCTGAAGTGTCCGGAGTGCGGCGGAACCATGCACCGTGTACCGGAGGTTATTGACTGCTGGTTTGATTCAGGAGCAATGCCTTTTGCGCAGCATCATTATCCATTTGAAAATCAGGATCTGTTTGAGCAGCAGTTCCCGGCAGATTTTATTTCCGAGGCAGTTGACCAGACAAGAGGATGGTTCTATTCTCTTCTGGCAGAGTCCACTTTGCTGTTTAACAAGGCTCCTTACAGAAACGTTATCGTTCTGGGACATGTTCAGGATGAGAACGGACAGAAAATGAGTAAGTCCAAGGGAAATGCAGTGGATCCTTTTGATGCTCTGGAAAAATACGGCGCAGACGCTATCCGCTGGTATTTCTACATCAACAGCGCTCCGTGGCTGCCGAACCGTTTCCATGGCAAAGCTGTTGTGGAAGGACAGCGTAAGTTCATGAGCACTCTGTGGAATACTTATGCGTTCTTTGTGCTTTATGCAAATATTGACGAGTTTGACCCGACAAAATACAACCTGGATTACGACAACCTTCCTGTTATGGACAAATGGCTTCTCAGCAAGCTGAACTCCGTAGTAAAGGCTGTTGACGAAAATCTTGCTTCCTACAAGATCCCGGAGAGCGCAAGAGCCCTTCAGGAATTTGTGGACGAGATGAGTAACTGGTATGTAAGAAGAAGCCGTGAACGTTTCTGGGCAAAGGGAATGGAGCAGGATAAGATCAACGCATACATGACCCTGTACACAGCTCTTGTGACAATCTCCAAAGCTGCTGCTCCTATGATTCCGTTTATGACAGAGGATATGTATCAGAACCTTGTAAGAAGCGTAGATCCGTCTGCTCCGGAAAGTATCCATCTCTGTGATTTCCCGGAGGTAAAAGAGGAATGGATCAACAAAGATCTTGAAGATGACATGGAGGCTCTTCTGAAGGTGGTTGTTCTTGGCCGTGCAGCAAGAAATACTGCAAATATCAAGAACCGTCAGCCTATCGGAACCATGTTTGTAAAAGCTGAGAAAGAAATGGATCAGTTCTATACAGATATTATTGCAGATGAGTTGAATGTAAAAGAAGTGAAATTTGCAAAGGATGTAGAATCCTTTATTTCCTACAGCTTCAAGCCGCAGCTTCGTACAGTGGGACCGAAATACGGAAAACTTCTGAACGGTATCCGTACAGCTCTTACAGAACTGAACGGAACAGAGGCTATGAAAGAACTGAAGGAAACAGGACTTCTTACTCTGGATATTAACGGCAATAAAGTTGAGCTGACAGAAGAGGATCTTCTGATCGAAACAGCTCAGACAGAAGGATATGTAACAGAAACAGACGGAGATACTTCGGTAGTTCTTGATACAAATCTGACTCCGGAACTGATCGAGGAAGGATTTGTACGCGAGATCATCAGTAAGATTCAGACCATGAGAAAAGAGGCTGGCTTTGAGGTTATGGATAAGATCCATGTTTATGCAAAAGACAATCAGTGCATTATGGATATTATGGAAAACCATAGGGATGAAATCATGTCTGAGGTTCTGGCAGAGGAAATCACTCTGAACGAAGCTGATGGTTATGTAAAAGAATGGAACATTAATAAAGAGAATGTAGTTCTTGGTGTAACCAGAAAGTAGGAGGAAAAAGAAATGATAGATAAGCAGTTCAAAAAAGAGGCTTTTAAAGAAAGCGTAAAAGAAAATGTAAAATTTCTGTACCGCAAAACTCTTGAAGAGGCAACTCAGGAGCAGATTTTTCAGGCAGTCAGCTATACAGTAAAAGACGTTATCATTGATAACTGGCTGGAAACACAGAATGCATATCAGAAACAGGATCCGAAGATCGTATACTATATGTCCATGGAGTTCCTTATGGGTCGTGCGCTGGGCAACAATCTTCTGAATCTGACCGCTTATGAGGAGGTAAAGGAAGCTCTTGAGGAACTGGGGCTTGATCTCAATGTCATCGAAGATCAGGAACCGGATCCGGCCCTTGGCAACGGCGGTCTGGGCCGTCTGGCAGCCTGCTTCCTGGATTCTCTTGCAACTCTGAATTACTGTGCCTATGGCTGTGGCATCCGTTACCGTTACGGTATGTTCAAGCAGGAGATCAGAGATGGTTTCCAGCTTGAGGTTCCGGATAACTGGCTGAAAAACGGTTATCCTTTTGAACTGCGCCGTCCGGAATATGCCAAGGAGGTTCACTTCGGCGGATATGTCCGTGTGGAATATGACCCGGCAACCGGATCAAACAGATTTATCCATGAGGGATATCAGGCAGTAAAGGCAGTGCCTTTTGACATGCCGATCCTGGGATATAACAATAAGATCGTAAATACTCTCCGCATCTGGGATGCAGAGCCCATCGTAGACTTCGGACTGGATTCCTTTGACAAGGGTGATTACAAGAAAGCTGTAGAGCAGGAAAACCTTGCCCGCAATATCGTCGAGGTGCTTTATCCTAACGATAACCATATGGCAGGTAAGGAACTGCGTCTGAAACAGCAGTATTTCTTCGTTTCCGCAAGTCTTCAGGCTGCAATCGAGAAGTATAAGAAAAATCACAGTGATATCCGTAAACTTTATGAAAAAGTTGTATTCCAGATGAATGATACTCATCCTACAGTAGCAGTAGCGGAACTGATGCGTATCCTTATAGATGAGGAAGGTCTTGGATGGGACGAGGCATGGGATATCACAACAAAATGTGTGGCATACACCAATCACACCATTATGTCAGAGGCGCTGGAAAAATGGCCGATCGAGCTGTTTTCCAGACTGCTTCCCCGTGTATATCAGATCATTGAGGAGATCAACCGCAGATTTATCATTGAGATCCAGGCAAAATATCCGGGTAACTACGAGAAGATCAAAAAAATGGCTATTATTTATGATGGTCAGGTAAAAATGGCTCATCTTGCCATTGTTGCAGGATTTTCCGTAAACGGTGTTGCCAGACTTCATACAGAGATCCTGAAAAATCAGGAGCTGAAAGATTTTTATGAGATGATGCCTGAGAAATTCAACAACAAAACAAACGGTATTACCCAGAGACGTTTCCTTCTTCACGGAAATCAGCTTCTTGCAAACTGGGTAACAGATCACATTGGTCCGGACTGGATCACAGATCTTTCCCAGATCAGCAAGCTGAAACTTTATGTGGATGATGAGAGAGCGCAGCAGGAGTTTATGAACATCAAATACCAGAACAAGGTTCGCCTTGCAAAATATATTCTGGAACATAATGGTGTTGAGGTAGATCCTCATTCCATCTTTGACGTTCAGGTTAAGAGACTTCATGAGTACAAACGTCAGCTTCTGAATATCCTGCATGTGATTTATCTTTATGATAAGATCAAAAGAAATCCGGGTATGGAATTTTATCCGAGAACCTTTATTTTCGGAGCAAAGGCTTCCGCAGGTTATGCCCGTGCAAAAAAAATCATCAAGCTGATCAACTCAGTTGCGGATGTTGTAAATAATGACAAGTCCATTGATAACAAGATCAAGGTTGTATTCATTGAAAATTACCGTGTATCCAACGCAGAGATGATCTTTGCAGCAGCAGACGTTTCCGAGCAGATCTCTACTGCAAGTAAAGAAGCTTCCGGTACAGGTAATATGAAGTTTATGCTGAACGGCGCTCCTACACTGGGAACCATGGACGGCGCCAATGTGGAGATCGTTGAGGAAGTAGGCGAAGAAAATGCCTTTATTTTCGGCCTCAGTTCTGATGAAGTTATCAACTATGAAAACAATGGCGGTTATGATCCGAATGTGATCTACAATACAGATGGTGAGATCCGTCAGGTTCTTATGGAACTGATCAATGGAACCTTCTCTAATGATACAGAGCTGTTCAGAGATCTGTATGATTCTCTGCTTCATGGAAACGGCTATGACAAAGCTGACCAGTACTTTATCCTGGCTGATTTCAGAGCTTATGCAGCAGCGCAGGAAAAAGTGGAAGAGGCTTACAGAGATGAAAAACGCTGGGCTCGAATGGCAATGATGAACACTGCCTGCAGCGGAAAATTTACTTCTGACCGCACTATTCAGGAGTATGTAGATGATATGTGGCATCTGGACAAAGTAATTATCAAATAATGAAATATATTTACAGGCAGCCTGCTTTTCAGAGCAGACTGCCTGTGTTGTTTACAGAATTATTCTGTGAACGGAACTGCTGAGGCGTCATTCCGGTGTGCTTTTCAAAACACGGGTCAGGTTTATTTCCACAGAAACAGTTTTGGGAGAGTCTGATTTCCGAGATATGATCTGTGGGAATAAAATGTTTTTTGTGTGTCATAAGATATGTGGAGAAAGTCCCGGAGGATAAAGGTATGACATATTTATGGGGCGGAATGATACTTATTGGCGTTTTGTACGGCGCTTTTGCAGGAAACCTTCAGGCTGTAACGGAAGCGGTTGTTTCTTCCGCAGGAGAGGCGGTGAGCCTTTGCATTACAATGGCGGGGATTACAGCCATGTGGACAGGTATCATGAAAATTGCGGAAAATGCCGGGCTGGTGTCGCAGCTTGCAGGAAGGATGAGGCCTGTTCTTAAATTTCTGTTTCCCGGTCTGGAACCGGATTCCCCGGCCTGTCATTATATTTCTCTGAATTTTTTATCAAATCTTTTTGGGATTTCCTGGGCAAGCACCAGCGCAGGACTAAAAGCAATGGAGGAACTGGACCGTCTGAATAAGGAGGAGTGCAGAAGATATGGAAAAACAGGAAGACGCAGTCCACGTACAGCAAGTTCTGCCATGTGTACCTTTATGATCATAAACGTTTCTTCTCTTCAGCTGATCCCGCTAAATATGATCGCATACAGAACAAAATACGGAAGCGCTGATCCGGCTGCTATTGTGGGCCCGGCTATACTGGCTACAGCAGTGAGCACAGCGGTGGCGGTGGTGTTCTGTAAGATCATGGACAGAAGCAGAAGGTGAGTGGCTGAAGCCTTTCTGTGTATTTTGCCCACAGAGAGTTAATACTTGACCGGTCTCCTGGGATGTGATATCATACCATTCAGATTAAATAAAAGAAACGATCCCTCTGCCACCGGGTAAGAGGATAAAGACGTCAGTTTTTTCGCCGTAGGTCTTAGAAAGCGAAAATACTGGCGTTTTTGTTTTGCCGGCCAGGTGTGTTGGAAACAGGGGGAAATATAAAAACAACAGGAGGGAATATGAAAAAAACATCATGTCTGGGAGAATTTATGCGATATACCAGCCTGAATGTTCTGGGAATGATCGGGCTGTCCTGTTATATTCTGGCAGATACCTTTTTTATTGCCAGAGGACTGGGCTCTGACGGTCTGGCTGCCCTGAATATTGCTATTCCCGTGTACAGCTTTGTACACGGCTGCGGTATGATGCTGGGAAGGGGAGGCGCCACAAAATACTCTATTTTCCGGGGGCAGAAAATGGAACAGGAGGGCAACAGGATCTTTACGAATACCGCGTATCTGGTTGGAATCTTTGCCTTGATCTTTGTCCTTATGGGACTTGGCTTTTCCGGAAATATCACGTCTCTTCTTGGCGCTGACGGGGAAATTTTTGAAATGACAAAAACATACCTTATGGTAGTTCTTTTGTTTGCGCCTGCGTTTATGACAAATGATTTTCTTTTGTGTTTTGTCCGTAATGACGGGAATCCGGGACTTGCAATGACAGCGATGCTGACAGGAAGCTTTGCAAACATCATACTGGATTATGTGTTTATTTTTCCAATGAAAATGGGAATTTTCGGCGCTGTTTTTGCCACAGGACTGGCTCCTGTGATCAGTGTCGGCGTGCTGTCGAAACACTGGATAAGCAGAAAAAATAACTTCCATTTCAGTCCTGCAAAGCCGGATATCAGATTAACGGGAACCACCTTTTCACTGGGTATACCATCCTTTATTTCAGAGCTGGCCTCCGGTATTGTGATTATTGTATTTAACTTTATTATTCTGGGAATCCGTGGAAATCTGGGTGTGGCTGCCTATGGAGTGGTAACAAATATTTCTCTTGTGGTAACATCCATGTTTACCGGAATCGCCCAGGGAATGCAGCCTATTGCCAGCCGCTCTTACGGAAGCGGAGATGCGGAAAATACAGGAAAAATATTTCGTTATGCCGTTATAGCCCTTCTGGGAACAGCTGCGGTAATCTACGGAATCGTGTTCCTGTTCGCATCGCCGATCACATCTGTCTTTAACAGCGAAAACGATATGCAGCTTCAGAAGATTGCGGAAGAGGGGCTGAAGCTTTACTTCCTGGCTGTGCCATTTGTGGGCTTTAATATTGTTTCGGCCATGTTTTTTACCTCTACGGAACGGGCGCTTCCGGCTCAGATGATCTCTGTATTGAGGGGGCTGATTGTGATCATTCCTGCTGCCTTTATTCTTTCAGCAGTGTTTGAAATGCAGGGCGTATGGCTGTCCTACCCTGTAACAGAGGGGATAGTGACAATATTTGCAGTATGTGTTCTGTTAAAGAGTGCAGGAAGGAAACCAGGTACAGAAAAAGCCTGAATATTTATACGGAAATGACCTGTCCCATGAAAACATGGGAAGGTAAAGAAGAGATTGATTTACTGTTTCTTTTCCAGATTCAGAAAAATACTACAGATAAAAAACTTCCCGGAAGCAGGTGATTTCCGGGAAGTTTTATTATGAGTTTAAACGACAGAACAGGGAAAGTCAGGAAGGGTCATCCGGAGAGAATTCAAGAATATCTCCCGGCTGGCAGTCAAGCTCCCTGCATATGGCATTCAGGGTGGAAAAGCGTATTGCACGAACCTTTCCGGTTTTCAGATTGGAAAGATTAACGTTGGAGATGCCGACCCGTTCTGCCAGCTCGTTCAGAGAAATTTTCCGGTCTGCCATCACCCGGTCAAGTCTTAAAATAATTGCCATTTTTCCATCTCCTTATATTGTCATATCAGCTTCATCCTGAAGATCAATACCATACCGGAAAATTTCTGAAAGGATCAGGGCAAGGATTCCCATTACCAAAATTTCACCGCTGATATCCGGAAAGCGGAAAAAGACAGAATCGAAGAGAAACTTTTCGATCAGGCTGTAATACAAAGTATTTTTAAACAGAGCCATGATGATCAGAATCCATGAAATGACCCGCAGATCTTTTTCCGTTTTTCGAGTAAATGGTGTGTGTTCCTTCAGGGTTCTGTCCAGGATCCGTTTTACAAAAAGAAGAACGATCATAACAGGAAGAAGGGTCAGGATACTTTCAAGAATACCATAAATCAGATAGCTATTCAGAGGATCTGCAATCTGGCCTGATAGATCAGAGGGCAGGGAGAATCCTGTACACCATGCATCTGACCAGGTAAAAAACTGGTGATAATTGTCTGTATACTCATAGTGGAAGGGAACCAGTCCTGCTTTTGCCAGAACAGGGAGCAGGATTAAATAAAACATAGCCAAAAGAAGAAACAGCAAAATCCCTTTCAGAAAAACAGCGGCATATTGACAGGTGGTTAAGGATTTGTTTTTCAGTGAGAGGGAAGTTTTTTCTGAAAAAATTATTTTATTCATAGAAGTCAGATCCTTTCTGTTAAATTGTTTCGTCAGATTCCTGCTGAAGCTGTGCGCCATACTGGAAAATAAACAGCAGAGTATACAGTATAAAAATGGGCAGGAGAAGATTGATGTTCACAGTCAGGGAAGGTCTGCCTTTCATAAGTAATACTGTGGCGAAGGTATCTGTAAAGATAGATATCAGAGCCCATGGAATCATGGCAATTTCCAGTTTTTTCATATTGCTGATTACTTCAGGATCAAAGGGGGAGCGGCAGGTACGGAACGCTTTGCACAGTTTTCCGCCGTAGCGCAGGATGACATAAAAGACTGCAAAGCATATCACGTACAAAAGCATGACCATTGCGGGATCATCCAGAGAGTAATTTTGCTGTTCGCCCCAGTAACGGCGGCCGTTTTCAGTTTCTTCAGAATGATCCAGAATAACGTTGTTCATCTTAATGTTGCGTAGATCCAGTGAATCAAGCTCCGGGCCTGTTTCAACCACTACCTTTTCAAAATAATTGAGTGTGATGTGCCCTTTGGGAATATAGCCCCAGGTAAAAAGTCCGATGAGAAATACGGCAAGTATAAAAACAGAAATTACCTTTATCACCCGGATGACGATTACTCCGATACGTCCCAGTTTGTTGATCTTTTGGATAGCAGAGTTTTCCATATACATTCCTCCTTTGCACGAAATATTATGAATATCATATAAGATTTAATGTTTATCGTTAATTTCAATATATCAAAGTGATTTGTGAATGTCAATAAAAATTTATCGTTTATCATTAAAAATCATGTGACGAAATCTTGTCGTACATAAAGAGAGGACATATTTCATAAGGTATCATAAACAGAAAAATGGAGATTTCATGAAGCTTATTTCCTATATTTCCGGGTTTATGATACCTTTTCTTTTGTTTTATGTGGTGGGACATGGACTTCTTTCTAAAAGAGATATATACAGTGACTTTCTGGAAGGGGCAAAAGAGGGGCTGAAAACAGTAAAAGGTCTGATTCCTGTACTGATCGGCCTTATGACTGCAGTGGGAGTTCTCAGAGCTTCTGGTTTTCTTGATTTTCTGGGAGAAATACTGGGAAAGGTAACTTCTGCGGCGGGTATTCCGCCGCAGATCGTTCCTCTTGGAATTGTAAGACTGTTTTCGTCCAGCGCAGCAACAGGGCTGCTTCTGGACATTTTTAAGGAATTTGGGACAGATTCTCCTGTGGGGCTGATGGCAGGTCTGATGCTCAGCTCCACAGAAAGTGTTTTTTACTGCATGAGCGTATATTTTGGCTCTGTAGGCATACAGAAAACAAGATATACACTGACCGGCGCGCTTGTTGCTACGTTGGCCGGGATGGCAGCTTCGGTGTGGATTGTTACTTGTGTGATGTAGTAACCGCAAAATACTCAGGATTATTTTTGCTGTCGGACTGAGAGTCCTCTTACAGACTGTATTAAAGAGTTACTTTTACAGTGCCGTCAAGGGGCAGTCCCAGTTCTTTGATCTGCCAGTCTTCCAGCTTGATTTTATCGTTATGTCCGTACCATGTGAAAGTATATTGATAATGGGAAAATTTCCCACATTTACTTATATTACAGTTTCTACACTCAAGAAGGTGATGAATTTCATATATATGGAGTAAGGTATAACCGCCCAGACAATGTTCTGAGTTAGGGTTGTCTAAATGGTCAAAATACCGGATATCAAAGTTGTCATTAATTCCTGTGCCATAGTAATATCCGCATCCGGTACAGAAATTTGCCGCAGAAACTTTAAACGCGTTTTGGGTAGGGCCAGTGTTTTCCTGTAGAGAACCACTCCAGTCCAACCTTACATCTGATCCCAGATCCTCCCAGACATGTTTTCGCGTAGCAGGAATGGATTTTGTGTAGCTGTGACCGCAGGAGCATTTATAGGTACGGACACCTTCTTTACTGCAGGTTGGCTGTCTGGTAATGGAAGAAGTATAGCTGTGTTTATGCGGCGTGGGTTTTGAAGGTACGTTCACCGATACGCCTTTTGGATCATAGCCGCCGTAGGTATTTGAAAAAACAACATAAGCGCGGACTGTGTAAATGTTTTTCTGTCCCTTTATTGGGTTTTTATCCACATAGCTGTTGAACCTATAGTCTGTCAATCCAATCTGTTTCCAGCCGGTGGAAGGAGTTTTGCGGTATATGTAGTAGAAGCCGTTTCCCGGGAGTCCATTCCATGAAACAGTTACAGATTTCTGGTCTTTGGAAAGCACAGCGTTTTTCAGTTTTACTGTATCAAGTTTCGTGCTTATAGTCAGTCCTTTGCTGTTATATGGGCCGTTTGTATTATATTTGCTGTTATAACCTTTAACCGTGTAAGTATATTTCTGTCCTGGTATAATAGGCGTTTTGTTGGAATTGGTATGGGTGTAGCTGGTGGTATTTCCGCTTACTGTAGCCAGTCCTATCCACTGACTGCTGGCAGATTTCTTATAGTAGATCTTGTAGTGGGTGGCATTGGAAGCAGGCTTCCATTGAATGTTGATCTTATTATAAGCCGGAGCGGAAATTTTGGATAAGGTTACTGTGCCCGGTGTAAGTCTTTGGGAACCGGTGCTGCCGGATGAGGGCACGTTTACTGAAATTCCGCTGGGATTATAATTGCCGTACATTCTGGTGGGGCTGTAATAACTGCGTACCGTGTAAATATTTCTTTGTCCTTTGACCGGATTTCTGTCAATATAGGAGGTCTGAGGGCTTCGGAGGTTTGCAAGGCGTTTCCATCCTGTGGAAGGAGTTTTGCGGAAAACACAGTAATAATTACAGCCGGAAGCCCGGTTCCATGAAACCGTAACAGACTGTTTGTTGGAAGCAAGGGTGGCTCGGGAAAGCTGAACCGTAGAGGGTTTTGTCTGTACGGTCAGTCCCCTGGCATTATAATGTCCGTTTGTATTATATTTGCTGTTGTAGCCCTTGACTGTGTAGGTATATTTCTGTCCTACCACAATGGGCCTGGTTTTGGATGAAGTATGGGTATAGCTTGTGGTATTGCCGCTTACAGTGGCAAGTCCTGTCCATTGGCTTGAACCGGTTTTTTTATAATAGATTTTGTAGTGGGTGGCATTGGAAGTACGATTCCACCGGATATTGATCTTGTTGTATGTCGGGGCGGAGATTCCGGTGAGAGTAACCGTTCCGGGAGTTGCCTTTTGGTCTGCGGCAAAGGCTGTGGATGGAGTTAAGCCAAGGATCAGCATGACTGCCATAAGTACAGCCAGAAGACTGTTTGATTTTATTCTCATCTTTATAAAATCCTCCTTGTTAATATTTGGAAAAATCAATATACTCGATATCTTCTTTGTCTATCTGTCCGGTGGATACCATTGGGCAGATGGAATAGAGTTTTCCATCAGGGCCTCTCACACAGTCATGATCTGGGTTGGAGACATCGTAGGATACGATTTCTACAGGATAACCAATGATTTGGCCAATGTCATACATCAGGTTCGGAGAGGTAAAGGAATTCAGTTGGTGGTTTTGCCAGAATGCTCCCTGTTCTTTCAGCATGGTAGCATAGCCCTCTTCTCCGCGGATCGTGGTAGGGTATCTGTATCGGGAACCGTTAACAAATTCGCCGTAAATTACCGCCTCAAACTGTTCCTTTGGGGTCATGCCTGGTTTTGTATATTTTTTGATCAGTCCATTGATCCAGTTGACGCCAGATTTCTTGTAATCTTTGAGTGTGACGCGAACAGATGCAGTGGTTTCATAGCAGCAATTAAGACTGGAATCAGCATACAATGGATTATCCAGGAATTGCGGTTTTATTTCCCGAACCTGTACGTTATAGGTTCCGGTCTTTTGGGGATAGCGCCGGGTGATATAGCCGCCCTGTACTTTTATCATATTGCTGTTGGGTGCACGTGTGCCTTTTACATCCCGATACTGTCCGGGTTGTATAGACTCTTCCACGATAGATCCGGCATTAGGAGACCAGTGCAGTCGGATACTGTCAGCTCTGGGATTATTTGTTTTGATATAGAAAAATGGCGCCGTCTCCAGTATATTATAAAATTCATTGTAGGTATTTATGATTTTTATATCATAGGTATATCTTGGTTTTGGCTCCTGTCTTGGAACAGAAACAGAGCAACCGGCTGTATTGTATCCGCCCAGAGTTTTGGTTGGGGAGTAATAGGCACGTACAGTATAGGTATTTGTGTTGTTGCTGACCGGTCTTTGATCAGTATAGCTGGTAACATTACTTTTCAGGGTTGCAATCCGTGCCCATCCGGTGGAAGGAGTTTTGCGGTATACGAAATACTGATTGCAGCCGGGAACCGGATTCCAGGACACTTTGACGGATCTTTTATCCCCGGAAAGAGAAGCACCTCTCAGCTTTACGGTGGAGAGTTTGGTGCTTGCAGTCAGTCCCTTGCTGTTATATCTGCCGTTTGTGTTGTATCTGTTGTTGTACGCTTTTACAGTGTAGGTGTACTTCTGACCAACGATAATAGGTTTGGTACTGGAAGAAGTATGGGTGTAGCTGGAAGTATTTCCGCTTACGGTAGCAAGGTTTGTCCATGAAGCGGCTCCGTATTTTTTATAGTAGATCTTGTAGTGGGTGGCATTTGAGGCTTTTTTCCACTGGATATTGATTTTATTGTATGCCGGAGCTGAAATCTTGCTGAGAGTTACAGGGCCGGGAGTGATCTTTTGCGGTTTGTCAGGAGTCCCGGTTTTCGGAACATTTACAGAAAGTCCTCTGGTATTATAATTTCCATAGGTTTTTGTGGGGCTGTAGTAGCCTCTGACTGTATAAATATTTGTCTGTCCTTTGACGGGATTGCGGTCTGTGTAGACGGTATAGGGATCCCGGACATTTGCCAGCCGTTTCCATCCGGTGGAAGGAGTTTTGCGGAAAACACAGTAATAATTACATCCGGCAGCTCGGTTCCAGGAAACGGTCACAGATTTTTTGTCAGCACCAAGGGAAGCGCGGTTCAGCTTTACTGTGGCGGGTTTTGTATATGTGGTCAGTCCTCTGCTGTCATAGCTTCCGTAGGTTTTGTATCTGCTGTTATAACCTCTGACTGTGTAGGTGTATTTCTGTCCCGGGGTAACAGGTCTGCTTTTGGAAGATGTGTGTGTATAGCTGGTGGCGCTGCCGCTTACTGTGGCAAGAGATGTCCACTGGCCTGCGCCGGCCTTTTTGTAATAAATTTTGTAATGGGTGGCATTTGAAGTGCGGTTCCATTTAATATTGATTTTGTTGTAAGCCGGAGAGGAGATCTGTGTGAGAGTGACCTTTCCGGGAGTTGGCTTTCTGCCTGCGGCAGATGCTGTGGCAGGAGTCGCGCTGAAGATCAGCATGACTGCCAGAAGCATTGCCAGAATGTTTTTTAATTTCCTTTTCATGAAAGTTCTCCTTTTCATAATTTTTCCAAACGGGATATATCAATAGCAGAAAGTATTCTGCCTGATATCTACTATTTTAATTTCATAAGCTCCTGTGCAATAGGATCCTCAGCATCAAGAACCACTACACGTCTGTTTTTTCTGCCTTCGGATTCTACGAAGTTTCCGTTGGCATCCCGATCCTGACCTCTTTCAAAGGGATCCAGCTCATAGCCAAGTCCAATGGTTTCCAACTGGGCTTCCGGTACGCCGTAAGTATCTACAAGAAGATTTTTTACAGCTTCACAGCGGCGGTTGGCCAGATCCACACAGGATTCCTGGGTTCCGTCAGTGGCGGTAGTTCCTGCCAGAAGGATGGAGTGATCCGGATGTGCAAGGATTGCGTCAGCTACCGGTTTCAGAGCTTCTTTTGCTTTTTCTTCATCAATAAAGGTGGCTTCGTTGATTACAAACTGTACCTGGGTTTCATTGATCTCAAAGGGAACCTCAAAGACCAGGGAGCCCTTTGGGTCTTCCTTTACAGGTGCCTGAATATCAAGGATGTAGTCAATGGGATTAGCGTCATATGTAATAAGCTTTAAATAATAGGTAGTATTTGGATTCAGTTCATTAGTAACCATGGTGGAGGGAACGCCATCCGAACAGGCCTCTAGGGCGGTAAAACCATTGAAAGTTATAAGAGAACCATATTCATCATAAAGAGAATAGTGTATTGAATCGGCTCCGGGAGTGGTATTTATGCAGGAAATTGTATATTCTGTTCCTGTAGTCTCACCGGTTTTAAAGCCGAACCAGGAACAGGTGGACTCTTCTGCAGTTCCGGATACTTTTGAACCAATGGGTAGCAACAGAGCATTGTCCGGGCTGGTTCCGGCAGTAACCGGACCTTCAGTTATTTCTTCTGCTCCTTTGGCCTCGATGACATTTCCGGCAGTTTTGTATGCACTGTTGTTGTTATTCATATTTTTTACAAGTAAAGAATAGTCAATGGGATCAGCGCCATATGTAATAAGCTTTAAATAATAGGTAGTATTTGAATCCAGTTCATTAGTAACCATGGTGGAGGGAACGCCATCGGAACAGGCTTCTAGGGCGGTAAAACCATTGGAAGTTATAAGAGAGCCATATTCATCATAAAGAGAATAGTGTATTGAATCGGCTCCGGGAGTATTATTTATTGCGGTAATCCGGAACTCATCTCCAGAGGAGTCTCCTGTATTAAATGAAAACCAGGAGTACGAATCTTTTTCTGCGGTTCCAAATACTTTGGTGTTCAGAGGCAGCAAAAGAGCATTATACTGACTGGTTCCGGCAATAACTTCTCCATCCGGGGGCAGGGTATTCTGCGAATCCGGAACAGAGGTGGGAGCAGGAGTATTGGGATCTGTTACATTGAGGATGTAATCAACGGGATCAGCGTCATATGTAATAAGCTGTAAATAATAGGTGGTATTTGGATCCAGTTCATTAGTAGCCATGGTGGAGGGAACACCATCGGAACAGGCCTCTAGGGCGGTAAAACCATTGAAAGTTATAAGAGAGCCATATTCATCATAAAGAGAATAGTGTATTGAATCGGCTCCGGGAGTGGTATTAACACAGGTGATTTTATATTCTGTTCCTGCAGCAGGTCCGGTGGTAAAGGCATACCAGTTATAGACGCCTTCTGTGGCTGTGCCGGAAATTTTGGTGTTAAAGGGAATAACACCTGCATCATACATGTTAGTTCCGGGAACAACCTGTCCGTCTGAGGATGTTTCGCCGGATTTCTGAGCGGCTGTACCGGAAGCTTCCGTGTTTTCTGTCTGGACGGAAACGGTATTTGTATCGTCTGTATTCTCAGTGGAAGGTGTTTCGGTTTCTGTCTGTTCGTTTTCTGCTTCTGGCTGGTTCTCTGCTTCTGTCTGGGAAGAGCCGTCGATGAGGCTCTGTACAGATACTTCTGAGGCGTAGGCTGTGGATGAAAGCCCCAGTACGCCGGTCAGAGCAAGGCAGGTTAGTAAAGTCGTTTTTTTCATTTTTTTCCTCCTTTTTCGTTTTTGTATACATTACTTTCAGTATACATGATGTAACATCTAGTTTCAATGGGAGGCAAAGCGCTTTTGCCGTAATTTTTGCTTCCCATTATACAGACAGAGAAAAAAGAGAAAAAGTTTTAAAAAATGGAAATTTATTTTAATTCGTTTTCCTGTGTCATTGACGCACTTATATAGATGTTATAAAATCTATATAAAAAGAGGATGAAATCTGTTTACTGGTTTTTGGTAAAAAATATAAAATATTTTTAAAAATGTAAAACCTTTTTGCTGATTGGCCTGTCAGTATAGTAAACAGATAAATGAAGGAGGACTAAAATGGGATTTTTGGACAAAATGAAAAGTTCTGTATCAGGGGTAAGTGCGCAGCAGAGATATGCATCTAATATAAGAAAAATTAATGCACAGATACAGAGCAATGAAAAGGAAATTGAAAGACTGACAATGCAGGTTGGCATCCAGTGTGTGAATCTTCATCTGGAGGAGCCGGGTACAGAGTATGAAAATCTTTTTGCTGTGATTCGCCAGTATCAGTCAGAAAACAGAGCGGCAGAGGAAAAAATCCAACATTTAAGAGAGCAGCAGGAGGAAGAAGAATTTGCCCGTCAGCAGGCTCTTCAGGAAAAAGAAGAAGCAGACAGGCTTGCCCGTCAGCAGGCACAGGAAGCGAGAGAGGCAACCCGCCAGCAGGCTCAGGCAGAGAAGGAAGCTGCGCGGATGCAGGTTCAGGCGGAAATGGAAGCCCGGGAAGCAGCCCATCAGAGGGAACTGGAATTTGCCCGTCAACAGGAATTAAAAAGACAGCAGGAAATGCAGGTCCAGGCAGATGCTGAATCTAAAGTATGCCCGGGCTGCGGCGGCAGAAATGATCTGGATTCCATGTTTTGTGTTCATTGTGGGAATCCATTATCAAAGGAGCCTGAAATGGCGCAGCCAGATCAGAAGCAGGATGATTGAGCAGGATAAAATAAAAATAAAAAAATTTATAAAAATATAAAACCTTTTTGAGTGTTGGTCTGTCAGTATAGTGAAAGGTCAGAACAGGGAGGTGAGAAAAATGTTTCTGCCATATGAGAGACAGATTACAGAGCTTTTACAGGAACTTATGCATTTTCGGGCCGTAGCGGTTCGCAGTCAGCAGGAAAAGGCCAGGTATGCAGAAGAATTAAACGAGACCTGTCAGGAGATTGAACAGGCATTGTATGAGATGGGCAAACGACAAACTATTGTACTCAGGCAATGGGAAACCATCAGTGATGGGAATCGGAGCAGAATTTTAAGTCCGGTCTCAGAGGGAGTGGAGAAAATGACAGTTCTTGCACAGAAAAAAGGCTGCAAAGCCATGGGAGAGTATCTGGAGGCTTCTGTTATGGAAGAAGTTCTTATGATGCTGGACCTTCCCAAAAGGTAAAACGGCGCGAAGAAAAAGAAAAAATATATATAATCAAAAAGAGAAAGGGAGAAAAAAGATGATGAAAAAAACTATGAAAAAGATGGCGGCACTGACAATGGCAGGTATGATGGCAATGTCCATAAGTACAGGAACAGTATCCGTACTGGCAGCAGAGACAGATGAGGTTGAGGGATGGGAGGTGGTAGGAACTACCAGTTCCTGTATTCCTGTCAGCGAGTATGAGGGAGAGTTGGATGAATATGCGCCGGAGGACGGTTATGTTCTGGATGTACAGTTTGTGAATTCCGATGTGAAAGACTACTATGTGTTTCCCATGTTTATCTGTGATCTGACGGGAGACGCATATCCGGGTGAGCATGTAGCTGCGGTGCTTTTGAATACAGAGGCGGTATACTCTCCGGATGCAGTTGTAGGATCTCCGACTCTGTTGTGTCAGGATGCTGTCCGGGTGGAAGCCGGCACTCCGAAAAATGTCCGTTATTATATTGATTTTAATGCAGAGGATTACATTGCTGTCTGCAATACAGAATATGCAATCGATGATCAGACCGCAGGGAACAATGCCTGTAGATTTGAACCAGAGCAGGGCTACTATCTGGGAGCCGCTTCTATGCAGATCAAGGTATATGATGCAGACGCTCTTGACGCACAGATAGCGGCAGCCCAGCAGCAGGGAGAAACAGAATATCAGGCAGCTCAGCAGCAGGAAGATTCTCAGTATCAGCAGCAATATCAGGAGCCTCAGTATCAGGAAAGTGGATACACAGAGGAACAGGAGCAGCAGTTTAATGAGTTTGGAAGCAGAGTGTGGGAAGATGCAAAAGAAAGTATAAGTGAATCGTTTTCGGAAGGGTTTGATGGCTTTTTGTCTCCGGAGACAATTGCGCAGGGACTTGAACTGGGTAAAAATCTTCTGTTGGAATAAGTAGGATTTTTGAAATATCTATATAGGGAGCTTCTTGTATAATTCAAATATAAGGAATTCCCAGAAAGAAGGTTGATAAAAAAATACCTCAGAGTAAAATAAGATTACTGACTTTGCAGGGTTAGTAAAAATCTTATTAAACAGTGAGGTACTTGAAATGAATTATAACACACAAAACGCAAAAATTGCATCTATTACGGAAAAAACTTTGATCGTTGGTATTGATGTGGGAAGTGAAACCCATTATGCAAGGGCTTTTAGCTGGCGCAATTATGAGTACTCAAAAAAGCCGTTTGCTTTCAGTAACGATGAAGATGGATTTGCTTCATTCAAAGCATGGATGGATGATATAGCAGAGAAACACGAAATGGAAAAGGTGATTCCGGGAATGGAACCAACCGGCCACTACTGGCTAAACCTTGGAGCGTACCTGCAGGGACAGGGAATGAGGCCGGTACATGTAAATCCGCATCATGTCAAGAAATCCAAAGAACTGGATGACAATAATCCGAATAAGAATGACCGTAAAGATCCAAAAACAATTGCAGGTCTGGTAAATGAAGGAAGATTCTCTTATCCATATATTCCAACCGGGATCTATGCGGAGATCAGAAATCTGTCTAACCTCCGCATCCAGACACAGGAAGAGATCACAAGGATCAAAAACAGGATCGCCCGCTGGTTCAGCATCTATTTTCCAGAGATAAAAGACGTTTACAGGAATCCGGATGCGGTAAGCGGACTGATGGTGATAAAACAGGCACCCTTGCCTTGTGATATCAAAGGACTTGGAGTGGACGGTGTCAATAAGATATGGAGGGATGCAAGGCTGAAAGGCGCTGGGATAAAGAGGGCAAAGACCCTGGTAACAGCAGCGGAGCACAGCATCGGAAATACGGAAGCACCGAGAAGCGCAAGGAAAGAGATCCGAAACCTGTTAAATGACTATGAGATCTATAAGAGCCGTATGGATGAACTTATGGAAGAGATAGAGGAATTACTTTCTGAGATCCCATATATAGATAAATTGATGGGAATCTGTGGGATCGGAATAAAAACGGTAAGCTGTTTTATTGCCGAAGTTGGAGATATTGAACGTTTTGATAATCCGAAACAGGTGCAGAAGCTGGCGGGATATGCCATTGTTGCAGACAGCTCCGGAAAACATAACGGGGAAAGCAGGATCAGCCACAGGGGAAGAAAGCGATTGAGATATGCATTGTATGAAGCAGCGATATCTGTGATCGGGAAAAACAAAGAATTCAAAGAGATCCATCATTATTACAGGACGAGGGAGAAAAACCCACTAAAGAAGATGCAGTCGGTGATAGCGGTGTCATGTAAACTGATCCGGATATTTTATACGATACTGACAAAAGGCATAGATTATGACGGTCAGAAGATGTTAAGAGACATTGTAAGACCAGGAATGCAGTCAGCAGCATAAAAAGAAGTAAGACAGTGTATCATGGCCGGTCTGAGCCTTTGAGAGGAAGAGTTGGAAGGCTGGGACCAGCCATGATAGCTGGAAGTAACAAACATAATGTAACAGGAAAACGTCCACTGAAAGGTGCTGTTACGGAAAAGAAGTCAGTAATACAAAAAACAAAGAATGAGCCAGTAGTCGGCAGGAATATTTTCCAGAGGGCATGACCCTGTAAAGGAGCTAAGCTGACACCCTGGTTATGGACAGGCGGGACGAGAGAAGTTAGGACTCAGCGATAGACTGATGATCCTGGTAGACATGGGAGGTTCGCTGCCGTAGATGGATGGGTATACACAAGGCCATGTAGAATGAAAAAAGAAGACGTTTTACTTCGTGTACCCAAAATCCATTACTTTCGTACCAGATACAGAGAAATGTCCATTCCTATGGCTCTTTCTTCTGAGATATTTATTGATGAAACATTAAAAAACCTTGATTTTAAAGGAAAAAGACTTGACTATATACTATACAGGGAGGAAAATGTAATGTTTTGTAAAAACTGCGGGAATCAGATACCGGACGGAGTTCGGTTCTGCCCCAAATGCGGAAAAGTAACAGGAGCAGTTCTGTCGAATCAGAGTGCAATAAATCAGAATGCAGCAAACAAGAATCTTATGGGACATACAGCTACAGGAAAAAGTACCATGGATTCTGACACGATAAGAAGTGAAAAAACCACACAGTCCGGCTGGTCCGGGGAGATTTCGGAAGCATCAGCCATTAAGAAATCGAAAACAAAAAAACAAAGGTATCTGAGAGCCTATAATCTTGGACATTTTGGAGTACTGATCGGCTGTGTAATGGAGATTGTGGCAGTATTTCTTCCAAACTATACCAATGGTTTCCTTATAGGATTTTTAAATAAATTCACGGATTTTATGGGTGATACCCCTTCTATTATGAAGTTCATGACGACTTTTGTATTTGGAGAGAATGTGCGGAAACTTACCGGATATCTGGACACAGAATTAAGAAATGTTGAGATTTATCAGAGCTTCAGAGACTATACAAGTACTGCAGCGATTATGCTTGTAGTTATGGGGATTTTGGTGCTGGTATCCTTTATCTGTGTTCTGTTAAAACGTGCCCCTGTGATTTCTTCTGTATTCAATCTGGCAGCTATTGGGGTTCTGCTGTATGTGTGCAGCAAACTGACCTCCGTTTTTCAGGGGCAGGGGTATCTGCTGCTTCTGGCAGGCGGTGTGGTGATTTTTGTATCATCTGTGATTTCGTCTATGATGACAAGCAATATGCTTATGAGACAGAGAGTTCAGCTGACAAAATACTGATAAATAAAAATATATAAAAAATCAGTATTGATTATCTGGATTCTTCATCCGGAATAAAAATCAGTATATCAGATATCGGACAGTCAATAACACTGCAGAGAGTGTTAAGAGTTTTTGTGGTAATGGTCTTGCCGCTTCGCAGACGCTGGATTGTATCAGGCAGAATCCCGTATTCGTAGATCAGCTGATATGTGGATATATTTTTCCGGCGGATGGTCTGCCAGAAGGGTTCGTATGAAATCATGTAGTTACCTCCTGTTTAACAGCATGGTAGCATACATGAGTTTTTATACATGCATGTTATATCATGTATGTTGCCTGTACAGCGACAGGTGCGTGTGCAAAATAAGAGAGATAAAATGCAGATCCGGGAGGAAAAACAATGTTTTGCAAAAAATGTGGTGCAAAGATAAAAGAAGGAACAAAGTTCTGTTCCAAATGTGGCGCTCCGGTAAGTCAGACTGCTTCAAAGGAGACGAAGAACAGCCGGAAGGATGTATTGAGGCATAAAATACAGGATTTCGGCAAAACGCCGGAAGGAGAGGCTTCAGGAGATAAGAAAATCCATCCAAAATGGGCGTATGGGGCGGCTGCTGTTGCTGTGGCAGTAGTTCTGGCTGTGGGAATAGGAAGTATTGGAGGAACAGATAAGACAGAAACAAAGGTTTCTGAGAAAAGTGAAGCTATACAGGCTGCCGAAAAAGTAGAAGCCCCGGAAACAGAAACGAAGAAAACGGAAGCCGAAACAGCTTCTGAGACAACAGAAACCGAAATCATGCAGGTTTCTTCTGAGGTTTCCGAGATCGTGGAAGCTCCGGCTGAAATAGAGAACGGAAATCCGGAAGAGGAAAAGAAAACAGAAGAAGCAGAAAACAGTTCCGGTAATAACATGGTGGAAATGACAGATCCTGATATTCAGAGAGAAGCCGCAGAGGGCAGAGAAAGTAACGATTCTCTGGAAATGCAGGAGAATGCAGAGGCGACAGAGGATGACCAGCTTTACGGCAACTATGATTATTACGGGGAAACTCCTTTATCTGACAATGCCGGAATAAATGTACAAAGTATATCGACTCTGGAAGCCTATGGAGGAACGTTGGGAGAGAATGCGCCGGAATCCGGTTATGTGATCGAGGTGACTGCCTACAACCGGAATAATATTCCCTGTCAGATTTATCCAATGTTCAGTGTGGGACTGGTATCTCCCAAATATGACTATGGATCAAAGGAAATGATCCTTTTGGATACGGATGCGATCTATGCAGAGGGAGGAGAGAATATTTCTCTGGAAGATCCTACCTACATAAAGCCTGTAACTGTTGCCCCCAATGAGGAGAGAAACTTTCTGTATTATCTGGATCTCAGCGGAGAGGCTCTGGTGGAAATGATCGATGAACGTCTATTTGGAGGATTTGGAGAAAAGCTTCCGCTGGAAGATCTTAAAAAGCATAAGGAGCAGGTTACTCTGGATTCCGAAAACTATCTGAGAAATATAGAGATTAGAAAAAGTGTGGTAAAAGCAGCGCAAAGCGCCTCTTCCCTGAAAGATAAGGTAATGATCTCCGATCTTTCTATGAAGCAGGTAGATGCGGAAATGTACCAGATTGATATGAACATATCCAATGAAAATGATTTTTCCTGTGATGTGTTCCCTATGCTGGGATGCACTGCAACTATGGTAGTGGATGACTGGGGAAGAGAGGAAACAGTAGAAACGTATATAAACGGCAGTGATACGGTTTACGGCAGGAGCGTTTCCCTGAAGATAGACGCAGAGAAATTTGAACCACTGGAATCTGTGGGGCTGGCTCCTCATGAAACGAAAAAAGTGATCTATACCATAGCTAAAGAAGATGTAACAGATATTACTTCTCTTAACGGCAATCCGGATACCATCTACGGCGATGTAAAGGAACTGAAAGATATTAAGCTGCTTGATTTTGCTGTTCAGGAAGCAGAAGTTACTTACATTCCTGTAAAAGCACTGGACGGAATTGAAATAAAGAAAGACGTAGAGGGAAATGTGGTTTATAATGTAATTACTTTTGTGAATGACACAGAGGACAGATGGCGTGAAATCTGTCTGAATTATGTATGGATGGACGGAGAGGGAACGCTGGTATCCTTTGATTCAACGAATGCCGAACTGGTAGATCTGGGGGAGACTGCGGAGCTTAAATATACTGCGGCTTCCGAAAACGACAAGACAACCCTGGTTCCGGCGCTTCTTTATTACAGCCCGGACAACAGTTATATGGAGTAAACCAGAAAGGCTGAAAATATGGACAGCAGTTTGGTTATGAAATGGTTTGTATGGCTGCTTCGCAGAGAACGCTCAGAAACAGAGCTGAGCAGGACACAGAAAAAGAAGATCAGCCGGACAGTGAGAAAGGACAGAAGAGAAAATGGACTATAAGAAAGCCGTTGAAGCGGCGCTTAAAGGAAATGAAAGCGCATTTTCCGCACTTTATGAATCAACACAGCGGGATATGTATTATATTGCGCTGAAATATATGAAAAATGAAGAAGATGCCATGGACGTGCTGCAGGATTCCTACATAAAGGCATGGCAGTCGCTGGCAACTTTGAAAGACCCTGCAAGTTTTCGGGCATGGTTTGGACGCATTGTGGCAAACACTGCCAAAAATGCGCTGGCAAAAAAACGTCCCATGCTGTTTTCCCAGCTTGAGGGAGAAAATGATGAGGGAGAGCAGTTTGCTCTTGATATCGAGGACGAGAAATCAGAATTTCAGCCTGAGCGGAGCTATACACAGAAAGAAACTCAGGAGCTGGTGCATGAGCTGATCGACAGTCTTTCTGATGAGCAGAGACTTTGTATTCTGATGTACCATCTGGATGATCAGAGCATTAAGGATATTGCGGAAACCTTTGGAATTTCAGAAAATACTGTAAAATCAAGATTATTATATGGAAGAAAAGCTATAAAGGCAAAGGCCGAGGAGCTTCAGAAAAAAGGATATCAGCTCTACACAGTTGCACCTGTTGTATTCTTCCTGTATCTGCTTGACAGCGAAAAAGCGTCTACTGTATTTGCTGCCACAGCCAATGCAGTTATGCAGGCACAGAAGACGGGAATCCTGGAGAGCGCCAAAGCATCTGGAAACGGAGCAGGAGCAGCAGAAAGCAGTGCGGCAGGCCATGGCACAGAGACGGTTTCACATTCTGGAAGCAGTGGATCTGCTTCACGTCCTGGTGGAAGCCCCAGCTCTTCTGGCAATACAGGCAGGACAGCTGTATCCGCAGGCCGCAAAGTGGGACAGACAGCTGTAAAACAGGCGTTTATTCACACCGCAGCAGGCAAGGCCGCAGCGGTAGCAGTAGCAGTGGCAGTGATCGGAGGCGGCGGAGCCGCAGCTTATCATTTTGCTGGACAGAATCAGGCAGGGGAAGAACAGCAGACAACTGTGGAGGCAAATCAGTCTGAAGCAACAGAGGAAGTTTCGACAGAGGAGGCTGTAACCCCAGCGCCCACAGCAGTACCGGAGCCTACGGAAGCGCCAATGCCCACTGCGACACCAATTCCAACGGCAACTCCCACACCGGAGCCTACCCCAACTCCGGCTGCGGCAGATCCGGCATCTGTATATACCAGTGTAGTAAATTCAGCAGCCGCAGGGGAAGAGGGATATAATTTCTCAGAATATGGAAATGGGGATTACGGACAGCTTACCGGAGAGAGGGAATATGCTCTGTATGATATGGATCAGGATGGAACCGAAGAACTGATTCTGACAGAAGGGCTTGCAAACGGACCGTTTATTTATTACGCATACCGGGTGTATACTGCGGAAAATACAGGTTCCGGTTATCAGCCGAGAGCTGTAGAAGGAAGTGGAGTTTCCTTGGATCTGGCAATCCCGCCGGAAGGGCCTGGTTTGTATTCATTACAGGATTTCAGCCGGGGAATGGGATATGAAGAGTATTATCGTGTGACGATCCAAAATGGAGCGCTGGCGGAAGAGGGAGATCCGGCGCTGCAGGCAGTTATGGGAGACGAGGCTCACGTAACTAATATTGAGCAGGCACCGGATTTTCACTGGTTCCCGGTAACAGACTTAAACGGTCTTAACTAAAAAGCTCCCGGGTTTTCTGCATCCATTCAATGACAGGTACGGAGAAGGGGCATCTTTCCTCACAGCCGCCGCATTCCAGGCAGTCAGAGGCATTGGCCTCCAGAGCCTCGTAGTGGGCGCGTACTGTGGGAGGAACCTCCTTCTGCATCCTTGCCAGGTCAGCAAGCTTGTTTACCATGGCAATGTCGATTCCGGCAGGGCAGGGAGCGCAGTGACCGCAGTAGGTGCACTGTCCTGCAGCATAGGCATGCTGAGGTGCGTTGGCAAGTACGCTTGCATAATCTTTTTCTGCATCTGTGGCTGTTTCATAGGCAACAGCCTGATATACATGCTCCGGTGAATCGAAACCAGCCATAACGCTTGCCACAGCCGGGCGGGTCAGAGCATAGTGGAGACACTGGACAGGCGTAAGCGCAACGCCGAAAGGAGAGGTTTTTGCATCAAAAAGTCTTCCCCCTGCATAGCCTTTCATAACAGTGATGCCTACATTTTCCTGTTCGCAGATACGGTAAAGTTCTTCCCTTTCCGGATCAATACGGTTCAGGCCGTCTGCGTATTTTTCCACAAAATAATCGTCCAGATTTTCACTTGGAGGCAGAAGGTCAAAGGCCGGGTTGATGCTGAACAGGATCATTTCAATTTCGCCATGAAGAGCGGCCATTTTTGCAACTGTGGGGTTGTGGGTGCTCATTCCGATGTGGCGGATAGTTCCGTTTTCTTTCAGGCTCCGGACATAGGCAATAAATTCGCCGGACATGATTTCTTTAAATTCCTCAGGGCTGTCAACAAAGTGGATCATGCCCAGATCAATGTAATCTGTCTGCATTCTTGTAAGAAGATCACGGAAAGCTTCATCCACCTTGTCCAGCTCTCTGGTACGTTCATACTGACCGTTCTGCCAGGTGGAACCAATGTGTCCCTGAATGATCCATTTGTCCCTGCAGTCTTTGATGGCATTTCCGATATTGGAGCGGACATTTGGTTCGGACATCCAGCAGTCCAGGATGTTGATGCCCTCTTTCTGACAAACATCAATGATCTCTTTTACCTCTTCTGTGTTGTGGCGTTCCAGCCATTCGCCTCCAAGACCGATCTCGCTGACCTTGAGACCTGTTTTTCCAAGTGTACGGTATTTCATAACATTTTCCTCCCTTTAAAAATAATGCGGTTCCGGAAGAAATCAGCTTTTCAGAAGATTTTGTCCGGACCGCATGTAATGAACAGCTTATACAAGATCTTTATTTTTCTTAATTGTTTCCAGAATAATATTCTGTGTGTATTCTCCAAGATGTCTCTGGTCATTTTTGTCCAGCTCTTTTACATAAATGGGCTTACAGTATTCCACGATCACATGACAGGGTCTGATCTTTGGAAAATGGGCTTCAAAAATTTCCGCCGTATTGTTCATGGCAATGGGGATAATGGGACAGCCTGATTTGGAGGCGATCTTAAAGCTTCCCTCATGGAAGGGAAGAAGCTCTGTTTCGTCCTCTGCCTTATTTCTGGTGCCTTCCGGGAAAATACAGATGGAAATTCCTGACTTTACTTTTTCAATGGCAGTGAGGATGGTTTTCAGCCCCTGCTTGATATCTTTACGGTCAAGAAACAGACAATGCAGATATTTCATCCAGTTTGACAGAAGGGGAATCTTTTCCATTTCTTTTTTTGCCACATAGCCGGTGCGGATAGGACAGCGGCTGTAGGTGAGAAGAATGTCAAAATAGCTTCTGTGATTGCCGATGTAAAGCACAGGAGTATCCTTTGGGACATTTTCTTCGCCGATCACAGTGATCTTTGTTCCGGCAACCCACAGAATAAATTTAAAAGCGCCCTGGATCAGCCGGAGAGAGCTGATTTCTTTTGTCATGGGAGAGAATTTACCAATGATCCATTCTACAATAAGAACAGGAATGGAAAGAATCAGAAATCCGATCACTATGACAGCAACAAGTAAAAAGCGAATCATAATCGTACCTCTTTCGTATACGGCAGCCCATATCATGTGCGGCTGCCTTAATAGTAACATTATACAAATTAAATGAAATTGTTGCAATAAATCTTTTGGCAATTACATACAATACTTATCAAGGAACGGATTGGGGTGGCATTATGAAAAAGACAGTCCTTCTGGTCTGTTATCTGATTCTGATTCTGTCTCTGGGAGGCTGCCGGCTGGTGCGCATCGAGGAAGAAAAAAGAATGCCTCTTGAGTATGAGGTGGTGGAACCGGAACAGCTTCCTGAGGAAGCGGCTGCACTTGTGGAAGAAAAAAAGGCTTCAGAGTTCAGGGTCACATATCAGAGCGGAAAAGAGCTTTATCTGATCAGAGGCTACGGAAAACAGATGAGCGGCGGATACAGCATTCAGGTAAAAGAGCTTTCAGCTTCTTCCACGGCTGTATTTTTTGAGACAAAGCTGATGGGTCCCTCTGCAGAAGAACAGAGCGGAGCGCCGTCCTATCCGTATATAGCAGTAAAAATACAGTACCGGAAGGAACCGGTACAGTTTCAATAATGACAGGAGGAAAAGAAAAGTGGAATTAAAAAAAGAAGATATTCAGATGCTGCGGGTAAAAAGCCGGGCAACCAGTCAGGTAACCTTTGATGCTGATTACAATGTTCCGGATGTGAAGCCGGATATCGGACGAATGATCCAGAATAAAGGAGAGGTGGAGGTGGAGGAGGTCCGTTTAAATGACGGGCACGCTTTTGTCCGCGGAAGCCTCAATGTAGATCTTCTTTATGTGGGGGAAGAGGAAGGAAGAGTGTACAGTCTTTCTGCGAAGCTTCCTGTGGAAGAGACACTGAATCTGGAGGGAATTGTAAGCGGAGATAAAATGTGCCTGAAATGGGAGATCGAGGATCTGAGTCTTCATCTGATCCATTCCAGAAAGCTGAACATAAAGGCAGTAGTGACATTTTATGCAGTTGTGGATGAGCTGGCAGGAATCCGTCTGCCTGTGGCTGTGGACGATGAAACTGTTTCCGTAAAAAAGAAGCCCATGAAGCTTTTAAGTCTTGCCGTACATAAAAAGGACACTCTGCGCAAAAAGGAGGAGATTGTTTTATCCTCCAATAAGCCCAATGTAGCAGAGCTTTTGTGGCACACTGCAGAAGTCCGGAGCCTTGATCTTCGGCCTGAAGAGGACAGAGTAAAGGCAAAGGGAGAGCTGTATGTATTTGTTCTTTATACCGGAGACGATGAGGGAAGGACGCACCAGTGGCTGGAATATTCGGTTCCGTTTTCCGGGGAGGTGGAGTGTCCGGGATGTACGGCAGATATGATCCCCAATATGGAGGCTGCCGTGATCAGCCAGTCAGTGGAGGTGAAGCCGGATTCTGACGGGGAGGAACGGCTTCTGATCGCAGATATGGTACTGGAAGTGGATATGAAGCTTTACCGGGAGGAAGAGCATGAGGTGATCCTGGATGTATATACGCCTTTGCGCCAGTGTATTCCAAAAGGAAAAACAGAGGCTCTGGAAAGTCTGCTGATCCGGAATTTTTCCAAGTGCAGGCTGTCTGACAGGATCGAAATGAAGGAAACCAGAGGGAAGATCCTTCAGATCTGTCACAGCCAGGGACAGGTGAAGGTGGATAAAACAAGGATTGTAGAGGGCGGCGTGCAGGTAGACGGTATTGTTCAGCTTAAAATCCTTTATATTGTGGGAAATGACGATATGCCGTTTTATTCCATGGAGACCATGATTCCCTTTACTCAGACGGTGGAAGCAGGCGGAATCACAGAGCAGAGTGTGTATTATCTTCATGCAGATCTGGAACAGCTTGCCACTTCCATGGTGGACAGTGATGAAATAGAGATCAGGGCAACTGTGAGCCTGAATCTTCTTGTTATGAGCTGCCAGGAAACAATGGTCATAGATAAGGTGGAGGAGCAGCCTCTGGATGAGGAAAAGGTGCGGGCAATGCCGGGAATTACTGTTTATGTGGTAAAACCGGAAGACTCTCTCTGGGATATCGCAAAGAAATTTTATACTACAGTGGAGGAGATCAGTACAGTCAATGAACTGAAGGACGGAGAGATCTCTGTGGGGCAGCCTCTGCTCCTTATAAAAAAAGTGGAACAATGACTATTGAAATTCCTGTAAAAATCATATAAAATATTTGCAAAGAATTGTATACAAAGTACAGAAAAAAACGCTGCTGTCCATAAGCTTTACAGCTGTAGGCAGCAGAAACTGTATAAAAGATAAAGTACGAAAGGAAAGTGGAATGGCTTATGCGTCTGCGGGCAATGGCAAAAATCAATCTTGGACTTGATGTGATACGCAAAAGGGAGGACGGATATCATGAGGTACGCATGATCATGCAGACTGTGCGTATGTACGATACCCTGGAGATCAGGAAAAAACAGGCGCCGGGAATTTCCCTGCGCTCCAATCTGCCCTATGTTCCGTCTGATGAGAGAAATCTTGTTTATAAGGCTGCAAAGATTCTTATGGATGAATTTCATGTGGAAGAAGGACTTTCCATGAAGCTCACCAAATCCATTCCAGTAGCAGCAGGAATGGCCGGGGGAAGCTCGGATGCGGCAGCAGCTTTTGTGGGAGTAAACCGTCTGTTCCGCCTGGGACTCAGCCAGGAAGAACTTATGAAAAGAGCCGTTCAGGTAGGGGCAGACGTACCTTATTGTGTGATGAGAGGTACTGCCCTGGCAGAAGGGATCGGAGAAAAATTAACACCTTTGCCGCCAATGCCGGAGTGCTATGTGCTGATCGGAAAACCGGGCATCAATGTTTCCACAAAGACAGCATACGAAAATCTGAGGCTGGATACCATTCAGAAACGTCCTGATATTGACGGAATGATCGAGGCTATCAGAAACCGGGATCTGCACTCCATAACAGAAAAAATGGAGAATGTATTTGAGCCGGGAATTATGGAAAAATATCCGGTGATCGGCGAGATCGAAAGATTTATGGAAGAAAGAGGCGCGCTGAAGGCAATGATGAGCGGAAGCGGCCCTACTGTATTTGGTATTTTTGAAGACAGGGAAAAAATGTTTGCAGCGTCAGAGGCTCTGAAAAAGAGCGGTCTGGCAAAAACAGTTTTTGCTTCACGGATTTATAACCGTTCTGAGTAGACACAGGATTCAGATATTCCGGAGACATCAGTGATAAGGAGGAAATACAAAGGATGAATGATTTTTCTGTTGATATGAATGAGTATCTGCCGTTGAGAGACGTTGTATTTAATACTTTGCGCAAGGCAATTCTCAAGGGAGAGCTGAAGCCGGGAGAGAGATTGATGGAGATTGCTCTGGCAGACCGTCTGGGAGTCAGCAGGACTCCGGTTCGTGAAGCTATGCGGAAACTGGAACTGGAAGGCCTTGTGGTAATGATCCCCAGAAGAGGAGCCCAGGTTGCAAATATTACAGAAAAGGATCTCAATGATGTTCTGGAGGTTCGCATTGCTCTTGAAAACCTTTCCATAGAAAAGGCCTGCGCCCGTATGACGGAGGAGCAGCTTGCACAGCTCTGGGACGCTGCGGAGGCGTTTGAAAAGACGATGGCAGAGGGAAATCTGGTAAAGCTTGCAGAGGCAGACGTGGCTTTTCATGAGGTAATCTATCAGTCTTCAGACAACCGCCGTCTGAATCAGGTGCTGAACAATCTTCGGGAACAGATCTACAGATACCGTGTAGAGTATCTGAAAGATGAGGAGACAAGGAATCTTCTGGTCAGGGAACACAAAGAGCTTTATGAGGCAATCCGGGCAAGGGATGTAAAAAAGGCCCAGGAGATCTCTTTTCATCATATTGAAAATCAGAGAGAGGCCATTGTGTGTTCCATTCGGGAGGAGACGGAAATCCGGGAAAAGGAATCCGCCGGTAAATAAAACTGAAAAATATGGTTATTCTAAGAGAGGTACAGATGGTATCTCTCTTTTTTTGTTTTGTCAAAAGAGATGCGGGAAAAAGAGGAGCGATTCTCTTTCTTATGATTAGTTAGCAGGAGTTGCATATGGGAAAAACAAAAATTTCTTCCAGTCTGAAGGAAAATGAGGAATATATAAGAAAACGCTGCAAAAACTGTGCGGATATTTTGATCCGTCCCATGCGTATTGGAACTCTGGGAAAAACAGACTGTCTTATGGTATATATTGAGGTGGCGGTTTCCAATATCATGCTGGATGATTCTGCTCTTGGGAAAATGATCAATCATTTCTGGGAAAGTTCACCGGAACAGATCCAGGAGTTTATGAGAAACAACAGTCTGGGAATCGCAGATGTAAAAAAATTTGAGTACATGGAAGACGCCGTGGCGGCTATGCTTGCAGGAAACGCTATTTTTTTTATGGACGGCTATGACAGGGCAATGAAAATTTCCAGCAAGGGCTATCCTAATATGGGAGTGTCGGGAGCGGAAACAGAAAAGGTTCTCCGGGGTTCCAGAGAAGGATTTTCCGATTCGGTAAAAACAAATTCTGCTCTTGTGCGGAAACGGCTTCGTGATACAAGGATGAAGGTTGAGGAAATGAGCATCGGGGTTCGTTCCAATACAATGATCCAGCTTCTTTATATAGAAGATCTTGTCCACCAGGAACTTCTGCAGACAATCAAAGACCGTCTGGAGGAATTTGAGATTGACGGAATCCTGGACAGCGGAATGCTGGAGCAGCTTACAGAGGAGGATTGGTACTCTCCATTTCCTCAGTACCAGACAACGGAACGTCCGGACCGGGCGGCTCAGGAGCTTCTCAATGGAAAAATCGTGCTGATCTGTGACAATACGCCTTATGTCCTGATCCTTCCCAGCTCCTTTAACGGATTTATGGAAAGCAGCGAGGACTGGTATCATCACTTTGAAATGGCATCATTTTTAAGAGTTCTGCGCTATCTGGCTCTGATGACGGCAGTCCTTCTTCCCGGACTTTATCTGGCAGTAATACGGTTTCATACCCAGATCCTTCCCACAAACCTTCTGCTGTCTTTTGCAGAAGCCAGAGAGGGAGTACCCTTTTCCAGTGTTGTGGAACTTGTATTTTTGGAACTTTCTTTTGAGCTTATACGGGAGGCAGGTGTCCGTGTTCCCGGTTCTCTGGGAAATGCCATTGGGATTGTAGGAGGCCTTATCATTGGACAGGCGGCTGTCAGCGCAAATCTGGTAAGTCCGATCGTTGTGATGATCGTAGCCCTTACGGCTCTGGGCGGAATGGCAATTCCAAACGAGGAGTTTGCATCTGCTTTCCGGCTTCTGAAATATGCGTTTCTGTTTCTGGGAGGATATCTGGGGATTTTTGGTATTGTGCTGGGAATCTATCTGACAGCAGCTCATCTGTCAGGTCTGTTAAGCTTTGGCGTTCCCTATCTTCTGCCTTTTGTAAAAAAATCCTCCATAAAGGATGTAGGGGACGGAATCCTCAGACTTCCCTTCCGTAAGCGCCGGATCCGCCCTCTTTACGCCAGACAGGAACAGAGCCTGCGGCTGAAAAGGAGGGAAAAATCATGAAATTTGCAGAAAATAACAGAATTTCTCACAGACAGCTGTACAGGCAGATGGTTTTGACGTTTTTGGCTCCTTTTCTTCTGTGCCTTCCCGGAGAAAACAGGCTCACAGGAATATCAGGGATTGTGGGGGTGGCAGCTGCATTGGTGATTCTGGCAATCTACAGTTTTTTTCTGAGAAGACTGACGCCCTGGTACACGGATCCGGTAAGAACTTTTGGAGCGGCAGGCGGCAGGATCATAGGAGTGTTTTTTCTGAGTTATGTGATGCTGACAGGCGCGTATCTTCTGGATTTAATGGAGGAGCTGGTTCCTGCTGTTCTGGTCACCGGTATTCCGGGAATCGTGATTTCTTTGCTGGCAGCAGCGGTCTGCAGCTTCGGCGCCCATAAAGGAATGCAGAGGAGAGGAAGAATGGCAGAAGTGTCAGGGGGCATTCTTCTGGGCGGTGTGGTTCTGATGATGATTCTTTGTTTGTGGCAGACCACGCCGGAATATTTTACAGAAATGACACAGGCATCTGCGCTGCAGGGCAAAGAAGTTTTAAAAAGCTGCTATGGGGTTCTTGTGGCTTTTTCAGGGCTTGGACTTCTGCCCTTTCTTCTGAAGGATGTAGAAAAAAGAGGGGCAGCAGGAAAAACGGTGGTTTTTGGAATTTTCACTCTGGGAGGGATTCTGATAGGAATGCTTGTGCTGATTCCGTCAGTGCTTGGATGGCAGAGATTCCGAAATGAAGCATATCCGGTTCTCCCTCTTCTGGCAGGAGCAGATCTTCCGGGGAATGTGCTGGCAAGATTTGATGTACTGTGGATGGGATTCCTTTTGTACAGCCTTCTGTTTGCTCTGGGCAGCCTGTTTCATTACGGACACAGGATCCTGGATCGGACCCGTATGGGAAACGGGAAACTGTGGCTGCCGGCCGTAATATTCGGGCTGTCTTTTATAAAATTTCAGGAAACAGGGATCAGAGAAATTTTTGGTTTTTATCTAAGCCGGATTTTTGTTCCCGGTCTGCTTCTTATCCAGATGTTTATGGCTCTGAAAGGAAACCGTAAGCGCCAGAAAAAAGCAGCGCTGTCAGCCTGTCTTTGTTTTATGTTGTTTTTCAGCGGCTGCGCAGCTATAGAGCCGGAAAAAAGAATGTATCCTCTTGCTCTGGGGGTGAACAGTGAAGATTCAGGATTTTCCCTTATTTATGGAATGCCGGATCTTCCTCAGGCTACCGGACAGGACAAGCAGGAAGAGTCAGGAAATGAGACTGTACTTTCTTTAACCGGAAGTGATTTTTATGAAATAGAAAGAATTTATGACCGTTCTCAGGAAAAATATCTGGACATGAGCCATCTTCAGGTGATTATTATGGGAGACAGACTTCTGGAAGGGGACGGCTGGAAAATATTCATGGAATATCTGAAGGAAGAGCCTTTTGTCGGTGAAAATGTTTATATTTTCCGGACAGAAGATCCGGAGGCGGTGCTTACACGGGAAAGCGGAGGAACCTCTGCCGGAGAATATCTTACCGGGCTTCTGGAAAACCGCCTGCCGTCTCAGCAGAAAAACGGAGTGACATTAAGGCAGGTTTATCATCAGTGGTATGAAAGCGGCTCTTTTCCTGAAATTCCCCGTATCATTATGAAAGACGGAGAGTTGCAGGTGTATCTGGAAAAGAGCTGAGAAATCTAAAAAATAAGAGCCTTACCGGAATAGAAAGCCGGGAATTGTCTATACTCTGAATAGTGAATCAGGGGTAAGTGTTCACAGGAAATAATATTATGTACAGAACGGACAGTAACAATTTTGGAGGAATAGACAAATGGAATGGTTAAGAGACAGAAAAAACCGCCTTACGGTTTCGATACTTGCTGCAATGGCTGCTGCGATCCTGGTGGCAGGAGGATTCAGTCTGCCGGAGTATCCGGCTGCATCTGCATGGTGGGGAACCATGTATCCGGAATTTTGTTTTTCAGAGGGAAAGGGGGACAGCCCCCGAAAGATTTCCTTCTGGCTTGCGGAAGTGCTGGAATGGTGATATGATATAAAAACCAGAGACTGCGGAAAAGCTCCGCAGTCCTACCAGTCAGTGCAGAAACGGAGACTTATATTTATGAAGCCAGACAGAGACGCACCCATAGGTGTATTTGATTCCGGAGTGGGCGGGCTGACAGTTGCCCGTGAGATCATGCGGAATCTGCCGTCAGAAAAAATCGTATATTTTGGAGATACAGCCAGAGTACCCTATGGAGGGAAGTCCAGAGAAAATATCATCCGGTATTCCAGACAGATCATTCATTTTCTTATGGAGCAGCAGGTTAAGGCGATCGTGATCGCCTGCAATACGGCAAGCGCTTTTGCTCTGGAGGCAGTGAGGGATGAATTTGACGTTCCCATCCTGGGAGTGATAGAGCCCGGAGCCAGAGTGGCGGCAGCGGAAACGAAGAACAGAAGAGTGGGTGTGATCGGCACAGTAGGAACTGTTGACAGCGGTATTCACGCATCCTATCTGAAGAAGCTGGATCCGGACATCACAGTGATCAGCAAAGCCTGCCCTCTGTTTGTTCCTCTGGTGGAGGAAGGCTGGCTTCACGATCCGGTTACTGCAGAGGTTACAGCCAGATATCTTCAGGAATTTAAAGACAAAGATGTGGATACACTGATTCTGGGCTGTACTCACTATCCGCTTATCCGGTCTGTGATCCGGGAATTTATGGGGGAAGAAGTACGGCTGATCAATCCGGCTTATGAGACAGCACTGGAGCTTCGTTCTCTTCTTGAAAACAAGAAACTCCTGAATACAGGCGGAAAAAATGAAGAATTTCCATATCGTTTTTATGTCAGTGACCTTGCGGAAAAGTTCCGGGCATTTGCCGGATCCATTCTTCCCTATGATGTGGAAATGACAAAAAAGATCGACATTGAAAAATATTAGGAGGCATTTATGGACAAAAATGTACTCATACATGTACGGGGACTTCAAATGATGGAAGTTGGAGAAGAACAGGAGCCAATAGAGCTTGTTGTGCCCGGTCAGTATTATTTTCGCAACGGAAGCCATTATCTCAGATATGAGGAAATTCTGGATGAAGGCTCAGAGCCTACGATAAATTACATAAAAATGTCCCCCCAGGGCATGGAAGTCAGGAAACAGGGGCTGGTTAATGTACATATGGTATTTGAGCGGGGAAAAAAGAATATGACCTTTTATACCACTCCGTTCGGAACGCTTCAGATGGGAATTGTTGCTACCGGAATGGAACTGAATGAAAGTGACAATAACATTAACATGAAGGTTGATTATGCCCTTGACATGAATGAAGAGCATGTGGCGGACTGCTATCTTTCTGTGCAGGCGCAGCCTGCCGATTCAAAGGATTTTGTACTGTAAATAAAATACGAGACAGCTGCAGGAAAATTCTTACAGCTGTCTCGTGTTTTTTAGTCTTTTTTGCTGAACATTCTTTTAAAGAAGCCCTTTTTCTTGGCCGGCGGCGCATCCAGATGACCGCGGATACCGCGTACACCTACAATGTACAGACCGCTGATGTCAGCCTTTACTTCTTTCTTTACAGGAATCTGTTCGTAAATTTTCTCATCTGCTATCAGAATAGAAATCTTCGGACCGATCTTGGCCTTAACAATAGGCAGTTTGGTACGACGCATCATCTTCGGTGTCTGATCGATCACCATCTGCGGGAGACCAGATTCTTTTATGCGAAGTCGTTTTTTGTCAATTACCAACATGGAAACAGTCTGTTTTGCAGCTTCAATCTGTGCCTGCTGTTCTTCCTGTTTTTTCTGAGCCTTTTTTCCAAAAAAATAAAGGGCAATCAGTACGCCAACGAGAACAACAAGGATGACAAGCAGGACGATGGTAAGTGTATTCATAGATACCCTCCTCAATATGTATATTTTTCCCTCTTATAATCAGATACAGGCGGACATACATGTCCTTCAGAGAGAATTCCTGTCATGCGAAGTATATTTTATCATTAATCCGGTTAAAAGGCAAACAGTTTCGGGCAAAATCACAGTAAAATCCCAGAGAAATCATTTAGACAAAGATTACAGAAAATTATTTTATATTAGGGGAAAACAGTGGAAATTATACAGATAAAAAGTTATAATAAACAAAGTGACACAATTCGACAAATTTGGGCAGATGTTCATAGGTAATATTCCATAAGATGTGTTGCTAAAAAACGAAAAATACCATGATCGAATGTAAATTGCAAGGTACTTTGACCAGGCTTCCGGGAAGGGAGTGAACAGTAAAATTCCCTGACTGTTGTGACGCCGGAATAAAGGATTTTGTATTGGGTATATTAAAAATTACAGAAAAATAATGGACAGGAGTTACTATGGAAGAGCGAGGCAGGGGAAAGAGAAATATGCACAGTGAGAAAAATAAGGATGAGAGGGACAGGCAGCTGGAGGCCATGACCGAAGAGGAACGTGACGAATATTTCCGTGAGATGCGAAGGGAGAGAAGGCTGCGCAGGCAAAAAAGGGAGCGCCGGAAGAAGCTGGCGGTTCTGGGCGCCACAGCAGTGATTTCCCTTGTTGTAGTAGTTGGCGCAGTCAGCGGGATCACACGTTTTGTCATTACAAAAAGCAGCGGTTCCGGCATAGTTTCCAATAAAGATGAAAACAAAAAAGGCGGGGGAGAAGCAGCTGAGGCTTCTGCGCAGACAGACCTTCTGGCAGAGGCGGATCTGAAGGCAGCCCAGTATGATTATGACGGGGCTGTACAGCTTCTCAAAAGCGACAGCAGCTATGACAAGAATGCGGATTTTCAGGCTGCAGTAAAAAAATACGAGGAGACAAAGGCCACCTGCGTTTCCTGGCCGCTGGAAGAAGTGACGCATGTTTTTTATCATACGCTGATCAAGGATCCGGCGAAGTCATTTGACGGTGATTATAAAGAAGGCGACTACAATCAGGTAATGACCACCATAGATGAGTTTAATAAGATCACTCAGACCATGTATGACAAGGGTTATGTTATGGTCAGCATCAAGGACATGGCCATTGCTGACGAAAACGGAAATATGACTCCGGGAGAAATCCTTCTTCCGCCGGGGAAAATTCCGTTTGTGCTGTCTCAGGATGACGTGTGCTATTATCACTATATGGATGGAGACGGCTATGCCACAAAGCTTGTACTGGATGCCGAAGGCAAGGTCCGCAATGAATATGTGGAGGATGACGGAACAGTTTCGGTAGGCGACTATGACATGGTGCCGCTGATTGACCGGTTTGTGGAGCAGCATCCTGATTTTTCCTACAGGGGAGCAAAGGGCATCGTAGCTCTCACGGGGTATAATGGAATCCTTGGATACAGAACAGACATCAGCTACGAGACACGGCCGGATGATCTGGACGCCAACAAGGTGGAGTGGCTGGACGCACATCCGGATTTCAGTCTGGAAAAAGAACGGGAAGAGGCCAAGAAGGTGGCAGAGGCCATGAAAGCCAATGGATGGCTGTTTGCAAGCCATACCTGGGGACACCAGAATGTAGGACAGATCGACCTGGCTCATCTGCAGACTGATACCGAGAAATTTAAAGAAAATGTAGATCCGCTGATCGGCGGAACAGATATCATTATTTTTGCCTTTGGAACAGATCTTACTGCTCAGGAAGATTATTCGGGAGACAAATTTGAATATCTGAAAAGTGTGGGATACAATTATTTCTGCAATGTGGACTCAAGTAAGTATTTTGTGCAGATAAGAGACAGATATTTCCGCCAGGGAAGAAGAAATCTGGACGGATACCGAATGTACTATAATCCAGAGCTTCTGGAAGATCTTTTTGACGCAAAGGCAGTATTTGACCCAAGCAGACCGACTCCTGTACCGCCTATGGGATAAAGATATATCATCCGCCGGATGAGGGTGTCCGGCGGATTTATATACCGGTCAGAGGGAACCGGAAGGGGAAACAGAAGAAAGGGGAAAATCCAGAAATGAAAAAAGCAGTTCTGGCAGTGACGCTTGCGGCAGCAGTTGCGGCAGGCAGTGGAAATATGCCGGTTTGGAACGGAAAAGCACAGGAAATCACATCTGAGACATATATGCCGGTGTCTGCATCAAAGGATAAAAAGAAAACAGAAGAGAAAAAAACAAAAAACAGTGAACAGTCTGTTCTGGAGCAGGCAAAGATCATGTATGCCCAGTATAATTATGACGAGGCTATCAAACTTCTGAAAAGTCAGAAGGACTTTGAAAAAAATAAGGATTATATGGATATAGCTGCAAAGTGCCAGGTGGCAAAAGCATCTCTGGTGGAATATCCCATTGAAAAGATCACCCATGTATTTTTTCACACGCTGGTAAAAGATACTTCCAAGGCTTTTGACGGGGATTCTGATTCAGGCGGTTATAACCAGGTTATGACAACCATAGACGAGTTTAACAAGATCATTCAGACCATGTATGACAAAGGCTATGTGCTGGTAAGTCCGCACGATATGGCGACAGTGAACAAGGACGGTTCCATGAGCCGTGGGAAGATTATGCTTCCCAAGGGGAAAATTCCGTTTGTTCTGTCCCAGGATGATGTGAGCTATTATCATTATATGGATGGGGACGGCTATGCTTCCCGCCTTGTTCTGGATGAGAATGGGGAAGTAAAAAATGAGTATATTGAGGATGACGGCACAGTATCTGTGGGAAATTATGATATGGTGCCTCTGATTGATGAATTTGTGAAGCAGCATCCTGATTTTTCCTATCATGGGCGAAAAGGTATTCTTGCAATGACAGGATACAACGGCGTTCTGGGCTATCGTACGGATATTGCCTATAAGACAAAAGAGAATCTTCAGGATAATCAGAGGGAATTTCTGGAAAAACATCCTGATTTTGACTACGAAGCAGATGTGGCAGCTGCCAAAAAAGTTGCAGACGCCATGAAAGCCAATGGCTGGGAGTTTGCAAGCCATACCTGGGGTCACAAAAATGCAACAGATTCTTCTGCCGAGGAACTGAAGGCGGATAATGAGAGATGGGAAGCCTATGTGGCGCCGATCCTTGGAAAAACAGATACCATTATCTTTGCCTTTGGAGCAGATATCGGCGGCTGGGAGGGATATTCCTCCGATAACCCGAAATTTCAGTATTATAAGAGCAGAGGATATAATTATTACTGTAATGTGGATTCCAGTCAGTATTTTGTGCAGCTTTCAGACCAGTACCTGCGTCAGGGAAGAAGAAATCTGGATGGATATCGAATGTATTATAATCCGGAAATGCTCAGTGATCTGTTTGACGTATCAGAAGTATGGGATTCTTCCAGACCTACTCCCGTACCTGCAATGTGACAGGATAAATGAACATAAGGCATCAGAAAGGAGCAATTTATGAAGAAAAAAACAGTTTTGGCAATGCTGGTAATGTGTATGGTATTCAGCGCGTCTGCCTGCTCAGATAAGAGCGCAGAAAAACCTGCGGCAGAAAAAACAGAAAGCAGCGCAGAGAAGGCGGATAAAGCAGAAGATAAAACTGAAACTGAAAAGGATAAAAAACAGGAGAAAAAAGCAGAGGTCAGACTTGTGTCTGTCAGCGATATTTCCAAATATATTACTGTAGGCGAATATAAAGGGCTGAAGCTGGAGAACATTGTAGAGCCTGTTTCAGATTCTGAGGTAAATACCGAAATTGAATTCCGGCTTCAGGATAAGGCGGAGGAAGTGAAGGATGGAACGGTCCAGTCCGGAGATCAGGTAAGAGTCAGCTTTACAGGAACCATTGACGGCAAAAGCTTTGAGGGTGGCTCTGAGGAGGACTATGATCTTGTTATCGGAGAAGGTGCAGTAGCAGACGGCTTTGATGAGGGGCTCATTGGAATGAAAGCCGGAGAGACAAAAGAACTGAATCTGACTTTTCCGGAAGATTATTATGACAGTGAGCTTGCGGGCAAGGTAGCTGTGTATCAGGTAACTGTTCAGAGTATCCGCAGAACTCCTGAGCTTACAGATGAGTGGGTTGCTGCAAATACAGACAGCAAGACTGTGGATGAATACAGAGCGGCTGTTCAGAAAGAACTTGAGTCCGGTGTGAATGAAGCTGCTGAGAACCAGCTTTATGCAGATGCATGGAATCAGGTATTTGAAAGCTCTGAGATCATAGAATATCCGGAAGAAGATATTGAAACAGCCATAGAAGCTTATAAAGAACTGAATGGCGAGTATATTGAGCAGGCTCAGATGGATATGAGCGAATTTCTGAGATCACAGGGAATCACAGAAGAAGAATATGAGGAAGCTTGCAGACAGTATGCGGAGGTTAAGGTAAAGCAGAACCTGATCGTTCAGTATATTATGGATGAAGAAAATCTGAGCGTAGACGACAAAGAGGCAGAAGAGCTGGATAAGAAGTTGCTTCAGCAGTATGGTGCGACAGATCTCAGTGAAGTGGTGGATCTTTATGGAGAGAGAGAAGTAAATGAGACACGGGCTCTTCTCAGAGTGGAAAAGTTTATTGTGGATCAGGCTCAGGTGGATCAGAAGGTCGGCGGAGGTGACGAGCTGGCAGAAAATGAAGATGCGGTAACAGAAGAAGGCGCCTATGATACTCAGCCGGAAAAGGCTGAAAAAACTGCAAATGAAGATGTTGCAAATGAGGATGCTGCTTTGGAGAAATAATCAGAAGCAATGTTATTCCTCATGTCGGCTGCTGTCTGTGCAGAATTGTAAACAGGGCAAAGATAGCCGGCATGGCAGCAGGGGGTCAGAAAACTGGATAGATTTAGAAAAGTTTTATAAATATATGGAAAATGCACGGGAAGCGCTATTGTATTTCTGCAAAAAATGCAGTATGATAGACGTGACAAACACAGACAGATTAATATAATAGCAGGTGGGAAACAATGGATAAAAGAGTGTTGCAGGAAAGGATGCGCAAAAAGCAGCAGCAGCTTCGACGCCGCAAAATGATGAAGCTTGGCGGCTATATACTGGCAGTGGTACTGGTTGCAGTATTTATCATAAAAGGCGTGATTCTGCCTATTACAAATAAAATCAGCGGCAAGGATGCTGATAAGCCCGTGCGGGTGGAAGCTGATGCCGGCAAAACGGCAGATGCAGAAAAAACAGAACCCCAAAAAGAAGAAGTAAAAACAGATGGAACAGCGGCGATCAGAATGCCTTTGGCAAGTGTTTCTCATATTACCACAGCATCAGACCTGACATCAGGTTGGCATAAGGACGAAAACGGTAAATGGTATCAGAATACAGACGGTACTTATTATGCCGGCGGAATGCAGGAGATTGACGGACAGACATATTCCTTTGATGATAATGGCTACATACAGACAGGCTGGGTAAGCCAGGGATTTGATGATCTGTATTTTAACGAGGATGGTACCTACAATCCGGAGAAACATAAACCGCGTATTGCCCTGACTTTTGATGATGGCCCCGGAGAATACACAGATCAGCTTCTTGACTGCCTGGAGAAGAACAATGCTCATGCAACGTTCTTTATGCTGGGACAGAATGTGGGAAGCTGGGAATCTACAGTAAAGAAGATGACAGATATCGGCTGTGAGCTTGGAAACCACAGCTGGGATCACCCGGAGGCAACTCTTCAGGGTATCTCTGATGAAGCGGTAATAGAGGAATTTCAGAAAACAGACGAGGCTCTGATGAAAGCCTGCGGACAGAAGTCCACAGTAGCCCGCGCTCCTTACGGCGCAGCAGCTCAGAGAGAGTTCGATCTGGTGCAGAAGCCGTTTTTTATGTGGTCTTTGGATACTCTGGACTGGAAGACGTTGAATGTAGAATCAACCGTTGACGCAGTTATGAACGGGGATTTGACAGACGGCTCCATTATATTAATGCATGATATCCATGAGCCTTCTGTACAGGCGGCTCTTCAGATCATTCCTCAGCTGGTAGAAAAAGGCTATAAGCTGATGACCGTCAGCGAGCTGGCAGCGGCAAAGGGTGTGAAACTTCAGAATGCGTCCTATGCAGATTTCTGGGACAGCAGTCTGTCCAAGGGTCTGGTAGCAGGCTATGACGGTCCTCTTCTGAGCGCTGAGGCTGCTTCGGGAAGCGAAGGCGGAGAAGGCAGCGTATCTGACGGAAGCAGTGAGGACAGTTACGATGAAGGAAGCGATATGTCAGATGGAAGCAGTGAAGACGGTTCCGGTGAGGAGTATTCAGACGGAAGTGAAGATGCATCCTATGATGATGAGTATTATGGCGACGGCAGCGACGAAGAATACTATTAATATCGAATGATTTATGAGTTGAAAATTTATAAAGATATCATATGGTTTTATATTGCTGTCTGAAAATTGGATTTTTATTGCGTAACAGATATAAATGTCTGTTACGCATTTTTTATGTGAAAACACAAGGTTGTTCGACAGGAATCGTACAGACAGTAATAAGGTTATTGGCAGAATGTCTGAAACAATACAAAATGCAGTTGAAGAGACTGGGAATCTTGGGTATAATATGGATAGAGGAATTGTAGCATTTTGGGAGGGAAGTTTAGTGGGAAAGTGGTATGAAAACGCAGTGTTTTATCATATGTATCCTATCGGAATGACAGGAGCGCCAAGAAGAAATGAGAGTCAGGAAACTGTTCACAGATTTCAGGATCTGATGAAATGGCTTCCTCATATAAAGAGTCTGGGATGTACGGCAATCTATATTGGGCCGTTATTTGAATCCACATCCCACGGATACGACACAAAAGATTACCGTATGGTGGACAGGCGTCTGGGAGACAACCGGGACTTTAAAAACTTTGTGGAGAAAGCCCACGAAATGGATATCCGTGTTGTGGTGGACGGTGTATTCAACCATACAGGAAGAGAATTTTTTGCTTTTCAGGATATTCAGAAAAACAGAGAACAATCTCAGTACTGCAGTTGGTATAAGGGAATTAATTTTGGGTGGAATTCACCTTATAATGACGGATTTGGCTATGAGGCATGGCGAAACTGTTTTGAGCTGGTAAACCTTAATCTTTGGGAGCCGAAGGTACGGGAGTATCTTCTGGATGTAATAGGATTTTGGATTGACGAGTTTGATATTGACGGGATCCGCCTTGACTGCGCGGACTGTCTGGAATTTTCCTTTATGGAAGAAATGAGACGGTTTACTAATGACAAAAAAGCAGACTTCTGGCTGATGGGAGAGGTGATCCACGGAGATTACAGTCGCTATGCGAAGCCGGAAATGCTGGATTCTGTTACAAATTATGAGCTTCACAAGGGACTTTATTCCGGACATAACGACCACAATTATTTTGAGATCGCTCATACGATCCGGAGAGAGTTTGATGAAAACGGAGGAATCTACAAAGGACTTCGGCTTTATTCTTTTGTGGACAATCATGATGTGGACAGGATCGCTTCCAAGCTCAATGTTCCGGAACATATTTTTACTGTATATACACTTTTATTTACACTTCCGGGAATCCCTTCCATTTATTATGGATCTGAGTGGGGGATACAGGGACGTAAAGAAGGGGGAAATGATGATCCTCTTCGTCCGGCAGTTGATATTGAGGAGGCGCTTCAGCATCCGGATAATCCGCAGCTTCTTGAATGGGTGAAACTTCTTGGCAGGATCCACAGCCAGGAGCCGGCTCTTTCAGACGGAAGATATCAGGAACTTCTTCTCACCAACCGACAGTATGCTTTTGCAAGAATACTGGGAGAAGAAGCTATTGTAGTGGCAGTGAATAATGACGACAGGCCTGCAGAGCTATACATCAGGGAACCGCTGGGAGGAAAGTCCTGGGTAAGTCTTGTTGACGGGCAGGAAGGCAGACCTCAGGATGGCAGTTTCAGAGTAACGCTGGAGCCCGGGGAAAGTCAGATTTATAAATTGAAATAGATACAGGGATTAAGGGAGGTATTTCCGGATGGGAGAGAATATGCATTTTTCAGAGTTAGACCAGTATTTATTTGGTCAGGGAACACACTATGATATTTATAAAAAACTTGGTGCGCATCCTACAACTCAGGGAAGAAAAAAGGGAGTTTATTTTGCGGTATGGGCGCCGAATGCGCAGTCGGTTTCCGTAGTTGGAGATTTTAATAATTGGGATACAGAAGCAGATCCGATGGTGAAAGCAGGTCCCATCGGTGTGTTTGAAGTATTTGTGCCGGGGGCAAAAATTGGAGATCTTTATAAGTTTTTTATTGTGGGAATGCATGGCGAGGAGCTTTATAAGGCAGACCCCTATGGCAATGAAGCAGAACTTCGCCCGGGAACTGCGTCCAGGATTGCGGATATTACAGATTATAAATGGAAAGATTCTACATGGATGAAAAAGCGCATAGAATTTGATGAAAACACAGATGCCATGTCTATTTATGAGGTACATCCGGGTTCCTGGAAAAAACATGCAGTGGAAAATGAGGATGAAAACGGATTTTACAACTATCGTGAGTTTGCTCATGAGCTTGCAAAATATGTAAAAGATATGGGCTACACCCATGTAGAGCTGATGGGAATTGCAGAGCATCCATTTGACGGTTCCTGGGGCTATCAGGTAACCGGCTATTATGCGCCTACTTCACGTTATGGAAGCGCTCAGGATTTTAAATATCTGGTAGATTATCTGCACAGAAACAAAATCGGAGTTATTCTGGACTGGGTTCCGGGACATTTTCCGAAAGATGCCCACGGACTGGCAAATTTTGACGGAACAGCAGTATACGAACATCAGGATCCGCGACAGGGAGAACATCCTGACTGGGGAACCAAGATTTACAATTATGGACGTCCGGAAGTAAAGAATTTTCTTATAGCTAATGCGCTTTTCTGGATTGAGGAATGTCATGTGGACGGACTTCGAGTGGATGCAGTTGCGTCCATGCTGTATCTTGATTATGGCAAGCAGGACGGACAGTGGGTTGCAAATAAATACGGGGACAATAAAAATCTGGAAGCCATTGAATTTTTCAAACATCTGAATACAGTTGTGCTGGGAAGAAATCACGGCACAGTGATGATCGCAGAGGAATCAACTGCATGGCCGAAAGTAACAGGCAAGGCAGAGGATGACGGACTTGGATTTTCTCTGAAATGGAACATGGGGTGGATGAATGATTTCCTGGAGTACATGAAGACAGATCCGTATTTCCGTAAATTTAACCACAATAAAATGACATTTTCCATGACCTATGCCTACAGTGAAAAATACATTCTGGTTATTTCGCATGATGAGGTGGTTCATCTGAAATGTTCCATGCTGAACAAAATGCCCGGATATCCGGATGATAAGTTTAAGAACCTGAAGGCTGCCTATGCATTTATGTTCTTTCATCCGGGCAAAAAGCTTCTGTTCATGGGACAGGAGTTTGGACAGCTTCGGGAATGGAGTGAGGAAAGAGAGCTTGACTGGTATCTTCTGGGAGAGGAAAACCACAAAGATCTTCAATCCTTTGTAAAAACACTTCTTCATATGTACAAAAAATATCCGGCTCTGTATAAAGCGGATAATGATCCGGAAGGATTTGAGTGGATCAATGCAGATGACGGAGACAGAAGTATTTTCAGCTTTATGCGAAAATCTCCTACAAAGAGAAACAATCTTCTGTTTGTGGTAAACTTTACGCCTGTGGAGAGAAGCGACTACCGGGTAGGTGTGCCGAAGAAAAAACAGTATAAGCTGATCATGGATGAGAACGGACTTCTGGAAAAACCACAGATTTTCAAAGCGGAAGCCAAAGAGTGCGACAACCGGGAATTTTCTTTTGCATATCCCCTTGCGCCTTATGGAGTAGCGGTATTTACATATTGATGAGTATAAAAAAGCCATCACTGAAGAGAACAGGAATATATTCTTATAAATTGCTCTTTAGGGTGTTATAGAGTGATATTTTGGCAGAAAAACCATTGCATTTTATAAAAAGATGCGTTATACTGTACGCGTCTGAAGAAATAGACAATTACTTATGACGAAGAACCGATAATATAAATCCTGAAAGGAGAATAAAAATGAAAGTATCTAATATTAAAGACGTAGACAAATTTTTTGAAGTAGTAGATAGCTGCACTGGCAAAGTTGAGCTTGTAACAGGTGAGGGAGACAGACTGAATCTGAAATCCAAGCTGTCCCAGTATGTATCTCTGGCAAACATTTTCTCCGGCGGAGAGATTCCGGAGCTGGAAATCGTTGCATACGAGAAAGAAGATATCGACAAGCTGTTAAACTTTATGATCAACGGCTGATATTTTTTAGTAAAAAGCGGGGGCATGACAGAGTCATGTCCCCGTTGTGTGCATATATAAGTGGCTGCGACCAGGGGGTGTTTTGCTTCCTGGTCAAATGTACGTTGAAAACAAAGTAGAAAAGAGGCAAAATCATGACAAAAATTGATATTATTTCAGGTTTTCTCGGAGCTGGAAAAACAACTCTTATTAAAAAACTTCTCAAAGAGGCTTTTCAGGACGAGCAGGTAGTTCTGATCGAAAATGAATTTGGCGAGATCGGTATTGACGGCGGATTTCTGAAAGAGGCGGGAATTGAGATCCGTGAAATGAATTCCGGATGTATCTGCTGCTCTCTTGTAGGAGATTTTGGAGCATCTCTGAAAGAAGTGATCGACAAGTATCATCCGGACAGAATCCTTATTGAGCCGTCAGGCGTAGGAAAGCTTTCTGATGTGATCCGCGCTGTGCAGGATGTTCAGGAAGAAACAGGTCTTGTACTGAACAGTTATACAACAGTGGTAGACGCAAAAAAATGCAAAATGTATATGAGAAACTTTGGCGAGTTCTTTAACAATCAGGTAGAGTATGCAGGCGCCATTATTATGAGCAGAACAGATATTGTGGATGAAGAAAAGGCAATGCAGTCTATGGAGCTTCTTCGCAGTCTGAACAAGAAAGCTGCTATCATTACCACACCTGTTGAAAAACTGGACGGAAAGAAGCTTCTTGAAGTAATGGAAAATCCGGTATCTCTGGAAGAGGAGATGATGGAAGAAGAGGTATGCCCGGAGTGCGGACATGTACATGAGCATCATCACGAGCATGAACATCATCACGACCACGATTGCGGCTGCGGCCACGACCACGACGAGCATGAGCACCACCACGACCATGATTGCGGCTGTGGACACGACCACGACGAGTATGAGCATCATCACGACCACGATTGCGGCTGCGACCACGACGAGCATGAGCACCATCACGACCATGATTGCGGCTGTGGACATGACCATCACGAGCATGAGCACCATCACGACTGCGGATGCGGACATGATCATCACGGTCATCACCACCATCATGCAGATGAGGTATTTACAAGCTGGGGACGTGAGACTGTTAAGAAGTATTCCAGAGAGAATCTTGAAAAAATCCTTGCCACTCTTTCTGAATCTGAAGAGTATGGCGTAATCCTTCGAGCAAAAGGAATGCTTCCGGCTGAAGATGGAACCTGGATCTATTTTGATATGGTTCCGGAAGAAACAGAGATCCGTGAAGGCTCACCGGAATATACAGGCCGCCTTTGCGTTATCGGCTCTAAATTAAATGAGGAAAAACTGGCTGAGATCTTTGGATTATAAGACAGATCAGGAGGAATAAATGAACGAGATTACAGTACCGATTTATCTGATCACAGGTTTTCTGGAAAGTGGTAAAACTTCTTTCCTGAATTTCACCCTGCAGCAGGATTATTTTTATACAGAGGGAACGACTCTTCTGATCCTCTGTGAAGAAGGAGAAGAGGAGTACGATAAGGCTGTTCTGGAAATGAGCAATACTGTAGTGGAGATTATTGAAAAAGAGGAAGATCTTACTACAGACCGTCTTGTTGCCATGAACATTCTATATCAGCCGGAACGGGTTATCATTGAGTATAACGGTATGTGGCTGGTGAGCAATTTTGAAAAAATGCAGAAGCCGGAGGGTTGGGGCGTAGAGCAGCAGATCACCTGTGTAGACGCCAGCACTTTCCAGATGTATATGGCAAACATGAAATCCATTTTTATGGATATGGTAAGAAACAGCGATATGGTTGTGTTTAACCGCTGCAAAAAAGAAGATCCTCTTCCAACTTACAGAAGAGGGATCAAAGTGGCAAACCAGAGAGCTGAGATTATTTTTGAGGATGAAGAAGGCGAGCTGGATGATATTTTCCAGGATGAAATGCCTTTTGATGTCAATGCGTCTGTGATCGATATTTTACCTGAGGATTACGGAATCTGGTTTGTGGACGCTATGGACCATCCGGAAACCTATGTAAATAAAACTGTGAAGTTTAAGGCAAGGGTAATGAAGCCAAGAGGAATGGGAAGCAAATTTTTTGTTCCGGGCCGTACGGCAATGACCTGCTGTGCAGACGATACAACCTTCCTTGGTTACGTGTGCAAAAGTGCATTTGCACCTAAACTTCAGCAGGGACAATGGGTAGAAGTGACTGCAAAGGTAGGAATTGAGAACCGTATGGAATACCAGGGGGAAGGAATTGTGCTTTACGCAGATTTTGTAGAGCCATGTGACCCTCTGGAAGAAGAAATGGTATATTTTAATTAAGGAGAGCGGTATGTATTTAGTAGTTGGTCTGGGAAATCCAGGAAGGCAGTATGAAGCCACCCGGCACAACATGGGCTTTGATGTGATCGACCGTCTGGTGGAGGAACACGGGATTCCCCAGGGCGGCGTTAAATTCAATGCCATGTATGGAAAGGGAATCATCGGTGGAGAACAGGTGCTTTTGATGAAGCCTCTTTCTTATATGAATTTAAGCGGTGGCCCGGTGCGGGACATGATAAATTATTTTAAAATTGATCCGGAAACAGAGATGATCGTGATTTATGATGATATTGATCTGGAACCGGGACAGTTAAGAATCCGCAAGCAGGGAAGCGCAGGCGGACACAACGGGATCAAAGATCTGATCAAACAGCTTGGAACGCAGAAGTTTGTGCGTATCAAGGTGGGAGTAGGAGCCAAACCTCAGGGCTGGGATCTGGCAGATCATGTACTGGGAAGATTTTCCACACAGGAGCGCAAACTTGTGGATGAGGCTCAGGAAAGAGCATGCAAGGCTGTGGAAATGATCCTTTCCAGAGGAACAGATGCAGCAATGAATGAGTTCAACAAAAAGACGGGGGTCGTATGAAAACATTTTTGCAGCCTCTGCAGAATCTTGCAGAGATGGAACAGATACGGGAACAGGCAAAAGATAACCGTGGCGTCCTGGCTGTCAGCGGCTGTATGGAGTCCCAGAAAGCACATATGATATATGGGCTTTCCGGGCTTTTTCCATATCATCTGATTATTTCCGAGGACGAGCGCAGCGCAAAGCAGATTTATGAGGACTATCGTTTTTATGACAAAAATGTTTATTACTATCCGGCCAGAGATCTTCTGTTTTTTCAGGCAGATATCCATGGAAACCTGCTGATACGGCAGAGGATGCAGGTAATCCGTGCTCTTCTTACCTCAGAAGAGATCACAGTGGTTACAAGTGTGGACGGATGTATGGATTTTCTTGCTCCTTTGGAGGAAATCCAGAAACAGCTTCTTTATTTTCGCAATGACAGCCAGCTTGATATTGATAAATTAAAAACAGCACTTGTAAGTATGGGCTATGAGCGTGCAGGCCAGGTGGAGATGCCAGGACAGTTTTCGGTGAGAGGAGGAATTATTGATATTTATTCCCTGACAGAAGAAAATCCCTGGAGAATCGAGCTGTGGGGAGATGAAATTGACTCAATCCGAAGCTTTGATACCCAGAGCCAGAGATCTCTGGAAAATCTGGAAGAGATCACCATTTATCCGGCGGCGGAGCTTCAGGCGGAAAAAAGCGGTCTGACTTTTACAGATTATTTTGACCGGGAAAAAACAATGATATTTCTGGATGAGCCTAACCGCCTTTCCGAAAATGCAAAGGCAGTGGAGGAAGAATTCCGTCAGAGTTGCCATAACCGACAGGAAAAAGGTCAGCAGAATCTTTCCGAAGGCTGGATGTGCTCCTGGGATGAAGTTTGTCATAAGCTGAATAAATGTAACTGTGTTTCTCTTTCTGCGCTGGAGCCCCAAAAAGCGGGATGGAATATTACGGGAAATCACAATCTCACAGTGAAATCCATGAGCTCCTATCAGAGCAGTTTTGAGCTTCTTGTAAAGGATCTTCAGCAGTACAAAAACAAGGGCTATCAGATTGTTCTTATGTCAGGCTCCCGGACAAGAGCAGAGCGTCTGGCAAAGGATCTTCAGGATCAGGGGCTGAATGCCTTTTATGGACAGGACAGTGAACGTATTCTGAATCCCGGAGAGATCATGGTGGTTTACGGTCATGCCAGAAAGGGATTTGAGTATCCTCTGGTAAAGTTTGCGGTTATCACAGAAACTGATATTTTCGGCAGGGAGCAGAAGCCCCGCAAAAAAAAGAAAACCTATAACGGACAGAGGATCCAGGATTTTTCCGAACTGTCCATTGGAGATTTTGTTGTCCATGAAAAGCACGGACTTGGAATCTATAAAGGAATTGAAAAGGTTGAAGTAGACAGGATTGTAAAAGATTATATTAAAATCGAGTATCGGGGAGGAAGCAACCTTTATATCCTTGCCACTCAGCTGGACGCTCTTCAGAAATATTCCGGGGCAGAGGCTGCGAGGACACCCAGACTGAACAAGTTGGGCGGTCAGGAGTGGAAAAAAACAAAATCAAAAGTAAAGGGCGCTGTCCAGAACATAGCAAAAGAGCTGGTGGAGCTTTATGCGGTGCGTCAGGAAAAGGAAGGCTATGTGTGCGGCCCGGACACTGTATGGCAGAGGGAGTTTGAAGAAATGTTTCCCTATGAGGAAACAGAGGATCAGCTTTCTGCCATTGAGGACACAAAAAAAGATATGGAAAGCACCAAGATCATGGACAGGCTTGTGTGCGGTGACGTAGGATACGGAAAAACTGAAGTTGCCCTGAGAGCGGCATTTAAGGCTGTACAGGAAAGCCGCCAGGTGATTTATCTTGTGCCAACCACCATTCTTGCGCAGCAGGTTTATAATACTTTTGTCCAGAGAATGAAAGAGTTTCCTGTAAAAGTGGATCTTCTGTGTCGGTTCCGGACGGCAGCCCAGCAGCAAAAAACGATCAGCGATCTGAAAAAAGGCCAGGTTGACATTATTGTGGGAACTCACAGGGTGCTTTCCAAGGATGTGGAATTTAAGAATCTGGGACTTCTGATCATTGATGAGGAACAGCGCTTTGGCGTAGTTCACAAAGAAAAGATCAAGCAGCTGAAAAAAGATATTGATGTTCTGACTCTGACTGCAACGCCTATTCCACGGACACTTCACATGAGCTTGATCGGAATCCGCGATATGAGTGTTCTGGAAGAACCGCCTATGGATCGTGTGCCTATTCAGACTTATGTGATGGAGTATGATGAGGAAACTGTGAGAGAGGCAGTAAACCGTGAGCTTCGCAGGGGCGGACAGGTATATTATGTATATAACCGTGTGAACGATATCGCAGAGGTTGCCCTGAGACTGTCCAGGCTTCTGCCTGATGCCAGAGTGGATTTTGCTCATGGGCAGATGAGCGAGAGGGAACTGGAAAATGTTATGTGTGCATTTATCAACGGAGACATTGATGTTCTGGTTTCCACAACAATTATTGAAACAGGTCTTGACATATCCAACGTGAATACAATGATTATTCATGATTCAGACAGATATGGACTTTCCCAGCTTTATCAGCTTCGGGGGCGGATTGGAAGATCAAACAGAACCGCCTATGCTTTTCTTATGTACCGGAAAAATACCATGCTGAAGGAAACGGCGGAAAAAAGACTTTCCGCCATCCGGGAATATACAGATCTGGGAAGCGGATTCAAGATTGCCATGCGGGATCTTGAGCTTCGGGGAGCCGGAAACCTTCTGGGAGCAGAGCAGCACGGACATATGAATGCAGTTGGTTATGATCTTTACTGCAAAATGCTCAGCGAGGCTGTCAAGGAGGCAAAGGGTATTCATACAATGGAGGACTTTGAAACTACCATTGACCTGACAATTGACGCTTTTATCCCGGATACCTATATCAGCAACGAATATCAGAAGCTGGATATTTATAAGAGAATTGCAGGTATTGAAAGTCAGCAGGATTATGACGATATGCTGGAAGAGCTTCTGGATCGTTTCGGAGAAATGCCAAAGGCAGTGCTGAACCTTCTTGCCATTGCAAGAATGAAGGCTCTTGCCCACCGTTCCTATGTAACAGAGATCAAGCAGCTTGGAAACGATATGAGGATCACTCTTTATGAAAAAGCGCATATCGATCCTTCAGGAATCCCGGCTCTTATGCAGAAATACAGAAGAGGCCTTCAGTTTAAGGCAGAGCAGGAGCCGAAATTTATATACACACCTCAGGGAAGACCGCTGGAAGCCCTGACAGATTTTCTGACAGAGCTGAACAGTCTGGTGGAGGAGTAGGGAATCTGTGCAAAATGTGTGAAAAATCATGGAATTTTGTGATTCTCCTTGCCCTCAGGACGAAAAAAGATTATACTTGTAGCAATAAAGTCAGGCTACAATGGAGGAAAATATGAAAGAAAGATCAAAAAAAGCAGCTGTTGTTGCGCTTGCAGGCGTAATGACCATGGGAATGCTTTCCGGCTGTGGTGAAAAGAAAGTAGATGGAACTCAGACAGTTGCTACGGTAAACGGAACTGATATCCCAATGGGAGTATTAAGTATTATGGTTCGTCAGAGTCAGGCTCAGGCAGAAGCAATGTATGCAAGCCTTATGGGCGGACAGCCGGGATATGCGATCTGGGAATCAGAGACAGAGGAGGGAGGAACCTACGGAGAACAGGCTGTAGAGGAATCCCTGAAAGACCTGGAGACTCTGTATATTCTGAAAGAAAAGGCAGCAGATTACAAGGTTGAGGTAACTGAGGAAGATCAGAAAGCCATTGCAGAGGCAGCATCAGAATTTATGAAAGCCAACAGTGAAGAAACGATAGAAACTCTTTCTGTGACAGAAGACCAGATTAAAACCTACCTGGAACTGCGCACTTATCAGATGAGAATGCATGATGCCATTATCGCTGAGGTGGATACGGATATTCCGGATGAAGAAGCTCAGCAGTCTTCTTTCAGTTATGTAAGCATTAATACTGCAGATCTGGAAGAAAAAGATGTTGAGGCCAAAAAGAAAGACGCACAGAAAATCCTTGATGAAATGAAAAAAAATCCGGAAGCTGATTTTGCTGAAACAGTAAAATCTGTCAGTGAGGATTACAGCGTTCTTGAAGGAACTTTTGATACAAATGAGAAGAAAGAGGATAAAGAGGGCGAAGCTGAGCCTGCATCCTCCGGTTATCCGGAAGAAGTTATTTCTGTACTGAGAACTCTTAAAGACGGGGAACTGGCGCAGAATGTAATTGAAACAGACACTGCTTTTTATGTTGTAAGACTGGATAAAGTAAATGATGAGGAAGCTACTGAGAATAAGAAAACATCAATCCTCAATGAGAAACAGAACGAGTTTTATGCAGATACAACCGAAAAATGGTTAAAGGAAGCAGAGGTTACTGTGGACAAGAAGGTTCTTAAAACTCTGGAACTGAAAGATAACCATAAATTTGTGATCGGCACAACTGCGGAACCTACAGAAACACCGGAAGCAACAGAAGCAGCTCCGGAAGAAGCTGCCGAAGAAGAGGTTCTTGAACCTGTAGAAGAGCCGGAAGCAACAGCAGAGGAACCAACTTCAGCGCCGGAAAATGATACAGAGAAAGCTGAAGAAGAGGGAACAGAAGAGACTGCAGAGACAACAGTTACTCCTGAGCCAACTGAAGAAGCAGAAAAATAAAACGATTTTATAACGGGGATACCACAACAGCTGTTTGTGATATCCCCTTTTTCATGGAAAGAATTAATGAGATTCAGAGTTTTCTTTAAAGGAAACGTGGATACCATTGATCTCCACATCACCTTCCATGGGGATCACAAGACATTTTCTGCCGTCAATGATCTTTGTTTCTACAAGTTCTGCACGGTCAGGATCTACATGGATCACCACATCAGGGGTTTTAATCTCCATACGGCGGGTGTTGGTGATATTGGAAGCCATGAGAGAAGTATTTTCTCCGGCAGTGGCCTCATAGCAGGAATCAAAGGTTTCCAATTTTTCATCTTCTACACCGCACTCCTCAAAAAGACGTTTCACTTCCGGTTTTGTCAGTACAGCCGGTTCCGGAGCGTCTTTTTGGGTTTCCACCCATTCATTTAATTTTTCATGGATGTTCATGACAGTATCATAAGCGCAGTCGTCACCAAGGGTTTCTTCCACAAGGGCATTAAAGGAATCACGCTGACCTCCTGCAGACAGAGGAGTTACGCAGCCAAAAAGCTCGTCTACAAAGGTACTTCTCAGCTGTTCTGCATTTTTTGAATAATAGAGAAGTCCGTGGATATCTGTACTTCTGTCATTAAATACAGGAAACAGAAAGCCCAGATCCGGCATTTCCACGATCCAGTCGCGGATGCGGTCCTCAATATTATTTGTTTCCGCATTGTAGCAAAGACCTGCCTTGGAAAGCTTTACCGGGCAGATGCTGCAGAGGATATGGTCGTAGATCTCGTCGGAGGCGTCAAACATTTCCATACCGTCAGAGGATTTGCCGGGAATATCGTAAACTGCATGGATCAGTATAATGTAGTAGTTTTCGCCATAATCATAGGACTGGATGATCCTGTCATAAAATTCTTCCAGAAGCGCATTATCCTGAAGCTTGCTTCCCCGCAGCTTCAGCAGAAATTCCTGAGTCCCGCCTTCTTTTTCCTGTTCCAGAGGAAATTCCATATTGATAAGATTTTTGCCTATTGTTCCGGAAAGAGTTTTCTTAAAAATTTCAAAATACTTAAAAGCTTCCTCTTCAGAAAGGGACAGAAAAGCTTCTTTCAGCTCTGTTTTTTTGTTTTTTTCACCATCTACATAACAGCCGCAGATACGGGTAATGGAGCAGCGGTCAGGTGTAAACTGTTTTTTTATTTCGGATATTTCTTTTTTGTTCATAGTTTGGGAATCTCCTTTATATGACAGTATTCAGATTACTGTTTATTCTGTTCACAGCAGTTTCCTGGTCAAAAATCCTGTGAACACTAATATATTCAGAACCTTATATCAGGCCAGATTTTGTGTTTGTTGAACTGATTTACCGTTCTGTATTATAAAGCTTTTCAGAAAATGTAAACAGCCGCTACAGAAATAGAAACGGCTGCAAATACAGTATGATTATAAAGAGCAAAACAGATGTGCTCTGTTCTTTCTAATATAACATACGGGTTTTTCTTCTGCAAGCAAATTACCCTGGCATTTAACTTTTGATTCTCTCACAGTATGAGAGGAAAAACGGCTGCTGTCCGTACAGTATTATTTCCACATTTGTCTGACGCATTGATGCCAAAATCCCGGGAACTCTAAAAAATATGTATATTTTTGACAGCAATACTGTTAAAATAAAGATACCGGAAGACATATTTTCGGGTGTTTTGAGGGAGGAAAATGAAATGAAACGTAAGATACTGGCAGCAGTGTTCTGGGCTGTGGCGGCTACATCAGCATTTACAGGAGCAGAGCTGGTTCAGGCAGCAGAGAAAGCGGAAGAAGCCGCTGTGCAAAAACCGGACATGGAGGGCATAGACACAGAAAACACAAAAATAGGGATTTCCATTTATCAGTTTGACGATACGTTTATGACATTGTATCGGACAGAGCTTGTACGCTATCTGACAGAGGAACTGGGCTTTGATGAAAAAAACATACTGGTGGAAGATGGAAAAAACAATCAGGAGAAGCAGACAAATCAGATTGAAGATTTTATTGCAGATCATGTAGATGTGATGATCCTGAATCTGGTTCATGCCTCTGCGGCTCCCATGATAACAGATCTTTGCAGCGAGTCGGGGACTCCTGTTGTTTACATAAACCGTCAGCCGGATCCCATGGAAATGGAAAGATGGGAGATGGAGGGAATACAGGCAGCTTATATTGGCGCAGACGCAAGGCAGTCTGGTATTTTTCAGGGAGAAGAGATTGCGGCTACAGAGAATAAAGGTGATGTGAATGGCGACGGAGAGGTTTCTTATATTATGCTCCAGGGGGAGCCGGAAAATATTGATACCCAGTACAGAACCGCTTATTCTGTAAAAGCTCTTGAAGATGCAGGAGTGAAGACCAGAGAACTTATGGCTCAGAGAGGCGACTGGAGCCAGTCACAGGGACAGAAGATCATGGAGGAGGCTCTGGATGAGTTTGGAGATGAGATAGAAGTGGTGTTCTGTAATAATGACGCCATGGCGCTTGGGGCGTTGGAGGCGATCCGGGAGGCTGACAGAACTGTGGGAGAGGATATTTATCTGACAGGTGTCGATGCTCTGGAAGAAGCAGTCCAGAGTGTTGTGGACGGAGAATTTACAGGCACGGTGTTTAATGATTATTTCAGTCAGTCCCATGGGGCGGCAGAGCTTGCCGTAAAGTTCCTGAAGGGTGAGGAAACAGAGCCTGTTACTCTGGTTGATTACGTAAAAGTGACACAGGATAATGCAGAAGAAATTCTGGAACTTGTTAATTCACAAAAATAATATAATCAGGCGAAAAAGAGGAGAATATGAAAAAAAATGATACTTTATTGAAACCCGTTGAAAAGGATTCGCTTTATCTTAAAATTTCTGACGCTGTTTACAGTTATATAAAAATGAACAATCTGCAGCCGGATGATAAGCTTCCATCTGAAAGAGATATGGCGGCAATGCTTCAGACAAGCCGCAATTCGGTCAGAGAAGGTCTGCGTATTCTGGAGGACAGAGGACTTATTTATGTAAAAACAGGAAGCGGAGTTTTTGTAAAAGATCCGTATGGAGAACACAGTGCTATTTCTGTGCGTTTAACAGAATGTACAACAGAAGAGCTTCAGGAGCTTCAGACGATCCTGGATCATCAGGCTGTTCTGAATGCCATCAGCAGAGGAACATCAGAGGAAAAACAGAAACTGGTTTCTATTGCATCAGAACTTATGGAAAAGTATTCCTGTAATATTTACAGTCATACGCTGGATTACAGTTTTCATACAGAGCTTTATGAAATGGGAAGAAACAAAGCCGTACATCAGGTGATCCAGGGAATCCGCGATACGCGTTTTGTGCAGCGGGAGAATGCGGATGGCGAAAATGACTCTGTGTGGCTTGCAACGATCCCGCAGCATTTTCATCTGGCAGAAGCAATTTTTAATTCTAACTCCGCGGCGGCTCTGGCTGCTATTGATGAGATTCTGGAGCATGGATTTGCTCTTATCAATAATTCCAGATAGAAAAAGCTGCACAGGAGGATGAACAGAAAGTCCGTTAGCTTTGGATGGGCTCATTTGCCGGAACAGAGTTATGATGTTTCTCAAAAATATTTTATTTCAATTTCTGACAAAGAGCAAAAAACATCCGTTTATAAAAACAGACAGGACCGGAGCTGATATCAGTCCGGATTCCTGTCTGTTTGCTTTATAATTCTTTTCCTGTGAGTTTTACATACTCGTCATAGTTATCTCCGCCCTTTTTAATTTTGGCAATACCAAATCCGGTAAAGCCCCAGATAATGGCAAAAATAACGCCTGTGTAGCAAAGACATGCCCATGGAGCATACTGAGCGGTAGGAACTCCCAGAGTGGAAGTCATGTAAACGCCTGCCAGTGACCAGGGAACAAGAGGTTCCACAACTGTGATACTGTCTTCCAGTGTACGGGAAAGGTTTTTTGTTTCAAGACCGCGTTTAATATATTCTGCCTGGAACAGTCCTCCGATCATCAGGAAGGTAACAGATGCCTCTCCGATGACAGTGATGATGATCACACCCAGAAGAGCAGTAACAGTAATCAGCTGTCCGGTACCATGAATGTGCTTCATGATGTGGCTGAGGATCACATCCAGACATCCGGAAACAGTAAGCGCTCCGATAAACCCAAAAGCACAGAATGCCATCAGCGCTGTGTTCATCATGGAAGTCATACCACCTCTCTGGAGCAGGTTGGGAACTTCCTGGACAATTCCTGCGAGATTCAGAGACGGATCTGTAAACATTTCCATTTTAAATCCGCTTACCATACTGGTTGCGCAGGTCTGGAAGGAAAAATCCTGAACAGTCATTGCGATTACTACTGCCACAGCAGAGGAGATCATCATAACAGGAATGGTAGGCTTCTTTAAAAGGGAACCTGCAACAACAATAACAGGCGGTACAAGCAGCAGAAGGCCTACCGGCATACTCAGGTCAAAAAGCTCTGCCAGAGTAGTGATGATAGAGTCAACCTGTGAAATCTCTCCGCTTCCGGCAAAAGAAATTCCGGCAATCACATAAACTACGCAGCTGATGACAAAACCGGGGATTGTTGTGTAAAACATATGCCCGATGTGCTTGTAAAGGTTTGTTCCGCTGGCAATTGCGGACATATTGGTGCTGTCAGAAAGAGGAGACATTTTATCTCCGAAATAAGCTCCTGCAACGATTGCGCCTGCAACCGCCGGAAGAGGAGCGCCCATGCCGGCTGCCACACTCATGAGAGCTGCGCCTACAGTTCCGGCAGCGCCCCAGGAGGTTCCTGTGCTGACAGAAAGAATTACTGTCACAAGGAAAGAGGTTACAATGATAAATTTCGGGTTAATGATCTGAAGTCCGATATAAACAAGGAACGGAATGGTTCCGCTGACGATCCATGCGCCGATCATCAGACCTACAGTGATCAGAATCATGATAGCAGGAAAAGCCTTTGCCAGCTTATCTACGATCTCGTTTTCCACATCCTTCCAGGTGTATCCCAGAAACAGACATAAAACAATGGTAAAAGCTGCACAGATAAGAAGCAGGATCTTAATGTCTATGCTGAAGATGATCAGCCCCAAAAACAATACTGCAAACATGAATACCAGAGGAAGGAGCGCAAGTCCTAGTCCCGGTGTCTTTTTGGTTTTTTTGTTGATATTTTCTTCCATGATTAAGTCCTTTCAATCAGATTTTATCAAGAGCCTGTGAAAGATCTGCAATGAGATTTTCGGCTCCTTCCAGACCGCAGTGAAGTCTGACAATGCTTCTGCTCAGGTTATGGAAAGCCTGTTCTTCTTCACTCCAGTTATAGGTGTAGGCAATGGCAAGACTTTCAAAGCCGCCCCAGGAACAGCCGCGCTCAAAGATCTTCAGGCTGTCCACAAATCTTGCGGTATCTTCTGCAGAGCCGTCGATTTCAATACTCATCAGACCGCATTCCCCTTTTTGCTGCTTACGTGCAAGTTCATACTGAGGATGAGATTTTAATCCTGTGTAATATACATGTTTTACTTTAGGATGATCCTCCAGGAATTCAGCTACCTTCATAGCAGTTTCATAATGTCTTTGCATTCTCACATCCAGTGTACGCAGACCGCGGATGGCAAGCCATGCTTCCATAGGTCCAAGAACACCTCCGAACCAGTCTCTCTGAACCATGATTTTTTTCATGAACTCGTCGTCTTTGGAGATCAGAACACCGCCGATCAGATCGCTGTGACCGCCGATATATTTTGTCATGGTGTGCATAACAATGTCGATCCCCATATCAAGGGGCTTCTGGAATACCGGTGTGGAATAGGTGTTGTCGATATAGGTTTTGATGCCGTGCGCCCGGGCAAGCTTTGCCACACCTTCAAGATCTACAACTGAAAAAATAAGGGTGGACGGGCTTTCCAGAATGATCAGATCTGTTTCCGGACGAATTGCATCTTCAAAATCTTTCAGATCAGTTCCGTCAACATAAGTTACGCTGATCTCCATTTTTTCTTTCAGAAAATCATTCAGAAGATGCTGTACAGGACCATAGCTTGCTTTCATGCAGATCACATGGCTTCCGGTTTTGCATACTGCGAGGATCGCTGCAGCGCAGGCAGCCATTCCAGCAGAAAAAACAACAGCTCTGGTTCCGTGTTCCAGCGCGGCAAGCTTTTTTTCAAGAATAGTGACAGTTGGATTGGACGCTCTTCCGTAGTAATATTCATCTTTAAAGATGTCTACAGAGAAATAGTCATCCACAGAGTCAAATACATGGAGAGAGTTCATAAAGATGGGGGGTGTTACAGACTTCATGTATTTGGAGGGATCTTCTCCCAGATGGGTCATTGCCAGTAAATCCTGGTTGTCTGTCATTGTGCTTCCTCCTTTGGCGTACTGGTTCATTGGTTGAACCAATTTATAAGTGCATTATAGATTTTAAGTGATTTTTTGTCAATATTTGAAAAAATATATTTTGAATTTTTGTAAAAAAGATACAAAAACGAAGGAGAGAATTTGTGCGTTTTTAAGGTGAAAAAATACAGAAAGAGATTTTTCTGTATTCAAAAATCCGTTTATAAAACAGGATTCCCATGGTATAATATTTTTTATAATGGGGAGGAAATCTTATGGAATTATACAATGTTTTGCTTGTGGATGATGAGGCTGATGTTCTTCAGGCAATGAAGAAAAAAATTGACTGGGAAGCCCTGGGGTTTTGTCTGGCAGGAACAGCAGAAAACGGACAGGAAGCCCTGGAAATGGCAGAGCAGCTTCATATAGACGTAGTTATGACAGACATTAAAATGCCTTACATGGACGGGCTGACTCTGTGCAAAAATCTGAAGCAGAGTTACCGGAATATGAAGGTGATCATTTATTCGGGGTTTGATGATTTTGAGTTTGCCAGGGAGGCTGTTCACCTGGAAGCAGAGGAATATCTTCTGAAACCTATCAGTGCAGGAGATATGGAAGCTGCTTTTTCAAAAGTCCGTAAAAAACTGGATCAGGAGTATGATGAGTACAGAAATCTGAACAGGCTGTCAGAGTATTACCGAAAAAGTCTTCCTGCCATGCGGGAGCAGCTTGTAATGGGGATTCTGGAAGGACGGATTGCCGGAGAACGTGCCAGGACGATGATAGAAACTTATGAAATGCATCTGGATGCGCCTTTTTATGCGGTTTCCACACTGTATATGGATGTGAACTCAAGAGAAGAGTCCCCACAGCTGTTTATGTTATCCCTAAAGGATATGGTTCAGGATTATCTTCATGACAGACTCCGTTTTTTCAGCACTGCTTTTCTGGATCAGGTGATTGTTATTTTTATGTTGGATGATAAAGAGGAAATCGATCAGGTTCTCTATCATCTGGATCAGATCTGTAAAATGGGATTTCGTGTTCTGAAGTCTGCTGTAACAGCTGCTGTGGGACAGGTCTGCGCAGATACCGATGCTCTGCATACTTCTTATGAAGAGGCAGTAAATGCCATGGAATACAGAAGCATTCTGGGAAGCGGTCAGGTGCTTTATATCAATGATATTGAACCCAGTCCTGAAGAAAATATACCTGTCACAGAATATGAGTTTCAGAATCTGGTCCGTGCAGTTAAACTGGGAAACAGAGATGAGACAAATGCGGCTATTACGCAGATTATGGACAGTATCCGGAAAGGACCGATTTCGCCGGGACAGTATCAGCTTTTTTTTATGGAGCTTCTGTCTGAACTTATGAAGATCGGACGGGCATATAAGCTTCATCCAAATCAGATTTTTGGCGAACATGCAGGCTCATGGCAGGAACTTTACCGGATGATTACAGTTGAGGAACTGGAAGGATGGCTTCAGGAAGTGTGTACCGGTCTGCGCCATATGCTGCGGCATGAAAGGCGGGATTCCGCGGCGCGGCTGACGGAGAGAGCCAGAGCATATATTGAGGAGCATTATAAAGAAAACGACCTTTCTGCAGACAGTCTGTGCCGCTGTCTGAATGTAAGCGCCGCTTATTTTTCCACAATATTTAAAAGAGAAGTGGGCATGAGCTTTGTAGCATATCTGACGAAAATACGTCTGGAGCATGCCCTGGAACTTCTGCGTACAACAGAGGATAAAACATATATTATTGCGTCCAGAGTGGGCTATATGGAGCCTAATTATTTCAGCTATGTATTTAAAAAACAGTATGGGATCTCTCCGTCGAAATACAGGGCAGAGATGTTTGCGAAAGAGAAAAATACAGATTAAGATTAAAAGAGTTATCGGTTTATGAAGTACATAAAAAATAAATGGAATCAGATCACCGACTATATAAAAAGGCGGGATCTGCAGTTTGTGATCTCAGCTTCTTTTACTTTAGTCGCCCTGATCGGAATGGTATTTATCGGCGTTTTTCTCTATCAGAGCTATGGCAGGGCGGCAAAAGAAATGATGCTGAATGATACCCGGCAGCTTGTGAATCAGGTTGAAATCAATCTGAATAATTATCTCCGGAGCATGATGCGTATTTCTGACGCCATGTACTATAATGTGATCAAAAAGGTAGACATGAGCAAAGATGATATTTCTCAGGAGCTTAACCTTCTTTATGAGGTAAACAAAGACAGTCTGGTAAGCGTTGCCTGTTTTTCAGAAAAAGGTGAACTTCTGGGAGCGGCGCCGGTAGGAAATGTAAAAAACAATGTGGACGTCACACAGCAGAGCTGGTTTACCAGCGCTCAGAATAAAATGGAAAATCTCCATTTTTCAGAGCTTCATGTGCAGAATATTTTTGAAAACAGCAACGGACGTTATTACTGGGTAGTGTCTTTAAGCAGGGGAGTTGAACTTACCACAGAGGGAAAAATGTCCGGTGGAATTCTGCTGGTTGATATGAATTTCAGTGGCATACGTCAGCTTTTTACAGAGATTAACAGCCAGGATATGGGATACGTTTATCTTATTAACAGTGACGGTGAGATCATTTATCATCCGAAACAGAACCTTATTTTTTCCAATATGCTGAAAGAAAACAACAAGGCAGCCAGCCACTATGAGGACGGTGTATATGAAGAAAACTTTCAGGGTGAAGACCGGACAGTTGTGGTAAAAACAGTGGGGTATACCGGTTGGAAAATTGTCAGTGTGACACCTGCAGACAGGCTGTTTCAGGATTTTAACAGAACGGAGATCATGACTGTGATCATTATTATTCTGTCAGTATGCCTGATGATATTTGCCAATCAGTTTGTAGCTGTAAGAATCGTGAAACCTCTGAAAAAACTGGAAAATTCGCTGAAAGCCATTGGGGTGGACCAGAAACCTGAAATTTATATCGGAGGTTCTTCGGAAATCCAGCATCTGGGAAATACCATCCGGTCTATGGTAGATCAGCTTCGGAAACTGACGGATGATATTGTAAAAGAGCAGGAAGAAAAGAGAAAAAGTGAGCTGGATGCTCTTCAGTCCCAGATCAATCCTCATTTTCTTTATAATACGCTGGATTCGATTATGTGGATGATAGAAAGTGAACGTTATCAGGACGCTGTATTTATGGTACATGCTCTAGGGAAACTGTTCCGCATCAGTCTTTCCAGAGGAAGAAATATCATTACAGTCGGGGAAGAACTTCAGCATGCAGGAAGTTATCTGGATATACAGAAGTACAGATACAAGAATAAATTTACTTCTTTTTTTGAGGTTGAAGAAGGCATTGAAAAGTACAGAACAATTAAATTGATCATTCAGCCTCTGATCGAAAATGCGATCTATTATGGAATGGAATATATGGATGGCGAGGGAGAAATTTATATCAGAGCTTATACAAAAGATCAGGATCTTTTTATAGAAGTTGAGGATAATGGTCCGGGAATGCCGGAAGAACAGGTTGCCGGACTTCTGACAGAAAAATCGGAAACCCGAAGCAGAGGATCAGGGATCGGGCTGAAAAATGTGCATCAGCGTATTCAGCTTTATTTTGGAGTTGAGTATGGACTGGAGATTGAAAGTGAACCGGATGAAGGAACAACTGTGCGTATCCATCTTCCGAAAACAGAAGAAGCTTCCGGTATGCAAAAGGAGGACAGACAATGAAAAAGAAAAGGTTTCAGTGGAAAAGTCTGGCGATCCTTCTGGTGGCTGTGATCACTCTGGGAGGTTTGTACTACTATGGGGTTTTTGTCCGAAAAAAGGAGATTCCGTCTGTTTATTCCGTGATTCTTTATCAGGAAACAGAAGATGAGTGGGGAACTCTTATTCAGGGAATCATGCAGGCGGAAAAAGATCTGAAGGTAGATGTAAATTATATTTATCTTTCAGAAAATGATACGGCAGAAGATCAGATAAAGGCAGTGAACAAAGAAATCCGTGAGAAAAGCTCCGGTATTTTAATGGCTGCAGTAAACAGCGAGGGGATTCAGAAAGCCATGGAAAAGATGCTGATCTCCGTTCCGATCATTTTTGTGGAAACAGGAGCAGGAGATTCTTATCCTGTGATCCGTTCGGATGATTATGCTATGGGAAAGGCTCTGGGGGAGGCTGTTCTTCAGGATATGGAACAGACAGGAATATCCGGGAAGGTGACAATCATAACAGAAAATATGGAGCGGGACAGTGTAAGCCTGCGCTATAAAGGAATCAAAGATACGCTGGAGCACGCAGACCAGAATGTCCTGATAAGCAGTCTAAGCGGAGATTTCAGTGCCGGGCTTTTTGAGCAGATCCCTTATCTGATAACGCTGGATAAAAGTACAACGGAACGGGCAGCAGCATTGTGGAAAGAGAGTGGTCAGATCAGGAGAAAAAATGGGGATATCTGTAAAATATACGGGGTAGGAAATACAGCTCAGACGGTAAATGCCCTGGATAATGAAGATATTTCCCTGCTGGTTTATCAGAATGAATTTAATATGGGATATCAGGGGCTGACCTGCCTGGTAAAAAATAAGAAAAAAGAATGGATAGAAAAAAATACCAGCATCAGATACAGAACAGTTACAAAGGAATCTCTGTATGAAGATGAAAATGAACGTTTGCTGTTCTCGGATATCTGATCCGGAGGAGGAAGGGAAAGTGAGCAGAAAGAAAAAGACCTGGATCCTGGCAGGAATGTGTTGTATGGCAGTGATTCTAAGCGGATGTTCAGAACAGAAAAAGACTGCAGAAACACAACCCAGGAGCATAAAAATCGGTGTCAGTGTGTACGATCAATATGATACATTTATGTCAGAAATCATTTCCCAGCTTCAGTCCTATGTCAGAGAAAAAGAAAAGGACTGGGGAATTTCCATTACCCTGGATATTCAGAATGCAGATCATAGTCAGTTTACTCAGAACGATCAGATGGAAGCCTTTATTGAAGAAGGATGTGATCTTGCCTGTATTAATCTGGTTGACAGAACGGATGCCTCTATTATTATTGAAAAAGCAAAAAATAATAACGTTCCGGTAATCTTTTTTAACAGAGAACTTGTGGAAGAAGATCTGGAACGCTGGGACAGACTGTATTATGTAGGCGCAGATGCTTTTGAATCCGGACGGCTTCAGGGAGAAATTCTGGTAGAACAATGCGATCAGGATTTTGCATCAATTGACAGAAATGGAGACGGTATTCTTCAGTATATTATGCTGGAAGGAGAGGCGGGACATAATGATTCCATGGTACGCAGTATGTCGGTGATCAATGAGATTACAGAAAGCGGATACACAGTAGAAAAACTTGCAGATGAGATTGCCAACTGGAACAGAGATCAGGCATCGAATAAAATGACACCGTTTCTTAATTCTTATGGAGCTGAAATAGAAGTGATACTTGCCAATAATGACGATATGGCTCTGGGGGCGGCTGATGCTCTCAAAGCCCGTGGAATGGACAGCCAGTCAGATAACTGGCCTGTGATTCTGGGAGTTGACGGAACAGAAGTTGGTATGAAAGCAGTAGAAAAGGGGGAACTTCTTGGTACTGTTCTGAATGATGCAAGAGGACAGGCACGCGGAATGCTGGAACTGGCAGGCTCTGTTATTCTGAAAAGGGATCTCAGTTCTGAGTATGTACTTCAGGATGGAAAATATATTCGCCTTCCCTATCAGAAAGTAACAGCTGAAAATGTAAGTGAGATACAGAGCCGTCAGTCAGAATAAAGTATATAAAAACCGGGGTCTGAAAGACCCCGGAGAATTAAGAGAAGATGAAAGCATCAGTCTTCAATTGAAATATAGCTGGTGTTTTCTATTTTTTTTGGCGCTTTCTTTGGTACAGAAAGTCTCAGGATGCCGTCCTCATATTTTGCATGGATATCTTCCTGGGAAACATCCTCACCTACAAAGAAGCTTCTGGTCATAGTGCCTGCATAACGCTCTCTGCGGATGTAATTTCCCTCTTTATCCTTATGGTCTTTGTCAAGACCTTTGGCAGCTGATAAGGTAAGATAACCGTCTTTAAGCTGAACTTTGATCTCGTCTTTTTTGAAGCCTGGCAGATCAACATCAAGTTCATAGCTGTCGTCTTTTTCACGGATGTCTGTTTTCATCATGTTCTGAGCATGTTTTCCATATAATGGATTTTTCTTTCCCCAGAAGTTATCATTGAATCCAAAATTCATCCAGTCATCATCAAATAAGTTTTCTCCAAAAATACTAGGCATTAACATAAGTCATCTCTCCTTTTTTTATTATCTATGTTAATATGTTTTATTACGGAACCGGGAGGTTTCAGGAAACTGAAGATTTTGTATCTTTTTATTTCCCTTCCTTTGTTCTAGTTGTAATATAACACTTGTTGTTAGCAGAGTCAAGAGGTGAGTGCTAATTATTTTGTGAAAAATATGTGAACAGATGTAAGACGTTGCAATAGTGGCAGTGTTTATGATACTCTATGAAAAACTATCATAGACGCTGAAAGGAGTTTACATTATGCTTCAGGATGATTACATACTCAGACAGATCCGGGAAATGGTGTGTGCAGTGATGAAAATGCTGTTTCAGGTGGATGCACAGGAACTGACACCTGCGGTTATTGAAGATGAGCAAGAGAGGGCGGAACTTGAAGAGCTGATAGCCTTAATAGAAGAGGGAAAAATAGATGAGGCGGAGAATCAGCTTTATGAAATGACCTGTGATGGAGACAGGAGCAGACTGAAAACAGGACTGCTGTTTTATTACAGCCTGAATGGAAAATCTGATGAGTTTCTGGAGGAGCATAATTTCAGCCGGGAGGAAATCATGACAGGAATCCAGGATCTGGCAGACAGATATGGATTAAGCGGGATTGCGGAAGCTTTCCGTACGGAGATTATGTAACAATATCAGTGGCATAAAATGTCGAAAAATGTAAAAAACTTGCGGTGAATAAAGAAGAATAAACGTTGAAATAAAATATGTGAATATGCTATGATATGGAAATGGAATAACCGTGTTACAGGGTGGATGACCTCTATTCTTACATAGAATGGGGGTGGTGCTGATGAAACATTTTGATTTTAAAGACCTTATGGCTTTTGGAATGTTCATTCTTGCATTACTGACATTCGTTTTTACGTTCTGTCGCTAATGATTTAGAGCATAGAAAAACCACCCTCAGAACTTTGGCGAGTTTAGGGTGGCATTTTCTATGTACACTTTTAAACAGGTCAACCCCTTGTGGGCGGTTATTCCTTTAAACATATTATAGAGCAGAAAATGGAATAATGCAAATGATTTTTAGAAGCCTGGAGACAGAGTAGTATCGTAAATAAACAGCACATGGATTGCCATAACCCGTACAAAACGATATAATACAGACTGTAAAAAATAAATCACAGATAAGGAATTTGATATATGCAGTTTTATATGGCACCTATGGAAGGGATCACCGGATATATTTACCGGAAAGCGTATCATAAATGTTTTGGGAATATGGATCGTTATTTTGCTCCGTTTATTATGAGCAGGCGTCTGAATCAGAAGGAGATCAGGGATATTCTTCCGGAAAATAATGAAGGAATGGAGCTGATCCCTCAGATATTGACGAACCGGGCGGAGGATTTTCTTGCGATTGCAAAGGAAATCAGACAGTATGGATATGATAAGGTAAACCTGAATCTGGGTTGTCCCTCTCCTACAGTCACATCAAGAAACAGAGGCTCCGGTTTTCTGGCGCTTCCCAAGGAACTGGACCGTTTCCTGGAAGAGATTTTTGAGTCCTGTCCAATGACTATTTCCATAAAAACAAGAATTGGAGTGGAGGATGAGGAGGAGTGGCCTCAGATACTGAAAATTTTTGAAAAATATCCATTGGAGGAGCTTATTATACATCCCAGACTGAAAACAGATCAGTATAAGAAGAACACGATTCACTGGGATGCTTTTAAAAAGGCGGAGGAAAGCAGCCGTCATTCTCTTTGTTATAATGGAGATATTGCAAGCAAAGAAGATTATGAGAAGGTTGTGCAGAGTTTTTCCGGTACGGAAAAGATTATGATCGGAAGGGGAATTCTGAGAAAACCGTGGCTGGCAGAGGAAATCCGGAACGAGGATCAAAAAGACAGCAGCCAGTATAAAGAGGAGCTTTTTGAATTTCACGAGGAGCTTTTAAAGGGATATATGGATTATATGTCCGGAGACAGAAATACTTTATATAAAATGAAGGAACTATGGGCATATCTTGGAACTTCATTTACAAATCCGGAACGCTATATGAAAAAAATCCGAAAGTCTCAGCATATCAGTGAATACAGGATCTGGGTTGGAAATCTGTTCCGGGAGCAGGATTTGATTTAAAGCGCCTCATTTCTGTCCTGATCATGGGATGGAAATGAGGCGTTTTATAAAAGAATCTATGCCAAGCTGGTGGGCAGATGAATCCCGTTTTGTTACTGCGTTTGCAGCCTTTTTTACGTTTTTACAGTTCTAGGATCACAGCCTGATAATTCTTTAAATGCAGGATGTTTTCGGAGATATCTGCATCAGGATAATTGTTCAGAAGTACTTTTTTGCACTGACCCGGAAGGGGAACATCCTGAGATTCTGTCTGGAAGTTTCCAAGAATGAGCAGCGTTTTTTCACCCTTTCGGAAATATGCCATCAGGTTATGACGGTCTTCCAAATAGGGGATCAGATCGCCGTAGACAATGGTTTCTTTATAGGCCGGATCTTTGCGTAGAGCAGTCAGTTTTTTATAAAAGGACAGCAGAGAATCAGGATCATTCTGCTGTGATCTTACGTTGATCTCGTGGTAATTTGGATTCACGGAAAGCCATGGGGTACCGGAGGTAAAACCGGCATTTTCCGTGCAGTCCCACTGCATTGGCGTACGTGCATTATCCCGGCTGTAAATGGAAATACATTTCAGAGCTTCTTCTTCGGAACAGCCTGCTTTCAGCGCCACATGGTATTCGTCAATGGTGCTGATATCATCAATCTGATCAATAGAGGAAAACTTCATGTTTTCCATTCCGATCTCCTGTCCCTGATAAATAAAAGGCAGTCCTCTCAGCATAAAATACATGACAGCAAGCATTTTTTTGCTGTAAATGCTTACTTCGCCTTCTGGAATATAATGGCTGACACCTCTTGGTTCGTCATGATTTTCAATTATATTTGAGAGGAATCCAATGTCTCCCACACGTTTTTGAGAGTGGAAACAGCAGTGTTTATAATCATCTGGAGTGATTGTTTTACGGTCGTACCAGCCTTTGCTGCTTGCGCCGAAAACAACAGGAGCAAAGTCAAACATACTGGAGAAGTATCCGTTATCTCCAATAAAATCAGGAAGCTCTTCATCTTTTTCATTAAATACTTCACCGACAGAAAAAGCCTCATGAGGTCCAAAAGTGCGATCCCTCATTTCGCCCAGAAATTCTCCTACGCCCTGGGCTTCTGCAAGCATATTGTCAGTTGAGCAAAGCCCGTCTTCACGGTCGGGAGTATAATCTTTGAAAGGAAGTTTTTTCTTGATATTGATAATGGCGTCAATACGGAAACCGCTCAGACCGCGGTCCAGCCACCAGTTGATATTTCTGTAAACTTCTTCCCGCACTTCAGGATTTTCCCAGTTAAGATCCGGCTGTTTTCTGTGGAAAAGATGCAGGTACTGTTTGTCAGGATGTCCGGGAAGTGTCTCCCATACAGAGCCGCCAAAATAGCTGCGCCAGTTACAGGGAAGCTGTCCTTCTTTTCTGTTCTCAATGTAGAAGAAATTGCTGTATTTTCCATCGGGATCTGCACAGGCTTTTTCAAACCATTCATGTTCGTCAGAGCAGTGATTGACAACAAGATCCAGAAGAATATACATATCTCTCTTTCTGGCTTCATTCAGAAGTCTGTCCATATCATCCAGGGTACCGAAAGCAGGGTGGATATTGTAATAATCTGAAATATCATAACCCTGATCTGCCATGGGGGAAGGGTAGCAGGGAGAAATCCATACAATGTCCACTCCAAGATCTTTCAGATAGTCAAGCTTTGATATAATACCCGGAATATCTCCGATCCCATCGCCATTGGAATCAAAAAAGCTTTTGGGGTAAATCTGATAGGCAACTTTATCGTGCCACCATTTACGTTTCATAATCGTCCTCCTCAGTTAATGTAAATTACTTCCTGCCGAAAGCCGTTGGACCGGTATCGGCTTTATTGTAATATGGGATTTATTATAAAGCCTGAAACAGAAAAATTCATTGGTCATTCTGTCAAAATTCTGCGTTATACAGGGCAAAATCCCATCACCGAATGTGATAGAAAATACATTTTGAGCGGGTTGCTGTGAGGGTCTTGAACAGTGATAATAATCTGAAATAATCCGTCGAAACAGAGGGTTTTCTATTGACAAACCGCGATATTTGTCATAAAGTTTTTTATGACAAACAATAAAGATTATGAAATGAAAAGAGGAAGAGCCAGATGACGTTAAAAGATCTGCCGATCGGAAAGACGGCAACAATACGTTCTGTAGGCGGAGAGGGGGCTCTCAGACAGCATTTCCTGGACATGGGACTGATCCCAAAAGGAGATGTAACTATGGTGAAATATGCGCCAATGGGAGATCCCATGGAACTTCGTATCCACAGTTATGAGCTTACACTTCGTCTTGCTGATGCGGATAAAATTGAAATAGAAAACGTAAGAGATGCAGGAACAAAAAAAGAAGTATCAAAGAAAGAGGACAGCCATTCTATTCCACACCCTGGTCTGGGAGAGGGTGGAAAATATCATTTTAAAAAAACAGAAAATCCTCTTCCGGACAGCGAAATACTTACCTTTGCGTTAGCGGGAAATCAGAACTGCGGAAAGACAACACTGTTTAATCAGCTTACCGGATCCAGCCAGCATGTAGGAAATTTCCCGGGTGTGACTGTGGACAGAAAGGATGGATCTATTCGTGGAAAAAACAATACTCTTGTGACAGATCTGCCCGGAATTTATTCCATGTCTCCGTACTCCAGTGAGGAAATTGTAACAAGAAATTTTGTGCTGAATGAGCATCCAAGAGGAATCATCAATATTGTAGACGCTACAAATATTGAACGTAATCTTTACCTTACCATGCAGCTGATGGAGCTGGATATCCCTATGGTCCTTGCCCTGAATATGATGGATGAGGTCAGAGAAAACGGCGGTTCGATTATTATCAACCGGATGGAGGAAATGCTGGGAATCCCTGTAGTTCCTATTTCCGCAGCAAAAAATGAGGGAATAGATGAGCTGGTAGCCCATGCGGTTCATGTGGCAAAATATCAGGAAAAACCGGAAAAAATAGACTTCTGCGATGCGGATGATGACGGTGGAGCTGTCCACAGATGTCTTCATGCGATCATGCATCTGATCGAAGATCATGCTCAGGATGTGGGGATTCCGGTACGTTTTGCGGCAGCCAAGCTTGCTGAGGGAGATCAGCTGATCCTTGAAAAACTGAAGCTTGACCAGAATGAAAAGGAGATGCTGGAACACATTGTAAAGCAGATGGAAAGCGAACGCGGACTTGACCGTGCAGCGGCAATCGCGCATATGCGTTTTGACTTTATTGAAAAAATCTGCGATGAAACAGTGATCAAGCCCAAAGAGAGTAAGGAACATATCAGGAGTACAAAAATAGACAGGATACTTACTGGAAAATACACGGCAATTCCCTGCTTTGTGGGAATCATGGCACTTGTTTTTTACCTGACCTTTGGAGTGATCGGAGCGTTTCTTTCCAGTATTCTTGATTTGGGGATAGAAACTCTCAGTGGAGCGGTCGATCAGCTTATGACAGCGGCTCATGTAAACAGCGTGCTTCATTCTCTTGTGATGGACGGTATTTTTAATGGTGTGGGAAGCGTGCTGAGTTTTCTTCCTGTTATTGTGACTCTGTTCTTTTTCCTGTCTCTTCTGGAGGACAGCGGATATATGGCAAGAGTTGCATTTGTAATGGATAAGCTGTTACGAAAGATCGGACTTTCAGGACGGAGCATTGTGCCTATGCTGATCGGATTTGGCTGCACCGTACCCGGAGTTATGGCAAGCAGAACCCTTCCCTCAGAACGTGACAGAAGAATGACGATTCTTCTTACTCCATTTATGAGCTGTTCTGCAAAGCTTCCCATTTATGCGTTTTTTGCAGCGGCTTTCTTCCCGGAAAACAGTGCATTGGTCATGATTCTTCTGTATTTTGGCGGCATTGTTATGGGTATTCTTATGGCGCTTCTGCTGCGCCGTACCATGTTCAGCGGAGAGGCAGTTCCCTTTGTTATGGAGCTTCCCAACTACCGTATGCCGGGAGTAAAAAACGTAGGACATTTGCTGTGGGATAAGGCAAAAGACTTTTTACAGAGAGCGTTTACAGTTATTTTTATTGCGACTCTTGTAATCTGGTTTTTACAGACCTTTGATATTCATCTGAATGTTGTAACAGATTCAAAAGACAGTATTCTTGCTATGGTGGCAAGTGTTGCGGCTCCGATTTTCCAGCCTATGGGATTTGGAGACTGGAGGATATCTACTGCTCTGATTACCGGATTTATGGCAAAAGAAAGCGTTGTTTCCACACTTTCTGTTCTTTTTGGAAGTACAGAAGCTCTTCTTGCAGCTATTACGCCTCTGGCAGCAGCAAGTCTTCTGGTATTCTGCCTGCTTTATACACCGTGCGTGGCAGCTATAGCAGCCATAAAGCGAGAACTGGGCGGAAAATGGGCAGCAGGTGTTGTGATCGGACAGTGCGCGATCGCATGGATCGCCGCTTTTGGGGTTTATCTGATAGGAGGAATTTTTGTCTGACAGAAATACAGGCAGGATGATCGCCTGAAATAAAAACAGAATAATTGAAATGCATGACGCTGTGGATAAGATATAAATATTCTGCAGCGTCTTTTATTTTTTTCTTGACAATCCTTAGTTACAGGATTATACTTTGATAATCAAAATATTAAATATTCAAAACAAATAACAACCCAAGCGGAATCGGGATCAGATTCCGAAAAAAAGGAGGGCAGGTCATGACAGGTGTGATTTGCGGAACTGGCGCCTGTGTGCCGGAAAAAGTTCTGGATAATCATAAAATCGCAGAGTTTGTGGACACCAGTGATCAGTGGATACGGGAACGGACCGGGGTACTCAGAAGGCACGTTGCAGAAAAAGAAACCGCAGTGTCTATGGGGACGGAAGCAGCCCGTCAGGCAATCGAAGAATCAGGAATCGGCTCCGGTGAAGTGGATCTGATCATAGCTGCGACTTCTACGCCGGATCAGATTTTTCCATGCACTGCATGTGAGATACAAAAGGAACTGGGACTTTACCAGGCGGTTGGGTTTGATCTGAATGCGGCATGCAGTGGATTTCTTTTTGCATATCAGACTGCGCAGGCTTATATATCGTCAGGAATCTACAAGAATATTCTTGTTGTAGGAAGTGAAAGGCTGTCACGGATCGTTGACTGGACCGACCGGGGAAGCTGTATCCTTTTTGGAGATGGGGCAGGAGCTGTAATGCTGTGCGCCCGGGAAGGAAAAAGTTATGTTTCTTTTGCCCGGTCAGACGGAAAGGGTGGAGAGGCTCTCACCTGTCCGGCAGTGGCAAATGATTTGAATACAGAACCGCAGACGGAAACATCCCGGAATATAACATGGAAATCACAGAGGTATCTTTCTATGGATGGCAGAGAAGTATTTCAGTTTGCTGTCAGAAGTGTTCCGGAGGCAATCTGTCAGGTGCTGGAAAAAAATCACCTTAAGACAGAAGACATTGACTGGTTTGTGCTTCATCAGGCAAACCGCCGGATTGTAGAAGCAGCGGCCAGGAGAATGGGAATGGGAATTGAGAGATTTCCCATGAATCTACAGGAATACGGTAATACTTCCTCGGCAAGTATCCCCATACTTCTCCATGAGATGAACCGAAGCGGAAAGCTGAAAAAAGGTCAGAGGATTGTTCTGGCAGGCTTTGGAGCAGGACTTTCCTGGGGTGCGTCTGTATTGGAATGGGGTATTTAAAAATAAATTCAAAAGTCAAAGACATATCAGAAAAGGAGAATATCATGTTACAGAAAATTATCGAGATCACAGCAGAAACACTTGGAGCAGAGGCAGCAGAAATTACAGAAAATACTTCTTTTACAGAGGATCTTCATGCAGACTCTCTTGATCTTTTTGAGCTGGCAATGGCTCTGGAAGAGGAGTTCGGAGTGGAAATTCCAAGCGAGGATCTGGAAAAAATAACAACAGTAGGCGCTGCGGCTGCATATCTGGAGAAATAGGCATGAAAACAGAAATCACAGAATTATTGGGGATTGAATATCCTGTTGTCCAGGGCGGCATGGCATGGGTGGCAGAGGCTAACCTTGCGGCTGCAGTATCTAATGCGGGAGGGCTTGGCCTGATCGCAGCCGCTGCAGCCCCGGCAGAGTGGGTAAGAGAGCAGATCAAAAAGGTAAGAGAAATGACAGACAGGCCTTTTGGCGTGAATATTATGCTTATGAGCCCGGAAGCTGATCAGGTGGCAAAAGTTATTGTGGAAGAAAAAGTTCCCATTGTTACAACAGGTGCAGGAAGTCCGGAAAAATACATGGCAGACTGGAAAGCAGCCGGGGTGAAGGTGATTCCGGTAGTTGCCTCCACTGCTCTTGCCAGACGTATGGAGCGCTGTGGGGCAGACGCAGTTGTGGCAGAGGGAACAGAAGCAGGAGGCCATATTGGAGAGATCACTACAATGACATTGGTACCTCAGGTAGCAGATGCAGTGTCAATTCCGGTGATCGCTGCAGGGGGTATCGCAGATGGAAGAGGAATGGCAGCAGCCTTTATGCTGGGAGCGGAAGGCGTGCAGGTTGGCACTGCTTTTGCGGCTTCCCGGGAATCTGTGATCCACCAGAATTATAAAGACAGTATTTTAAGGGCAAAGGATATTGATACTCGTGTTACAGGACGCACAACAGGTCATCCGATTCGGGTTTTACGCAATGATATGTCCAGAAGATATCTGGATCTGGAGAAAAGTGGAGCCGGTTTTGAGGCTCTTGAGGCTTTGACTCTTGGAGGTTTAAGAAAAGCGGTTCAGGACGGCGATATCAGAAACGGAAGCCTGATGGCAGGACAGAGCGCCGGTCTTGTAAAGGAAAGTCTTTCCTGCAGGGAGATCATCAGCAGAATGGTTTCCGGAGCGCAGGCTTTAATGAGCAGAGAGTCCTGGCAGGAATAAATATAAAAGGCAGCTGCTTATGGCGCTGTTTTTGTGAACAAAGGAAACAATAACGAGATTTTGCAGTGAATATGCTGAACAGAAACACAATATTTAGGAAATGGAGCGTAACAGTATGAGCAGGATTGCATTTCTTTATCCGGGACAGGGAGCCCAGGAAGTGGGAATGGCAGAAGATTTTTATGAAAAAAGTATAGAGGCAAAGGCTGTTTTTGACAGCGCCTCGGATATCCTGGATTTTGATGTCCGGGAAATCTGTTTTCAGGAAAATGAACTTCTGGACAAAACAGAATATACTCAGGCGGCTATGGTTACAGCCTGTCTTGCTATTACCCGTGAAATAGAAAAAAGAGGACTTTATCCGGAAATGACAGCAGGCTTAAGTCTTGGGGAATACTGTGCGCTTGCGGCAGCAGGCAGCATAAGTGATATGGATGCTGTCCGTACTGTCCGCGCCAGAGGGATTTTTATGGAACATGCGGCGCCGGAAGGAACAGGAGCTATGGCTGCTGTTCTCGGAATGGACGGAGAAGCTGTGGAAAGGATCGTTCATGACCTTGAAGGCGTTTTTATTGCAAATTATAACTGCCCCGGACAGATCGTTATCACTGGAGAGAAGGAAGCAGTGAATCAGTCGGCTGCAGTTCTCAAAGAAGCCGGCGCCAGAAGAGTGCTTCCTTTAAAGGTCAGTGGTCCGTTTCATTCTCCAATGATGGAACCGGCAGGAAAGAAGTTGGAAGAGTTTCTGGAAAAGATTCCGGTGAAGGAACCGGTGATTCCTTATGTGACAAATGTAACAGCGAAAGTGGTTGAGAGCGGGGAATCAATTAAAGACCTTCTGGTAAAACAGGTAAGCTCTTCCGTTCGCTGGGAGCAGGGCATAAGGACAATGATCGCACAGGGAATAGATACCTTTGTGGAGATCGGACCGGGAAAAACCCTTAGTGGATTTATGAAAAAAACAGATAAAAATGTAAAGATGTACCGGATCAGCACCTGGGAAGAAGCAGATGCCGTATGTGGGGAACTGCTGAAACAGCAGAAGGTCGGTACTCCTGAAAGGCATGGAAGCAGTAGTGAGAACATGTGACTTCCGAAGGGAATAGAAGCAGTGGTGAGAATATGTAACTTTCGAAGGAAATAGAAGCAGTGGTGAGAATATGTAACTTTCGAAGGGAATAGAGGCAGTAATGGAATATGTATAGAAGAAACTTGGAACTTTGAGCAACCATACAGAGAAAAGCGCACGGAACAGGTAAGTTTAAAAATATATTTATCCAGGATAATAAAACAGATAGTGGATGATTGCAGGAAAGGGGAAACATGGCGGAGTATACAGAAAAACAGGTGGCTGTAGTAACAGGCGCATCCAGAGGGATTGGAAGAGCAGTTGCTCTGGAGCTGGCAGCAAAAGGAATGCTTGTGATTATTAATTATAATGGTTCAGCTGACCGGGCAGAAAAAGTAAAAAAAGAAATTGAAGAAAACGGCGGCTGTGCGGAAGTCTTACAGTGGAATGTTGCGGATTATAAAGCCTGTGACCAGGCTGTCAGGGATATTGTAAAAAAATACGGAAAAATAAATATTCTTGTAAATAATGCAGGAATCACCAAGGACGGACTCCTTATGGGGATGTCAAGAGAGGACTTTGACAGCGTAGTTGATGTGAATCTGGGAGGAACCTTTAATATGCTGCGTTTTGTTTCCAGACAGATGCTGAGGCAGAAAAGCGGACGGATTGTAAACATGGCATCTGTGGTAGGTATTGCCGGAAATGCAGGACAGGCAAATTATGTGGCATCCAAAGCAGGTGTGATCGGACTTACAAAGACAGCGGCAAGAGAGCTGGCATCCAGAGGAATTACTGTAAATGCAGTTGCTCCGGGATTTATAGAAACAGAAATGACGCAGATTCTTCCTGACACTGTAAAAGAAACTTCAGCAGCGCAGATTCCCCTTGGACATTTTGGAAAGCCTGAGAATGTGGCGAAGACAGTGGCATTTCTTGTATCGGAAGATGCTTCTTACATTACCGGGCAGATCATTCAGGTTGACGGAGGAATGGTAATATGAGCAGTCGGAGAGTAGTAATTACAGGACTGGGAGCAGTAACGCCCACAGGAAACAATGTACAGGAGTTCTGGCAGGGAATCTGTGACGGAAAAGTGGGAATCGGGCCCATCACCAGATTTGATGCTCAGGGATACAAGGTAAAACTTGCCGCTGAGGTAAAAGGCTTTGAAGCTAAAAAATATATGGAGCCGAAACAGGCAAGACGTATGGCTTTGTTTTCCCAGTATGCAGTTGCGGCAGCAAAAGAAGCTTTTGAGGATTCCGGACTTGATATGAAAAAAGAGGATGCTTTCCGGGCAGGGGTTATCATTGGATCCGGAGTTGGCGATCTTCGTCAGGTTGAGCTCTGTTATGACAGGATTACTCAGAAAGGACCCGGCCGGGCGCTTCCTTTGATGGTACCTATGATGATCTCCAATATGGCTGCAGGAAATGTTTCTATTGAGCTGGGACTGAGAGGAAAATGTACAGATGTGGTGACTGCCTGCGCTTCAGGAACCCACAGCATCGGAGATGCTTTTCGGGCGATCCAGTACGGAGATGCAGATATCATGGTGGCAGGAGGGGCAGAAAGCTGTATTTGCCCTACGGGAGTTGCAGGTTTTGATGCTCTGACTGCACTTACAGAAACAGATGATCCTTTTAAAGCCTCGGTTCCCTTTGACAAAAACAGAGACGGATTTGTTCTTGGTGAAGGCGCTGGAATTGTGGTGCTGGAGGAACTGGAGCATGCCAGGGCAAGAGGGGCAAAAATCTATGCGGAAGTAGTTGGTTACGGCGCTACTGCAGACGCATATCACATCACTTCTCCTGCTGAGGACGGAAGCGGAGCCGCAAAAGCAATGAGCCTTGCTATGGAAGAGGCAGGCGTATCTCCGGAAGAAGTGGAATATATTAATGCTCATGGAACAAGCACTCATCATAATGACCTCTTTGAAACAAGAGCCATTCACCTTGCTTTTGGCGCAGCAGCGGAAAAGCTCCTGGTAAATTCTACAAAATCCATGATCGGACATCTGCTGGGAGCTGCCGGAGGAGCAGAGCTTGTTACCTGTGTAAAGGAGCTGCAGGAAGGATTTATACATCAGACAATGGGAACCGAAACACTGGGAGAGGGATGCGACCTGAACTATGTTCTTGGGGCGCCGGTGAAAAAGGAGATCCGTTATGCTATGAGCAATTCTCTGGGATTTGGAGGACATAACGCCACACTGTTGATAAAAAAATTTGATTGAGCAGAAAAGAGGTAATCCTCAAAAGGATACCTGGATGCTCAAAAACAATGAGCGAGAAAGAGGTAAACATGGAATTTAATAATCTTCTTACGTTGATAAAGGCTGTGTCGGATTCTGATCTGACAGAATTCCAGTATGAGGAAAACGGCACTGCCCTCCGTTTTGTCAGAGAACTGCCAAAAACAGAGCTTGTCCTTCCAATGGATGGAAATTATAACGGTGTGGTACAGAACCAGAATGTCGGAAGCGCACCGTTTATTTCAGCACAAAATACAGAAACCCGTCAGACAGAGGAAAATACAATGGGAGGAAGCGGGGAAAATCAGGAAGGAAAACTGATAAAATCTCCTCTTGTAGGTACGTTTTATGCGGCTCCTTCAGAAGACGCGGAGCCCTTTGTGGCAGTGGGAGACGGAGTAAAAAAAGGAAAAACTCTGGGAATCGTGGAAGCTATGAAGCTGATGAATGAAATTGAAAGCGAATATGAGGGAACTGTAACGGAAATTCTGGTGGAAAACGGACAGATGGTAGAGTACGGACAGCCCCTTTTCAGAATAAAATAAGCAGAGGTACAGTATGAAACATTTAGGAATTAAGGAAATTGAAGAGATTCTTCCTCACAGACATCCGTTTCTTCTTGTAGATTATATAGAAGATTATGAGCCGGGAGAGTTTGCAGCAGGATATAAATGCGTGACTTTTCATGAGGATTTTTTCAGGGGACACTTTCCTCAGGAGCCTGTGATGCCGGGAGTGCTGATCGTAGAGGCTCTTGCTCAGACCGGCGCGGTAGCAATTTTAAGCAAAGAAGAAAACAGGGGAAAAACTGCTTATTTCGGCGGAATAAAAAATTGTCGTTTCCGGGGAAAGGTTGCGCCGGGAGATAAGCTGAAGCTTGAAACAAAGATCATTAAATGCAAGGGACCTGTAGGGGTCGGTCATGCAGTTGCAAGTGTGGACGGAAAAGTTGTTGCAGATGCGGAACTGACTTTTATGATCGGGTAGGTGGTAAATATGATAAAAAAAGTGCTGATAGCAAACAGAGGAGAGATTGCAGTGCGGATCATCCGTGCGTGCAGGGAAATGGGAATTGAAACAGTGGCAGTTTATTCAGAAGCTGACCGGGAAGCTCTGCATACACAGCTTGCTGATGAAGCTATCTGTATTGGTCCGGCTCCTTCTTCTCAGAGCTACCTCAGTATGGAAAATATCATAAGTGCGACTATTGTATCAGGTGCGGATGCTGTTCATCCTGGATTTGGATTTTTGTCAGAAAACAGCAGATTTGCAGAGCTGTGCGAGCAGTGTCATATTACTTTTATCGGACCTCCCTCTCATGTGATCGCAAGTCTTGGCAATAAACAGGCTGCAAAAAATACAATGGCTGCAGCCGGGGTTCCTGTGATCCCGGGCAGCGAGAAAGCGATTTATACAGCAGAGGCAGGCTTTGAAGAGGCAGAAAAAATCGGATATCCTGTGATCATCAAGGCTGCTCTTGGCGGCGGCGGAAAAGGAATGAGAACTGCGGATACGCCGGAAGATTTTGCGGAAAGCTTCCGTACAGCTCAAAAAGAAGCTCAGATGGCGTTTGGTGACAATACAATGTATGTGGAGCATTTTGTCAGGAAGCCCAGACATATTGAGTTTCAGATCCTTGCAGACCATAAGGGAAATGTGATACATCTGGGAGAGCGGGACTGTTCCGTTCAGAGAAACCATCAGAAAATGATCGAGGAGTCTCCCTGCGAGATTATTTCAGACAGGCTGCGCAAAAAAATGGGAGAGGCTGCAGTGAAAGCAGCAAAAGCCTGCGGGTATGTAAATGCAGGGACTATTGAATTTTTGCTGGACAGTGACGGAAGCTTTTATTTTATGGAAATGAATACCCGGATTCAGGTAGAACATCCTGTTACAGAATGGGTCACAGGGGTGGATCTTGTAAAAGAGCAGATCCGCATTGCTTCCGGATTGCCTCTTTCTTTCAGGCAAAAAGATATTCATATTACAGGTCATGCTATTGAATGCAGGATCAACGCGGAAAATCCGGAAAAAGGCTTCCGTCCTTCTCCCGGTACCATTACAGATATGTATTTTCCCGGAGGCAAGGGAATCCGGATTGACTCTGCAGTATACAGTGGCTATACAGTTCAGCCCTATTATGATTCTATGATTGCAAAACTGATCGTGTGGGCCAAAAACAGGGATGAGGCGATCCGAAAAATGCAGAGCGCTCTGGGAGAGATTATTATAGAAGGAATTGACACAAATGTAGATTATCAGTATGAAATCCTGAACCATCCGGATTTTCTTACCGGAAATACAGATGTGGAATTTATTGAACGAATGGAAGGCAGAGGTAACGGATCATGAAGCTGGAAAATATGTTCAAAAAAACAAAAAGCCTGTACAGAGAACAGAATGTAAAGCATACCGGCGCTTTGAAACCGGAGGTTCCTCAGGGACTTCTGCGTAAATGTAACAAGTGCGGGGCTGCAATCGTCACTGAAGATGTAAAAAACGGAAACTATATCTGTCCGAAATGCGGCGGATATTTCAGAATCCATGCGTATACAAGAATCCGTATGGTTACAGATGAAGGAAGCTTCGAGGAATGGGATAAAGATCTTGTGGGCGCAAATCCAATGGAATACCGGGGCTACGAGGAAAAACTTTCATCTGTAAGAGAGAAAACAGGACTTCGGGAAGCCGCTGTTACGGGAAAAGGACGCATCAACGGGCAGGAAGCAGTGATCGGTGTGTGTGACGGCCGATTTTTTATGGCAAGTATGGGCTGGGCCGTAGGCGAAAAAATTACAAGAGCCGTGGAGCGGGCAACACGGGAACGCCTTCCGGTGATTCTTTTTGCCTGTTCCGGTGGAGCCAGAATGCAGGAGGGAATTACTTCCCTTATGCAGATGGCAAAGACTTCAGCAGCTCTGAAAAAGCACAGTGATGCAGGACTTCTTTATATTTCTGTTCTTACAGAGCCGACAACAGGAGGTGTGACAGCCAGCTTTGCCATGTTAGGTGATGTAATACTGGCAGAGCCGGGAGCACTGATAGGGTTTGCAGGTCCCAGAGTAATCGAACAGACAATCCGACAGAAGCTCCCAAAAGGATTCCAGAGAGCAGAATTTCTTCTGGAGCATGGATTTGTAGATGAGATCGTGGAGAGGGAAAAACTGAAGAAAACCCTGACAAAGCTTTTGAAACTTCATGATGAAAAGAGGAAGACAGAGAATGCAGATCTGTCAGAAATAGATAAGGATAAGGCAAAGACTGCGAATGACGGGACAGCAGAAGATCAGCTGTCTGATGATACCAGCGTAGAGTACAGAGAAAAGGCAGTTTTATCACAGAGGGCATCAGAATTATTCCGTGAGAAAAAACGTTATCAGAACAACAGGACGGAACATACGGCATGGGAACGAGTACAGATTTCCAGAAAACTGGAAAGACCTTCGGGCAGCAGTTATATAAAGTCGTTATTTACGGATTTCATAGAACTGCATGGGGACAGAAAGTATGGTGACGATCCTGCCGTAATCGGTGGAATTGCGAGTTTTCATGGAATACCGGTAACAGTGATCGTTCAGGAAAAAGGCTGTGATACAAAGGAAAACATACACAGAAATTTTGGGATGCCTATGCCGGAAGGATATCGGAAAGCTCTGCGTTTGATGAAGCAGGCGGAAAAATTTCGGCGTCCGGTGATCTGCTTTGTAGATACTCCGGGAGCCTTCTGTGGTATTGAGGCAGAAGAAAGAGGACAGGGAGCTGCTATTGCAGATAATCTGATGGAACTGGCAGGTCTGACAGTTCCGGTACTTACCATAATCACAGGTGAGGGAGGAAGCGGCGGAGCGCTTGCCCTGGCAGCAGGAGATCAGGTATGGATGCTTGAGAACGCAGTCTACTCCATTCTTTCTCCGGAAGGATTTTCCAGTATTCTGTGGAAAGACAGCACAAAGGCAAAAGAGGCGGCAGAGGTAATGAAACTTACTGCATTGGATCTTCATTCTCAGGGAATTATCGAGAAAGTAATCTATGAGCCGGAAGAATTCACCGAACAGACCTTTTATCAGGTGACCGATATCCTGGATGAGGAAATATCGGATTTTCTGGGAGAATACAGAAACTATTCAGAAGAGATACTTCTGGAAAAGCGATATGAAAGATTCCGGAAGTTCTGATACTTCTGCTGGGGGAGAACAGGGGGAAGTTGCGGCGATATGGAAAGCCGGATTTTATAAAAATATGTAGAGGACAAGACTAAAAAGCAGTTTTATAGCAGGTAAAGCAGATGCCTGTTATAAAGCTGCTTTTTTGAACTGAGCTGCAACTTTATACAGAGTCGGCAGAAGAGTTAAGAAAAGTTAAGAACCTGTTAAGGCATACGGTAAGAAATATATGTTATTTTATAACAAGCTTCTAAGTAAACATTAGAAAATATTTTAGTTAAAGGAGATATGTTAAATGAGAAAACACTTATTTAGAACAGGGTTAATGATGATGACGGCAGATTATTTAGAAAAGGTGTAAAATACACAAATATACAATGACAGGTGTAGAATGACAGAGCCAAAGATGTATTGTCTTTTGTTCTATCATTCTGCAAAGGGGTACTTTATGAAAATAAAATCAATCTTCCATATTGTGGCTGCGTGGCTCATGCTGGTTCTGACATCGGAATTCAGCCTTACAATAGCCTATGACATATGCGATACAAATCCCTGGGCGCGTATTGTGTATGTGATATTGAATATTTTCAGTCTGTTAGCTGCTTTTTATTTATATACCAGGTATTTTATGAAAATAAGAATGCAGGATATTCGCTTGGGGAAACCTTTTCCCGAAAGAAAATGGTGCATTACAGCAGTTATCATGCCGTTGGCAATATGTTGCTTTTATCTTCTTTTTGTAAAAGGAACATTTGCTTCACAAAATCTTACACTAAAAGATTTAATAAATGTTCTGACTCTATCTGTTTTATCTCTTGGGATTTTGCCAGCAGTTACAGAGGAAATGGTTTTCAGGGGAATGATTTTGGGTACTTTGCAAAGCTCTTTTGGAAAGAAAACAGCAGTGTTCGTTTCGAGTATCTTATTTGCCTTATATCATTTGGAGTATATTGACAGCTCGGACTGGAAAAAGGTTGTTTTACTGATCGTGTCGGTTGGAATTATTGGCTATGCTCTTTCGCTTGTCACGCTTCAGACCCGTTCTATATGGTCTGCGGTTGTTATACATGGAATGTATAATATCCTGTCAGGGGAGAGCCAGATTCTCCATATTGATATGGAACAGAATTTTCCGGCCATGTGGACCTATACGGTAAGTACACAAAACCCATTACTTACAGGAATTAACGGAGCGGTTGGTTTTACTGCAGCGATTCCTTCCGTAGCCGGATTTATCGCAATTATAATAATGGTAAAATACTATGAGAAAAAGGAAAAGAAAGCAGCATAAAAAGAATAGAAGGAAAAAGATCATCGGGTGTTACGTTTTTCTGATCGTTGTTCTGACAGGGATATTTATAGTTTCAGGAAGAGATGACGGCTTAGTATTGACAGAAATAAAAAGGAATCAGATAATAAACAGTAACGAGTGGAAAGAAATATTTGAACATTCAGAGGATTATCCATCTGCTCTTCTGGAGGATCTGAAACGAAATCCGGAAATGCTGGATTTTGTGTAAATGATCCTTTCAGCTATACGAACAGTTCAAAAAAATGGGATTATGCAACACTTTCTTCTCAATGGCAGCAAATATGGGTGTATGCAGCGTAAAATACGGTACAAGAGGATAAAATGAAAAATCATATTTTAATTGTGGAAGATGATGAAGCGATACGGGAGGGTGTAAGAATCCTGTTGGAGGGAGAAGGCTATATTGTGCAGGAGGCGGAAGATGGATTCCAATGCCTGAAAAAGCTTTCGGCCGAAACAGATCTGATCATACTGGATATAATGATGCCCGGAATTTCCGGTATAAAGACATGTGAAGAAATTCGAAAAATTTCACATGTTCCGGTGTTATTTCTGACGGCTAAAGGACAGGAATCAGATAAACTGATTGGTTTGATGGCCGGAGGGGACGATTATCTTGTAAAACCGTTTTCTTACGCAGAGCTTCTGGCCAGAGTGAAAGCTCTTCTCCGCAGATATTGTATTTATAGTCAGCCGCTGAACACAGGGAAAAAAACAGAACAGTGGCTGGAATATGGCAAGCTTAAGTTAAATACACAGTATAATGAAGTTTACCGTGAGGGAGTGGAAATTCATCTCAGAGAAATGGAATACAGACTGCTTTTGCTGATGATGGAGAATCCGCAGAAGATTTTTTCTGTAAAAAATCTGTATGAAAGCTTATGGGAGGAGCCTTTTCTGTATTCTTCCGGGAATACAGTTATGGTTCATATCAGGAGATTGAGGACAAAAATAGAAGAAGATCCTCAGAAGCCTGAAATGATACAGACTGTGTGGGGAAAGGGGTATCGTTTTGGGTAGAATTTATAAGAATAGTCTGACTGGAAAAATGGTTCGGCGCTTAGTCAGAGGACTACTGGCAGGCCTGTTCGTTATGGTACTTTTGTATTTTGGAGGAAAGGGCTGCCTGCAGCAGTTCTTTTTTAATACAGGCTATATTTATAAAAGAGAAGTCCAAAGAGCAGATGAACTTCAGAGCTATGTGGACAAAAATTGTTTAAAAGCCACAGACTATAAACAGTTAAAAAAATGGGCGCTTCAGAGGAATATTCGTGAATTTACAGTTTCCAGAGATCAATGGCTGCTGTTTGACGTTTCATATGATGGTATTCTCACTCCGGGAAGCAGAGAAATCACTGATTTTTCCTGGAAAATATTTCACAAAATAAAATTTGCGGACGGGAACGCAGATGTTTATCTTTATGAGGGATTTGCAGATAAATATTACGATATTCTGGCAGGAGCTTCTATCCTTGTGGGCTTTATTGTGTGCATAGGTATATTTTCATATGAGATGCAGGAGGATTTAAGATATATTCAGTGTCTGAAAAAAGAAGTAGATGTTATCACCAAAGGAAATCTGCAGGAACATATTACAGTAACAGGAAATGATGAGCTGGCTCAGCTGGCAGGAGGACTGGAAATAATGAGACAGACTCTGATACAAAAAGAGCAGTCAGAACAGGAGCTACGGGCAGCACAGGAAAAACTTGTTCTGGGAATGTCTCATGATCTTCGTACACCTTTAACAGGACTGATGACTTATCTGGAAATTCTCAAAAAGCAGCAGAAGAACAGAAATGTTACCGATGAATATATCCAAAAATCTCTGGATAAAGTAATTCAGATAAGGAATTTGTCAGACCAGATGTTTGAATATTTTTTTGTTAATTCACAGCATAAGGTTGAACTGGAAGAACCTGAAGACATATTCAGTGCATTTGGAGATTATCTTTCTGAGTTATGTGTTTTGCTGGAAGATGAGGGATTTACGGTGGATACGGAAATGCTTGAATGGAATCCCACTGCTGTGCGAATAAATACAGATTTATTTGGAAGAATCATGAATAACATTATTTCCAATATCGAAAAGTATGCCGGCAGAAATAAGCCGATCCGGATACAGATTCTTTATGAAGAAAGTCATATTGGCATTTTAATCGGAAATACAATAGATCAGCCAGAACAGCCGGTACATAAAACGGGAATCGGTTTACAGAATATATCTGTTATGATGGAACATATGCATGGATATGTGGAAGTTTCAGAGAAAGAAAAAGATTATTGTATAATTTTATATTTTCCATCCAGTGCTTCTATAGAGAGAAAATCATTCAGCCACAATAAAAACAGTGCAGACCGGTAACATACCAGTCTGCACATTTTTAATGTCTGTAAATTTTAATGTTTTACAGAATATCGTCTCTGTGGATATATCCGGGATGTTCAGCACCAGCCACGATTTCTCTTTCCCGGGTAATCTGAACCCATTTGTCAATGACCTGATTTTCTACATGGACGTCTTCGCCGATAACACTGTTAGCCAGAACGACACAGTTTTTGACAACCGCACCTTTTTTGATCTGGCATCCACGGCCGATAACGGAATTTTCCACAGTTCCCTCAATCAGACAGCCATTGGATACAACAGAATTTTTTACGTCAGCATTATCAAAATACTGTGTAGGACAGGAGTCGTTTGTTCTGGTGTAGATCGGCCATTCCGGATTGAAAAGGTTCAGTGAATTTTTCAGATCGATCAGGGACATATTGGCGTCAAAATAGCTCTTGAAATCTGTGATACTTGCAAAATAACCTCTGTGTGCCACTCCGCGGATATCCAGCTCGCTGCAGGATGCATTTACAATTTGCGGAAGTGTGATCATTGAGGACATTTTTTTAGCCTTATGGATTAATTCCACAAAAAGGTCTTTTTTCATAATGTAGGTATCCATAAAAATATTGCGGTTTTTTGCGCTGCCGCGGTTCTTTTCAATAGATTCCACACCTTTCTGCTTGTTCAGGTTCAGAATATCGCAGTTCAGAAAGGCTTCTTTGGCATTATCAACAGAGTGATACAAAAGGGTGATATCTGCTCCGGAATCAATATGAGTCTGGAGAAGGGTATCATAATTTGCCGCATAGACCATATAGCTTGGAGCAATGATCACATATGGATGATGTACACGTTCGATCATTTCGATGTTTTCCAGATAACCGGCGATATCTGTGTTATAAACATCATTTTCAGAACTGTTCTGTGCAAAAAGAATCTGAAGTTTGCCTTTTTTGGAGTTGATATTATAATGACGGCCGGTTCCCAGATGTTCTACCAGAGAACGAGGTTTCCGTCTTATGTACACCTGGATATGATCAATATCACTGTTGCTCATATTAGAAATCGGAAAGTCAATGACGCGGTAACGTCCGAGAAAAGAAAATGCTGCGATAGGACGGTATTCCTGAAGTCCTTCCACCTTAATATGAGTTCCTGATGATGCGATAATTCCAAAAGCGTTAGCCATCGTATTCTACCCCCTTTACACGTTTGGAAACGAGCTCGATATGCTCGCTGTCTGCATTTCCCACACAGGCGCCGCTGCCGATATTGATATTTTCAGCTACAAGCGCTCTCTGAACAACAGCGTTTTCTTCCACTTCCACACCGGGCATGAGAACACTGTCAATAACCTTTGCGCCTCTGCCTACTTTTGCGCCGGTAAAAAGTACAGAATTTTTTACTTCACCTTCTACAATACAGCCCTGTGTGATAAACGCACGGTTGATCTTTGCGTCTGGACCGATATATTGCGGAAGTGCGGGGATATCCTCGGTATATATTTTCCAGGTAGGATCATTCAGATCCAGTTCATTGTTACTGTCAAGGAGATCCATATTTGCTTCCCAGAGAGAGTCAATAGTTCCCACATCTTTCCAGTAGCCCTGATACTTATAGGCAGCCAGAGTCCTGTTGTCAGCAAGGAGATGCGGAATGATATCTTTGCCGAAATCATGGTGAGAATCAGAATCTTTCATATCTGTAAGAAGCATTTTGCGGAGAAGCTTCCAGTTAAAAATATAAATACCCATGGAAGCAAGGTTGCTCTTTGGATGCTCCGGTTTTTCTTCAAATTCCACAATGCGTCCTTCGCTGTCTGTGTTCATGATTCCGAAGCGGCTTGCTTCTTTCATAGGAACTTCGATCACAGCGATGGTAGCATCTGCATTCATTTCTTTGTGGTAAGCCAACATTTTTGCATAGTTCATTTTGTAAATATGATCTCCGGAAAGGATCAGAACATATTCCGGATCATAGTTATCAATAAAGTCAATATTCTGTGAAATCGCATCTGCAGTTCCGCGGTATACATCCAGATCCGCGTCAGCCTTCTCGCGGGGAGGAAGTACAAATACGCCGCTTTCTCTTGCATCGAGTCCCCAGCGTCCGCCGGCAGCCACATAGCTGTTAAGCAGAACTGATTCATACTGTGTAAGAACACCTACAATATCAATTCCGCTGTTTGCGCAGTTACTTAAAGGGAAATCAACAATGCGGTATTTTCCGCCGTATGAAACTGCGGGTTTGGCTACTTTGTTTGTAAGCTCATGGAGTCTGCTGCCACGTCCGCCAGCTAATATCATCGCTAACATGTTGTTTTGTTTCATAGTGAACCCTCACTTTCCTTTTATATGCTTGTACTTTTTTATTATACATTTTTTATCTGGAAATTGCTACTGGTTTATGTTAAAAAATGCAAGAAAAACGCCAGAAATTTGTTAAAACTGTATTAAATAATGAGATAAATAAAAAACAATATGTGACATATGACAAGAAAAAACATGGTTCGACAGAAAAGGACAGTGAAAGTGTATATGAGGAAATGGGAGCAGAAATGCCGAAGTCTGAAGAATCCGTGAATCACTGGACGGAACAGGAGATTTACGTTATAATAACAGGGTTAAAAGGAAAAAATAAAGACAGGATCAGGCATATCCTATACTCCTGATCCAACAGAGAAGATAAGAGGGATCTTTTGTGAAAAAAAGAGATGATTTTAAAAGATTTATTGTGTATTGCCTGGCAAGTATTGCCGTGATCGCTCAGACGGCAGTATTTGCCTATATCTGGTATGATTTTTACAGAGGGCTGATTTTTGAACCTTTCTGGAGAAAGGGCAACTGGGTTCTGATCGCTATTTACGGACTGATCAGCTTTATGTTCTCCAAGTTTTACGGGGGACTGAGGGTAGGATATCTGAAAAAGATAGATGTATTTTATTCCATGACTCTTGCTACGATCTGTACAAATATTATAACCTACCTTCAGATCACGTTGATCAACAGATGGTTCCTGGATCCGTTGCCTATGGTGGAAATGACTTTTGTTCAGCTTGCCATCATCATAGCATGGATATGGGGATCCAGATTTATTTATTCCAGACTTTATGGCGCCCGTAAGCTTCTGGTGATCTACGGGGACAGAGATCCGGGAGATCTTATCCAGAAAATGAATTCCCGCAGTGACAAGTATGATGTCAGCGGAAAAGTGCATGTGAATGAGGGGGAAAAGGTCATTCATCAGATGATGCGTGATTATGAAGGCGTGATCATCTGGGATCTTCCGTCAAATATCAGAAACCGTTATCTGAAATACTGTTTTGCTCATTCTATCCGCTGTTATATGAGCCCAAAGATTTCGGATGTGATCCTTATGGGAAGTGAGAGGATCCATCTGTTTGACACTCCTTTATTGGTGTCGAAGAATATGGGACTTTCCATAGAACAGAGGGTGATGAAGCGTATTCTTGACATTGTTGTATCTGGTATTGGTATTGTGGTTTCCTCTCCGATCATGCTGATTATTGCGCTTTTTGTAAAGCTGTATGACGGAGGCCCTGTATTTTACCGTCAGGATCGTCTGACTCTGGGAGGAAAGGAATTCCGTATCTGTAAATTCCGTAGTATGTGCGTGGATTCAGAGAAAAACGGAGCCCGCCTTGCATCAAAAAATGACAGCCGTATTACTCCGGTAGGACGTATCCTGAGAAATCTCCACCTGGATGAGCTGCCTCAGCTTTTTAATGTATTCATGGGTGATATGTCTTTGGTAGGTCCACGTCCGGAACGGAAAAGCATTATGCACGACTATCAGAAAGAGCTTCCGGAGTTTTATTACCGTCTGAAGGTAAAAGCAGGACTTACAGGATATGCGCAGGTTTATGGAAAATATAACACAACACCTTATGACAAGCTGAAACTTGATCTTTTCTATATCGAAAACTATTCGTTTCTGCTTGATCTGAAACTCCTTCTTATGACAGTAAAGATTTTCTGTCAAAAAGAGGTTTCTGAGGGTGTAAATGATAATCAGACAAATGCTCTGAAGGATTCCGGAGAGATTCTGCCGGAGGAGGACAAAAATGAGTGAACAGACACAAAAAGAGCGGGAAAATGATCTTCGCAGGCTGCAGCTTGTGGAACTGGATATACTGAAGGAATTTCTCCGCATCTGTGATAAATACCATCTGAGATATTATGCGCTTGGGGGAACACTTCTGGGCGCAGTCCGCCATAAGGGATTTATTCCCTGGGATGATGATGTGGATATAGGAATGCCCAGACCGGATTTTTGCAGGTTTGAGCAGATCATACAAAAAGAGCTGCCGGATTACCTGCATTATCTCAGCTATAAAAATACTGCAGATTATCATCATTATGTACCCAGAATAACAGACAGCAGGGTGAAAGTGATCGATGAGTCCGCGTCTGTGGATGCGGAAAAGGATGCCTGGATCGATATCTTTCCCATGGATGGAATGCCCGGGAATAAATATCTGAGAAAGATACACTGTTTCCGGCTTCTGACAGCAAGAGCCCGGGTAAACTATTCGCTTTTTTCTACAAATGTTGATCTGAAAAGGCAGAACCGTCCCTTGCTGGAGAGGATTATGATTGCAGCAGGAAAGATACTTCCGGTAGAAAAGATCTTCCGAACCTCCCGGGAATTGAAAAGGCTGGATCGGCTGATGCAGAAATATGATTATGATGCTTCGCCGTATCTGGTTAATTTTATGGGAATCCATAAGCTGAAAGAGATGTTTCACAAAAAGCATTACGGAAATGGCGCGGATTATATTTTTGAGGATATCAGACTCAGAGGACCGCAGGATTATGATTTTGTTCTGAAACAGATGTATGGTGAATACTGGAATCCTCCGGAAGAAGCAGAAATGAACCATCATAATACAAGGATCAGGGAGTAGTCTTATGGGAAAAGATACAGAAGAAACTTATTCCGTTCTAATGGCGGTTTATGGAAAAGAAAATCCTGTGTATTTTCGACAGAGTATCCAGAGTATGTTGGATCAGACTCTTCCTTTTTCGGATTTTGTGATCGTGTGCGACGGTCCGCTTACACCGGAGCTGGACAAAGTTCTGGAATGGGCCGACGGAAAGCTTGGGAAAAAACTTCAGTGTATACGTCTGAAGGAAAACAGAGGACTTGGAAATGCTTTGCGTACAGGAGTTCCCAGGTGCAGATGCTCTGTGATCGCCAGAATGGACAGTGATGATATCAGCAGAAAAGACCGCTGTGAGAGACAGTTTCAGATACTGAATCAGGGAGATTATGGGATTGTAAGCGGAACCCTTCAGGAGTTTATAAAGAAGCCGGGGGATCTGGATCGGACGAGAGTGCTTCCCAGAACGCCGGCAGAGATCAGAGAATATGCAAAAAAGAGAAATCCGTTTAATCATCCATGTGTTATGTACAGAAAGTCGGATGTTCTGAAAGCCGGAAACTATCAGGATTTTCCGGGGTTTGAGGATTATTGTCTGTGGATCCGAATGCTCTGCAATGGAGCTCAGGGGTATAATATCCAGGAACCGGTTCTTGATATGAGAACCGGGAACGGGATGTATGAAAGGCGAGGAGGTCTGAGGTATCTTGTATGGGCGCTTCGTTTTCAGCAGTTTTTGCTGCACAGGAATTTTATTACAAAGGGAAGATACATAAAAAACTGTGTGATCCGCACAGCAGTAAGTCTGATTCCGGGAGGACTCAGGGAAAAATTTTATGAGATATTTCTTCGAGGAACAAAATAAAATAGAAATGTATAAAAAAGAGGTGTCTGATTTTTCTGTCAGACACCTCTTTTTCGATAAAGGATATTTTTAACTGTTTTCCATAAAATTTACATATTCATCAAGAACTACATCAGGCTCTCCGATTTTTTTAATCTGTCCCTCATGCATCCACATAACGGTATCGCAAAGTTTTCTTAAAGTATCAATACTGTGAGATACAATCACAACAGTCCGGTCTTTATTGGAGATCAGACTTTTCATTTTATTGTAGCTTTTCTTTTTAAATTTCTGATCGCCTACACTGAGAACCTCGTCAATAAGCATAATATCTGTTTCCAGAATGGCTGTAATGGAAAAGGCCAGCTTGGAATACATACCGCTGGAGTAGGTTCTTACAGGTTTGTCAATAAAATCTCCAAGCTCTGCGAAGTCTATAATCTCCTGTTCTTTGGCATGAACCTGCTCTTCTGTAAAGCCCAGAAGCATACCGCAAAGAATAATGTTTTCTCGACCTGTCATTTCTTTCTGAAAGCCAACTCCGATAGAAAGAAGAGAAATGCTGTGACCTTTCAGGTCAATGGTTCCGCTGTCAGGGGAGAAGATGCCTGCCAGAGCATTCAGGGTAGTGGACTTACCGCTTCCGTTTTTGCCGATGATACCCAGAATCTCGCCCTGACGGACATAAAAGGAAATTCCTTTTACTGCAACAAAACGGTCTATGGTGCGGCGTTTAAAATGAAGCAGACTTTTTTTGATAGATGTTTTTTTCAGATTCTGATAACTGATCACAAGGTCAGTTACTTCAATGGCGTGCTGTTCTTCCATATTATATCACCTTTACATAACTGTTTTCGTTTTTGTAGATCTTACGGATACCAATAATGCTGATCACAAGTCCGATCAGAAACCATGCCAGAAGAAGTTTACGGTGCGGAGTCTGACCATAAATCAGACATTCTCGCATGGATGTCAGGAGAAAGGCGATGGGGTTGCCTTTTCCAATATAGGCATTATATGGTGCCGGAAGACGATCCATAATGTTCCAGAAGACACCGGTCAGGTAAAAAATAAGTCTCAGAGCAATGTTCAGTACGTTTCCGAGATCTTCTACAAATACTCCGTAATGCAACAGGAAACAGCCGAAGCCGAATACCAGGACGAATAATGTCAGAAGGATCGGGATACAGTACAGTATGTTCCAGGTAAGAGGAACTCGCCATACCACCAGCATGGCTGCAACAATCCCAAGGGAGATAAACATTTTGAAGCCATTAACTCCCATTTTAATTATAAGAAGAATAAATTTTGGTATATAAACTTTGGAAACAATAGGTTTATTATTTTTTATTACCTTTACACTTTGCATCAGACATCTGTTAAAGAAGTCCCACATGGTAATACCGATAAAGACGAAGATTGCAAAGTACTGTTCGTTAGATTTAAACACATAGCCGAACATAAATACATAAATCAGCATGAAGCAAAGGGGGTCCAGTATCCACCACAGCCAGTTCAGATATGAATTGGCAATTTCGGACTTTAGCTGGGCTCTGGAAGAATACACTGCGTATTTCCAGTATTTCTTCATGTCATCCATGAATCGTTTAAACATAAAATCCGCTCCTGTATTTTAAAAAATATAACTGTGACCCTTTTTACAACAAAAACTGTTAAAAAAGGGCCTGAATCTTACTTATCATACACTAGGAACGGCTGATTGACAAGGGGAAAATACAGATTTGCACAGGATTTACAAATAAATCCTACCTTATAAAATGATATTTTTGTTAAATATAGAAAAACTCCGTGAATTCAAGGAAAAGGCTTGACTTCAATATAGATTTTGTGCTAAACTTGACAAGCGACATGGAAGTTGGGTCTTTTTTTTATGCCCGAAATCGGTGTTATTCTGAGGAACGGGACACTGGAAAGACCATGCAAATGAAAACACTGGAGGTGGAAGTTGTGCGCGTTAAGATTACATTGGCATGTACGGAGTGCAAGCAGCGTAACTACAATATGACTAAGGAGAAAAAGAATCATCCTGAGCGTCTTGAAACTAAGAAATATTGTAAGTTCTGCCATAGACATACTCTGCACAAGGAAACGAAGTAATCACAGAGAATTGTGAGGTTAGACTATGCAAGAGAAAGACAAATCTACTGGCAAAGCTAAGAAAACTCAGAAGAAATCATGGTTTCAGGGACTTAAGTCCGAATTCAACAAGATTGCATGGACGGACAAAGCTACTCTCGCAAAGCAGACAGTAGTTGTCTCAGTAGTCACGATTATTCTGGCTGTGATGATCAGCATTATGGATTCAGCTATTCTGGAAGGTATTAATCTTATAATCAGATAAGGGTAACGGTGATTGTATGTCAGAAGCGAAATGGTATGTTGTTCATACCTATTCCGGGTATGAGAACAAAGTAAAGGCCAACATTGAAAAAACAATTGAAAACAGACACCTGGAGGATCAGATCCTGGAAGTTCGTGTTCCGCTGGAAGAGGTGGTGGAAATGCGAAATGGTGCTGCAAAGCAGGTCCAGAAAAAGATGTTCCCGGGATATGTGCTTCTTAACATGGTCATGAATGATGATACCTGGTATGTTGTCCGCAATACCAGAGGCGTAACCGGTTTTGTAGGTCCGGGTTCCAAACCTGTGCCGCTGACTGAGGAAGAGATGCGTCCACTGGGAATCAAAGAGGAAAACATCCGGGTAGACTTTGCAGAAGGCGATATGGTAGTGGTTACAGGCGGAGCCTGGAAAGATACTGCCGGAGCTGTTACTGCAATTAATACTCAGAAGCAGACAGTAACCATCAATGTTGAATTGTTCGGTCGCGAAACGCCGGTAGAAATAAGTTTCGCAGAAATTAAAAGAGCGTAACACATTCAAGTGGGAGGGAAAAACCCCCGCCAATACCACATAGGAGGTGCCGAAAAATGGCAAAAAAAGTAACAGGTTATATTAAATTACAGATTCCGGCAGGCAAGGCAACCCCAGCACCGCCGGTAGGTCCGGCTCTTGGACAGCACGGTGTAAACATTGTACAGTTTACAAAAGAGTTTAATGCAAGAACAGCAGATCAGGGAGATCTGATCATCCCGGTTGTTATTACTGTTTATGCAGACAGAAGTTTCAGCTTCATAACCAAAACTCCGCCGGCAGCCGTTCTTCTGAAGAAGGCAGCTAACATCAAATCCGGTTCCGGTGTGCCGAACAAGACAAAAGTAGCAAAAGTTACTAAGGCACAGGTTCAGGAAATCGCTGAGATGAAGATGAAAGACTTAAATGCAGCAACTCTTGAAGCAGCTATGAGCATGATTGCAGGTACTGCAAGAAGCATGGGAATCGAAGTTGTAGACTGATTTTCCGTCAGAACTGCGAAATAGAGAAACTACTATATGAAGTGGGAGGGAAATCCCCGCAATTACCACAGGAGGTTATAGAAATGAAACGAGGAAAGAAATACGTGGAAGCTGCGAAAGCAGTAGACCGCGCAACATTATATGATACCGCAGAGGCTATCAGCCTTGTAAAAAAAGCAGCAGTTGCTAAATTTGACGAGACTATCGAAGCTCACATCCGTACAGGCTGCGATGGACGTCATGCAGATCAGCAGATTCGTGGAGCTGTTGTTCTGCCACACGGAACTGGTAAAAAAGTTCGTGTTCTTGTATTTGCAAGAGATGCAAAAGCTGAAGAAGCAAAGGCTGCAGGCGCAGAATTCGTAGGAGCTGAGGACCTGATTCCGAAGATCCAGAACGAAGGATGGCTTGATTTCGACGTTGTTGTTGCTACACCGGATATGATGGGTGTTGTAGGACGTCTTGGTCGTGTACTTGGACCAAAAGGTCTTATGCCAAACCCGAAAGCCGGAACTGTAACTATGGACGTTACAAAAGCGGTTCATGATATTAAAGCAGGTAAGATTGAGTACCGTCTTGACAAAACCAATATCATCCATGTTCCGGTAGGTAAAGCATCCTTTACTGAGGAACAGTTAAGCGACAACTTCCAGACGCTTATTGAAGCTATCGTTAAGGCTCGTCCGAACACTCTGAAAGGTCAGTACCTGAGAAGCGTAACAATCGCTCCTACAATGGGACCTGGTGTGAAGATCAACCCAGCGAAATTAGTTTAATATATGAAAACAGGGGCATTCCTTTCGGGGGATGCTCTTTTGTTTTTGGAGATTATTATGACAAAAAGAAAAACACCTCTTCAGAAAGAACTAATATTGCTTGAAAAACAGGAAAAAAGGTATCTGGAGCATAGGCAGAGTCAGAGTGATTCAAAATTGAATAAATTTCTGGAAGATAAGGTTCCGGATAAACTTCAAAAAACACTGGAAAAAGCTTTTGCCAGTGCGTTTAAGCTTATATTTGTAAAAGGTGTATCGGTTATAGAAAAAACATATAAAAAGCAGGAAATTGAAAAGGATTTTAAGGTACAGGATTATGCCAGTCAGATTAAAAATGACAGAAAATCACTGAGAGCAATAAGGAAAAATGCCGGTAACACAGGCAGGATGAATACACTGGCATCAGGAACAGCAGGCCTGGGAATGGGGCTTATTGGTGTTGGGATTCCGGATATACCTGTATTCACAGGATTTTTGCTGAGAAGTATTTATCAGATTGCGTTAAAGTATGGGTTTTCTTATGAAGAGGAACAGGAAAAAAAGTGGATACTTCTTCTGATACAGGGAGCGGCTTCTTATGGGGAACAACAAAAGACAGCAGATAAAGCAGTTGAGTCCTATATCCAAAATGGATTTTTTGACAGCTGCAATTCTTTGGATGAAATAATTCAGGAAACAGCGCAGATTCTTTCCGGAGAGCTGCTTTATATGAAGTTTCTCCAGGGTATTCCCATTGTGGGAGTGGTAGGAGGAGCCTTTGACTTCAAGTACATGAAAGAGATCACAACCTATGCAGAAATAAAATACCGGAAACGATATTACAGAAATCTGCCGGAATATGATATGATAGAAAATAAATAATTGTAGCTTAGAGAAAAATTCCAGAATTATTTTTTACAATAGAGCAGGAAAGGAAAGAGAGGAATCAGCGTGGAAAAAAGAAGATACAGAAGAAAGAACAGGAGAAAACAGAATTTAAAAAAACTGTTAATGGTTCTGATCATTGTATTTGTTTTCTTTGGTCTGGAGTTGATCGTAGGATGGAGTTCAGGAATTAGTGCGTGGATGCAGGAGTTTCGTAAACCCGTTGTCCGTCAGCTGGATCTGAGTGGGATCAGCAGCCCCTATGCGATTCTGATTCAGGCCAGAAACGGAAAGACAGTAGGCGATCTTAACGGTGAAGAGCAGATGTATCCGGCCTCTCTAACAAAAATGATGACTGCGATTGTTGCCATTGAGGAACTGAAAGATCTGGACCAAGAAATCACGCTGACGCAGGAAATGTTTGCAGGCTTATATGAGCAGGATGCCACTCAGGCAGGATTTCAGCCCGGAGAGACAGTTCGGGCGATCGACCTTCTGTACGGCGTTATGCTTCCCTCAGGCGCAGAGTGCTGTATTGCTCTTTCTTATGCGATTGCCGGTTCTGAGCAGGGCTTTGTGGATTTGATGAATAAAAAAGCAGAAAAGCTTGGAATGGACGGAACTCATTTCTGCGACAGCACAGGACTTCATAACCCGGATCATTATAGTACGGCAAAGGATATGGCGGTTCTTTTACAGTACGCTCTGAAAAATGATACGTTCCGGGAGATTGCAGAGAGTCCCTGGCATTCTACTCCCGGCACCAATATCCACCCGGACGGAATCACCTATTACAGTACCATGTTTAAAAATCTTGCGGATCCGGCTGTAACAGGAGGAAAAATCCTGGGAGGAAAAACTGGTTTTACCAATGCGGCCGGAAGCTGTCTTGCAAGCTTTGCAGAAATTGAGGGCGTGGAATACATCCTGGTAACGGCAGGTGCAATGGATGGTGGAACACCGAATATTACAGATGCAGTGACGGTTTACAATCGTCTGGGAGAGGCGGCTAAGGCTTTGAAATAGCCAGAGAAATTATCGCGACAATAAAAAATAGAATGATAAAGAATATAATCATAAGATTATTGTTTATATTGATGAAATCAAGAAAATTATGTAGAATAAAGATATTTATCTGTGAAATCAGAAGATTAGATTAGAAAAAATTAACAAAAAGATATAGAGGTTTTTGTAGAATATTCCAGATAGACAGACATAATTTTTTCTGTTATTCTTATATATAGAAGTTAGATAGGGGATAATTAATCCAAGGATTGTTACTGAAATAATTTATTATCGTCAGGCAAGACCTTATAGTATATAAAATTAGCTTTATATACTGTAATGGTCTTTTTTTGTTTATTTTCAGTATTTGGGAGAGAAAAAGACTATGGTAATTTATAAGATTTTAAATAATAATCTGATTTTATCAAAAGATAATCAGGGACATGAAGTCATTGTAAAAGGGTGCGGGATTGCTTTTCAGAAGAAAAAGGGACAGCAGATAGATGAAAAACAGATTGAAAAGGTTTTTATTGCAGAGACAGCACAGATTAGTAAAGAAATTCAGGGATATCTAACCTCTATTCCAGAAATATATCTTGACTTTGTGGAGGAGTATGTAAATGAGATAAAAGAAAAAAATGGAATGAATTTGAATGACAGTATTTATTTTTCCTTAAGTGATCACATTATGGGAGCGATTTCTAGGTTAAAACAGGGAATCCGTATTCAGAATATGCTTCTTCTGGACATCAAACTTCTTTATCATAAAGAATATGAAATTGGTTTGGATTTGTTGCAGAAAGTCAATGAAACATTTGAAACAGATCTGGCAATTGATGAAGCTGGATTTTTTGCATTGCATTTTGTGAATTCACAGGACAGTGGAAAAACAGACAGTTACCAGATTTCCATAATCGTACATCAGATTTTGGATGTAGTAGAAAAATATTATGAAAACATAAAATTTCAGGAAGAAAATCTGTATTATCAGAGATTTCTGACACATTTAAAATATTTTGCCCAGAGATTTTTTCATAAGGAACTTCACTATGAAGAAAATTGTGAACTGTTTCAGATTATCAGAGAGCAGTATAAAGAAGCCTATGGATGTGTAAAAATGATTTACCTGATGATGAAAGAAGAGTATGAATACGATATGACAGAAGATGAAATGCTGTATCTGACAATTCATATTCAGAAGATTACAGAGGATCATAAACGGCTACAGTCGATTTAGTGTAAGATTTTTACAGACATCAGATAAGGTGTTAATGGATTGTTACTGGAATGCGTTCGATAAAAACGTATCTTTTCAGGCAAGACCTTTAATCATAAATTTTAATATTTATTATTAAAGGAGGTACTAAAATGAAAAAGGACTATTTAGAAACTGCAGACACGCTAATTGCAGCAATGGGAGGAAAGGACAACATCATCCGTTTATTTCACTGCATGACAAGACTTCGTTTTTATGTAAAAGACAAAACGAAAGTCAATGAAAAGGAGATTTTAAAGCTCTCCGAAGTTTCAGGTGTAAACTGGCACGAGGAACAGTTTCAGGTTATTGCAGGAAATGAAGTAAATGCTGTCTATAAAGCGCTGGAGAACAAAGGTATTCCGACGGACGATACACGGGAAACTGATCCTGTAAACCAAAAAGGGGTTGTTTCCAGGGTTGTTGATGCCATTACCGGTTGTATGACACCTATGATTCCGGCTCTGACAGCAGCAGGAATGATTAAGGTTGTACTTACACTTTTAACAACTTTCCATTTGGTATCTGATACCAGCAGCACTTATCAGGTTATCAGTTTTATAGGTGATGTAACTTTTTACTTTATGCCATTTCTGATTGCGGCAAATGCTGCAAAAATTTTCAGAGTAAATCAGTCGCTGGCATTGTTTATAGCGGGTGTTTATCTGAGTCCTGTATTTGTCAGTATGGTAGCTGGAGATGCGGCAATTACTTTGTTTGGGCTGCCGGTTACAAAGGTAACCTATTCTTATTCTGTAATTCCGGTTATTCTGATGGTATGGATTACACACTACATTGAACTTGTTGTAGATCGTATTACACCGAAGATGGTAAAATTAATTCTCAATCCAACACTGGTTATTCTGATTAGTGCGCCGATCGCCCTGATTGTAGTTGGTCCTATCGGAACAATCATTGGTAATGGACTTGCAGTAGCAATCAACTTTTTATCTGCAAAACTTGGTTTTGTGATCGTTGGCATTCTTGCAGCTCTTTTCCCGTTTATTGTTATGACGGGTATGCATCATGCGCTTACACCAATCGGACTGAATGCAATTGCGACAGGAGGCTCAGATACCCTGATTTTTGTATCTCAGGTTTGCTCTAATCTTGCACAGTCAGGTTCTTCTTTTGCGGTAGCAGTAAAATCAAAAGACAGTAATATGAAACAGCTTGCAAGTGCAGCGGCAGTATCTGCATTAATGGGGATTACGGAACCGGCACTTTATGGTGTCACACTGAAATTGAAACGTCCTGTTGTTGCTGCATCTGTTGCAGCTGGAATTGGCGGTATTGTAGGTGGACTTTTTCAGGTATCCCTGTATATTGCTCAGAATTGTATTATGGCAATTCCGGCATTTATCGGGGATAAAGGGATGAGTAACCTTCTGTATGGAATCATTATGATTATTGTATCGTTTGTTGCTTCCTTTATTCTTACCTTTATTTTGGGATTTGAAGATGTAAAATCAGATAATGAGATAAAGGAAAGCTCAGAGGCACAGGGAACAACAGAAATACAGCAGAGAAATCCTTTAGTAGAAAAAGTTGAACTTTATGCACCTGTAACAGGAACTGTAAAAACACTTGCCAATGTTGCGGACAAAACTTTTGCAGATAAAGTACTTGGAGATGGAGCGGCAATCTTTCCATCAGAAGGAAGAGTTTATGCTCCGGCTGACGGAACCGTTGTAAATATCATGGATACAAAACATGGAATTATGTTCGTAGCAGACAGTGGAGCAGAGATTTTGATCCATATTGGACTAGATACTGTCAATCTTAAAGGTAAATACTTTAAATCTTATGTAACAGACGGTGAAAGAGTAAAGAAGGGAGCGCTTCTTGTTGAGTTTGACCTTGAAGCAATCAAAAAAGAAGGATATGATTTGACTATATCAGTTGTTGTTACTAATATTTCCGATTATATCAAGGCAGTATGTATGGAAAAAGAGGGTAGTGAGATCAGTGCAGGAGAGAAGTTTCTGACAGTCGTATAAACATAAGTACAGATCAGGCAGACAGGAGATATCTGTCTGCCGTTTTAAAGACAGGAGAAAACAGATATGAAAAATTATAATCGTATGCCCGAAAATTTTTTATGGGGCGGAGCAACAGCTGCTAATCAGTATGAAGGAGGATGGAATGAGGGCGGAAAAGGGTTGTCTATTGCAGACATTCTTACGGGAGGAAGCGTCAATAAGGAACGCCGTCTGACACCTCCGGAGCCGTTACCCGAAGAATTTTATCCAAATCATGAAGCAACTGATTTTTATCATTGCTGGAAAGAAGATATTGCTCTGTTTGCTGAGATGGGATTTAAAATATATCGTTTTTCAATTTCATGGTCACGGATCTTTCCAAAAGGAGACGAAGAAACTCCGAATGAAGAGGGACTTAAGTTTTATGATAATGTTATCGATGAATTAAGAAAATATGAAATTGAACCACTTGTAACCATTTCTCATTATGAAAATCCACTTCATCTTTCGCTAGAGTACGGTGGTTGGAAAAATCGTAAACTGATTGATTTTTACCTTAGATTTGCCAGAGTATTATTTGAAAGATATAAAGGAAAAGTAAAGTACTGGCTTACATTTAATGAGATTAATATGCTGACACAGCCGTTTGGCGCAGTTTTCTGTGCAGGGATGCTGGATTCGGAAGATGTATGCCTGCAGAGTCGGTATCAGGCAATGCATCACCAGTTGGTTGCAAGTGCTTTGGCTGTATCTATGGCGCATAAGATTGACAATGAAAATAAGCTGGGGTGTATGCTGGCATATCATAATGGTTATGCTTATACCTGCCATCCAGAAGATGTTTTTTATGCCCAAAGATTTGGACAGATTCATAATTCAATTGCCGGGGATGTTCATGTGAGAGGATATTATCCTGGATTTGCTGCAAGATTTTTTGAAGAAAATGAAATAGAGCTGGAGATTGAACCGGAAGATGCGGGGATACTGAAGAATGGTACGGTAGACTTTGTTTCTATCAGTTATTATTCCAGTAATTGTGTCAGCGTTGTGAAAGAAGGGGAGCTAACTGCTGCCAATGGAGGGGAAAATATTAAGAATCCATATCTTGAAACCTCTGCATGGGGATGGCAAATTGATGCAGTGGGACTCAGATATGTTCTGAATCAGATTTATGACCGCTATCAGATTCCAATCATGATTGTAGAAAATGGTCTGGGAGCCGTGGATGAGCTGACAGAAGATGGAAAGATCCATGATGAATACCGCATTGAATATATGCGTAAGCATATAGAACAGATGAAAGAAGCTATCCATGATGGTGTAGAACTGGTTGGCTATACATGCTGGGGATGTACCGATCTTGTCAGTGCTTCAACCGGAGAATTGAAAAAAAGATATGGTTTAATCTATGTAAATAAAAATGATGATGGAACAGGAAACTTTTCTAGAATTCGTAAAGACTCTTTTTACTGGTACAAAAAGGTAATAGAATCTTGTGGTGAAAAATTATAAAAGAACAATAAAATATCCTGGCCAGGTTACGGAGCCTAAAAGCTCTGTACCTGCCAGGATATTACTATTCTGTGCTGGCAGAATTAAAAACATTATTTTCTCACATGATTTCAGCCGAAAGAAGATCAATAATTTTCGACTTTGCGCTCAAAATAAGCTCTGGGATGGGCACATACCGGACATACTTCAGGAGCTTCATCAGCCATATGAACATATCCGCAGTTGCGGCATTTCCAGCCAAGAGGCGCATCTCCTTTAAATGTTTTATCAGCTTTGTAGGATTCCAGAAGTTTTTTGTATCGGGCTTCGTGAGCTGCCTCTACTCTGGCAACGCCTTCAAATTTTTCAGCCAGCTCTTCAAAGCCTTCTTCTCTGGCTTCCCGTGCCATTCTTGCATACATATCTGTCCATTCAAAGTTTTCGCCCTGAGCGGCATCCTCAAGATTGGTTTCAATATCATGAATTCCGTGAAACTCCTTAAAGCACATTTTGGCGTGTTCTTTTTCCTGATCCGCAGTTTCAAGATAAAGGGCTGCAAGCTGTTCATATCCTGCTTTTTTTGCAGCGGAAGTAAAGAAAGTATATTTGTTTCTTGCCTGTGATTCTCCTGCAAAGGCTTTTATAAGGTTTTTTTCTGTTTTGGTTCCTGCTTTGACATGTGGTTTCCTCCTTGATCACTGAAAATTTAATTGTTTAAAATTACTGTAAATCTTCTTATACCATATCATCCAAAAGATAAGCGTGTCAATATATGTCTGATTTAGGCTGTTTTTTACATAAAAGAAAGCGGAGAGCATATTCTGCTCTCCGCTTCAGAGGTTTATTCTTAGCCGAAGTATCTTTCAAGAAGACCCTGGAATGCTTTTCCGTGTCTTGCCTCGTCACGAGCCATCTCATGAACTGTGTCATGGATTGCGTCAAGGTTAGCTGCTTTTGCACGTTTAGCAAGATCAAATTTACCTGCTGTAGCGCCGTTCTCTGCAGCAACACGCATCTCAAGGTTTTTCTTTGTGCTGTCTGTTACAACTTCACCAAGAAGCTCAGCGAATTTTGAAGCGTGCTCTGCCTCTTCATAAGCTGCTTTTTCCCAGTAAAGACCGATTTCCGGATATCCTTCTCTGTGTGCAACTCTTGCCATTGCAAGGTACATACCAACCTCAGAGCACTCGCCCTCAAAGTTTGCACGAAGATCTGCAAGGATATCTTCGCTTACGCCTTTAGCAACGCCTACAACGTGCTCTGCTGCCCAAGTCATGCCTTCTGCCTGTTTTGTAAATTTGTCGGAAGATGCTTTACAGATTGGACATACCTCCGGTGCGTTCTCTCCTTCGTAAACATAACCACATACACTGCATACCCATTTAGTCATAATCGTAATCTCCTTTTCGTAAATAATTATTTTTTAATAATAGTAATTGTTACTGTTTTGCTATGTCTATAATCTACCATACTGTTTGCTGAATGTCAAGAGAAATTCTTAATTTTTTTCTTTCTTCATGCAATTTTCACACATTCCAAAGAATCTTGCACTGCAGTCAGTAATTATTCCGTTGAAATGTTCTCCGGCTTTTTTCATAAGCTCCTGTATATCTTCAGTTTCCAGATCAATCACACAGCCGCATTCTGTACACATGAAGTGACAGTGGGGAACCACCCGTCCATCAAAACGGTCGGCGCCGCCAAAGCTGGCAAGTTTTTTGATCTCACCAAGATCAGAAAGCAGAGAAAGATTTCTGTACACAGTTCCCAGACTGATATTTGGATAGATAGATTTCATATTTTCATATACCATATCAGCTGTGGGGTGGTCTGTGCGTGTCATCAGAAATTCCTTGATGGATTCGCGCTGTCTGCTGTATTTTAATGCAGCCATAGACACACTCCTTTCTGCTATAATAACAATAATGGTTATTGATATTGTATAAAATAGGAGTTGATTTGTCAAGTATTTTTGAGAAATAAATAGTTGTATTTTGGGATTTTATTTTTTGACCTTTCTCATATGAAAAATATTGTTGTGTCAGTCCATTACGATACATTTTACGGATATAAAAGTATCCCCTTTCATTAGACGTTATTCTGTCTGATAAAAGGGGATTATTTCACCAATGTAGCTTTTGTTATTATGTTTTTATTTGTTTTTCAGTGGGTGTATTTATACTGAAAATATTTCCTGTATTTATTTCTGAGTTTTATCGGGCATTAAGGCGAGCCAGATGTTTTACCAGAATCTTACGGATACCAGGATATTCTCCAAGCCCTTTTAAAACAGGTTCGGCTTCATATCCGGCTGATCTAAACTGGCAGTACCAGGAGTCCGGGTCAGCTCCTGCCAGGTCATTTTTTGCATGATCTCCGGCAACGATCATAAAGGGCGCCAGAAAAACTTTAGAAGGGCGGTATACTTTGATCATTTTCAGAAGAGTTTCTATGGAAGGATAGGCTTCTACGGTTCCAATAAAAATATTTGGATATCCTTTATCCTTAAAGGTATAATCCAGAGCTGCATAAATGGAATTGGAAAAGTGAGTAGTTCCATGCCCCATCAGTACGAGAGCCTGATCTTCTTTCAGATAGGAAAACTCATCGGCAATCGCCTGTATCACATCCAGACTGTCCTGCTCACTGGTAAGAAGAGGATCGCCAAAGGAAACAGACTGAAAATATTTCCCGAAGGAAAGAATATCTTCTTTCATCTGATCATTTTCAATACCGTTGATCACATGAGTGGGTTGAACCAGAACATCAGTAATACCATCCCGGTGCATTTTTTCCAGAGCTTCCTGCACGGTATCTATATGAACATGGTCGCGCTCCCACAGCTTTCGGATGATTATTTTGCTGGTCCATGCCCGGTACAGGGGAAATTCAGGAAATGCAGCCTGTATTTCTTTTTCAATAGCAGTGATGGTTGCCTGACAGGTATCGTGATGGCTGGTTCCGAAACTTACAACCAGGATAGCTTTTTTTCTATTTTCAGACACGTTTTTTCTCCTTTTCATAAAACAAAAATAAAAACCTGTGCGGTGGTACCGACAGGCTGTCAGAAGAACAGGGACAGCGGCAGAAACAAAAGGAAACTGCGATGAGCCAATCCGTTTTGACACAGATATATCGTTGGTGATCTGTGTAAACTTCGTGTAAAAGGCAGGTATTCTGTTATTCTGCGTCTGCTGACACCATTTTTCGTTCAATTCCGAGCTAATTTTAGCATATACTATGGTTTTGTCAAGAAAACACAGGACAATATATGAAATTTAAAACAGAAAAATAAACGAACAGATAAAAAGGATATAAGAATTTTCAAAGCTGGTCCGGGCTTTTTTTCTGCCCGGCAGTATGATATACTTGTTCCGAAATAATCATAAGAAATTCTTAATAATTTACCCCTTTTATCTTAAACCCCGTTTGATATTCTTAGTATAACGAATTACAGAGAAAACTGTGATCCGGTGTGAATTTAATTTTGTTTCAGGAGGTACAGAGACGTGGCAGAAATACTGGTTTGTGATGATGACAAAGCGATCGTGGAGGCAATAGAGATCTATCTTTCACAGGAAGGCCATCATATTCTGAAAGCTTACGATGGAGAGGAGGCTCTCCGGACATTGCGGGAGAATCAGGTAGATCTGCTGATCATTGACGTTATGATGCCGAAGCTGGATGGAATCAGGGCAACTCTTAAGATCAGAGAGGAAAACCCGCTTCCGATCATTATTTTATCTGCGAAGTCAGAGGATGCAGATAAAATTCTGGGCCTTAACGTAGGGGCTGACGATTATGTGACAAAGCCCTTTAACCCATTGGAGCTGGTGGCCAGAGTCAGATCTCAGCTCCGCAGATATACTCAGCTTGGCGCTGTATCCCGGAGAAAAGAAAATGTTTATGTAACCGGAGGTCTTACTGTAGATGATGACCGCAAGGAGGTCTGTGTGGACGGTGATCCGGTAAAGCTGACACCTATTGAGTACAGGATCCTTCTTCTTCTGGTAAAAAATCAGGGCAGAGTATTTTCTACCAATCAGATTTATGAAAATATCTGGAATGAAGAGGCGATAGCGGCAGACAATACGGTGGCAGTACACATTCGGCATATCCGTGAAAAGATTGAGATCAATCCAAAGGAACCCCGGTATCTGAAGGTTGTCTGGGGACTGGGTTATAAAGTAGAAAAGCTTTAAGAAATAAAAGGGTATAAGAAAAGAAACATCAGGAAGACGGAAAGGGGTAGTATTATGAAGAAAAAATGGTACAGAAGCAGTGTGGCAAAGGCGGTTGCTCTGGTGGCAGGGATTGCTTCTCTGACTGCGGCAGCTGCAGGAGGAGCGGCATCTGTAGGAATTATGTGTGAGGGCATTCTGCCCTTTGATGAAAAAAATTATCTGGATTCCAGAAGCTTTGAGCAGAGTATGTATGTTTGCAGTTCAGAGCTGCTAGGTGCAATATCAGAAAAAGATTTTCTTCAGCCAGATAAAGGTGACGGAGTTATAGATCTTGGGGAGATCCAGGAAAATAAAAAGCTCACCTATAAAAATACCTCCGGACTGGCATATGAAATCAGTGATCTGATAAAGTGGACAGAGAAAAAGAACTGGGATGTTTCTACAGAGGTTATTCTGGAATGTCTGAAGCCAGACGGCAGTATAGAGTATATGTATTATGATGACTTTGAAAAAAAGGTCACGGAAGGGGATCTGGAGTTCCAGATAGATCCGGAGGAGTACACATCCTATGAAAACAACATGGAATATGCGGAAGCTTACACTGTGGAGGAACAGGGGACAGCAGATATCGTACAGACACGGCAGTTTCTTGACTGGCTGAAAAATAATGAGTTTGCTGACTATGGATATTACGAGGACTCCTATTATGACAGTACAGGAGGAATTGCAGGGGCAGGCGTTACTTCGGTTACAGATGCGGACGGAAAAATCATTTACAGAAACATTTTTAATGTGGAATCAGAGTTTCTGATGAAAGAGTATTTTAAACCGGAAGGCGCAGACAGTATTCTGGAAGTCCTGAACGAAGATCCTCAGTGGCAGGGCAGGATAGGAGATGCATATAACGCTCTCAGAAATGCTCTCACTGAAGTGGATATGGCGAAATCAGCGGAAGCCATGCTTAAGAATAGCTACGGTCAGGGAAAAACCAATCTGAATTATGTTTTTGCAGTACGTCCGGGAGAAGCAGAAGAGAAGCTGGAAACCAATGTGGATACAAAGGACTATGAAGAATTGATCAGACAGGTGAAATCCGGCAAGGAGCCATATGTTATGATAACTTCTTCTGAGGATCAGAGGGATACGAACATAGATCAGATAGATTCCAGAGCCTTCTTTTCCAAATGGCAGCATATGGTGGACAATGTGGGGGTGAATGACGAGGATATCGACTATGTATTTGCCGCCTGGGTGGACAGCAGCTTCCCGGTGCAGGATCTGATGGCAGAGGATGCGGAGAACTTTGCGAAGTATGCGGATGATCTTACTCCTTCTATAGCGGTATGCGGTGCGGGAATCCTGATCTTTCTGATCTGCCTTATCATTCTTACTGCCGGCGCAGGAAGAAATAATGAAAACGAAGAGGTACGGCTGAATTTCTTTGATCGTTGGTATACAGAGATTGGCGCAGTGGCTGTATGTACTGTGTGGGCAGTTCCTGTATTTCTGCTTCTGGGACTTGGAATCAATATAGATTATGTGGATGGACTGAAATTTATTGTGGCTGCAGTGGCTGGTCTGGGAGCCTGGACCGCAGTAATGTTTTTGTTCGGCTGGCTGAGTATGGTACGCCGAATAAAAGCAAAAACTTTCTGGAAAAACAGTATTCTGAGAAAAATTTTTGTTTTACTGATAAAGCTTTTAAAATTATTAAAAAAGCTTTGCCTGAAGTTTGTGAAAGGATGCAGAAGATTTTTTGATTTCTTTGCGGAAAATACAGCCAGCAGGATTAAAACGGCATTGCTGTTCATCGGATTCTGTTTGTTCCAGATTATAATATGGACTGCTATACTTTGTGGCGGCGTGATCCTTATTCCGGTTGCAATTGCAGTAGATATCCTGGGTCTGATTTATTTTCTCAAAAAAGCCAGAGGCCGGGAATTGATCCTGGAGGGTCTGAAACGCATTACAGACGGTGAGCTTCAGTACAAGATTTCCCTTGATAAGCTTACCGGAGAGCAGAGACAGATTGCCGATTATATCAACCGGATCGGAGAGGGACTTGATGCAGCGGTGGAGGAAAGTCTGAAAAACGAAAGAATGAAAACAGAGTTGATCACAAATGTGTCCCACGATATCAAGACGCCTCTTACTTCAATTATCAATTATGTAGATCTTCTGAAAAGAGAAAATCCTCAGGACCCGAAGATCCAGGGGTATCTGGACATCCTGGAGGAAAAATCCCTCAGATTGAAAACTCTTACCGAAGATGTTGTGGAGGCATCCAAGGCAAGCACGGGAAATATTTCACTGGAAATGGCAGATCTGAATTTTGTGGAACTTGTTCATCAGGTAATCGGAGAATTTGAGGAACGGTTCCAGGAAAAAAATCTTTCCATGATGGTACATTTTGATCAGGATGAGGCAATCATTTGCGCAGATGGAAGAAGAATGTGGCGTGTTCTGGAAAATGTTTTTGGAAATGTTGCAAAGTACGCTATGGACAACACAAGGGTTTATGCGGAAGTCAAGGTAAATAAGCCGGATGTTACATTTTCCCTGAAAAATATTTCCGCTCAGCCTTTGAATATTTCCGCTGATGAACTGACAGAGAGGTTTATCAGAGGCGATGTTTCCAGAAATACAGAGGGCAGCGGACTTGGACTTTCCATTGCAAAAAGTCTGACAGAGCTTCAGGGCGGTGAGTTTAAGCTTTATCTGGACGGAGATCTCTTTAAAGTGACAATTACATTTAAAGTAAGAGAAAAATGACATTTTTCGATATGGCTGTGGCAGTGAAAAGAGCCATATAAAAAACAAAAGATAAAAATAGCCCCCGGTATCTGTGATGCCGGAGGCTGTTTTATAATATCAGAATACTTTTACAAGATTGTAGTCGTTGTCTACAAGCAGAAGGTCTGCATACTTGCCGGGGGTGATGGAGCCTACCTGGTCGTAGACCTTAATGCTTTTTGCCGGATTTCTGGTAGCTGCAAAAATAGCTGTGGATTCAGGGATACCGAATTCCATGGCTTTTTTCATGCAGTCAAAAAGGTTTGTTGCAGATCCGGCAATGGTGCCGTTAGACAGAGTTGCCAGACGGTCTTTCATGGTAACTTCCTGGCCGCCCAGCTCATAGGTTCCGTTTTCCATTCCGGTAGCCATCATGGAGTCGCTGATCAGAACTACACGCTCGTCGCCAAACATTTTAAAGGTGGCGCGGACAACGCTTCCGTGGATGTGGAAACCGTCGCAGATCAGTTCTACCATACAGTCATCGCTGTCACATGCAGCTCCGATTACACCAGGATCTCTGTGAGCAAACGGAGGCATGGCATTATAAAGATGAGTCACATGATTTACGCCCAGCTCCATAGCTTTTCTGGCGCAGTCGTAATCTGCTGTGGTATGTCCGATGGAAATCACGACTTCATCCTTAGCAGCCTGAATAAATTCAAAGGCCCGGTCTACATTAGGAGCAAGTGTTACCAGCTTGATCTGGTTTCCGGAAGCTTCGTTGCACTGACGGAAAAAAGATACGTCAGGAACACTGATATACTCAGCAGCCTGAGCGCCTTTTTTGGCAATATCAATGAGTGGGCCTTCCATATTAACGCCGATAATGCGGGCAAGCTTATCATCCGGTTCTACTTTTGTTGCAGTGGCAAAGATATCCATAAGTCTGTCCTTTGCCAGTGTCATGGAAGTAGGACAGTAGGAGGTGATACCGTGCTCTTTTTCATATTTCAGGATCACTTTCAGGCCTTCCGGGTCGGCATCACAGAAATCATGTCCAAAAGCGCCGTGACTGTGAACGTCCACCAGTCCGGGAAGAACTTTTAATCCTTCAGCGTCATATTCGGTTTTGTCAGATACTTCTGTCTCGGAAGCCACCAGTCTGCCATTTTCGATGTACAGATCTTTTTTTGCAAAGCTTCCGTCTTCCTGAAATACAAGTCCGTTTTTAATAATCATAATATTATCTCCTTGATTTTTAAGATGCAGTTATGTTGATGATTCTATTATAAGTCTTTGATAAAATTAATTCAATCTGAAGATTATAAAGAGAAAATAGTTTCAAAGTATATGTATAATAAAAAATGTACGGGAGTTTGACAGTTGAAGAATAAAAAATACTTCTCAGACCTTATAAAACCTGTTTTTATGCTAATTTTTCATTTTATGCGATGGAATTTTTAATAAGGATACAGATGTTTCTTATGAAGTTTTATATATGGAAATTCCAAAATTCTGAGCCATTTTATATTTCAAGATCATATGTAGAAACCAATGGCGCCACTATATACTGCAATATTCGTAAGCCTGGACGGAGAAAATTTATGGTTATTTAATTGTTTTGTATAGAACATTATGCTACCATGAAATCAGTGCTTTTTATGGAGCCGCTTACTTAAGATAAACATTCATAAAACTTTGAGGAATATTATGAATGCAGTAATAAAATCTTAACAGGTGGTGATAAATATGGGCAAAAAGGACACGATCACAAAAGATTACATGAATGATCCCTGTATTTTTGCAGATGCATTTAATTTTTTTGTATATCATGGAAAACAGGTGATTCTTCCGGAGAATCTGCATTCTGTGGATACTACAGAGATTTCTATACCTTATCTGGCAGACGGCAAAAATTATCCTGTACAGAAATTCAGGGATAATTTTAAATGTCTGACAGCCATGCAGGACGAAAGTACCACATATCTTCTTTTGGGAGTAGAGAATCAGTCAGAGATTCATTATGCAATGCCGGTAAAGACCATGATTTATGATTCTCTTCAATATGCATCCCAGGTAGATATGACAGGCAGGAGACACAGACAGCATCTGAACGCATGGGGGAAGCCGGAACGAAAAGCCAGTTCGGGAGAATTTCTTTCAGGATTTTATAAGGATGATAAACTTTTTCCGGTAATCACCCTTGTAATTCATTTTGGACCAGAGGAATGGGATGCTCCAATGGGTCTGCATGATATGATGGAGACTAAAAATCCGGAACTTTTATCCTATATTCCGGATTACAGGATCAATCTGATTTCTCCATATAGTATTCCGGATATAAGCCTGGATCAGTTTCATACCAGTCTCCGGGAAGTGCTTTTATTTATTAAATATTCAAAAGATAAAAACAGGCTTCGTGATATTGTAACTGCAGATCCTCATTTTTGGTCTGTGGACAGGAAGGCGGGGCAGGTTATAAAGATACTGACAGGAAGTGATTTTAAGATCAGAGAAGAGGAGGAAAAAATTGATATGTGTAAGGCTCTTGAGGATCTTAAAGAAGAAGGGCGTGAGGAAGGGCGTCAGGAGGGACGCCAGGATGGTATTAGAAAGATCATCCTGAAAATGCTGGCAAAAAACCAGTATTCTTATGAGGAGATTGCAGAAATAACAGAGGCAACCGTAGAGGAGATCATGGATATTGAAAGGTCAGAAGGCAGACCACAGTAAATGGTTCGGATAAATTTTGGTTTATCTTTTGCAGACCGTGTATTTGTGGGATACTTTCTGCTGAAATCATGAAAATGTAATTTGCTAAATCTAGTTAAATATGCTAGTATTTAAAGAGCAATTCGTACATGTCAGGCATTGGTATATCTGCCTGGCAGAAACGGCAGTTTATCATTTACAAAATACCCCAGGAGGATTTTTTATAATGGAAAAACAGAAGTATTATATTACAACAGCCATTGCTTATACTTCCGGTAAACCTCATATCGGAAATACCTACGAGGCTGTTCTGGCGGATGCCATTGCCCGCTATAAAAGACTGGAAGGCTATGATGTTTTTTTCCAGACAGGAACAGATGAGCATGGTCAGAAAATTGAACTGAAAGCAGCAGAAGCAGGCATTACACCGAAAGAATTTGTTGATAATGTATCCGGTGAGATCAAAAATATCTGGGATCTGATGAACACTTCCTATGACAAATTCATCCGTACAACAGATGAAGACCATGAGAAGCAGGTTCAGAAAATCTTCAAAAAAATGTATGCAAAGGGCGACATTTACAAGGGTCATTATGAGGGAATGTACTGTACTCCCTGCGAGTCTTTCTTTACAGAAAGCCAGCTTGTAGACGGTAAATGTCCTGACTGCGGACGTCCTTGTATTCCGGCTAAAGAAGAGGCATATTTCTTTAAAATGAGCAAATATGCAGACCGTCTTATCGAGCATATCAAGACACATCCGGAGTTTATCCAGCCGGAGTCCCGTAAAAACGAGATGATGAACAACTTCCTTCTTCCGGGACTTCAGGATCTCTGTGTTTCCAGAACTTCTTTTAAATGGGGAATTCCGGTAGATTTTGATCCGAAGCATGTTGTTTATGTATGGCTTGACGCTCTTACAAACTATATCACAGGAATCGGATATGACTGTGACGGCGACAGCACAGAGCAGTTTGGCAAGCTGTGGCCGGCAGACCTTCATCTGATCGGTAAGGATATTATCCGTTTCCATACAATTTACTGGCCGATCTTCCTGATGTCACTGGATCTTCCGCTTCCCAAGCAGGTATTTGGACATCCGTGGCTGTTACAGGGTGATGGCAAAATGAGTAAATCCAAGGGAAATGTGCTTTATGCAGATGAGCTTGTTGATTTCTTTGGCGTAGATGCAGTTCGTTATTTTGTGCTTCATGAGATGCCGTTTGAGAATGACGGTGTGATCACCTGGGAACTGATGGTGGAGCGTCTCAACTCCGAGCTTGCCAATACTCTGGGAAATCTTGTAAATCGTACTATTTCTATGTCCAATAAATATTTTGGCGGCGTAGTGGAAAACAAAAATGTAACAGAACCTGTTGATGACGATATGAAAGCTTTTGTACTGGCAGCGCCGGGTAAGGTTGCGGCCAGGATGGAGAAGCTTCGTGTGGCAGATGCCATGACAGAAGTATTCAGTCTCTTTAAGCGCCTGAACAAATACATTGATGAAACAATGCCGTGGGCTCTTGCAAAGGAAGAGGACAAGCAGGATCGTCTTGCTACTGTTCTTTACAATCTTGTAGAGGGAATTACCATAGGAGCAGCTCTTCTGGAAGCATTTATGCCGGAGACTACAGAACGTATTCTGACTCAGCTCAATGCTGAAAAACGCAGCTTTGAATCTCTGGATACCTTTGGACAGTATCCGTCCGGCAATAAGGTTGTAGAAAAACCGGAAATTCTGTTTGCCCGTCTTGATCTTAAAGAGGTAATGGAAAAGGTTGAAAAGCTTCATCCTCCGGTACAGGAAGAGAAGGAAGAGGAACCGGGAATTGATATTGAGCCAAAAGCAGAGATTACTTTTGAAGACTTTGAGAAACTGCAGTTCCAGGTTGGAGAGATCATTGCCTGCGAGGCAGTAAAAAAATCCAAAAAGCTTCTTTGCTCTCAGGTGAAGATCGGAAGCCAGGTACGCCAGATTGTATCTGGAATCAAAGCTCATTATACACCTGAGGAAATGGTAGGCAAAAAAGTTATGGTAGTTACCAACCTGAAGCCTGCGAAGCTTGCGGGAGTTATGAGCGAGGGAATGATTCTCTGCGCAGAGGATGCAGAAGGAAATCTTGCGCTTATGACACCGGAGAAAAACATGCCGGCAGGAGCAGAAATCTGCTGATAAAAATATTATGATGTAATGGATTGCGGACTCTTCGGAGTCCGTTTTCTATATTGCTCTGCTTGACGTACCTCTTTAAATTTTCTATACTAGAGGAAGTATAAGGAGGATGTATCTATGGGGAAAGAATTCAGCCATTTTGATCATAAAGGTAATGCGGTAATGGTGGACGTTTCCGGTAAGGAACCCACGTTTCGGACAGCTGTGGCTACAGGCTATATTTCTGTAGGAGCAGAAATCATGGCGGCAGTTACAGGCGGTAATGTAAAAAAAGGCGATGTTCTCGGTGTAGCCAGAGTGGCGGGGATTATGGGTGTAAAGCAGACCTCTTCTCTGATTCCCATGTGTCATCCGCTTCCCATTCAGAAGTGTGCAGTTGATTTTGAACTGGATCAGGAAAACAGTTGGATCCACGCTTACTGTACGGTAAAAACAGAGGGCAGAACCGGAGTGGAGATGGAGGCTCTGACAGGAGTACAGACAGCGCTTCTGACAATTTATGATATGTGTAAGGCTATTGATAAACATATGGTAATGTCAGGGATCCACCTTGTAGAAAAAACAGGAGGAAAAAGCGGAGATTTCCGCTTTGAGGACAAATGATAGACCGTTGTGGAAGAACGATAGATTATCTTCGGATTTCGGTGACAGACCGCTGTAATCTCCGCTGTATTTACTGTATGCCGGAAAACGGTGTCAAGCTGGTGGAGCGGAGCCAGATTCTCCAGGAGGAAGAAATCATAAGGATCAGCCGGGTCATGGCAAAGCTTGGGATTACCAGGATCAAGCTTACCGGAGGAGAACCTCTGGTTCATGCCAGGATGCCGGAGCTGGTATGTAAGATCAGGGAGATACCGGGTATCAAAAAAGTAACGCTGACTACCAATGGTACTCTTTTGAAGGCTCAGATGAAGGAGCTGGCAGAAGCGGGGCTGGATGCAGTGAACATCAGTCTGGATACTCTGAACAGAAACTGTTTTCAGAAGATCACAAGAAGAGATCTTTTAAATGAGGCTCTGGAGGGGATTCAGGAGGCTCTGCGATATCCGGGTATTTCCGTGAAGATCAACTGTGTTCCTCTGGGAATAGAGGGACAGGATCTCTGCGAGATTGCAGAGCTTGCCCGGAAATATCCGGTTCATGTGCGTTTTATTGAAATGATGCCAATTGGATGCGGTATGGCATTTAAGGGTATGTCAGAAAAGGAACTGACAGAGCTTTTGGAAAATCGTTTTGGACCTCTTACAGTTTATCGGGGGGAGCCTCTTGGAAACGGGCCGTCCAGATATTATGAGGTAGAGGGCTTTGCAGGAAAATTGGGCTTTATCAGTGCAGTCAGTCATAAGTTCTGTAAAGAATGCAATCGCATCCGTCTGACCTCTCAGGGATATCTGAAAACCTGTCTGCAGTATTCGGCAGGAAAGGATTTAAGAGAGATCATAAGAAACGGCTGTACAGATGAGGAATTGCAGGAAGCGATCCTGGAGGCGCTGGATCAGAAGCCGGACGGACATCAGTTTCTGGAAAAGGCAAAGGCAGACGATACAGAAAAACTCTGTATGTCTCAGATAGGAGGGTAAACATGAAGCGGGCAGCAATCATAACATCAAGTGATTCCGGTTATCGGGGCGAGCGGGAAGATTTAAGCGGACCGGCAATCCGTGAAATTCTGGAAAGAGAAGGCTACCAGGTGGTGGCTATGGATATTCTTCCTGATGACAGAGAAATGCTGAGTAATAAAATGAAAGAAATCGCGGATCAGGGACTGGCGGAGCTGATCCTTACTACAGGCGGCACAGGATTTTCGGAGAGAGATATTATGCCGGAAGCAACCGAGGATATTATTGAGCGGAGGGTTCCGGGAATTCCGGAGGCTATGCGGGCTTACAGTATGACTATTACAAAGAGGGCAATGCTCAGCCGGGCCACAGCAGGAATCCGTAAAAAAACACTTGTCATCAATCTTCCCGGAAGTCCTAAAGCAGTACGGGAAAGCCTGGAATATATTATTGATTCGCTGGAGCATGGGATTGAAATCCTTACGGGAGAAGCATCTGACTGCGCCCGGAAGTAAAATATTTCCGGGCAGAACCCGGGGACCTGAAAGATTTGAAGTGGTTTTACAGGGGAAATGATTATAATAAAGAAGGTAATGAATAATGGGAAAAGTTATAGCAATTTGTATCAGTGAGGAGAAAGGCACACAGAAACACAGTGTACAGGAAGCGGAGTTTATTGAGGACTGGGGAATCAAAGGGGATGCCCATGCCGGAAAGTGGCACAGGCAGGTAAGCCTTCTTTCCTATGATAAGATCGAGGCTTTCCGGGCAAGAGGCGCAGAGGTGCCAGACGGAGCCTTTGGAGAAAATATCATTGTAGAGGGATTTGACTTTGCTTCCATGCCCGTAGGTACAAGATTCCGCTGTAATGACGTAATTTTGGAAATGACTCAGATCGGCAAAAAATGCCATCATGGTTGTGCAATTTTTCAGGCTATGGGAGACTGCATTATGCCAAGAGAGGGCGTATTTACAAAAGTGATTCATGGCGGTGTGATCCGCCCGGGAGACGAGTTTCTGTGTTGTGAAAAGGAACAGGATGAATGAAAACATACAGTATTTTTGAGACGCATGCACATTATGATGATGAGGCTTTTGCAGAGGACAGAAACGCGCTTTTAAGTTCTTTTGAAGAGAATGGGATCGGTACCGTGGTAAATGTTTGCGCTTCTATAGGAGAGTTTGGGCGCACAGTTGCGCTTACAGAAGAATATCCTTTTGTTTACGGCGCAGTCGGGGTGCATCCGGATGATGCGGATAAAATGACCGAGCAGACATTAAATGAAATCCGGGAGCTTTCCCGCAGAGAAAAGATCCTTGCCATTGGTGAGATCGGACTGGATTATTACTGGCATAAAGAAGAGGCAGAGCATAAAATCCAGAAAAAAATGTTCCGCGCTCAGATGGACATTGCCAGAGAAGAGAAGCTTCCGTTTATGATCCACAGCAGAGATGCTGCAAAAGACACTCTTGACATTGTGAAAGAATATATGGATGAAGGCATGTACGGCGGAATCATCCACTGTTTTTCTTATGGGAAAGAAATGGCAGAACAGTACCTGAATATGGGATTATACCTTGGAATCGGAGGTGTAGTGACCTTTAAGAATGGCAAAAAGTTAAAAGAAGTTGTAGAATATGCTCCTATTGAACAGCTTGTTCTGGAAACAGACAGTCCGTATTTAAGCCCTGAACCGAATCGGGGAAAAAGAAACAGTTCTCTGAACCTGCCTTATGTGGCTCAGGCTATTGGAGAGCTGAAAGGTATCTCAGCGGAGGAAGTAATACGCATTACAGGTCAGAATGCAGAGAAGCTTCTTTTCCATCGAACAAAATAGAATAATATATAAAAAACTGCTGTGGAAATTGTTTTGAAAAACAAAATCCGTAGCAGTTTTTTTATGCGTCTAAGCTTCTTATCCTTCATAGTCGGAGTTATAATCACCGGAACCGTCATCATAGCCATCATCTTCAGTTCCTTCAGAGTAATCACCGGAACCATTATCATAGGTATCGGAATCCCCGTCTGAATTGTCGCCGGAATCCTCGTCAGTATCTCCAGAAGAGGTATTATCAGGATTTCCAAGCTGTTCATAATATTGGTCGGAGCTGACAGACCAGGTATCCTCCACATAATTTCCTTTAGAGTCTGTCATGTTCAGCTCGTAGTCAAAAGAAACGTCAAGGAGATTGGTCCTGGTGGAAGGTTCCACATTCATGGACATGATTTCATTAAATTTTTTACGGAGATTATCCAGTGTGAATTCATCGCCGATAATGTCCCGTACACCGTGCTGAGATGCCAGATCTTCGGTGTAGTCTTCCAGCATATACGGACCGAATACGCCCTCATCTTTATTATAATGCATAACCATAGGTTTTACTGTGGCATCCAGAATTTCTACAGTTGTTTTTCCTTTAAGCACAGATTTTTGGATGGTAAAACCGGCCATTCCTTCCAGAAGCTCCGGAAGTTCCTGCTGGGTGGAAACAAAGTTGCCAAGAGAATAAAAAATCAGCATTTCATTTCCATTATCGTCAGACATGCGTCCATATGGCTGAAGCACATGAGGATGACCGCCAATTACAACATCAACGCCCTGTTCCATCAGAAATGCAGCCCACTGTTTCTGGTATTCCGTAGGCATGGTTTCATCTTCTTTTCCCCAGTGGGCAACAAAGATAAGGCAGTCACTGTTTTCCTTTGCTTTCTGGATCATAGAAGCAACTTTACTTTTTTCAAAAATATCGATCATATAATCTTTTCCGTCTACATAATCACCATTGTTGGTTCCGTAGGTGTAGTCAAGAAAAGCAATTTTGATCCCGTTTACTTCCACTGTTTTTACAGTATCTGCATCTTCCTGGCTGGGATGGATGCCAAGTATAGGAGTTTCAGGATAATTGGTTTTCCAGAAATCCAGAGTCTGTTCTATGTAATCAGGGCCATAGTCGTCAATGTGATTGGTGGCTGATTCAATGACGTCAAAGCCGGCTGCCATCAGAGCATCTCCTACTTCTGTAGGTGTGGCAAAGGAGGGGTAGGAGCTGACTGCGCTGTGGTCTGTGGTAAACACGGTTTCCTGATCGACCATAGCAATATCGGCGGCCTGGATCTCATCTTTAACGTTCTCGTAAATATGCTCATAATTCCATGATCCGGACTCATACTGACCGGATTCTATCAGACTTCCATGGTAAAGATTGTCTCCTACTGCAATAACGGTGGCAGTAGATATTTCAGGAGTATTGGCCTTTTTTTCTGCTTCGGCTTTTTTTATGGCAGCTTCTTTTTTGGCAGTATCTGCAGGCTTCTGTATCAGATTATAGTCAAGCTGGCGAAAAAGTATGACCAGAATGACCAGAACTGCCACAGAGCAGAAAAATGCAATTCGGGAATTGCTTTTTTCTCTGAGATTAAGCGGTATATTTTTATTTTTTTTCATGACAGATTCCTTCATATTTATTTCGTATATTTTCTTTTTTATTATAGCAAAAAAAGCGTACTTTTGACAAGTGCAGCTGCAATTACAGAGAAAGTGTCCCCTTTGGTGATGACATTTTAATCGGTATGTTTCAGGATATAACCTGTGAACAGTTGCAAAAAAAGCTTTGTACGGGAACGGGTTTGGGGTATAATAAAGAAAGAACAGGGAAAGGAGGCAGCTATGAATTCTGTTGAAACGGTAAATGACGTTCTGGTGAACTTGTTTAATGAAATTATGGACATTGAGGAGAGAGCTCTGATCACCTCAGAATATAAGGATATTTCTGTAAATGATATGCATGTAATAGAGGCTGTGGGAATCCGGAATCCAAGGAGTATGTCCGCAATAGCGAAGGATCTTTCCGTTACGGTAGGAACTTTGACAATAGCTGTAAATCATCTGGTAAAAAAAGGCTATATCAATCGGGGCAGAAGTGAAGAAGACAGGCGGGTTGTTCTTGTTTCCCTTTCGGAAAAGGGTAAAAAGGCGTATCATCATCATCGTATGTTCCACGAACGGATGGTAATGTCAGTTCTGAAGGGACTTGACAGGCAGGAAACAGAAGCTCTGACAAAAGCTCTGAGCCATCTGCAGGATTTTTTCAGAAATTACAGAGATGAATAAAAAGTATATGGGGGCGTTGGACCCCCATAATTACTGTGCCATATATTTATACAGGACCGGAAACGGAACAGGGCCGATTTCCAGGATTTTTCTGTGAAAAAGTTTTAAATCAAAATTTTCTCCAAGTTCTTTTTTCTGCATTTCTCTCAGATCAAGAAAATTCAGATATCCCCAGTAATATTTCAGGTAGTTGGCAGGAGTTTCCACGATATACTGATAGATTTCCTGTATAACATCTGTTTTTTGGATACCAAAAACACGGAGGAACCGGGCTGTCTGGTTTTGATTCCATCCATGTTCATGAATACCGATATCCAGAAGCGAATAAATGCAGAGATTCACACTTCTGTTTAGCCAGTACAGAGAGGAAAGATTTTCCGCATCACTGTCCTTTATAAAATTCTCTGCATAGGAGGGAAGGCAGGATTCCACGTAGGTTGCCCATCCCTCTACATAACCGCCGCATGAGATCAGATAACGGATATCTTCCGGCTGGCAGGAGGCAAAAGAGATTGTCTGATAGAGATGCCCCGGAAAGCCTTCGTGAGCAAGAGTAGAAACCAGTTCCGGTCCGGAGTGACGGCCTGAACGGTTAATATAAATTACATTAGGGACTCCGGTATCTAAAGGCGGTGTCAGATAAAAGGCAGGACTCAGATAATCTTCCATGGATTCATGTACGTAAAGAATCTCATAAGGAGCAGACGGCGGTTTCGGGAAATCTTCAGTGATACACTGGCTGAGTTTTTGAAGGATCTGCTCCGGGTCAGACGAAAAAATTACCGGATTTTGCCGCAGATTCTCAATGAGAGCAGGGTTTTTGTGAAGCAGAAGCTGCATTGCTTTAAAATCTGTGGAAAGCTGTGACAAAAGTCTTTTTTCTATGTCGGCAACAGATGCATAGGAGCCAACCTGACTTTTCAGAAGATATTCATAATATTCTTTTCCACCTGGAAAATGGGCAAGTCCACGGCTGGACACTCCTGTTCCGCGAAGTGATTCCAGTTCCTGGATGAGAAGCTGATAGGCAGGAATAACCTGAGATTTCAGGATTTTTTCGTGAGCAGTCAAAAGCTTTTCCTGATCTTGTGGAGAAAACTTTCCGTAATCTTCCAGTTTCCGGGCAAAAACCTCCAGCATATAGTTGGAATCAGGATCTTTTATAAACGCTTTGCACTGCATGAGAATCCTGTCCAGAGTGGTATCGCTCATAAAAAATCCGGCCTGTGATTTTTGTTTTTCAAACTCCAGGATACTCTGAAAATATGGCTTGACAGAAGAAAGAAGATTCAGGTAATCTGTAATATCCTGATCCTCATAAAATGCGTATTCTGCAAGAAGAACAGGGAGCTGGGCCTGAGTTCCCAGGCTGGGGGAAAGTATTTCTTCCAGAAGCTCGTGTCCTTTGAGGGAACACTGTGTGTGAAAATACAGAAGAAGCATATCTAGAGTGATCTGATTTTCACGGGAAAGTTTATGGGTTGAAAAAGACTTTAATTTTTCCAGATATTTTTCACAGGTTTTGTATGTATCAGACATATCAGTGCTGATATTGCCGAGAACAGGAGCAGGGCGGGAAATTCCTTCTTTTTCCGGATGGGCAAGAGAGTAGTGAAGAGTCAGCATATTTTCGGAAACTTCCTTTTCAAACAGTTCCCTGCAGAAGGCTTCAAATTTTCCGTTTTCAGACCAGACATGGCTGGAAAAATAACCGATCCCCACACCGGAGAGAAGAATAAAGAATAACGAGGCAATGATAAAAAAAGCTTTTTTGTATGTGCGCAGAAATGCAGGCATAGAAATACTCCTGGCAAGAGCGTTTTTACTATCTTATTGGAAAAAATATAAATGTATGCTACACTGAAAAAAAGATTAAAGTAAATAAAATCAGAATAAATACTGAGAAACGGAGGAAGATATCATGTCGGAAATATATGATTTAGCCATATTGGGAGCAGGTCCGGCCGGAATCAGCGCAGCTATTTATGCGGCAAGGGCTCAGCTTCATACATTGTGGCTGGAAAAAAAGTTTGCTCAGGGCGGTCAGATCGTAGACACCTATGAAGTGGATAATTATCCGGGAATGCCCGGGATCAACGGACTGGATCTGGGCGAGGCAATGGCTTCCCATGCGGAAAAATTCGGACTGGCTCCGGTAAGAGAAAATGTAGTATCCATAGAGGTGGAAGAGGGAATTAAGATTATCCGTACCCGCAAGAATGAATACAGGGCAAAAGCTCTGATTCTTGCAATGGGAGCCGCTCACAGAACTCTGGATATTCCGGGAGAACAGGAGCTTGGGGGAATGGGAGTTTCTTATTGCGCTACCTGTGACGGAGCTTTTTTCCGGGATCAGACAGTTGCTGTGATCGGAGGGGGAAACGTAGCTGTGGAAGATGCGATCCTTCTTGCCCGAACCTGTAAAAAGGTTTATGTGATCCACAGAAGAGATAAGCTTCGGGCAGACAAAATTCTTCAGGAAAAACTGTTTGCCTGTGAAAATGTGGAAGTAATTTGGGATACCGTACCTCTTGCCATTGAGGGAGAAAACAAAGTGACTGCTTTGAAGGTTCAGAATAAAAAGACGGGCGAAGAGCAGCAGATTTCTCTGGAGGGAGTTTTTGTTGCTGTTGGAATTATTCCGAATACGGAACTGGTCCGGGGGCTAGTGAAACTGGATGAAGGGGGCTATATTGCTGCCGGAGAAGATTGCGCTGCCAGTGTTCCGGGAATTTTTGCCGCAGGAGATATCCGTACCAAGCAGCTCCGGCAGGTAGTGACTGCCGTGGCAGACGGAGCAAATGCTGTAATCTCAGCAGAACGTTTTTTATAATAACAGAAACAATATGCCGGATACAGGAATGAGTGTCATACGCTCTGTCAGGCAGACTAAATATGTGAAATAAAGCACTGAAAAACGACCGCACATGATGTGTGGTCGTTTTTTATACAGGGTTCTCAGAGAAATCTGAGAAGCCAAAAGAGAAATGCTATTCTTTGTTTGACGGTCTGTGCTTAGTGATTTTCAAGTATTTTTTTGCAAAAACGCTCAGAATAGGGCATAAAGATCTGAGCAACCGGTCCTACAAGAAAGGCGCAGATAATCGTCCCCAGTCCGAAGGTTCCGCCAAGGAGGAAACCAGCTGCAACAAAAAAGCAGTCAGTCAGAATTCGGACAATGCCAAACGCTTTGTGAGTTTTGTCGCTGATCACAATTGCAACCAGGTCATTAGGACCTGTTCCTGCTTCGGATTTGATAACAATAGTCATACCCAGAGCAAGAATAATGCATCCTGCCACAAGGACAAAAATGCGTACGGTCAGAGAGAGGGAGCTGTTGATGTAATTTCCAAGTACTGCTGTGAACAGATCAATAATGGGACCGCCCAAAAACATACAGATAATGGTTCCGATCCGCACATAGCTTTTGTCAATAAAAAGCAGCGCCAGTATGATCAGGAAGCAGATCATCATATGGGTGCGTCCGTGGGTCCAGTGAAGCGCATCCGGCCATGGAACGCTTCGGAAAATTCCCTGAACCAGAACATTAAAAGGGTCTGTACCCAGGTTTGCCTGAATAAAAAAGGTTACGCCCAGATGGGCCACAGACAGACCAAAAATAAGAAGAATGATCTGTTTTATTTTTTGAATTGGTGTCATATCAGATAGTTCCTTTGTATTATTTTATAAATATTTTAGCACAGGAAATTTAAATATAAAAGATGAATTTCCGGAAAGGTGAGAACGAAAGACATTTATATGATTGTACACGTTGTCCATGGAAGCCTGTTTAAAATGCCGTGTAAGCAAAATGGAAATTATTACAATAAGTACCGTGATTATAACAGGTTTTACAGAACGGAAAAAGAAAGAGATATAATAAACGTAAATAATAATTTCGCATAACAGGGGGAAAAGAAGATGAATTATAAAAAAATCACAGCAGTATTTTTGGCACTGGGAATGACAATGATGTGTTTTTCAGGATGTGGACTGACAGAAGAATCCACACCAGCTCCTACAACTGCACCAAGTCCGGCAGCCACAGCAACTGCAGCTCCAAAAGCAACTGCCACGCCAACGCCTAAGGCAACCTCTACACCGAAACCTTCCAATACAGGTTCTCAAAACAGCTCCGGTTCACAGTCCGGAAGCAGCAGTTCCTCACAGACAGGAAATAATTCGGGTAATTCTTCATCAGGAAACGAAGCAGAGGAAGAATATGAAACGCAGTATGTCAGTGGAAATGTAATGACTAATGATGACACATCAATGACGATAGAGACAGGGGCAGACGGCAATTTTTACGAAATGACTTTTGATATCAGCAATGCAGAAGTGGATATTGAGGCGAATGAGGTGGTTGGTGTCAGTAGTCTCAGGACGAGCCTGAATGTAGATGTGGATTATTATGTGAAAGATGGAGTGAATATTGCAACTTATATACATAGTGATGGAATAGAATATTTTTCTCCAAGTTTTTTGTATGAATATGAGCAGCAAATGCAGCAAAATTCTCAGGATTACGATGATTCCTCTGATTATGAGGAGCCCCAGGATAGTGGAGAGGCAGATGATTCCAGAAAAGATTATGTAGATGAGGATGTAAATTCAGAGGAAGATTACTAGGAGATAGAGGTAAAGGAGAAGAGGGGCTGTATTATACAGTTCCATATTGAATGAATAGAAGAAGACATGAGGTTTCTTATAGACAACAAATATTTCTTATAGAAACTTAAATTTGTTTCTTATACTCCGTACAATGGTATAAAAAGGAGACATTGTATGGAGTATAACAGACAGGAAAGTAAACAGTATAATTATCTCATAGGTCAGAAAATCAAAGAAATACGAAATAAAAGAGATTTAAAGCAAGAGTATGTTGCAGAAAAGCTGGGAGTTTCAAACGGACATTACAGTAATATAGAAAATGGGCGTAAGACATGTACGCTTCAGACTCTGATACAGCTGTGTGAAATTTTGGACACGACGCCAAATGAACTTCTCAGCGATTGTATTCCGCTGAATGATAAAGATAAGAAAACATTTATCATAGAAATGCAGAGATCTTTAAGCTCCAATGAACGAGAGTTTCTTTATGCCTTCCAGTCAGTTATGGATAAATATCTGGAGGAAAAGTAATGTTCAGAATCTATGGGATTTCGAAAGTGATCAGGATGGAATAGGGGACAGTCTTATGAGAAAAGAGGCTGTCCCTTTCTATGTGGTTCCTATATGAAAGACTCCTTTTTATTAAAAATAAGAATAAAATTGTAATCATTCCGTAATAAAATTTGACAAAACAGGCATTTCTGTGATAACATACGCAACTGTATGCAGCGCAGAGATGCCTGTTTCTGGTTTTGGGACGGATATCGGGACATTTCTGCTGAAAACAAGGATGAATAAAAAAGGAGATTTCCATGATAAAAAAGATTGCAGCAGTGATGTTAAGTGTTTGTATGAGTACCACAATGGCAGTTGGTGTGCAGGCGGCAGACTTTACCAGCGGAGAGGAAGCGCTTGATGGAATGTTTACCGATGGCGGCGCAGATGATCAGACAGGTGATATCAGTGAAATTGCAAACGATATTGTAGCTCAGGCTGAAGAAAAGGCCCAGGAATACCAGAAACTGAAAGAAGAGGCTGACAGAGCAGCTGCAAAAAAAGCAGCAGAAGAAAAAGCGCGAAAGGCTGAAGAGGAGCGGGTAGCGCACCGTCAGGAGATTGTGGACTTTGCCATGCAGTTTGAGGGAAATCCCTATGTATATGGCGGAACAAGCCTTACCAATGGCGCAGATTGTTCAGGGTTTATGATGTCTGTGTTTAAAGAGTTTGGGTATGAACTGCCAAGAGTGGCTGCGTCTCAGTATGAATCCTCACAGAAAAAAGAAATCAGTGATATCGAGGTAGGGGACCTTGTTTTTTATGGAAGTAATATTTATCATGTAGGCTTGTATATCGGAGATGAAAAAATCATTCATGCCAGCACCTCAGCATCAGGGATAAAAGTCTCTGATTATGATTTTGAAACACCGTCTGGTGTCGGAACTTATCTGAAATAATCGAGGTTTTGGCAAATTGCACAAAGCCTGTCGAAAAATGTGGATTGTATGGATTTTTGTACAAAAGTTATCCACTGTGAGAAAACGTGGAAAACCCTGTAAAATCAAGTTATGCACAAAGTTATCCACATTATCCACATGAATAACATGTGGAATACCTGATTTACATAAAAAGACAAGAAACAGATGTTTTGGTTAATAATGATAAAAATACAAAAAACGACAAAAAACAACAGATTTCTATTGACTTTTTCAATGTGAAAATACATGGAAATATTTTGTGTAAAAGAGTGATTTTGGTGTTTTAAAGAATAATTATCTGACAATATCAAAAAGAGTTTGTGCGTATAAACAAACTTACATCATATAGTATGTGAGCCGTGAGGATATACATCTTATAGTGTTTATCATATGAAAATAACAAAAAATCCCGGAAGAGAAAGGAAATTCTCTTTCGGGATTTTTTCTGCGTTGTGGATAAAGTTTAAAAAAGAATGTTATCCACAGGAATCTGCTGAGGCAGCATTCTGTTTCATTCGTTTGATAACTTTCAGTCGTGTAAATTCTTCTCGCTCTTTTTCTTCCAGAGCATTCTGGATATCCCTGGTAAGTGTCTCGTATTTTGGGATCGTGATATTTTTCAGAGCATTGGCACGCTTTTGAGTTTTTTTGATGTTGGCTGCCAGACGAATGGCTGCATTCTCGATCATAGAGAGTCGGATGGACAGCTCCTTTACTTTTTCAAACTCTGCCTTTGCCTGATCCAGAGACATTTTTGTACTGTAGTAGGCATAAGTCGGTGTATTTGTACTCTGAGCATCATACTCTACCAGCGGGATTTCTGTTCCCATAACGCTTCGGGTTTTGATTCGGATGGAATTTTCTACAGGAACGGTATAGGAAATCTGCTGAACAAAAGCAATACCGATTTCCATATTTGCTTTCTGGAGAGCCGCATATGCAGTCCGGAAAGTATCGTCGATCTGTGTCTGTATATCTTTCGCCTGATCAATAAGATCCATCATTTCACGGATCAGAATGTTTCTTTTTTTGTCCATCAGCTCAAATCCCTGACGGGAAAGAGCAAGGGAATTTTTGGCAAGTATCAGATTTCCCTTGGTGGGAAAGGTATTTGGATCCAAGAAACCACCTCCCTTTCTTATCTGACGGTTTCTCTGTAATATTTGTTCAGAATCTTAGTGTCAATACGATCCAGCTCTTCTTTTGGAAGCAGTCCCAGAAGCTCCCAGCCTTTATCCAGAGTTTCGGTAATGCTGCGGTTTTCAGTTTCTGTCTGTCCTACAAATTCTGCCTCAAAAGCTTTACCGAACACAAGATAGCGTTTATCAAGAGGAGAAAGCTCGTCCTCACCGATAACGGATGCCAGAGCTCTGGCATCTCCTACCTTTGCATAACAGGAGAAAAGCTGGTTGGCTACATCCTGATGGTCTGCACGTGTGAAGCCCTCTCCGATACCGTCCTTCATCAGTCGGGAAAGAGACGGTAACACATTGATAGGCGGGTAAATTGCCTGTCCGTGAAGCTGGCGGTCCAGAACGATCTGTCCCTCTGTGATATATCCGGTAAGGTCAGGAATAGGATGAGTAATATCATCATTGGGCATGGTAAGGATCGGAATCTGTGTTACAGATCCGGTGCCGCCCTGAACGATTCCTGCACGTTCATAAAGTGTTGCAAGTTCGCTGTACAGATAACCTGGGTATCCTTTACGGGACGGAATCTCGCCTTTAGATGAAGAAACCTCTCGCATTGCCTCACAGAAAGAGGTAATGTCAGTAAGGATAACCAGAATGTGCATTCCTTTTTCAAAGGCAAGGTATTCGGCTGCTGTAAGAGCGATTTTTGGTGTCAGAAGACGCTCTACTACAGGATCGTTTGCCAGATTCAGGAACATGACAACATGGTCGGAAGCGCCGCTTTCCTCAAAGGTACGGCGGAAAAATTCAGCTACGTCATATTTTACGCCCATTGCTGCAAATACAATGGCAAAGTTTTCATCGGAGTCGCTTCCCAGAGAAGCCTGCTGTACGATCTGCGCAGCAAGTTTGTCATGGGGAAGACCGTTTCCGGAGAAAATCGGGAGTTTCTGTCCGCGGATCAGTGTTGTCAGACCGTCGATAGCAGAAATACCAGTGTTGATATAGTTTCGCGGGTACTCTCTGGATACTGGATTCAGAGGAAGTCCGTTGATATTCAGCTTTACTTCCGGGGCGATATCGCCCAGTCCGTCAATAGGCTGACCGATACCGTTAAAGGTACGTCCGAGGATTTCCGGAGAAAGTCCGATTTCCATTGGATGTCCGGTCAGTCTTGTATGAGTATTTGTCAGGGACATGCTTTCTGTTCCCTCAAAGACCTGGATAACGGCCTTGTCCTCATAAATTTCTACAATACGGCCGATTTTCTGTGTTCCGTCGTCCATATGAAACTCTACGATTTCTTCATAGGATGCGTTTTTAACCCCTTCCAGAACAACCAGAGGGCCGTTTATCTCGCTTAATCCCAGATATTCGATTGCCATAAACTTTTCCTCCTGTCAGCCGTTTTTCTTTAATACGTTTTCATAGAATTCATCAATATCTTTTTTGTACTGGTCAAATTTCTCAAGTTCGTTATTTGGAACGTCATATTTAATAGAAATGATCCGTTCAAAAATATTGTCCTCTTTCAATACGGAAACCGGCATACCACGATTTACAAGGGCGCGGGATTTTTCGTACAGATAAAGGATGATCTCCATCATCTGGAACTGTTTTTCCATTGGAACACAGGTATCCTCGTCATGGAAGGCATTCTGCTGAAGAAAGCCCAGACGGATCACTCTCGCAATTTCAAGAGTCAGTTTCTGATCATCAGGAAGAACATCGCTTCCGATCAGTTTTACGATCTCCATCAGAGAGCTTTCCTGGTTAAGGATCGCCATGATCTGATTTCGGTCTGTAACAAATTTCGGGGACACATGAGTGCGATACCAGGGGGACAGATCCTCCAGATACTCGCTGTAACTGGTAAGCCAGTGGATTGCCGGGAAGTGACGGGCATAGGCCAGAGATTTATCAAGTCCCCAGAAGCAGCGGACAAAACGTTTGGTATTTTGGGTAACAGGCTCTGAGAAGTCACCGCCCTGAGGAGAAACCGCTCCGATAATAGAAACAGATCCCTCGGTTCCGTTTAAGTTCTGCATCATACCGGCTCTTTCATAAAAGGCAGAAAGCTTAGAGGCAAGATATGCAGGGAAACCTTCCTCTGCAGGCATTTCCTCCAGACGTCCGGACAGCTCACGAAGAGCCTCTGCCCAACGGGAAGTAGAATCCGCCATGATGGCAACGTCATATCCCATATCTCTGTAATATTCTGCCAGAGTGACACCTGTATAAATAGAAGCTTCACGGGCAGCAACAGGCATGTTGGAGGTATTGGCGATCAGAGTTGTTCTGTCCATCATCAGGTTTCCGGATTTCGGGTCGATCAGCTTGCTGAAATCTTCCAGAACCTGAGTCATTTCGTTTCCACGTTCTCCGCAGCCGATATAGATAATGATATCAGCGTCAGACCATTTGGCGATCTGATGCTGCGTCATGGTCTTTCCTGTACCGAATCCGCCCGGAACAGCAGCAGTGCCTCCCTTGGCGATCGGGAAAAGTGTGTCAAGGATACGCTGGCCGGTAACAAGAGGAACACTTGCCGGGAAACGGAGTTGTGTAGGTCTTGGGATACGAATAGGCCATTTCTGAGCAAGCGCCAGATCCTTTGTAGTTCCGTCAGGAAGCTCAATGGTTACAATAGGCTCCAGAATATTGTATTCTCCGTCCGGAGCAGCTTTAATAACAGTTCCGTCCTGGATAGAAGGCGGAACCATGGATTTATGAAGAATGGAGGCTGTTTCCTGTGTCTCGGCAATGATCGTACCGGGACCCACAACATCCCCCTCCTTAACTGTAATATGAGTGTTCCATTTTTTCTGTGTATCCAGAGAATCTACGCTTACACCTCTGGAAATGTATTTTCCGGAAGATTTTGCAATTTCCTCCAGTGGACGCTGGATTCCGTCAAAAATATTGTGGATGATTCCAGGCCCCAGAAGAACAGAAATGGCGTCGCCTGTTCCTGTAACGGTTTCCCCAGGACGAAGCCCTGTGGTCTCCTCAAAAACCTGAACTGTGGTCATTCCCTTTTTCAAACCAATGACTTCTCCTACCAGGTTCTCTTTTCCTACATAGACCATCTCGGAGATTTTGAATCCGGGATCGCCTTTCAGATAAATAACCGGGCCGTTGACACCGTAGATAATACCTGTTTTACTCATTCTTCAGCCCTCCGTCAAATTTGAATTCCTTTCGCATGGATTCCAGTCCTTCCAGAAAAGAGTTGTCGATCAAGATATTTTTCTGAGGAATAGCAGCGCGGATACCGCCGATAAAATCATCTGAAGAAACAGTAAGTTCTGCTCCTGTTTTCTGTGAAAGAGCTTCAAGCTTACTGCTGTCTCCGGAAGATAAAGAAATCTGAACTTCGTCTTCACCGGCAAAGGATTTTACTTCCTGAATCTGTTTACAGAGATAATCCATATATTCAGGAGTTTCCATGAAAGCCTGTGCTTTCTGTTTTACTTCTGCAAAAAGAGCTTCTTTCAGCTCTTCCTGTTTTCTGGACCATCCGCGTTTGAGAGTAATCTGCTCTGCGGAAAGAGCCTTGTTGATCTCCCTGCGGACATGCTCTGCTTCGGCTTTTACCTCTGCCTCAGCACTCTGTCTGCGGGCTGTTTTATGATCTTCCAGCATCTGAGAAAGAGATTCTCTGTGTTCCTGGATGGCCTTTGCGGCATCTTCCTTTGCTTCTTCAACAGAGACCTCATAGAAATGCTGCAGCTTTTCATCTATTGTCATGTTTTCACCTGCCTATAATTTCAGTCCGATTGCTTCGTTGACATATGAAGTGATAAAATCCGGTTTACGTCCTGTTCCGTGTCTGTCAGGAATTTCAATGATCAGGGGAGTTTTGTGGTGAAGCCGGACTTCGTCAATGATCTCCGGGAACTCCCGCCCGAATTTTTCGGTAAGGAGAATGATCCCGATTTCCTTGTCTGCAATCGTGCGCTCCAGGGCTTCCCGGAGCTCATCACGTTCATGGACAACTACGCCCTCGACACCTGCCAGGCGCATGCCTGTGTAGGTGTCGATGTTGTCGCTGATTAAATACATTTTCATAAAATATGCCTCTTAAAGTTTACCAAGGATCATAAAGGAAATGATCAGTCCGTAAAGGGCGATACCTTCGGCCATAGCTACGAAGATAATAGATTTACCAAAAAGAGAACCGTCTTCGCTGAGGGCTCCAAGCGCAGCGCTTGCGGAGCTGGCAACTGCGATACCGGAACCAAGACCGGAAATACCTGTAACAAGTGCAGCGGCAAGATAGCCAAGTCCTGTAGCCAGACCGCTGTTACCGGATGCAGCCTGTACGCTTGATGTGCCTGCAAACATTACGACAGAGGCAACAAGGATTACGCCAAAGAACATAAAGCAGTTTGCTGTAAGTGTACGTTTATAGCGTTTCTTGCTTTTCTCACCAAGGAAAAAGTAGCTCATAGGTAAGATGATGCTGAGAATCAGTGCGATTGCTGTTACGATTTGAATGATCATTGTCATGGTAATATCCTCCTGAAAATAAAATTATTTTTACGGGAAAAATCCCGGCTGTTTTTATTAAGCATTTGTTTTCTGTCCTTTTTTCTTAAAAGGAAGGAATTCGCGTCCGTTTCCTGCATAGAAGCGGCTGAAAATCTCGTAATATTCCAGACGAAGAACCTGGATACCAACGATCAGACCCTCCATGGCGCATACAAAAATGTTGCCCAGAACAATAACGATCCAGTTGGGGCTGCCGCCTTCTGTAGCTCCTGCCAGCATCAGAACAACCTCCATCATTGCCGCGTGACTGACGGCGAAGGCTCCGATACGGAGGAAAGAAAGAGTGTTGGACAAGTAGCTTAACAGTACCTCAAAAAGTTCAAAGAAGCTCTGAACAAAGAACATTCCTTTCTGTTCAGGAAGGATCTGTTTCTTTTTCTCTACCAGATTGGTAAGAGGCTCCTTCAGGAACATCAGAACCAGCGGTACGCCAAACATAACTGTCAGAACAGCTGCTGCGGGAAGCTTTTTGCCGGAAACAAGAAGCACTGCGGACAGAGCGATGGAACCATAAAATACAAGTCCGGCAACAGCATTGCTGTCAAACCATGTACGTTCTGTATCATGATTGCGGACAGCATTGATGATATTAAATACCATACAGATCAGGATCAGAAGCATTCCGAATCCGATAGCGATGACAAATACTGCATTCAGTCGTCCCACCAGTGGAACGTCCATCATTGCTTTCATAGGTTTCAGCCATATGGCGTGGAGAACTTCTTCAAATCCAAAGATACTTCCGTACATAAATCCGAAAAAGGTGGAAAAAACTCCGGCGCAGCTGATGATGCCTGCAAGATCCATATGTTTTTTCTTATACAGGAACAGACCGCCAAGAAAAAGGATCAGTCCCTGTCCCACATCTCCGAACATTGCTCCGAAGATCAAAGAGTAGGTAATAGCCACAAACCATGTGGGATCCAGCTCATTATAAGCGGGAAGACCGTACATTTTTACATACATTTCAAAAGGCCGGAACAGCTTCGGGTTATGAAGCTTGGTTGGCGGCGTCTTTTTTGCCGGTGATTCTTCATCTTCCATAAGGCAGAAGATTTTGTCGTCATCTCTGATGTCCTCCTGGAAAGCCAGAGCGTCCTTTTCCGTCATCCAGCCGCACAGGATATAGAAAGGATTTACTTCGTTCCTTGTTCGTGTGCAGGCTGCAAGCTTACGGATATCAAAACTTGAAGAGCAGGCATCAAGGGCGGCTTTTGCAGAAACAATATCCTGGCAGTTATCTTTAAGGAAACTGTCGGAAGCCTTCTGGTTGGCATCCAGGCCTGCGTGGATCTCCTGGTGACGCTGTTCCAGTTTTGAAAATGCTTCTTTGGCAGTACCGGTATAGCAGTCAGGCACAAAGATCTGTTCAAAATGCATGGATGAATAAACTGCGTGTACCTTGTGAGCCTGATGCTTTGGTACAAAATAAACACCGTAAATATACTGCTCATTATCGCTGCATTTGATAAACAGAGTATCCAGGGTATCATAAATGTATTTCTCGAATTTCTGGAAATACTGTTTTTCAATCCGACCGAACCGGTAATGGATATAACTGAAGTTCAGAATTTCAGATACATCATAATTAAGAGTCTGGAAAGGACGGATGATCTTCAGTGAATCCAGTATTTCAGCATGTTCCGCCTTCAGCTGCTGACGGACATCAGCGAGATGACCGGATTCTTTTTGGAGCTTTCGGACCACAGAGACGGCGGTTTCTGTATCCATCTTTTTGGGAGTGATGCTCTCCGGATCTTCCAGTTGTTCATAAAAACTGTTAATGGAAGTAAGAGCTTCACGATAAGGATTGATTTCCAGAAACGGTGACAGATTGGCAACCTCTGTCAGCTCAGAAAGAGCATTTTCCAGATGAATCTCATATTTGGAAAGATAGGTTTCTGTCATTCTGTCAATATCGGCCTTTGGTCCTGTGATGCTCAAAAATTTCATTTTTTCAATCACGATGTTACCTCCGGGGTGTTAATTATTATGAATAAACTGAAGCGCTTCTTCAGGCTGTACACCGTACCGTACACATTCAATAGCAATGGTCAGACGGTTTACTTCATGCTCCTTGTGATACATATAGGAATAGAGCAGAGCCACGGAATAAGGATCCTTCCGAGCCTCTTTTTCCAGAGTATTGCGGAGCATACAGTTATAAAATTCCTCAAGATTATGTGCTGCCAGATGTTCGTATTTTTTGCCATAATAGGTTTTGCGGAATAAAGGTCTTGCTTCTTCAAAAGAAGCGGCTTCCACAAGGGTGTTGATTTCTTCTTTTTTTAATTTGTAATTCATTGGTATCAGCAGAGCGTAGATATCTGCCGGCGCCATATGAAAATACCGTTTGGATCGGAAAATAAACTGCAGATTCAGCATATCGAATTTTTCTCCATATGCATGAGTGATCTGTTTCAGGTCATTTCCGGAAAAGAGTTTTTTGCGGACATTCCAGATGTGTGTAAAATAATACAGGTCAAGAGCCATGCCGTAGTCAAAGAGCAGTGCGCTTTCGTGATTCTGGATCCGAGACAGGGGCTGGTAAAATTCATTGCCCTTTAATGCCGTGATAAATTCTTCCATAGAGGTACAGGCAATCAGCCTGTCAAGGTCCATATTAGAGTGTTTACGGAAAAAATCACGGTACGGAGTCACATCTACAGGATCTGTGTTTCTGTGATCGAACAGGTCTGTCATGATCTCCTTTAGAACACGAATCTCATAGCGCTTGGAATAAAGATCCAGGAATTTGCGCTGTTCCGGATTAGAAAATTGATAGATACGGGAAAAATTGTTAAAAACAGAAGCTTTTAACAGTTTTTCAATCTGTCCTCTGTGGAGGGTGTTTTCATCCAGAGAAGCCCAGGCTTCTTCGTATTCCTTTGTATGCTTCAGGTAAGTGATCACCTGAGGAACACTGGATAACTGAAGAATTTCCTGAAACTGTTTTTCCGTTGTCAGTTTGCTCTGCATGGCGCGGATCTTTGCTGAAATCCCGCTGTAGGAGAGGAGATTTCCCATGCTGTCTTATGCCTCCTTTTTCAGTTTGCAAGAAGCTTCTGGAATAAGTGCTCTGAAAGAGTTTTGTGATGCTGGCTGTAATAGCTGTCCAGCTCACAGAGAGCAGATTCCATATGACTGCGCAGTTCAGAAAGCTCTTCATTTTTTTTCTGTTCCAGACTGCTGCGGAGCTCCTGAATCTTTGTATTGGTCTCCTGTTCCAGAGCAGCGTCAAATTCTTTGCATTTTTCCTCCATTTCTGCGGAAAGAGCGGATTTGGTGCTGTCTGCATCCTCCATAATGCGTTTTGCAGTAAGTTCTATTTCAGATAGCTTATTGAGTATCTGTTCCATATTCAACCTCCTTTTGCTGGCAGGATTCTTACTTTGTGGAACTTTATCCTATGATACACCTTTTGTTTAAAAAATACCATACAAATTTACGGTATTATATGGTAATTATTTTATGACAAGTTGTATAAAGGTCACAAAACATGCATATTGTTGCAAAAGGGACACAGGGAAAATCATAAGATTTTTGTGAAGAGAAAACAGGAATGCTGTTATAATGATACAGACAAAATGCAAGACTGGCAGAGAAAACAGTGAAAACGCAGGAAATGTTTTTGTTGCTGAGTACAGAGAAAACATGTATGATAGGAGAGAATCTTTGATTTATGGTGAAAAAATATTTTTGCATATTGAAGATGCCATTGTGTAGGATTCAGTATTTGTTTATTATAGAAACTGATATAATATATTTTCAGATGAGGAATTTTTTGATATGAAGAGCCTTTACTATACCTGAGAATAAAGCTGTGAAAAAAACCATAATCTGACAGGAAGAAAAATTCAAATAAAATTAACGGAGATTAAAAATAAGACTAAGAGTACAGCATAAAAGGAGGAACTGTATTATGAGACTTAGAAATATACCGGGAGCCAAAGATGCTATTCTGGAAAGCAGATATGTAGTGCAGGAGCCAAAAACACAAAAAGGAAAGTGGAGTCAGTGCTTTTTGAAGGAACAACCTGTGCATATTGAGGTTGGAATGGGAAAAGGCCGTTTTTTGATGGATATGGCAAGACTTCATCCGGATATCAATTATGTAGGAATTGAGATGTATGACAGCGTATTGCTCCGGGCTCTTCAGAAAAGAGAAGAAATGGAGGAAGCAGGAGAAAAGCTGGATAACCTTCTTTTTATGAGAGTAGATGCCCGTGAGCTTCCTGATATTTTTGAAAAAGGAGAGGTACAGAAAATATATCTGAATTTTTCCGATCCGTGGCCAAAGGCACGTCATGCAAAGCGCAGACTCACATCCAGAGAGTTTCTTGCCCGCTATGAGCAAATTCTGATTCCCGATGGCGTGGTAGAATTTAAAACAGACAACAGAGAACTTTTTGAGTTTTCTCTGGAAGAAGTAAAGGAAAAAGGCTGGGAGCTTCTGGCGCATACTTTTGATCTGCATCATCAGGAGGATATGATGGAAGGCAATGTTATGACAGAATATGAAGAAAAGTTTTCTTCCATGGGAAATCCTATCTGCAAACTGGTGATCCGTCAGAAGTAACTGGGAACCCTTTGATTCAGATATACATATATTATATAGAAGAAACACTTCAGAGGACAGAAACAGCTGTCCTCTTTTTTTGACTGAGAGGTTTGTTTAAGCGGAGGATATTATGGCAGCATTGAAAAAGCATGGGAAAATTTATTCAATTATGACACAGTTCAGTTATGATCATCGCAGACTGGACAGTCATCTGACAAAAATTCGTAAAAATGCAGATGAGCTGGCAAAAATGCTGGACTCATTGGATAGAAAAAATGCGGATAAAATGAAAAAGTGATTTTTTAGTGAAAAAACACAATAAAAATCTGATTATCCGCTAAAACACAGTATCTATCAGCATTTTCAAGGAAACAAACACATCAATTTACTACTTATTTACTACTAACGAATGAGCCTTGATACGCAAGTTTTCCTAGATATGCAAAGATATGGTACAGCACATCAGTATTGAAACAAGAAAAAATTGAATATCTTATAGACTATGGAACGCCTAACATGACGTTCCTTTTCTATTTCCAGCCGTTCTTATTGGACGGCTATTTTATTACCCAAAATGAAAGGAGCATTAGATTTATGACAAAGATGTTAAAACGATTGTGTACGGGCTTCTTAGCTCTTGCGACTGTCGTTACTGCTTTACCGACTACACCCGTTCATGCAGAAAGTAAGCAATACTGGACGGAAAGTGCAGAGCGTGTCGGTATTGTTGAAAAAGTAATGAATGATGGTTCGATTAGTTCTACCTTTAATGAGGGACATTTGACCGTTGAGGGCGAGGACGCTTACTGTAT